>Ga0208075_1000482_pt1 | contig 19576 bp, 14 predicted proteins | sample HotLakmasection5_FD_184728 | JGI IMG/M metagenome (GOLD analysis project Ga0208075, IMG submission 184728) | Hypersaline microbial mat communities from Hot Lake, Washington, USA - Section #5 (SPAdes) | ecosystem: Environmental > Aquatic > Non-marine Saline and Alkaline > Hypersaline > Microbial... | reverse complement strand
TGGAACCCGGCCTGGTGACAACCATCGTAGCCGACGTCAACGAGCAACCGGGCGCGCTTCCCCTGCTCCAGTATGCGCTGACCGAGTTGTTCGAGCGTCGTGAAGGTCACACGCTCACAATGGAGGCCTACAACGAAATTGGCGGCACGATGGGCGCTCTGGCCCGGCGCGCCGACGAACTCTACGCTGGTCTGGGGCACGATGGCCAGGAAGCCGCCCGCCAGATATTCCTGAGGTTGGTTACGCTGGGCGAAGGTACTGAAGACACCAGACGGCGCGTGCTGCAATCCGAGCTGTTGTCACTTGGCGACGACCCGGACCTGATGGAGATGATACTCGACGCTTTCGGTCGCTATCGTCTGTTGACGTTCGACCACGACATGACCACCCGTACTGCCACCATCGAAGTGGCGCATGAGGCGTTGATTCGTCAGTGGCAGCAACTGCGCAACTGGCTCGATGACAGCCGGGAAGACCTGCGCACCCAGCGTCGCCTGAATACAGCAGCCGAGGACTGGCTGCTATCGGGGCGTGACCCCAGCTTCCTGGCGAGAGGCGCACGCCTGGAACAGTTCGAAAACTGGCAGCAAACATCTGGCCTGGCACTCAACGAACACGAAACCGATTTTTTACAGGCGAGCATCGAAGAGCGTGAGGCACGTATCGCCGAAGAAACTGCTCGGCAGCAGCGCGAATCTGCACTCGAAAAACGCTCGCGGGATCGGCTGAGGGCACTGGTCGCGGTGATGAGTGTGGCAACGGTTATCGCGGTGATCCTGGCCGTAATCGCGGTCACGCAGAGCCAGGAAGCCGAGACCGCCCGCACCGAAGCTGAGAGCAGCGCCGAAATTGCCCAGACCAACGCCGCCGAGGCGAACGGTCTGGCGCTAGCCGCCAACGCTCGCAACGCATTGATCGAGTACAACCCTGTACTTGGCCTGACACTGGCACAGGAAGCCGCCAGCATGGTCCAGCCACCACCTCTGGAAGTCATGCGTGTGCTGGCCAGCGCGGCCTATGGCCCGAACGTCCGTGCCCGCTACAGCGATCACAATGCCAGCGTAACCGGAGTCACCTTCAACGACGACGGCAACCTTATCGCATCGACTTCGATTGATGGCTCAGTTCGCATATGGGATACGACAACGCACACCAGTACGCTGATCATCGAACAACCAGCATTGATCTTTACCCACGCCGAATTCAGCCCGGATGGCACGACACTGCTGGCTGCTGCTGATGATGGCGTCATCTACCTGTTCGACACGCATTCCGGCGAGGAAATCCGACGGTATATCGGTCATACTGATCTGGTAACGCAGGTAGCTTTCGCGCCGAATGGCGATACCTTTCTGTCAGGGTCGCTGGACCGCACGCTACGCTACTGGGACATGAATACAGGAGCGGAAATCCAGCGTCTCGACGATCACAGCGGAGTCATACTCGATGTCGCCATCAGCCCGGATGGCCGGTTGGCTGCGTCCAGTTCCGGAGACGAGACCATCCTGGACACCAATGATGACACCATCGATCGAACTGTGCGCGTGTGGGACATTGAAACCGGCGACAACATCCAGACTATCGAACTGGGTGGGGGTTTTGTACGGGCAGTCGATTTCAGCCCGGATAGCAGCCAGATCGTCAGCGGGGCATGGACCTCACAAACGGGTGGGCTGGTACGTCTGTGGGATATTGAAACCGGCACGGAGTTACAGCGCTTTTTCGGTCACACCGACATCATCACCGATCTGCGCTTTATGCCAGATGGCCAACAGATCGTTTCGGCCTCGTGGGACCAAACAGTACGTCTGTGGGATATCGATACGGGTATTGAAGTCACGAGATTCGAGCATTTTGAGGATCGTGTATTGACATTAGCTGTCAGCACGAACGGTGAGCATATTGTGGTCGGCACCGGCGACTACGGCGGCAACGAGATTAATCGCGATGTGGAAAACGCGACTGACCCAAGTGTCTGGTTAATCGACTTGAGGAACCGCACCCAGGTACGCGAGTATATCGACAGCGACGACTGGCTCTGGTCGCTCGACATCAGCCCGGATGGTGTCTATGCAGTCACTGGCTCTGGCGCACTGCGCGCTCCATTTGTCGATACTGATGTGCGTGTGTGGCACATCGCTACTGGCGAAATCCGCTATCGTCTACGTGCTCACAGCGAAACAGTCGAGGGCGTTGCTTACAGTCCAGACGGTCAGTGGATTGTTTCTGCTGGTTGGGACGGTCTGGTAATTCTGTGGGATGCCAACAACGGTGTGGAGATTCGGCGTTTTGGCAGCGAGGGTCGCGCCCATGCTGGGCAGGCGAGCGCCGTTGCATTCAGCCCGGACGGACAGCTTATCGCATCCGGCGACAGCAATGGCGAAATTACCATCTGGGAAACTGAAACGGGCACTGGTATCCACAACATGCAGGGCCACGCTGGATTGATCGAAGGTCTCGTGTTCACACCAGATGGCCAGAGCCTCGTATCTGCCTCGCGCGATTCTACCATCCGCATGTGGGATGTGGCCACTGGAACCGAAATTCAGCGTTTTGCCGGGCACGCCAATCGAGTGAGCGATGTCGCCATATCGCCAGACGGGACGCAGATATTGTCTGGCGGCTGGGACCTGCGCGTCATCCTGTGGGATTCTGCAAGTGGTGACATTGTCCGCGAATTTGTTGGCCACAGCGGACAGGTGCAGACAGTCGCCTTCGACGCTACCGGCACCCTGGCGATCAGTGGCGCGGCAGATACCAGCGTGCGCGTGTGGGATGTGACCACCGGCCAGGAACTGCACCGTCTGGATGGTCACACCAACTGGATTTCAGGAGTACGCTTTACTCCCGACGGCGAGTTTGCGCTATCCAGCGGACAGGACAACATCATGCGCCTTTGGCGCGTCCCGCGCACTGATTTGGAAATCATCGCCTGGGCACAGCAAAACCGCTACCTGCGCGACCTTACCTGTGCCGAACGCGAGAAGTTTCGCACACCCGACCAATGCGCCTGACCTGAGCCGCCATCGGCACCATGCCGGTAGTTTTCGTCATAGGTGGTCGCGACAGACTTGATGTACAGTTAGTGCACACATTATTTAATGGGCATATTCGACGCTTTCTATATGTTTTGTTCATCGAATATGCTGGTTTATGCGTTATAGTTTTCAACTCAAGCAACCTGACGACCAAGGAAATTCAACAATGCGAGATATTATTCTAACTTTGTTCGCATTCGCAATGACTTTAAGCATCCTTATTCTGCCAGTGCCAGCCAAAGCACAGGAATCGCCAGAATGGCCGGACGCCGAGATTATCAACGATGAGGGTGGGCCAGTGGTCATCCGTGGTGAGGTCACCTACACCAACCCCTTTTTTACATCAGGTGTTGCCGCCCCCATCATCATACTTGAAGATCAGGCCGGATTTGTCGACCGTAACGAGTATTTCATTTTCCCCCTCGAATCCCAGACACTCGGCCAGATTACCTCGGACTTCTATACCTCGCCGTTCACATATAGTCTGGCGCTGCCCATCCAGCCGCAGGGGACCCTGCGCGATGTAAGCCAGAGTGAAACCGGATCAACCGGTGTGATGGTATTTGCTGTTGCTTACTGGACCAACACCTGGGGCGACCCTTTCCTTGAGGAACGCGATATGTACGGTGGTGGCTGGTCCACTGCTTATGCTTCGACGCGAGTCTCGTCGGACCCGGAACGTCTGCGCGAGGTCGTTGGTGGCAAACTCGTCATATACGCACCTGACGATGAGCAGGGTTTTCCAGCCGGATTTGGTGAAGATGGGCTGCTTTTCACCGAGGACGATCCTATAGTAAGACTGCCGCGTGGCTGGACAGTGGTGGACCTGGAGACCGAACCGTTTACCTTTGATCGCAGCCGCGAACAACAGATTGACCTGCTCGAACCGGACGAATCCGCACTGGTTGACTACAGTAACCTAAGCTTTACTGAAGCCTTCGACAACATGGTGGATAAGTTCAGCAGAGAATACGCCTTTACTGAATACTACGACATCGACTGGCAGGCGCTTAGCGACGAGTTCCGCCCCCGCTTTGAAGAAGCCCAGGCTCAGGAAAACAACAACGCATATCTCAACGCGCTGCGCGAATTCCTGTGGCGCATACCTGATGGTCATGTCGCGTTATCGCCGTTCACGCCTTTTGTTGACCAGTTCCGCAATGACATAGCTTTAGGTATTGGCCTGTCCATCCGTACCATCGATGACGGTCGCGTGCTGGTCAGCTATCTGCTGCCCGGTGGACCTGCTCAACAAGCTGGCGTTGAGCTGGGGGCCGAGATCATCGCCCTCGCTGGCCAACCAATTGAAGATGCCATCGTCGAAACCGAACCCTGGACTCAGCCATTCAGCACGCCGCACAATCGACGGCTGGAGCAAGAACGATTTGTTACACGATTCCCGGCAACCACCAGCTCGGTTAATCTCACGTTTTTAAACCCCGGTGACGATGAACCACAAAAGATTGCGTTGACGCCAGTCGCTGAGTTCGAAAGTTTCCAGAACGGTCTGCTGGTACAACCGACTGACGGTTTCGAACTCCCGGTTGAATTCCGTGTGCTGGACGGCGGCCAGGGTTATGTGACAATCAACAGCTTTTTCGACAACACCCTGCTCAGTATTCAGCTCTGGGAACGCATGATTCGTCAGATGATCGACGCCAATGTACCGGGTATTATCGTTGATCTGCGTCAGAATGGAGGCGGCAACGGCTTCCTGGCCGATCAGATGTCGGCCTATTTCTTCGAAGAAGCGATCGAACTTGGGCAGAGCGGTGCCTATAACCGCGAACTTGACGCTTTCTTCTTCGATCCGCGTGGTGTGCGCCGGCTGTATCTACCAGAAGAGAATCTACGCTACCTGGGGCCGGTTGCCGTGCTGGTCGGGCCGAGCTGCGCCAGCGCCTGCGAGCGATTCGCTTACAACATGTCGCTGAGGGATGGGGCTGAAATCGTGGGCATGTATCCAACGGCAGGCCTCGGAGGCAGTGTATCTGACTTCCGCATGCCCCTGGATATGACAATTCGATTCACGACCGGACGCTCGGTTGATATGAGTGGCGAGATCCACATTGAGGGCATCGGCATCGCTCCTACTATTCCCGTTCCGGTCAATGAGACGACACTGTTTGCCGACAACGATGTTGAACTGGAATATGGTATCGCTGCGCTCAGCGGTCGCACGCTGGTTCCGTCAATTGATGGCGGTCGCCTTGCGCTGGGTGATGTGGTTAGCGACACGCTTACGCCTGGCACCCGTGTTCGTTATCGCTATTCACTTGAAGGTGGTGTTAACTTTGACCTGTTCATCGAACCAGACGACGACATCACGACTATCGTCCGATTTTACGACACAGACGGCAATCTGCTGTTAAGCGATGAAGATCAGCAGCAAGCCAACAGCGGTGGCTCCGCCTTTTTCAGTATGGGGGCACCAACAGACATGGAATTGATTATAGAAGTTGCCAGCTTCGCGGACGACGCCAACGCCAACTTCACATTACGCCTGCTGCCTGCCGAATGAAAGAAACCGTAAAAATGGCGAAAAAACAGTAAATGCGGTATATACATGACTATACAACAGTTAGCTGCCTTTTTGCAGTTATCGCTGTCGTACAATCATGGTTATGGAATCGAAAATGATACAGGTCAACATAGAAAATATGGGCGACGTCACAATTATTGAACTGGCCGGTGAACTCGACTCCACTTCTGCGCCGCAAATCCAGGAACAGATTTTGAGTGTCGCCGGGCATGGCGGGAAAATCCTGCTGGACATGTCAAAAGTGACTTATATGTCCAGTGCCGGCCTGCGTATTCTGCTGCTGATGTATCGCAGGATCAACGAAAGTGAAAACGTAGGCGAGATCGTGCTGGCCGGACTGAACGACGAACTACAGGACATTATGGCGATAACCGGATTTCTCGACTTTTTCACCACTGTCGAGGATCGCAGTGCGGCGTTACGAGTCTGGAACTGATTTTTGACGATGCAGCGCCGTATTGATACCGAACCGACCCATTCTTATGGTAATTATCGCATGCGTATCGGTCGCCCGATTCCGCTGGGCGCGACCATTACCCCGGAAGGCATCAATTTCGCAATTTTTTCGCGGTATGCTTACGACTGCACCCTGGTTCTGTATGAGGTCGGCGCGCCCTACCCCATAGCTGAGATTCCATTCCCAAAAGAGTTCCGCGTCGGCCATGTGTTTACCATGATTGTATTCGGTCTGAACCACGAGCAGATCGAATATGGCTTCCGTATGAACGGCCCGTATATACCGCACGAAGGACACCGTTTCGACGCCAGCAAAGTACTACTGGACCCTTATGCTAAAGTCATCAGCGGGCGCAACATCTGGGGACAGCCCACCGCTGGCACCGACGATTACCCGTTTCGAGGATGGTCCATTCTCGACGATTATGACTGGGGCACCGATCGTCCGCCACAGATCTCCATCGAAGACCTGGTCATCTATGAGATGCATGTGCGTGGTTTTACGCAGCATCCATCTGCGGAAGTGAAGTACCCCGGCACGTTTGCTGCCATCCGCGAGAAGATACCCTATCTCAAATCGTTGGGTATCAACGCCATTGAGTTGCTGCCGGTTTTCGAGTTTGATGAGCTTGAAAACGACCGCAGCAATCCCCTGACCGGTGAATCGCTGCTCAATTACTGGGGCTACAGCACGATTGGCTTTTTCGCACCCAAAGCGGGGTATGCGGCAACTGGCCGTTACGGCATGCAGGTCGATGAGTTCAAAACCCTCATCAAAGAGCTGCATCGCAATGGCATTGAGGTCATCCTCGATGTGGTCTTTAACCATACGGCAGAAGGCAACGAAAAAGGCCGTACGCTGTCTTTCCGGGGTATCGACAACAAGACCTATTACATGCTGGGACCAGATGGCCGCTATCTGAATTTCAGCGGCACTGGCAACACGATGAACTGCAACAATCCAGTGGTGCGCAGCATGGTCCTGGATTGCCTGCGTTACTGGGTAGCAGAGTATCATATCGATGGTTTCCGCTTCGACCTCGCCTCCATCCTGGGCCGGGATCAGAATGGTTTTCCGCTGGCAAATCCACCCCTGCTTGAAGCGCTGGCTCACGATCCGGTACTGGCAAACTGCAAACTAATCGCCGAAGCCTGGGACGCTGGGGGCATGTACCAGGTTGGCAGTTTCCCAGCATATGGTCGCTGGGCCGAGTGGAACGGTCGCTACCGCGATAGCATGCGGCGCTTTCTCAAAGGCGACCCTGGCCTGACGTGGGAAGCCGCGGAACGTATCCAGGGTTCACCCGATCTGTATGGGGAACGTGGCGCTGCCGCCTCGATCAACTTTATTACATCCCATGATGGATTCACACTCGCAGACCTGTACACCTACAACAACAAGCACAACACGGCCAACGGTGAGGACAACCGCGACGGGGATAACAACAATAACAGTTGGAACTGCGGTGTTGAGGGACCAACGAATGACCAGGCGGTGAATGCGCTGCGTCGCCGGATGATCCAGAACGCCATCGCTGTACTGATGGTCAGTCGGGGTATTCCCATGCTGCTGATGGGCGACGAAATGGGTCGCAGCCAACAAGGCAACAACAATGCCTACTGCCACGACAGCGAGCTAACCTGGCTGGACTGGACTCTACTCAGGCAGAACGCTGATATGGTCGAGTTCACCCGCAATTGTATCGCCTTTCGTCACGCCCATCCTGTTCTGCGCAGCCCACGACATTTCGTCCACCGGGACATCGCCGGTAGTGGTTACGCAGATATCACCTGGCATGGCACTCGCGCCTGGCACGCCGACTGGGCCGACTATGTGCGCACGCTGGCCTTCATGCTATGCGGTGAGCATGTACCCGACGAGCAGCAGCCCGACGATTACATCTACGTTGCTCTGAATATGCACTGGGAGCACCACGTCTTCGAACTGCCCAACCTGCCAGAAGGCATGTACTGGCATCGATTCGTTAACACCAGCGAACATGAGCCACTCAAAACCTGCCCCCCAGGAAACGAACCATACCTGGACGATCAGCACTATCATTTGCTGGGCGCGCGGTCGGTTGCAATTCTGGTAGGCAGGTAAAGGTCGCGACCAAGTCAAAAAACAGGGGTGCCAAGACTGGCACATCCCCTGTCTTGTATTGATACACCGGGACGATCAGGCACCTGTATGATCGATCAGACTCTTACCGGTCATCTCGGACGGTTGCTCCAATCCCAGAAGTTCAAGCACTGTTGGCGCTACATCAGCCAGTTTGCCACGTGTAACCAGGCCGTGATATTCGTGGCCAACAACGAACAGATTGACCGGCCCCACCGTATGGTAAGTATGTGAATCCCCGGTGATCTCGTTAATCATACGCTCGCAGTTGCCATGATCTGCGGTGACAATTGCTACACCACCTTTTTCCAGAACTTTATCAACCAGTCTGCCGCAGCATTCATCGACAGCTTCAACTGCTTTGATGGCCGCTTCCAATACGCCGGTGTGTCCCACCATATCAGGATTGGCGAAGTTAATCAGCAAGAAGTCATCGTCATGCTCGCTAAGGCGGTTGAGCGTAGCATCGGTGAGTTCGTATGCGCTCATCTCTGGTTTGAGATCGTATGTAGCGACCTTGGGTGACGGAACAATCTTTCGATCTTCTCCGGGGAACACTTCCTCACGACGACCATTGAAGAAGAATGTCACGTGGGGGTATTTTTCCGTCTCGGCAGAGTGATACTGCTTCAAACCAGCGTTACTGATAACTTCAGCAAGTGTGTTGACCAGGTATTCTGGTGGGAACAACACCGTCACCGGCAAACCGTCGATATAGTTGGTGAATGTGACGATATTCAACCCGTCGATATACTCGAACTGGTCAGCACCGTCAAACTCCTGCAGGGCGAATGCCTGCACAATCTGCCGCATACGATCTGCCCGAAAGTTGTAGAACACCAACGTATCACCGGACTTAACGCGCAGACTGTCGTCATCGCCAATCACCGCCGGCACGATGAATTCATCTGTCACGCCATTCTCATAGGAATTGCGGATCGCCTCACTGGCAGTAGCGGCTTTGTCACCTTCCCGCCGGACCATCGCATCCCAGGCCTTGCGTGTGCGCTCCCATCGCTTGTCGCGGTCCATCGCGTAGTAACGCCCGCTGACCGTCGCAATCTGGCCGACACCGACCTCGTTGATCTTGTTTTCAAGCGTTTCCAGAAAACCTATGCCGCTGTTAGTGGCCGTATCACGGCCATCGGTGATGACATGCACAACCGGATTAACACCCTGCTCTCTGGCGATTTCCAGAAGCGCGAACAGATGCTTTTCGTGACTATGCACACCGCCCGGACCCAGCAACCCCACCAGATGCACGTTACCGTCATTGGCTTTCGCCTTGTTGATAGCATCCAGCAATCCGTCATGCTCAACCAGCGACCCGTCTTCAATCGACATGTCGATACGGGCAATATCCTGGTAGACAACACGCCCGGCACCGAGATTCAGATGCCCCACCTCAGAATTACCCATCTGACCGGGCACCAATCCAACGTGCTCACCAAACGTATCAATGATGGACTTTTCACAATTCCGCAGCCAGCGATCGTAATTGGGCGTATTTGCCAGCATAACCGCGTTGCCGTGTTCCATATCACGGATACCCCAACCGTCCAGAATGACCAGCATAACCGGCTTGTTAGCCATAAACATGCTCCTTAAGCATATGCGTTGATCCAGGTCGAACACAGAGGATTTGCCCCTGCTCAATTAGTAACACCGGATGGCCACGCTTACAAGGGAGTCTGCATTGACCCGCACCCAAATCTCTGACATACTTCAAACCATGACAAACCAGAACGCATCCCAACCTCTTGCCGACCGTCTGCGCCCGGAAACCCTGGACGAGTTCATCGGTCAGCGCCATCTGGTCGCGCCGGGTAAGCCCATCTACCAGGCAATTCATCAGGGCAGCCTGCACTCAATGATCTTCTGGGGACCGCCTGGCGTGGGTAAAACGACTCTGGCCCGGCTCATCGCCCAGCAGACCGGGATGCGGTTTGTTGCCCTGTCGGCAGTTTCCGCCAGCAAAGATGACATTCGCCGGATCGTTAACGCCAGTGATAATGCCACCCCGATGGAACGTCTGCTCGACAAGCAATCCGGCCAGCAACAAGCTGGTACATTGCTTTTTCTGGACGAGATTCATCGTTTCAACAAAGCCCAGCAGGATTTTCTGCTGCCTTACGTCGAAGATGGCACCATCACGCTCATCGGCGCGACAACCGAGAATCCGAGCTTTGAGGTGATCGCGGCGCTGCTCTCGCGTTCACGGGTCTACGTTCTGGAAGCACTCAGCGAGGATGACATCCGCCAGATCGTCATGCGCGGCGCGCAGGTACTTGACATCCGTATCGATGATGAGGCATTGGACTTTCTAACCGCATTCGCCAACGGAGATGGTCGGCAGGCGCTCAACCTGCTGGAGACGACCAGCAAACTGTACACTTCAGCCGATCAGCGGACCATTATCCTGGAACATGTCCGCGATGCGCTGCAATCCAAACACCTTCGCTACGACAAAGCCCAGGAAGAACACTACGACACCATCAGCGCCTATATCAAAAGTATGCGCGCCAGCGACATTGATGCCGCGCTTTACTACCTGGCGCGCATGGTCGCCAGCGGAGAAGACCCCAAATTCATCGCGCGGCGCATGGTTATCTTCGCCAGCGAAGATATTGGTATGGCTCAACCTACTGCGCTGGTTGTCGCCAATGAAGTTTTTCGCGCAGTCGAGATCATCGGCTACCCCGAATGTCAGATTAACCTGGCGCATGGGACCGTCTATATGGCTCAGGCCCCTAAAGATCGCTCTGCCTGTGACTCGTTCTTCAAAGCGCTGGAAGATGTCAATCGGCACGGCAATCTACCAATCCCGCTTCAGCTTCGCAACGCGCCCACTGGTCTGATGCGCGACATGGGCTATGGCAAAGGCTACGACGCCTATACCGAAGACAGCCTGCTGCCAGAAAAAATCCGGGGGCGCTCATATTACCCGAAAGCCGCTCCAAGAAGCTGAACACGATATGGCTGACTTGTCTGATACGCTTCAGGCCCCCCCACCCTGGCGGCTCACCGGCGCAGGGACCGTTCTGCTGTTCCGATTCCCACGCGATTTTGTCATTCAACATGGATGCATACCTTCGTTTCTGACCGGGCGTTACCGGGGCGGTCTGGGTGCGGTTATGCTCGTAGATTATTTCACATCGCCAGTTGGGCCTTATCGAGAAGCATTACTCATTCCCGGTACATTTCGCCACGCGAAGAAGAGTTATTACTCGATCACCCAGATAGCCGTCTCCACACTGGCGAGCGTGGTCAATGGCCGCCAGAACTGGGGCATTCCCAAAACACCGGCCAGTTTTGATGTCGAAGCGCTGCCGAACGGCACTCAGCATTTCGCTATGCACGTCGATAGCCAGCCAGCACTGGACATCGCAACCCGCACACGCGGGCCGCAGCTACCGTTTAACACGCGCTGGTTGCCATTTCGTCCCACCATCATCCAGCAGCGCGATGATGGTCAACTGCTGACCACTGCGCCATTTGGTAAAGGGCGCGTCCAACTGGCAAAACTGGACCATATAACGGTAAACACAGACATGTTCCCGGATTTCAGCCAGTTGCGGCCTGTTGGCGTGGTACGGGCGACACAATTCGAGTTGACTTTTCCCCCACCGGCAACAATTCTCAATGGAGCGGACGATGCAGCTCAGTAACCGGCGCATTGTCATTACTGGTGCGGCATCTGGTATCGGATGGGCGCTGCTGGAGCAACTCGCCCGCCAGCCCGGACACATCGTCGCTGTAGATCGCGCCCATATCGACTTGAACGTGCTCAAACGGTCGGTCGCCAATATCCATACATTCAAAGCCGACCTCAGCCAGCCACAGGAGATCGATACCGTATTCACTTTTGCTCAAGAAGTGATGGGCGGGCTGGATATATTCTTTGCCAATGCCGGTTTCGCCTACTACGAAACCGTTAAGCCGGACTGGCAGCGTGTACGCAGCCTGTACGAAGTCAACGTGTTTTCACCGCTTTACACGCTGGCGAAAATGGCGCAGATCAACCACCAACAACCCTACGCAGTGATCATCACAGCTTCAGCGATGGCCCATACCGCCCTGCCCGGTTATGCGCACTATGCTGCAACCAAAGCGGCCCTGCATCGCTTCGCCGAAGCTTATCGCTACGAAATGCCAGAAAATGGGCATCTGATGCTGGTATATCCCATCGCAACCCGTACACGCTTTTTTGCCAGTGCTGCCAACAACACACCTAAGGCCTACCCGACACAGACACCCGATTATGTCGCCGGACGGATAATTGCAGGTTTGCAAAAAGGTAAGAAGCGGGTCTATCCATCGACATTATACCGGGTCATGTACACACTGCCACTGATGGAAAGTCTGTACCAGATTTATGCAAACTGGCAGTTCCGTCAATGGATTAAGCATCAGAAAGCCTGAATTGATGATAAACTCTTAGCAGTCGGGGCATGTGTGCTGCAAGAAGTCATCCGACTGCCATCATAGACTATTGCAATCAACAACATCAGGAGCGTGTTCATTGCACATCTGGCGTCTGGCATGGAGCCGATTCAATCTCATTGCATCCGTTATTGGCGATGTCCAGGGGCGGGGTCTGGTGATGCTGTTCTACTTCACCATCCTCGTGCCTTTCGCTCTGATCTCCCGTTTCACCAACGATCATCTGCGCCTTCGGTCATTTCACACCGATCAACCCAAATGGCTGGACCGCCCACCGACCGATGACAATCTAGACTCGGCCCGAGAGCAAGGTTGACGAAGCCTCATGTATATTCTGGGAATATCCTGTTTTTATCATGACTCCGCCGCCGCGCTCATCCACAATGGCGACATCGTCGCTGCGGCGATGGAAGAACGCTTCACACGCAAGAAACACGACAACGGCTTCCCGACAAGGGCCGTTGAATTCTGCCTGAAGCAGGCCGGGATCACCGGGCCCGACCTGGATTATGTCGTATTCTATGAGAAACCGCTGGTCAAGCTGGAGCGCATTCTGCTGACCACGCTCAACACATTTCCGCACTCATCGGACGTATGGCGCGAGGCCATGCTAAGCTGGCTCAAAGAAAAGCTGTGGATCAAGAACATTATTCAGAAAGAAGTCGGTATGCCCTATGACCGGCTGCTCTTCTGCGACCACCACATGAGCCATGCCGCCAGTGCCTTTTTCGCCAGTCCGTTCAAAGAAGCAGCGGTCCTCACCGTCGATGGCGTCGGCGAATGGACGACAACAACGCTCGGCAAAGCCACCAGCCTGTGGGAAGGAGAAGCCAGCGGCCAGAACGAAATTAATCTGTTCAGCGAGCAGCGATTCCCGCATTCGCTGGGGCTGCTGTACTCGGCCTTTACGGCCTTCCTGGGTTTCCGAGTCAACAACGGCGAATATAAGGTTATGGGCATGTCCCCATATGGTGAGCCGCGCTACATGGATAGAATGGAGCGCGTCTTCCGGCTGAACCCGCAGGACGGCAGCTTCGACCTGAATATGGACTATTTCAGCTTTCACCAATCGGCGACCAGCAGCTTCAATGGCCGCTTTGTCGAATTGTTTGGCCAACCGCGCCCGCCTGATGAAGAATTCTTCACGATGATGACCAACCCAGAACGTTCGGCGGAACAGGCGGCCATCAAACGCAACCAGCACTATGCCGATGTCGCTGCCAGTGTACAGCGTGTGACCGAGGACACGCTCATCGCTACCGCCAACTATCTGCACCGCGAAACCGGACTGGACAAACTGGTGATGGCTGGTGGCGTCGCGCTCAACACCAAAGCCAACTATCGCGTCCTGTCGGAGACGCCATTCGACGAAATCTACATCCAGCCAGCCGCCGGTGACGACGGCGGTGCATTGGGTGCGGCGCTGTGGGCCTATCATGTTGTGCTGGGCCAGCCAAGACGTGCTGCCATGCCTCATGCCTATTGGGGCCAGGCCTACAGTGAAGCCGAATGCCGCGAATTCCTGGACAGCGCGGGTGTCCCTTACGAGTCCTTTGCCGACCGTGACGACGAACTGCTGAACATCCTGGCCGAAGAACTCACGCGAGAGCAGGTAATCGGATTTCATCAGGGCCGTTTTGAGTGGGGGCCGCGCGCCCTGGGCAATCGCAGTATCCTGGCGGACCCGCGCCGCGAAGAGATGAAAGAAGTTGTCAACACCAAAATCAAATTCCGTGAGCCGTTCCGTCCCTTCGCGCCAGTCATTCTCAAAGAACGCGCCCCGGAGTATTTCGACTACCCCAATGTCGACAAACATGAGGCGCCGCGCTACATGCTGATGGTCAGTCCGGTCAATCCGGATAAACAGGACCAGATCGCTGCTGTCTCTCACATGGGTACCGGACGACTTCAGCTCATCGACCGTGAAACCAACCCGCGCTATTATGGGCTGGTCGAGCGCTTCGGCCAGATCACTGGCGTGCCAGTCGTGCTGAATACGTCGTTCAATCTGCGCGGCGAGCCTATCGTCAACACGCCCCGAGAGGCGTATAATACCTTCAGAAACAGTGATATTGATCTACTTGTATTGGGATCATTGTTAGTCCGCAAATAATCCACCACAGGGGGCAAGTGTAAGGCCATGCAGGATTTTCTGGTTAGGCTGGGAGTGATGGGCGAGTTGCTGCGTTTTCTCTGGAAACGCAAACTCTACTGGCTTATTCCAATGGTGATGACCCTATTCGTCTTCGCCATCATAATCGTCCTGGGCAATACCAGCGGTATCGCACCGTTTGTGTATACCCTGTTCTAGAAAACCGGTTGCCGCAAACTCACCACAACCGCGACATCAGAAGGCGCTCTCCTGAGCCGGGAGCGCCCCGAACGATCAGGGTGAATCATATGGAACGACCTTTGCTGGACGCCGTTATCGTCTGTATCATCTTTGCTGTTATCTTTGGTCCGCTGACCGCTCGTAGTTCGCTGCGCAGAGAGCCTGTTCACGGTGGCCTGCTGCCGGTACTGTTCAATCTCCTCGGCGCTAGCGCACTGGTAGCCGTGCTGCCTGGCGTCATCGCTGCGCTGGTGCTAGGCGGTGGATTTCGTCTCGCGTTTCCGTTGGCGCTGGCGTGTGTGGCCATAAGTCTTGGCGCACTGATGATCTTCGCCGCGCTGGAATATCCGGCCCGCAGCCGATTCGAGGCCGAACAGCAGCGCAAAACAGAACAGGGCTGGACCGAAGAGGATGCCAGACGCTCTGGCCTGTAACAACTACACAGAATCTAAACCGACAATCACTTTGCCGCATTCCTGCCAACAGAAAGATAGATATTCATGCCTCGCGCCTTATTAAGCGTTTACGACAAAACGGCCATTGAATCGTTTGCGACCAGTCTCGTCAACATGGGTTGGGAGCTGATTGCCAGTGGTGGCACCCGGCAGGCACTGATTGACGCCGGCCTCCCAGTGCAATCCGTTGATGAAGAAACGGGCGTTCCGGCCATGCTCGGCGGACGAGTCAAAACACTGCACCCAGCCATTTTCGCTGGCATTCTGGCACGCGATAACGAATCCGACCGTGATGATCTCGACCGTATGGGTTACAGTCGAATCGATATGGTGGTCTGCAATCTGTACCCGTTCCAGGAAACGATCAGCCGGGCCGGAACCACACTTCAGGATGCGATTGAAGAAATCGACATCGGCGGTGTCTCACTGCTGCGTGCAGCCGCCAAGAACTTCCTGTACACGACTGTCATCTGTGACCCTGCCGATTACGAAGCCGTGACCGCCGAAATTCAGGCCAACAACGCCGTCGATCTGGCGCTGAGGCGGTCGCTCGCCGTCAAAGTGTTTGCCCACACCCGTGACTACGACACCGCCATTCATGCATTTCTGTCACGTGGGACGGTCAACAACACTGAAACCACGGTCGAACTTCCAGCCAAGCTGTCGATTGGCATGCAGAAGGTAGAGGATCTGCGCTATGGAGAGAATCCTCACCAGGGCGCTGCCTATTACAGCCAGTCATCCACTGATGGACCACTGGGCGGCAAACTGCTGGGTGGCAAGCAGCTTTCTTACAACAACATTCTAGACCTTGACGCCGCCTGGCGCGCTGTGAGCAGCTTCAGCGATCCTTCCGTAGTGATCGTCAAGCATCTGAATCCCTGCGGCATCGCCAGCGCCGCCAGCATCGCCCAGGCCTACTCGCCCGCTCTTGAAAGCGATCCGGTATCTGCCTTTGGCGGCGTAATTGCCGTCAATCGCATGGTTGACCTGGACTTTGTGGAAACACTCGGTTCGTTGTTCGTCGAGGCAATCGCGGCGCCGTCATTCAGTTCCGAGGCTGCGGAAGTGCTTAACGAAAAACGCAAAAACTGCCGCCTGCTTCAGATTCCGTTCCCATTCAGCGGCGCTGAGTTTGAACTACGCAAAGTTCAACACGGTATGCTGGTCCAGCATGCAGACACGGGCGATCCTGAAGGCACGCTGCTGCGTACAGTGACCGAGCGCGCACCCACAACTGAGGAAATGAGCGCGCTGCAATTCGCCTGGAAGTGCGTCACGCACGTCAAATCAAACGCAATCGTGCTGGCCATACCCGGCGCTACGGTAGGCATCGGCGGTGGCCTGCCCAGCCGTGTGGACGCCGCTCAGATCGCCGTTGCCAAAGCTGGCGAAAGGGCCAGGGGCGCGGTTATGGCGTCGGATGCGTTTTTCCCCTTCGCCGATGGTGTCAAAGCGGCCATTGACGCTGGTGTGACCGCCATCATCCAGCCGGGCGGGTCTATCCGGGATGCGGAAGTCATCGAAGCAGCCAACCGCGCCGATATCGCCATGGTGATGACCGGGATACGCCATTTCCGCCACTGAGTGCGCTGGCAAAGTGGTCAATTCTGACCTTGCTTGCGCCTGCGGCAGTTGCTATAATGCCCGCATAAGCAAACCGCCACCGTAGCTCAACGGCAGAGCATACGCTTCGTAAGCGTGAGGTTATGGGTTCAAATCCCATCGGTGGCTTTTCTCCAAATGCCCGCACAGATGCTGCTGCGGGCGTTCTTGTGTCAGGACAGAAAACTATGGACACCGACGCACATTCTACGGATCGGCACCCTGTCACAATCGCCGTCGCGGGTGGCACCGGTTCTGGCAAAACCACCGTCTCCAACGCCCTGCTGGATCGGGTTGGCCATCGTCATATCGCTTATATCCCCCACGACGCCTATTATAAAGACCTGCGCCACCTGCCACCTCAGCAACTTTACACCTTCAATTTCGACCATCCTGATGCGCTCGACACGCATCTTATGATCGAACACGTCAAACAGTTGCAGGCCGGCCAACCGGTCGAAATCCCCATCTATGATTTTACGGTTCACCAGCGCACCGAACGCACGCAGACCGTTGGGCCGCAGCCCATTATTCTGGTCGAGGGTATTCTGATTTTTGGCGACGCCGCCCTGCGCGAACTGTTCGACGTCAAAATCTATGTCGATACTGACGCGGATCTACGTTTCATCCGTCGTCTTCAGCGCGACATCGTCGAACGTGGTCGCACAATGGAGTCGGTAATCGAACAGTACCTGAATACCGTACGCCCGATGCATCTCAAGTTTGTGGAACCAAGTAAACGCTACGCGGATGTCATCATACCTGAAGGTGGATTCAATATGGTCGCCATCGACATGGTCGCCGCTCGCATTCGCAACATGCTCGAAACCGGCCATTCTCAAGCGACCGACGCCAGGGATTGACACCCAAAGTGGGCGCATGCTATACTCCGCCTCAAGAAAATACGCCCATCAAAGACTTTGACCGGGAAGAGTAGATAATTTTCCTTACGCCAGAGAGTGCAGGTCACAGGCTGGAAGCCTGCTCGTAACGGCTTATCGAACGTCACCCGTGAGTCGCTGGTCCGAAGAGCACTATGTTCCATATCAGCTCACTAAGATCAGCCGGCAGCGCCCGTTATCGCGCCAACAAGTGCGGCAGATTCATCTGCCGAAACAAGGTGGTACCGCGAGAGCCTACCCTCCCGTCCTTGTATTGCAGGATGAGAGGGTTTTTTGTTGCATCGGGAGGAAATCATGGCGAAAAATGCGGCATCAAACAGAATCAGTAACAACACCACTGATTTCTACGATGCGATTGCCGAATACTACCCCCACTTCTACCGGGACTGGGAAACACAGCTCCAACGCGAGGGGCTAAGCCTGCGCGCAATCTTCCGCAATAAAGGTGTGGAACGCGTTCTGGATGCCTCGTGCGGGGCCGGGACGCAGGCCGTGTCGCTGGCCCAGTTGGGCTTCAGCGTCGTCGCCGCTGACCCCAGCCCCGGCATGTTGCACCAGGCGAACCAGATTGCTGAACAGTACGGCGTTACGGACAAAGTCGAGTTTCACCGCTCCGGCTTCCTTGACCTGCCCGATGTCGTCGAGGGGCCATTCGATGCCATCATCAGCAAGGGCAACGCCCTGCCACATCTACTGCTCGACGACGAGATCGAGACCACCCTGCTGATCTTCTTTGATCTGTTGCGGCCTGGCGGCTTGCTCGTCATCGGCATGCGCGACTTCGGCCCGTTTATGGAAGACCGTCCGCGCTTCATACCTGGATTCATTAGTACCGACGACGATGACGCCGAGTTCATCACCTTTGACGTATGGGAATGGCAGGAAGGCCCACCGGTAATCGCCACCCAGAATCTCTATATTGTCAAAGGCAAAGGCAGCAACTACCAGGCGATCAAACAGCAGGTTACGTTCAGGCCACTGTCGACAGACGAGGTAAAGGTCGTACTGCTAGAGGTCGGCTTTGAGGACATTATCGACCAGCCAGACCGCGCCGAGCGGGTGCTCGTGGCGCGCAAACCATTGACAACCAGTTCATAATTCGCACACAGGATTACATAGCATGGCTACCGAAATCAAGCGCCAGATGCCCAAGAATTTTGATTTTGCTGAGGCGGAAAGCCGCCTGTATGACTGGTGGGAACAGAACGGCTGGTTCAGGCCGGAATGCGCCCCGCCAGATGCGGAACCGTTCACCATCAGCATGCCACCGCCCAATGTAACTGGCGCGCTCCACATTGGCCACGCGCTCTTCTCCACCCTGGAAGACCTCATGATTCGCTACGAGCGCATGCGTGGCAAGGCGGCCCTGTGGGTTCCTGGAACCGATCACGCCGGCATCGCCACCCAGCTTCAGGTGGAGAAGATGCTGGAAAAACAGGGAACCAATCGAGAGGCGCTTGGTCGCGAGGAATTTCTGCGCCGCACCTGGGCCTGGAAAGCAGAATATGGCGGCACCATCATCCGCCAGCTTCGCCGCCTGGGCGCAAGCTGCGACTGGTCGCGAGAACGCTTCACGCTGGACGAAGGGCTTTCCAACGCCGTGCAGGAAGTCTTTGTCCGCCTGTACGAAGAAGGGCTGATCTATCGCGGACCGCGCCTGGTGAACTGGTCACCGGGTTTG
>Ga0208075_1000467_pt1 | contig 20024 bp, 13 predicted proteins | sample HotLakmasection5_FD_184728 | JGI IMG/M metagenome (GOLD analysis project Ga0208075, IMG submission 184728) | Hypersaline microbial mat communities from Hot Lake, Washington, USA - Section #5 (SPAdes) | ecosystem: Environmental > Aquatic > Non-marine Saline and Alkaline > Hypersaline > Microbial... | reverse complement strand
GAGCCGGGCATAGCCGCGGGCATCGGTGAAGGCTTCCGCCAGCGGCTGATTGGTGCTCGCCGCGACCAGCCGCACGGGGACCCTGGAGACCCCCTCGGCGGGATCCACAGCGCGATTGGCGTTCTCGTCGTAGGCGATGAGCACGGCAACGCTCAGCCGACGGGGCGGTGATGATGCCGTAACATCGGGTCCCGCGATCTGCTCTACGCGCAGGGCGGGCTGTGGCAATGGTGTCGGCGTGGGTGGGTTGGCGACGGGCGTCTGCAGCAGCACGTTAGCATCGCTGCGGTAGACCTGAATCGCATCCAGCCCGACCACATAGCCCTCACTGGCCGGATTGCGCGTGCCTGCGCTGCGCAGCGTCAGCACGTGCGCGCCGGGTCCGACGATGTAGGGGCGCGTGCCTGGAAAGTGGAGTTCTGGCGCATAAGCATCCACCCGATCGAGCAGGATGCCATCCACGATGACCTCGAAGGTGCCCATGTTGCGGGCTGCGACGTAGCGCACGCGGACGGCTTCGCCCTCGAACGGGAAGGTGACGAAGCTGCTTGTATCCTCCGTGCGGTGATACTGGCCGCGGCTGGCGGCGGGAATCTGACGGGGTTGCCAGCGCGTGCTGTACTGAACCAGCGGATGATCCGACTCGAAGCTGTACCAGCCGCTGTAGGGCGGCGGTTCGTGGGTCGCATCTGGCAGCGGCTCGACTGGCTGTGGCGGCTCAGCCAGCACCCGCAGGCCCGGCGGAAGCGGCGTCGCGGTCGGCGGCACGACCACGCCTGGCATGATCGCCTGGATTTCGAGAAGACGAACTGACAGCGTCGCCGTCGGCGATGGCGTCGGGCTCGGTGAAGGCGTCACGGGTGTCGTCGCGGTCGGACTGGCAGGCAGCGGCGTTACCGTCGGCAGCCAGAGCGGAGCGTCAGGCAGTGCGTCATTTGCTGGCGTCACGGAGGGCAGCACCGCCAGGGTCGGTAGTGACGCCAGCGACGATGCTGCCCCGGATGCAGAAGATGACACAGAGACAACGACCACGAAACCGACGGCTCCCACCAGCAGTGTCAGCAGGAGGATCAGGAGATAGCTCTTGCCGATGCTCGTTTCGATACGTTGAGGACTCTTGAACCGCATGCTGCACTCCGCCGCGAGAACCGCGCGTGAGAACCGTCAGTCAGGTTCAGCCTATCAAATGCGGCGATTCAGCGCGGTGTAGGATTACAGTTTCAGCCCGTCAGTTTTGACAATCGGCGCGGCAAAATTACAGATTGCTTTTCGAGCTCGGCTTCAGGTGTGTTGAAGCCTTCGGCAATCGCCCGGCTGATGAGGTGTTCATTTGTCGTTGCGCCAAAACGCTGTTTCAGCTTGTGGCGTAGGAAGTAAGCGCGGCGCACGGGGATGTTCATCTGACTGGCAATCTCGGTGATATGCACCCCCTGCATCAGTAGGCGCAGCATCGCGCGCGCTTCCGCGTCCAGCTGCCAGTCGCGCAGCGGCGACTGCATCGCCAGCAGATAGGCGCTGTTGGCGGTTGGCGATAGATAAGGGCGCTCCTGCAAGGCGGCGCTGATGGCGGGCAGCAGATGGTCTTTCAGATCATCGCCTTCATATAAATAAGCCAGCGCGCCGCAGGCAAACAGGTCGCGAATGAGCAAGCCTTCCGTCAGGCTGCCCAGCACGATCAGCCGCGAATGCGGTGTGGCCTGCTTCAGGCGGTCCACAATCACCAGCACATCGATGAGCTGATCCAGTCGTTCGTTGAACACGATGACATCCGGCAGCAACTCCTTGCTCGTCTTGATCAGTTCGCTGGCGCTGCGAGCGGTATGGATGATCTCCCAGGAGGAGTGTTCCTTTAAGAGGGTCTCGATGCCAATCAGCATCAGGTCGGCTTCATCCGCGATGACGATCCGTTTGTTCATAGGGTGTGCCTCAGGCGCTCCATGGACTGCTCTCTCAGCCTATCATGGATACCGCCTGCGGTGGGGGAGAAAAAAGGACAACCGGCGCGGGAAATCAGGACATTCGCGCCGGGAATTTTCGCACAATCTCGTAATTTTTCACGGATATAGTGCTGCCAGAGTCGAGAAACTGAAAGCGCAGAACGATCACTCCTTTCGTTCCAGCAGACCCTGTTTGCGGGCGGCATCCACCAGGCTTTCGTTGTTGCGCACGCCCAGCAGCTTCTTGAGTTTATCGCGGGTGCGGTAAACCGTCTTGACGGAGATACCCAGACGGCTGCCGATCTCTTTCGCCTGCAACTCCGCCGCCATCAGCCGCAGCACATCGCGGTCGCGGTGGTTCAGCGGGCCCACCGGACGGCTGCCAATGAGCCTGAGCGCATCCGGCGAGAGAAATGGATACTGGCTGCTGATGAGCTGTAAGGCTTTGAGCAGTTGTTCCTGCAGGTCGCCATTCTTCAGCAGAAAGCTGGCGTTGCCGCAGCGCATCACCTGCTGGATGTATTCGCCGTCGCGCCGCTGGCTCATTACGATCATGCCCAGCCCGGGATGCTGTTCCTGCGACCGCGCGACCAGCCTGACGATCTCGGATGGCGCGTGGGTCTGGTCATCCACAATCAGCACGTCCACGGCCTGCTCTCGTAAATAGGTCTCGGCATCGCGCAGCCGGGCAAAGACCATCACAACCTGATAGGGTTCTCCGGCATCGGTGATGATGCCTTCCACCCCCTTGCGGGTGATGTCATTCCGGTCGCTCACAACCACTCGAATTGGTCTCATTCCGTTATCTGACTCCTTTTCAGGGCAAGCACTGTTGCAGTCACCCCTACTGACTATGGGTTACAGCGATAGAACTTGCGTTCTACTCAGAGTCTTATCATATTACAGTTTTTAAACATAAGAAAGCTGTTTCCGATTAATACGGAATACGAAGACGGTAGGAAGTTGGTTTGTGACACGAGATTGTCCATTTTTCCCGCCCCCAATGTCCATTTTTCCCGCCCCCAATGTCCACTTTTCTCGCACACAAGTTCTATTTCTTCCCGTATGCTGAAGCGAAGAGACGGACAAAAGGAAACAGCCATGATCGACCAGGACACCTTATCGGAACGTGTCGCCTTCCGCCTGACGGCGGAGACGCGGCGCAAACTGGAGCGCTGGGCGCGGGAGGAATATCGCCCGCTCGCCAATCTCATCTTCACCATCGTGGTTCAGGCCATCCGCGATGAGGAAGCGCGGCGCGGCCAACCACTTGAAGTGGAGGGGCGTGAGACATCATGATGACGCTTTCACCGCAGGATACTTACGTACTGGCGCGAGCGCTGGTGGGCCTGCCCTGGGATGGCGTACCGCTCAGCCCGGCAGTTGGGCTGCTGCTGGCACACCTCGACCCGAATGTGCCAGAGGATATGCGCTTTTTGCGCAAGGTGCTGGGACAGGAACTGCTGCGCGAAGTGCTGGCCGTCGATCCCAACGCGCCCGCACCGGAACCGCTTCAGCGTGCCGCCGATCTCAACATCGTACCGGAACTACCGGAAACTGCACGGCTGACGGCGGCACAAATCAAAGAAGCGGCAACGGTCGGTCGCTGGCTGGACGACTACCTGCGCTGGGCAGGCGCTGCCGCCAACGAAACGCCGCTGGCCTTTCATCTTGGCGCAGGCTTGTATCTGGCGGCGATTGCCGTCGGGCGCAGGCTGTACGTCCAGACGCCCTGGCGGCAGCAGGTGTTCCCCAACCTATACCTGATGGTGGTCGCTGTTTCGACCTACTACCGTAAATCGGCGGGCCTGAGCCTCGCTTCGGAAGTCGCGCGGCTGGCGATCCCGCACATGCTCATGCCCCAGCCCGGTTCGCCGGAGAACTTCATGGCGATGCTCGGTGGCGTGCTGCCGCCCAACTTCTCCGACATTCCGCAGCAGGATCGCGCCCGCCTCGAGAAGGGCAATCGCTATGCAGCCCAGCGTGGTCTGCTGCGCGATGAACTTTCGGGCCTGTTCAAGTCGATGGGCAGGGATTATATGGCGGGGCTGAAAGAACTTATCATGACGCTTTACGACTGCCCGGCTTATCTCGACAGCAACACCAACAACAAAGGTCTGGTTGTGATTCGCGATGCCGCGCTGTCCATCCTCGGCGCGGCGACACCTGCCGAACTGGCGACGGCACTCTCGGCCTCGGACTGGTTCAACGGCAATCTGGCTCGCTTCGGGTTGCTCACACCTGAACCGGATTACGTGGAACGTCCCGCGTCCAGAGAGAGCCAGACCCCAACCGAACTGGCAAACCGACTCAAGCGGCTGCATGAGAAGCTGCCAGAACCACCCTTGCCGGATGCATTGGGCGAAAAGCAGTCCAGCGAAGCCTGGTCGCTCGCCGCTGAGTTCTGGTCAGCCTGCCACGCCTATGAGCAGGCTTTGCGAGCCATGACTGCCCCCAGCTCACCATTAGATGATCGTCTGCGTGCCATCTACGGGCGCTTGCATGTGCAGGCCATCAAAGTCGCCATCCTGCTGGCTGCGCTGGATTGGGCGGATGGTGATGATGCTTCGCCACGACCCAAAGTCACCGCCGCCCACTGGTACCGCGCGCAGCAGATCACAGAAGACTGGCGAGCATCTGCGCATCGTCTCCTGGCGGATCTGGGTGAGAACGAAGAAGGGCGGCTGGAAAATCGTGTGCTGGGGCTGCTCCGCGCCTGCGGCGGCAGCGCCACCGTACGCGACATCTACCGCACCCTGCGGTCCCCGCGCAAGACCGTGCTGGAAACGCTCAAGGCGCTGGAAGACGACGGGCGCGTCGTCCGTGTGCAGAATGCCTACAGCGGACGCGGGCGTCCACCGGAGAAGTACGAACTGGTTGATTACGAACTGCTTGATCTGGATTCTGTCACGCCCGTGACATAAATCGATTTTTGTCTTTTTGTCTTTTGTCACAGGCGTGACGAAATTCAGGAGTGAATGACGATGGATACAAGACGATTGAAGGAAAACTGCGACCTGCGCCGTCTGGTTGAGCAAGACCTGGGGCCTGCGCCTTTGCGCAGCGGACGCGCCCATCTGTGGAAATGCCCGTTTCATAATGAACAGAAGGGCTTCAGTCTGGCGGTGTGGGCTGATGGTTATCGCTGTTTCGGCGCATGTGACACCAGCGGTGATGCCATCGACTGGCTGATGAACTATCGGCGGTTGAGTTTCCCTGAAGCCGCGTCCATATTGGGCGAACGCATCGAGAACAAACCCCGCATCGAGCACCAATGCCTGAAATCCCCGTCAGAACCGCCGGAGTGGAGCTGGCAGCGGCGGGCGGAATGTGTGGTGAGTCAGGCCGAAGAAACGCTCTGGTCGGATGCGGGCGAACCCGCGCTGAACTACCTCATCGGCAGAGGCTTGACGACCCGCACCATTCGTGCGGCTCGACTGGGCTATGTGCCGGGTGATTTTCGCGGGTGGCGAGTCATTGAAGGTCTGGATGTGCCCTGTGGCATTACCATTCCCTGGCATGCTAATGATGCGCTCTGGGCAGTGAAGGTGCGTCGTGCCTCTAGCGCGCCCAAGTACTTGCAGATCAAGGGCGGCAACGTCAATGGCTTATATGGCGCGGATGGGTTAGCAGATCGAGAAGTTGCGCTGTTCTGCGAGGGCGAGTTTGATGCGCTCATCGTCCAGCAAGAAGCTGGAGAGCTGGTCGCGCCGGTTACCCTGAGCAGCGCCACTGTCACGCTTAGTTCGCGCTGGTATATTGAGCTGACCCACTGCCATGCCATCCTCGTCGCTTATGATCGCGATCCCGCCGGAGAGAAAGGCGCGCAACGCCTGCTCTCGCTCTCGCCGCGCTTCCGGGAGATCGCCGTGCCGCAGGGCAACGACATCTCGGACTTCTACCTGAATGGCGGCGATGTTTACGGCTGGGTGGTGGCTGCTATCGATAAGAAACGTGATGCGCATGATGTGCGTGAGGAACTGCCCCATGTCTGCTAAAGCCACCAAGAAGCAGAAGCCAGAAGATGTCGTTCTGCGGCTGATCCGGGTCGCCGAAATCCTTATACAGGGACAGGATAAATTCATCGACCCAGCGCCTCAAGCAGATCTCATAGATGACCACTCACGGCAGTCGAATGAGCGTGGCAAATCGGCACAAAAAACACAAACCTGACATTCCGGTGTATGGTAGTTCAGAGTTCAGAAAATTAAGGGAGTTACGATGGGTCGTCGGAATACCAAACGACTGCCGCCCAGATCAGGATGGGCAGTCTACTTACGAACAAGTTCACAGGAAGCGCAAAACCCTACGATGTCACAGGATCGCCAGCGCTTTAACATCAATCACGCGCTGTTGGAACGATCTGACTTGCCTGTTGTGGGCGAATACACCGATGTGATGAGCGGGCGTACGCCCAATCGTGCCGGGTATCAACGCCTGTTGGATGATGCACGGGCAGGCAAGTTCTCACATGTTGCTGTTGAGAATGCCGAACGCTTTGGGCGCAATGATACCGAGGCGCTGACAGCGATTGACGAGCTGCACAATCTGGGTATTGCCGTACGTTTTGCTGACTATCCCGATCTTGATCCTATTGATGCTGATGATCGACTACTCATCGCCATATCCTTCACGCTTGCCCGGCGTGAGTCACTCAAATTGGGCCAGCGAGTAAAGGGTGGCATCCACAGCAAGTTCCGCAACGGTGGCTATGCTACGCTTGCTCCCGATGGGTATCGCAATGCCGAACGTCGGTTAGAAGATCCCTCACGTTCGCGGGTGGGGCGCTACGAGCGTTGGGTTGAACCCGATCCAGAGCAGTTCAAGGTCTGGCGGTTGGCATGGGATTTACTGCTGAGTGACCGCTATACATTGGGCGAGATCTGCGAAGAACTGCATGCGCGGGGCTACCGTTATCGCACAGGTCGTCCCTTCGTTGAAATCAAGAACAATCGCCGCAAACCTGCGACGAACACGCTTTCCAAGCGGTTCCATAACTGGTTTTATGCGGGCTGGGTGGTGAGCGAACGAGCGGGCATCCCTCCCAAAACCGTGCGCGGGAACTGGAAGCCGCTCGTGACCACCGAAGAATTCGAACGTGGTCTCGAGATACTGGCATACCGGGATCGGCACCGAAGCGCCAAACGTCGTCACACCTACTTGTTGAAAGGGCTTGTCTATATCGAGGATGAAAACACTGGAAAGCTGGTCAAACTGACCGGTTCTACATCGAACGCCAATCGTAAGGGTGGTGGCACCGCTTACTATTGCGTGTGGAGCAGTGACATCAACATTCGCTGTGAAATTGTCGATAGACACGTCGCGGAAATGATGCGCGAAATCCAGGTTGATCCCGAATGGATGCCGGTCATTCGGGAAGCCTATACGCAGGAGATTGCGGAAAAGCTGGGACATCTACGTCCTAGCGAACAGCAGGAATTAGAAGCAGCTCTAAAGGCAGTCGTTGAGGAAGAAGCCCGGGTAGCCCGCCTGTATGCAGCAGGTAAAATAACTGATGATGTGTGGGATGCCCTCTGGGCGGAATGGTTGGACAAGCGCAGAACGATTCAGTCAAGTCTGGCATCATTGAACCGCCAGCATGAGGCGCATATCTCAGATTTGGATGCTGCTCTGACAATCATCGCAAAAGTGGGTATACTGTATAATAACCTCGAGCCGTGCAGTCAACGAGATGTGCTGCGCGATATGGTTGACAAGATCGTTGTAGACCGTGCTGGAAACATTGTGAGGATGGATTTGCTGTCCCCCTTCGCCTATCTGAAACGACTGACAGATCGGGTCAGGCGGGAGGCAAGTTCGGAAGGCACAGAGAGAAACGAAAACAGCGGCGCTGATGCCGCTGTCCCCGAATGTTCGGATTGTACCGCTTCTGGTGGACCTGATGAGAGTTTAATCGAACCTCAAACCCTCCCCATCGCAATGATAGAATTCCTCCACTCCATTTCCTTTCCGCAACAAAAAGTGATCGACCGCCTCTCGACATACTGAGTACGGCTTTTGCGGTGAGCCGAGGAGGGACCTGCACCCTCCCAGCCCACCTTGAAGCACCGTCGCGGAGGCTAACGGCACTCCCGCCCAACAGCATAACACGGGTTGGCAGTTCGTTGGTTTTGCAGACGGTTTCGTTCATCACTTCAGTTTGCGGAGGAAACCTCTATCATGACTCGTACTTTCGTACTCACCAATCACAAAGGCGGCGTGGGCAAATCTACGTCCGCCACCACGATTGCACTCGGCATCGCTGGCGTCTTGCGGCGTGCCGGTGCATCCAACTCGCGTGTGCTGCTGATCGACACGGACAGTCAGGGACACGCCACACTCGTCACCACCGGACGCAACGACTTTGGCGCAGAGGACAGCCTGTATGCGGTGCTCTCGGCGGATCGTCCGAACGCGGCGCAGGTGCTCTCGGAATGTATCGTGCAGTCTACCTGGGACCCTGACCTGCATGTTCTCCCTGCCTCGCCCATGCTTGAGGGCGCAGAGCGCGAACTCATGCGCGTGGCGGGTGCGCCCTACCGTCTGGCTGACCCACTCAGCCGTATCGCCAATCACTACGCAGCTATTGTCATTGACACCCGCCCGTCGTTCTCCTTGATGACCGAGATGGGCCTGATCGCGGCGACCGATGCCATTGTCCCGGTGGAGCCGCGCTATCTGGAAACAGTCGGCCTGATGAGCGTGATGAGCAAGATCAACGACATCCGTGAAGGCTGGCGGCATCCCAACCTGCGGATCAGCGGCATTCTGGTGACCAAGATGGACAGCCGCATCCGCGGACATAACCACCTGCTGGATGAACTCAAAGGCCACAGCGTGCTGGGCAAGCTGCTGATTGGCGTGATCCCCGCCAATGAAGCGGTATCCTATGCCCATCACAACCACCTGAGCGTATTCAACTACGACCCGAAAGCGCCAGCCAGCCGTGCCTATGCCCAACTAGTCGGCACGCTGGTGCGGCGTATGGCAAAAGGGGGTGCCTAGATGCCTCCGAAAAACAACTCGCGCCGCATGGATGAACTGCTGGCATCGGTCACCGAGGATTTGCTGGAAGGCAATCCCCAGCAGTTTGAGGACAACAGCATTCGCGTGGAGCGGATCCTGCTGGAGATGGTACGCCCCGATCCGGTACAGCCGCGTCGCGTACTGCCTGAGCAGCTGCACCTTGCTTTTCACAGCAGTCGCCTGACCCCAACCCAGGCACTCAAGGAACTGGTTCATCTGGTACAGGTTGCCGCTCGCCAGCGCGGGCGGCCCTTCAACAACGTGCTGGAACTGCTGCCCAACCCGGATGATGATAGTGGTGACGAGCAGGATGCGAAATTGTCCCCGGAAGAACAGCTTCTACGCGATCTGGTCAATCTGGCAGTGACCATCCGCGATGATGGGCAGGTAAATCCGCTGACGGTCGTCGATGTCAGCGAGGGCGTGATGCGGCAGTTCCGCATTGAGACGGGCGAACGGCGCTACTGGGCGACGTGGCTGCTGCGTGACTTCATCCCCAGCTATGACGGCGACGGCATGATCCCGTGCATCATCATCCCCGCTGAACGCTCATCGGTCTTTCGGCAGGCGAAGGAGAATACTGCTCGATCTGGACTCTCTGCAATTGCAATGGCGCGTCAAGCCGCCCTGCTCCTGCTGACCGTGCATGGCTACCAGATACCTGATGCGGCAGTTCCAAATGACTTCTACCGTCAGGCTCTGGAACTAGATCTGCGCGGCAAACGTGAGTACACCGAAGCGGTACTCAGTGCGATGGGTGGGATCAAAAAAACGCACTTCAGCGCAATCAAATCGCTGTTGCGATTGTCAGATGAAGCAATGGAGTTAGCTGATCGTCACAACATTGAGGAGTTTAAGTTACGGCATGTTGTTGCTGTTTCTGTTGAATACCATGCGGAAATTGTCCGTCAGATTGTTGACTTCAATCTGACCAGCAAGCAGGTGAAGGAATTATGTCAGGGTGATGGTTTGAACGATGAGGATAATGAACCACTCGAAAAGCTCCCACCTGCCGCAGTCAAGATGGCGAAGGTCACACACTCGGTCACAACAACATCCCCACAAGACTTTGTGCTTGCGCTGATTCAGCAAGAAGGCGATCCAGCCATCGCACTCGCTCGCTTACAAGCGATGCGAAAGCTTGTTTTGGAAGCTGAGCGTTTATTGGGCGGAGAGTAAAAAGGTTCGCGTGCGCGAACCTTTTAGGAGGTCTTCGGATGAAAAACAGTCGCGCTCCACCTTGAGAATGGAAAAACCCACCGAATGGCTGGTGGGCTGGGCAGGGGTGATAACGTTTGAACTGGACACTCAAACTTTATCACACTCTCCAGCCTCCTGCAACTGATTTTGAGCGCCATGTCGTGCTTTTCTGACACGACCTTTATTCGACTTTACCTGTTGCAAGGAGATTTTGAGATGACAATTGATCTGGAGCATGTTCGCTCCCGTAATCCGATTGAGGATGTGATCACGGAGAAGTTCGCGTTAAAGAAATCTGGTTCCCGCTTCATCGGGGTGGACCACGACAGCATGGTGGTCGTGCCCACTAGCGGCATGTATTTCTGGAATTCGCGCGGTGAACACGGCGATGTGTTTGACTTCGTGGGACGCTATCACCTCAACTATGGCAGCGGTTGGAACAACCGTGATCCGCAGCACTTCATGGAAGCCGTCGAGCATCTGGCACGGCGGGCAGGAATCAGCATCGAGCGCGGGGCGGACTTCCGTCAGACAGCAGCCTGGTCAGAGCGTCAGCTCGTACAGCGGCTGCATGACACGCTGCTGAATACGCCGCCTGCCTTATCCTACGCGACGAAGATGCGCGGGTGGGATATACAGACGATCCGGTTGGCGAGGCTCGGCTTCATGCCATCGGACAAGCGTCCCCTACTGGAAGGTTTGAACCTGTCCGATAGCTGGCGCAATGTCATCCAAAAGTTTCCCGCCGGGATGCTGGTGTATGTCCATCTCGACAAGGGGCGTCTGACGTACCTCAGCGGGCGTTCTATAGAAGGAAAGAAACACTACAACCCGCCGCGTGACCTGATCGGCGAAAAACAACCCTACCGCAATCACCTGTATCATGGAGAGGTTGAGAGCGTGGTGCTGGTCGAAGGACAGGCGGATGCGATCACGTTCGGGATGTGGGGCATCCCCGCTGTAGCCATCGCTGGCATGACGGTGAATGACACATTGTTGGAAATGCTCAAGCGACACAGGCGTGTTTTCATCGCGTTGGACAACACCGATGAGGCCCGTGTCAAAGCCTTCGAGATCGCCCGACAGCTACCAGATCGCGCTCATATCCCGCAGCTTCCTGAAGGGGTGAAAGACGCCAGCGAGTGGCTGTCGCAGCATGGCGCAAGCGCCGAAGATGCCGCCTACCTGCTCAACACCGCGCCGTCGTGGATCGCGCTGGAGATCGACCGAGTTGGTGATCTGGAAGGTATCGAGCGGCAGGATGCAGTACGCCAGTTGTTCACACACGCTGTCCGCCTGGATGACTTTGCCTTCGCGGAGTTCAAGACAGCAGTCGGCAAGATCGGCATCAAGGGACGGGCGTTCACTGATCTGGCGAAAGCGACCCGGTCAGAAGTCGAGGAACAAGAGGAGGACGATGTGCCCCAGATTTTGAGCGATGACATCCCGCTGCTCTCCCCGGCGCTGGGGTTCCGGCGGGATGTGGCGATGGTCACGGTGTCGATTACCGAACGGACAAAGGGCAACAAGCTCAACATCCAGCCCTACCTGGTGACCAGCACTCGTGAGCTGCGCCGCCTGTCGGACGAGCAGATCATCACCATCAGCGACAAAGAGGTTGCGCTGAAGGTCATCCCGGAAGGCTCCGAGTTCCTGATGCGCTGGCGCTACAGCGATCTGCGGCGCTACCTGGAAGGTGAAACGGTGCAGCCGGGTGAGGTGTTCACCACCATCCACGATCTGTTCAGGCTGTACATCGACTTTCGCTCAGAGATCGAGAGCCGCATCCTGACGCTGTGGACGGTGGGCACCTACTTCTACACGCTGTTCCCCGCCTATCCCTATCTGGCGTTGAACGGACCGAAAAACAGCGGCAAAAGTACAGTGCTACGTGTGCTGCAACCGCTGGCCTTCAACATGATCACAACGTCCGATCCAACTGGGCCGAGCATGTTCCGGCTGATCCATAACACATCATGCACCGTCGGTATCGACGAGGCGGAACGCTATCACAACCCACGTGATCCGGGTATGCAACAGATACGCCAGCTCCTCAACAGCGGCTACAAACAGGGGATGCCAGCCATTCGCGTCACCGGCGATGACCTCAAGCCGCAGGCATTTGATGTATATTCACCCAAGATTCTGGCGGCGATCATGGGTCTGGAAGACATCCTCGCCAGCCGCTGTATCGCTATCCCGATGCGCCGCACTACTAGGAAGATGCCATCCTTCCCACCGGACTTTGACGGCGCGGCAATCCGACATCAACTCTACACGCTGACGCTGACTCATTTCCAGAATATGTATACCAACTACTTTGACCGTCCTGAACTGCACAAACTCCACAATCGGTCAGGTGAACTGTGGTCGCCACTGGTCGCGCTGGCAGCGTTCTTTGAGGAGCAGGGTGGTGTAGCGGGTTTGCTGGATGCCATCTCGGATGCGGCGGAATGGGACGAACAAATCAGCGAGGGCAAGTCGCTCAGTGAGCGTGAAGAGGCGGTCTTGCAGGCGCTTGACCTGCTCACCCGCAAGCAACCAGAATGGATCAAAGCCTCCGATTTACGTGAGCAGGTTCAATCATTGTTGAGTTATACAAAAGAACAGATGGGACACGCACAGTGGATTGGTCATATTCTCAATCGTTTGCAGTTGGTTGACCGCAATCGCCGCAAAGCCTATGCGGGAGGACAGATGTACAGGATTAGGCGCGAGGAGCTATTAGATATGATGCACCGTTACGATGTGAGCGCGATAGAGCAATAAACTGACCACACTGTCAAAACTGACCATACTGACCACAGTTTCGGCTGAAAAATGGTCAGTATGGTCGGTTATGGTCAGTTTTTTCGTGTTGAAACTCAAATCAGTTAACCCCTAACCAACCTATATATCTGCTGGGTGTTCAACAAGATGTTATTCGCTATCCTCGCCTTTTTTGGGCTTGGTTTTTGGCGCAGCAAGCCGTTTTTTCTCGGCACGCTCCAATTTCTTGATGCTATCGGCACTTGGTAAATCTTCCGGCATCGTGCCGCCAAGTTCGGCAATCGCCCGTCGCACCACTACGCCTGCCTGATAATGCACTTCGTTGGCAGCCTCTTTGCCCTGCACCTGATCGCGGCGTAGTTTATCTTCCGCCTGTGTACTGCGAAACAAATTTGCGGCTAATTCCGTCGCGCCCATGTGGTCAAGAATCTGCTGGCTTTTCTTCAACTGCTTACGCTTATGGATGTCCTGAGCGGTTAATCCATTGTACAAGCCACGGTAACCATGATTCTGGAAGATCGCGAAATCCACTGCGGTAATCACCCCTGCACTTTTCGCCGCTGATGCTAAATCGGTGTTCTGCGCTTTGATGCGCTGGCGTAAGAGCAAACGCCGTTGATTTTCACTCAGTTCAGCAAGCGCATCAGCATCCGCAATTTCCTGTCGGCGCGTTTGCACAGCAAAGTAGGTCTGGCCCAACGCAACGACTTCTTTGGCGGGGTCGGCGTTTTGCACAATGAGGTAGCAGGCATAGCGTGACAGGTGCATATCTTCGACTTCGCGTTTCGCGTCTGAGCCGATTGCGACCATTTTACTGGCATCGGTAAAATGGTCAGCGGGGTCATTACCGCTGTTCTCACAGGCAATCTGCGCCTTGAGTAGCACAGTCTTAAAGTTTTGCCATTTGGTGTATTCAATAATGGGCATAAGGTCGCGTGCAGACCAGAACTCATAGCCATCAGGGTCAATCTGTCGAATACGCTCAAAGGGCGATTCTGCCTGTGGTGAATCAGGGTCGGTTAAGTTCGTCACAATCCTGCCTCCAATTCTATCGTTAAAACGCTGTTTTTAACTATTATAATCAATCTTCCTGTCATGTCAGAAATCTTCCTGAATTGCTCAAATGTGGCCCCAGTTTCGCATCGAGTGATTGACACTTTCACTCCATAAATATGGATATGCGGTATCGCTACGATGTGCCGCCGGTTGAAAACGAGGCAGCGAAATAACCAGTCAAAGCGATCAGACCGGTCAACCCGTCAGCAGGTTTGTTTGGATTGACTGTTTTTTAGATTTGTTAAATGAAAGTGGATAGGTTCGCCCTGAAAGCCATTACTAGAGGAATTCGGCGAATTGTTCCAGTTGGACAATAGTTTCTCATGACTAATCCCTACCTGCCAGATAATCCTCGTCAACCTACTTAATTACTGTTGTTTCCATAGCCGATAACTGTCAATGGTACATCGAATGTTTCCCTAAGATAAAGCTCTGTTGCTCCGAGCAGGTCGAGAATGCTGGTATCCACATGGTGGATATCCAGTCCTGGTTGTACGACATAAATGTGAAAACTGGGTACGAGGAACCGTGACCTCCTTCGCAACTCATCCAAAGATTGGAGATTGCCCCTTTCAAATCTCGAAATCCCGTAATTATTTTGCCGTTGCATCTCTCGATGCCTGAGCCGTTCGAAAAGCTGCTTTACTGCACTTCGCCAATGGACGCTCTTTTGTGCTTGACCGCAAACCTCATAGAAGTCTGCTACCCTGACACCCACCCTATCCGATTTCGCATACTTACAGTGAAATAGATGTACGAGAAGGTTGTCACCTATTGCCTTGAGCGCCACTATATCAGCGATCTCGCCAGCGTCATCATCATCAAAAACAATATCATAATCGTTGCCATCTCCAGCAGCAAGCAGTTGCTCGATTACATGTCGTTGAATTGAGTCTAAGCAAGGTTCGAGGCCTCGAGGATTTCGACGCTTCTCATATTGAGACTCTTTAGATAAGTTTACACCTACCCATTCCCATCCCTGGATCTTCGAGGCATCATAAGGTTCCCGTTCGCGCTTAGGTCGAAAGATCTCGTTGTACTCCAGTTTTGAAGTGTCTTCAAATGTAATAACAGGAGACTCTTCTTGGAACCATTCGGTTAGTGTCATACGCCTACCCGATGCAACTAGATACGCAATTGCCTCAATTGCGGGAACGTATTCGACTTGATGTCTCCTAAAGATAATTTCATACTCAACTTGTGCTTCGTCCATCGTTAAACAGAATCGGATAGGTCCGGTGTTCGAGAATGTTGTGATTTCCAGTTCAACTTCGTAAAACGGAGCTACCTTATCCCCAATTTCTACAAACACGGCTTCTTCATTTCTCTCAAGGAAATAGGGTGGCCACTCGATAGTAAGTGGGACTAAATCAGGGCGCTCTTCGATGATCTCTGGAATGATCGCGTGTTCAAGGATTTTTTCAGTTGAGATTGAACTGTCCAGAAGTTTCATGCCAACATGATGGCACCACGCCACCCACTCGGAAATACCTTCAGCAATTCGGTGTGACCAAAAACGCCCTTTGTGGGAGGCACCAATGGTCACGTTCTCACCATTTTCATAGCCCCTGCTAAAAAGGTTCGACTTCTTACGATTGCTGACGGAGGCTCGGCTCAGTCCTTCCTTAATATCTGTTCCCACATGCATGGTGAACTGTGCTGCTCGACTATGTAGATGAAGAAGGCCTAGATTAGCAAGGATGAGACGATTTATGCCATACAGTGATCGATAAACTTGTTCGCCGCGGATCAGTTCGACGTCATCTCCTGCCAGTATTTTCGCCAGTTCAGAGTGAAGGCTCCTATTATTGGTGCTATTGATAAATAGAAGTTTCTGGACATCATCCCAATGAGCAAGGTAGAGATTATGGACGGTATCGCGCACACTCTTTGTTTCGCCCCATACTACGGGTATCTGCTCATGAGTGATCAAAAGCATAACTCGTTCTGTAGGATTTATAGTTGGTTCAACCAGAAAATCAGTATTGTTGAAGAAATCCCACGCAGCCTCAGGCTTCCAATCCTCACAGGTCGTCTTATATACGACCGCACTCATCTTGGGGTAGATATTTTGAAGTGGAATTCTCTGATGGACATTGTTGAACCCTTCTATGAAGTTGGAACGCTGACGCTGCTTGCTCGTTGCTCCTTCGCTTAACTTCCGTAAAACTAGATTCCAGTCAGAATCTTTAGAGTAAAGATCCTCTAGAGCTGCCTCTACATTGGCATCAGCGGCATTTGCTATGATAGTAGCTTCACCCAGTCCTGTAGCAGTTCGTGTGAATCGACCTGTAAATTGAATTGTCACAGCTAAACTTTTATGTATATCGTGTAGCGCGGCGACCTTAAGTTGTGGAAGGTCAAATCCCTCTCCCAACATATCAACGCACACAATGATCCTAGAGCGTCGTTCCCGTAGGGCTTCAATTGCACTGTCACGTTCCCGTCGCTTTAATTCACTATGCACAATTATGGGTGAGAAATTCGGTGCAAGACGGCAGTAAATCTCATATACCTTCTTCGCACGCTCAATGTTCTCTGTTCGTGCCATAACAAGATGATCGAAATCTTTTCCAAGATCAGTTTGCAAAGCTTGAATGGCACGTTTCGCAATGACCTCGTCTCCTCGGACGCGGTTGTACTCCCAGATTGATATAAAGGTGATAGGGGTAAAATAATGCTCCTCTTGTGCTTTCCTAAGCGGATATGTGAAGATTGACCTGCCACCAACATGTTTACCATCTCGCCGGAAGGGGGTAGCGGTAAACTGCAAGATAGGCTTATTTTCTTCACAAACACGCTCCCGGAACGCATTCCAAGTTGAAGCTGGCGCATGATGTGCCTCATCAATGAAGAGATGGCTACAGCCTCTTGCCACAGCATCTTGTACTTCATCACTACATCCGCCGATGACTGCCATAGTAGCTACAACCACATTGCAACTTTTAAAGAAGAGATCAGCAGCATCGGGATCGCTAAATCGATGCTCCACTCTACCTACCACTGGCAATATAGCTCTTTCTCCAATCACACCGAACTCTTGGAGGACACCAAAAGTCTGGAACTTGTCTGCAATCTGATCTCGCAGAGCAGACGTTGGCACGATTACGAGAAGACATTCGGGTCGCTGGTGGGCAAGAAGTGCCAACATCGTTTCAGTCTTTCCAGTGCCTGTTGGCATCACTACGGTGCCAACATCCTGGGTAACCGTCCAATGTGCTAGTGAGGCGTAGAGTGCTCCTAACTGTGGTGCTCTAAGCCCACGGCGAACGAGCGTTTCTTCTTCATAAACCTCGTCAAGAAAAGTGAAAGTATCCACCCAAGATATACGAGCCGTTGAGGAGAGTAATGACACATTGAGATTTGTATCTATTACCCTCGGCTTAGGGTAAATCCAACGGTATTCCGGGCTGGCATCCTCCTTTGTATTCGGCAGACGGGTCATCTCGGGTGCGTAAATTACTGCACCATACGGGTTAGCGGATGTTCGCTTACTCACGACCAGAACAGGCTCCCCATGTGTCCGATGGAGAGTCCAGCCTTCTACACCGCGACTGTTATAACGTTCAAGATCAACGTCTTCAATCCGAGCGGGGTGTTCAAGTTGAGTAATGCGGTTTCCGCTAACGAAACCCCGCCAAGCAACACGTGGAGGTATATATACTCTTTCTTTGTCTGGCATCTTAAGACCTATTCATCGCTGGATAACTGATCGGTATGGCTATTTGCGGTCTGTTTTGTTGCTCTTCACGCACTTCAAATTTACTACTCATCAGCTACATCCAGAATGGAATATCACCGTCTAATCGATTCGGCTTTATTCCCCGAAGTGCCAGATATCCTATTTTGTCGCTATAGTGAAGCGTGACTGGAAGGCGGGGTGCCAGCATTGAACCATGATGTAGAAGCGTCATCGCTAGGACAGAGTGGACAGCTTGCTCAATAGTGAGATCACCCTGAGTTCGGATTTGGAGTGGACGCGGTGTTGAATTCTTGTGAATGGGTAGGGTAGATACCACCAAAGCTTCACGTTCATTCACTTTAAAAATGCTTCCTTTTGTTGGGCGTTCTATTTCGAAACCACGCCGATATAATCTAGGCGCACCCGACTTGATTACCTCTACCAAGTGAAATGACGATTCCATTTCTGTTGCCAGACTCAGGAGATTATTGATTTCATCTCCTCGAAATAGTCCATCTCGATGAATAACTACCCGCTTAGCCGCAAAATATGCGGGAGGGAACAACCGTCGTAGTACCTGCATTGGAAGTGTTTCGCCCTCGATTGGACTATCATGTAGAAAATAGTGCAGAAAATCTCCGTTCGCCTGATAGATCCGCGTAATCGCAGCCAGATTTACACTTCCTGAACGACGCCGAGTTTTCTCTCGTGCGATATCTATTCCAGCAACTATATCCGCATAGGGAAGAGGGTGTGCGAGTGTGTAGGGAATAAATCCGCACTTTGCCAGAATCCCTAAAACAAGATTGGCTAAGGCAAAATCCTTACCAAGCGTTCGTTCATAGATAACCTGCGTTTGAATATCGCGTGTAATGGTTGCCACTTTCACTTGATTATATAGATTATGCTCGTCATCAGTTTCATTAGGGAATCCTGGTAAAAGTACTGCTAAAATATCCGGTGCGTCCGTCGCTAACCGAGACACTGCGCTTTGGAGTTCAGATGAAGAACCAACTTGAGGGCGTGCGGCTCCAGTAAAAGCGATGTTGATATGAATATCACGAAACTGCTGCCGGAGTTGGTTAAGGTATTTGGGAATTGACGGGTTGTTTCCAATGAGGTTGAGCACACCGATACGAATAATCGCACGCTCCCCTAAATGTGATGGGCTTTTGTAGGGTGGGTGTGATTGCAGTGCTGAAAGAATGTTACGTGGTTCACAGTTGGTCACAAATCCATCGCCAAGCCTTGCCAGGGGCTTTAAGCCAATATCCTCTGAAGTAAGAAATGCATTCGGGAACTCATATGAGCCGATTGGTGTGGCACGTATCCACCCTTGTGCATGGATCTGATCAGCAATTCCGGTCACAAGTGTCATGCGAGCATCGGGCTTCATCTGTAGAGTCGATAATGCCGCTTGCCCATCAATGCCAAGCATTTCGTAGTCTTGGGTTCGGACAATAATCTGCAAAGCACTGACAGGGTAATCATATCCCTCACGTGAAGCAGTTTGCACACGTACCACCATCTCATCATCTGGAGCGTTTTCCAATACCTTTCGCATGGCATCGCGTTTGGTAAATCCTAACAGCCTCTGACGATGAGCCCCAAGTCTTCCAACGACATTGATGATCTCACCTTTCAGAGTTGACGTCTTATCTTTGACCATCATGCCTCTCAGATCTTCTTGAGGCACACTTGCAGCAAAATCACCAAAGGGTTTTGTTGAGATGATTTGGGATGATACAGAAATGGAAAGCGCAGGTTGACCGTTAACATCCCATCCATGTAAATCATAGATTCGATTAACAACTGCATTTCGCAAGTTGCGGCGGTGCTTGGACATTTGATGTGTGAGCGATCGTTCTAAATCACCACACAACCCGAAAGCGACGAATTCCGCGACTGTTTCAGGTAAAGGCTTCCAACCTGAAACAGGATAGAGTGAGTTCACATCTTTGAATTTAGCCGATGGGTCGCCCCAGATTGATGCTAGTACGTCTTTGACTTGCGACTCTGGTAATTTTTTGTCGGTAACCAGCAGATTTTCTGCCCATATCCAATGTCCGCCAGCTAGGCGTGACAAACGATATGCAAGTTTTCTGCTAAGGGACGTAATTTCGGATGCATGAGTTTCTATGTGCCAGGCATAGAAACGGGATAAATGTGCTGTATCTATCAAATACAATTCTGAAAACAACTCATGGACAGGGATTTGTAGTACCATCCTATTCAGTCTCCATACAAGATGTCCACCTGTAGTGCCCCCCAAAAGCTGGACACAAAAGTGCCTGTGCTTATTCTAACAGTGGTTGTGGTTGGCGAGCCAACCAATGTTGCTCATATTCAGCCGG
>Ga0208075_1000445_pt1 | contig 20827 bp, 16 predicted proteins | sample HotLakmasection5_FD_184728 | JGI IMG/M metagenome (GOLD analysis project Ga0208075, IMG submission 184728) | Hypersaline microbial mat communities from Hot Lake, Washington, USA - Section #5 (SPAdes) | ecosystem: Environmental > Aquatic > Non-marine Saline and Alkaline > Hypersaline > Microbial... | reverse complement strand
ATTAAAGAATAAGGAGAAAAGATATGGCATTAACTTTAAATGGAACTGGTTATCAAGCAGAAGGACCTTATACTTCCGAAAAATCGCTGAAAGAACAGTCCGGCGTGTACATTATCACAGGAACTAATAATCCTGGAGATTTACATTCAGTAGTAGATGTTGGTGAAGCACAAAATGTTAAAAATAGAGTTTCCACCCACGATAGAACTTCTTGCTGGAATAGTCGTGGGTTCAAAACTCTATATGCATCAGTAATTTATTGTAATGAACAACAAAGAATGCTTATAGAAAGACAATTAAGAAATATTTTAAACCCACCCTGCGGTGAAAGATAATATATTTATAAGGAGAAAAGATAATGGGGCAAACATTAACGGTCGAATATGTATCTACAAATGAAATTAAACCTTACAAAAACAACCCTAAATTACACAAAAACAAGCAGGTTCAGCAGATAGCAGAATCTATTAAAGAATTTAACTTTAACAACCCTATACTTATTGATGATAAAAACGAGATCATTGCAGGACACGGACGTTTGCTTGCAGCAGAACATCTCAGCATAACAAAAGTTCCTGCCATCAGGCTCCTTCATCTTAATGAGGCACAAAAGCGAGCTTACAGAATTGCTGATAACCGACTTACAGAAAACGGTGAATGGGATGTCGATCTTTTAAAAATAGAGTTTACCGAACTTGAACGACTTGATTTAGACTTCTCATTAGATATCACGGGTTTTGATACTGCTGATATTGACATTATGCTTGATGATAACCTGGCTAAAAAAGAAGTAAAACTCGACGAAAAGGCAAACAACGTTCCCTTTATTCATGAAAATGAAATAGTTTCCAAACCCGGCGATATCTGGCAATTAGGTAAACATCGAATCATATGTGGCAATGCACTCCAAAAAGAAATATATAACAAGCTTTTTGAAGGAAAAAAAGCAAGAATGATTTTCACTGATCCCCCATATAATGTCAAGGTTGACGGGCACGTCTGTGGACTGGGCAAAGTTAAACATAAAGAATTCCAGATGGCATCAGGAGAGATGAAAAGCAGTGAATTTGAAGAATTTTTGAACAAAAACTTTACCATGTTAAAAGAATTTTCACAAAATGGTTCTCTTCACTACATTTGTATGGACTGGAGGCATCTTAAGGAAATCGTAAATGCTGGAAGTGAAGTTTATGATGAGCTAAAAAATCTTTGTGTGTGGAATAAAGATAACGGAGGAATGGGGTCGCTCTATCGATCAAAGCACGAGCTGGTTTTTGTATTTAAAAATGGCAAAAATTCTCACAAAAACAATGTAGAACTCGGCTCACATGGAAGATACAGGACTAACGTCTGGGATTACCCCGGCGTTAATTCTTTTGGGGGCAAAAAAGATGATATAAAAATGCACCCTACGGTAAAACCTGTTGAAATGGTTCGTGATGCCATATTAGATGTTACAAACCGAGGAAATATTGTGCTTGATGCATTTCTTGGTTCAGGAACCACTTTAGTTGCCGCAGAACAATCCAGCAGAATTTGCTATGGTATTGAGCTTGAGCCTTTGTATATTGATACAACAATCCGCCGGTGGCAGGAATTGACAGGTAAATCTGCCATTCATTTAGAATCAGGCAAAAGTTATAGAAAATTATTAGAAATTAAAATAAAGGAGAATAAAAATGGCTGAAAACTATGAAATCGGATATGGTAAACCTCCAAAAAATTCAAAATTCAAACCCGGTCAATCAGGCAATAAGAACGGTCGCCCAAAAGGAACTAAAAATACGTATACTCTGTTAAATAAGATTTTGGATCAAAAAATATCAATAAAAGAAAACGGCCAGAATCTTAAAATTTCAAAAAAAACGGCTATACTTACACAGCTTGTCAATAAAGGGATAAAAGGCGATATCAAAGCAATATCCACCCTGCTGCCCCACATGCTGATGTCTGACATAAAAGAAGAAGACAGGGAAAGAGTGCTTGCTTCATTAAATAAAGATGATAAAGAAATTATTATGAATTATTTATCAAATTATGACGGACTCGATGAACTTACAGAAGAAGAAACAGTAGAAGATGAAGAAGGTTAGCCTACAGCAGGAATTATTAAACTCATTACTTCGAAAGGACTTTAAGTCCTTTGTAATTAAAGTTTTTAAAGAAGTTTCCTCAAATGATGAATATCTTGATAACTGGCACATTAATGTAATGTGCAATGAAATAATGAACGTAATAGAAGAAGAGCAAAACCGCCTGATAATCAATATTCCTCCTCGCTACTTGAAATCGATTGTTTGTTCAGTTGCCCTGCCAGCTTTTATTCTCGGTCATAATCCTAAAGCTACAATCATTTCAGTCAGCTATGCAGATGAATTAGCCTCAAATCTTTCACTTAAATGTAAGCAGGTAGTAGAAAGCGAGTGGTTTAAAGAGCTTTTCCCAAAAACCAGATTGTCAAAATACAAAAAATCAACAAATGATTTTGAAACAACAAAAGGCGGAGGACGTTATGCAACTTCTGTTAATGGGACATTAACCGGGCGTGGCGCAGATTACTTAATAATTGATGATCCTATCAAACCGCAGGATGCTGCGTCTGATTTGATAAGGGAAAAAACAAATGAATGGTATGGAAGTACCTTGTATTCAAGGCTTAATAACAAAAATACAGGCAAAATAATTGTAGTAATGCAAAGATTACACGAAGAAGACTTTACAGGCTATTTACTCAGAACTGATCCGTCTTTTAAACTTGTAAAAATACCTGCTATTGCTGAAAAAGATGAGAAATGGACAATAAAAGACAGAATTAAAAACAAATTATACTCCTTCACAAGAACTAAAGGTAAAGAACTGCACAGCGAAAGGGAAAACCTAAATAAACTTTTGAATGCCAAGGAATATATGGGGGAATTCAATTTTGCCGGGCAATACCAGCAAAATCCAATGCCAAGAGAAGGCGGGATTATTAAGAAACGCTGGTTTAAATTTTTTAATGAAGCTGATTTATGGGAAAAAATCGAAAAAGACCAAATCAAAGTAAACGGTATAATTCAATCCTGGGATACTGCCTGCAAAATTGCAGAGCATAACGATTATTCAGCCTGTATTACAATACTTAGAGATATTGAAGGCAACAGCTATGTCCTTGAATGTTATCGAGAAAAGCTGGAATTTCCAAATCTGATTAGAAAAATTGCCCAGAAATATGAACAGGGTAAAGAAAAATACAAAAACAGAGTCATTGTCTTGATAGAAGATCAAAGCTCAGGTACTAGCATAATTCAGGAACTGCAAGCTAAATATCAAGTACATCCTGTGTCAAGTAAGCCTGAATACGATAAACAATCCCGACTGATTAACGTATCTCACTTGATAGAAAATGACACTTGTATATTTCCTGATAATAATCCGCATTGGTGGATGGATTTTGAAAAAGAGCTGTTAACCTTTCCCAAAAGCAAGCACGATGATCAATGTGATGCACTAAGCCAGGCTTTAGAGTATAAAATGAGTTCAGGCTGTGGCTCAATCAAAACTTTTTCATATAGAAAAATGCTTGAAAGAGGGTCTTCAGTAGATTGGTCAGGATATGATTACCTTTAAATAATATTAATTCTCTATAAATACTTGATTTTACTGAGAAACAGAGTGATGAATGTGTCTGTGATATAGAATTCAAGAGGATTGCAGACATGACAAAAAATATCGAAGAACTACAGGCTCTCTCCCGCCCTGAATTAATCAAAAAATGGAAAAAACTGTTCGGTACAAATTCCCCGCAACACGCCAGAAAAGATTTCCTGATAAAGCATATAGCGTGGGAGTTACAGGCAAAAGAACAGGGCGGTTTACCCAATCGAGCTAAAAAACAGCTTGATCGACTCGCTGATAACCTTGCCAAAAACAACGAAATCAATGAGCAGAAATTAAAGCAAACCTGTAAACAAAATCACACTCTGGAAATCAAACCCGGAACAAAGCTAATAAGGGAATACAAAGGAGAAAAGCACGAAGTTACTGCACTTGAAAAAGGTTTTGAGTATAGGGGCAAACAATACAAAAGCCTGTCAGCAATTGCAAACCTGATAACCGGCACACAATGGAACGGAAAACTTTTCTTTGGAGTTAAAAAGTAATGGATACAAAGAAGAAAACTATTCGATGCGCTATTTATACCAGAAAATCCTGCGAAGAAGGTCTGGAGCAGGAGTTTAACTCACTCAATGCCCAGCGTGAAGCCTGCGAATCATACATCAAATCCCAGCAGCACGAAGGTTGGGTACTGGTTGAAAAACAATACAATGACGGCGGATTCTCCGGAGGGACTCTCGAAAGACCTGCTCTAAAAGAACTTTTTAATGACATCGAAGCAGGAAAAATCGATACGGTAGTTGTCTACAAAATAGACAGGCTCACACGTTCCCTGATGGATTTTTCTAAAATTGTTGAACTGTTTGATAAAAAAGCGGTTACTTTTGTCTCCATAACTCAGCAGTTCAACACCACAACCAGCATGGGCAGGCTGACTTTAAATATTCTGCTGTCTTTTGCTCAATTTGAACGGGAAGTCACAGGAGAGAGAATCAGAGATAAAATAGCCGCCTCCAAGAAAAAAGGAATGTGGGCTGGAGGTTCTGTAGGAATAGGATACAAACTTGAAAACAAGAAACTTGTTCCTGATATAGATTTTACTCAAACGGTTAGGATAATTTTTGAAAAGTATATTGAACTTCAAAGCGTTAAACTGCTCAGAGAATATCTTGTGAAAAACAATATCAGAACAAGAACGGAAAAGAATTTCAGTAAGGGAAATCTATACCATATTCTGCAAAACAAAGTTTACATAGGCTTGATAACTCATAATGACAAGGTTTATGAAGGTGAGCATCAAGCTATTATTAATAAAAAAACTTTTGAAATTGTACAATCTTTGCTGGCAGGTAATAAGGTAAAAAATAAATACAAGGAAAATTCTAAAAATCCATCCTTATTAGCAGGTAAAATCTTTGATGATAATGGTAACTATATGAGTCCAAGCCACAGTAATAAAAATCAGAGAAACTACAGGTATTATATTAGTCAGGCGATTTTGCAATTCAGAAAAAATGAAGCAGGCTCAATATCAAAGATTCCAGCAGGTGAAATTGAAAATTTTGTAATCAATGAAACAAGCAGGTTTGTTTTCAATATAAAAAATATCCAGCAATATTTTGAAAATTTTGAAATTCACAAACAAAAAGATATTCTGGATACTCTAAAAAATCTGGAAACAAACCTGGAAGGCAAATTAAGCCCGTATTTTATCAGGGTTGTAATTAATAAAATTATTATACACAGCGAAAAAATTGAAATTATTCTCTGTCAAGATCAGTTAATAAAAGCATTAAACTCTTTAACTTATGGTATATCTCTTCCAGAAGAAAGAAAAAAGGAAGCTGAAAACTCCATAACGCTTTCAATCCCAATACAAATAATGCAGACACCGAGAAAAGGCAGTGTGGTAATTATCTCAGAGTCAAACCAAAAAGAACCTAACATTAATTCTCAGTTAGTAAAAGCAATAACAAGAAGCCATTACTGGAATAACCTTCTATACTCAGGTAAAGCCAAAAATATTCCTGACATTCAAAAACTGGAGAATTTTAACGATGGCAGCTATATTTCAGAAATTCTAAAACTAAAATTTCTTGCACCGGATATTACAGAATCAATTTTAAATGGAAACCAGCCCATAGATTTAAATATCAAAAAGCTTCGCAGGATAAAAACTCTCGATTGGGAAGAACAAAGAAAATTTATAAATGCTTAAAATCTTTTGTTTCCGGCAAGTGATAAAATCAACTGCTTTTTATTGCTTTAAAAACCTTGGCTTCCAAAAAATCAAAAAGAGAATTTTTGTAAAAATCACACAAAAATCGCTAAAAATTGTATTAATTCTATGTCAATAAGTAAACATATATGTTGACTTATTGGCTAACGCTGTTATAATAGTTATATGAAAAAGAAACTTATATTTGATAATAAATCAGGATATCTGCTGCCTGGCATTTACCCTGTAACTATAAATGCGTTACTAAATCACGAGGTTTTAGCCTTTACTTCGGAGAGAGTAAAGCTGATTAACTCATTACAGCTAGCCTGTGAAACATATTGGAATTATGGAATAACTGAGATATATGCTAATGGTAGTTTTGCCACGGCTAAACCAATTCCAGCTGATATTGACGGCTATTTGCGAGTTTCTGTACATGATGAAAACGTTCAAAAATTACTTAAAAGTGATTCTATATGGAGTAATTTTAAAGGCAAAACTCATGCAAATGATAAATATCCTATGTGGTATGAACATAAAATCGAATTTTATATAGATTACATTGAACTTCCTGATAAATATTTTAACCCGGCTAAATTTTTTACTCATTCCAGGGAAGGGATTGAAAGAGGAATTATCAAAGTAATTCAATAAAAAGGAGAAATAGATATGATTAAAAGTGAAAAACAGAAAACAAAAACATTAGAAACCATTGAAAACCTTAAAAAAGATAAAAAGGAATTTTTAGCTATTTCTCAAAATTTACCTGGAGAAATTATAGAGGCAAAAATTGGCAGTATAGATTCTATGCTAGGAGAACTGGAAAACGAAATCAAAGAATATGAAGAAATAAAATCAGGTAATTATGAATTACCTAAGAATATTACTTTTATTGAACTTTTGAGAAGTTTGCCGAAGATACGTATATCAAAAGGTTTATCTCAAAAAGATTTAGGAGACCTAATAGGTGCAACTAAACAGCAAATAAATAGATATGAAGAACACGAATATCAAAATATTGGTATTGAAAAAATCAATATGATTTTAGATGTTTTAAATATAAATCTTGATATCATTCCTAAAAAAGAAACAATGGTAGCTTAATTGTCGTTAAACTCTTTTTGAAAAATGAGCAAATTAAATTTGTAATTATGTTCCTTAATTTATCAAATAACAATGGTTCACTAAACTGAGAACGTTGGCTTCCAAAAATGCAAACAGAGAATTTCGCAATATTTTTGTATAAAATCCGCCAAATTTCTTCAAAAATCATTCTCTTTAAAAAATAGGTGTCACAAAACCACACTGTTAGCGGGGCTTTGCCGCTGAGAACGTTGGCTGGTGGTTTTGTTCCAAATAAAAAATGGGCCTGGCTGGATTCGAACCAGCGACCAACGGATTATGAGTCCGCTGCGCTACCGCTGCGCCACAAGCCCAAAATTTCTTTATCTTTTGGTATACTTAATATACTATCATCAATATTCACGGTCAAGATCGAGGTATTTCATGAGTAGTATAAAACTAATCAAAACTAACGAAACAGCTAAAATAACTCTATTCAAACCCCCTCTGAATATACTGGACATAGCAGATCTCGAAAAATTCTCGGAAATCTTCGATAAAATCAGGCAAGATACTACAATTAAGGTGGCAACTATAGAATCTGATCAGAAAGTTTTTTCTGCTGGTGTGAATGTTTCTGACCACTCCAAAGAAAACATCAGTTGTATGATAAAGGCCTTTCATAAGATATTTTTCAGGATGCTTGATTTGGAAATTCCCACTATCAGCCTGGTCAAATCAGGATGCCTCGGTGGAGGCTGCGAATTAGCACTATTTTCGGATTTTGTTCTGGCTTCAGAAGGGGCATATTTTTCCCAGCCGGAAATTAAAATTGGCTGCTTTCCTCCGGTTTCGCTGGTTTATTTTCCTTATATTATCGGACATAAAAAGGCTTTAGAGATCGTTTTGACCGGAAACAAAGTTACTGCTAGGGAAGCTTTGAATTATGGGCTGGTAAATCAAGTTTTCTCAGAAGAAAAATTTGATTCAGAAGCTGAAAAATTTATAAACAGTATAACTTCTAACAGCTTAAGTGTTATAAAAACTACCTTAAGAGCCTATAAGCAATTACATTATTCTGAACTCAAAGAAAAACTTAAGTTTTCAGAAAAAACATACCTGGAAGAACTTATGCAGCTGGAAGATACGCAGGAAGGTATAAGAAGTTTTCTGGAAAAACGTCCTCCTGTATGGACAGGAAGGTAATTATACCTGTGATAAAACCGCCTGCTTTAATTCTGACGGAGCGTAAATCCCGGTTTCTGTTATGATTCCTGTGATATATTCCGCCGGGGTAATGTCAAAGGCCGGGTTAATAATCTTTACGTCTTTCGGGCAGATGATTTTATCGTTTATATGTGTAACTTCTTCCCGCTCTCTTTCCTCAATCGGGATGACATTACCAGTTTCAATGGAAGCGTCGATTGTAGAATAAGGAACAGCAACATAGAGTGGGATGTTATGTGCTCTTGCTGCAAGGGCTACGGTATAAGTACCTATTTTATTTGCTGTATCACCGTTGAGCGCAACCCTGTCTCCGCCTACTATAACAACATCAATCATTCCCTGTTTCATGAAATACCCGCACATACCATCGGTAATGAGGGTTGTGGGAATTCCATCCTGAATCAGTTCCCATGCAGTAAGCCTTGCACCCTGCTGGCGGGGACGGGTTTCGTCTGCAAATACCTGAATTGTCGGGTCTTTTGCATAGGCTGACCTGATTATCCCTAAGGCTGTACCGTAACCTGCGGTGGCAAGTGCTCCTGCGTTGCAGTGAGTAAGTATAGTTGCGCCTTTGGGAATAACTTGTGTACCGTGCTCACCAATTCTTTTGTTAATTTTAATATCCTCTTCCAGCATACTCAAGGCGTTTTCCTCAAGTTTCTGTGCTATTTCAGTAATACTGCCGTTCAAGGATTTTGCAAGCACAAGTTGTTTATCCACCGCCCACATTAAGTTCACTGCTGTCGGGCGGGTAACCTTAATGGTCTCGCCTGCGTCTTCGAGTTTTTTGATAAATTCGTCCCTGTCACTGTACTCCAAAAACTCCCGTGCTGCAAGCGCAACACCAAATGCTCCGGATACTCCAATTGCCGGTGCACCACGCACTATCATATCTTTTATGGCAACAGCCATGCCTTCCCAGGTTTTTATATCCACTGTAGTGTATTCATAAGGGAGTTTCCGCTGGTCTATTAACTTAACATAGCTCCCTGTCCACTCTATAGGCCTTATATTTGATTCAAAAGTCATAATTCCATCCTTTTTCTCTCTAACCACTATTATAATCCGCTAAAAATTTTTTAGTTATCTTAAACCAATATCCACTCCGTTATTCTGAACTTGTTTCAAAATCTTGTTATGTTATTACCCTAACTATTATTAAAAAAAATTTGTTTAAATTTTTCACTCTTTATTTTTTCAGATAATCCAGATCAGCTATTATAAAAACTTATTCTTTTAGATCAAATTTTAATAATACCAATAATTTTATATATTTTTCAAATTCCATTTTTCCATCAACTGGTATTACTTCAATAATTTGTTCTGTTTAAAAGTTTTTAAATAAAATTTCAAAAAAAGCTTTATCTGAAACACCCTCCACTAAAACCACTTTACCCGCAAATAAGCCTTTTCTGCAAATTCCAAGTTGACTATAGTGAAATGAGTTTATTTTTAGGAAAACCGGCATGAATGAAACCATGCTCCCACTTAAGCCGGGCAAACCGGATTTTCCTAAAAAACGCTCTCTGCTTACGCATTGTGCCATTAAATATTTTTTTCATTTCCTGATTTCTTTTTAAGGGCACAATAGACATAAAATACCCCATTCCCCGATGAAATTTGTCTGAATTGCTAATAACATAAAAAAACTTGTGTTTTTAGCTAATTAATAATTTCATTATGAATGATTTTTATAATAAATTAAAACAATCTTGGGACAAATTAACCTCTCAGCATATAAGCCAGAGAGAAATAAACCTGCTAAATACAATAATCAACAGGTTTATAGGGAAATTTGAAGCACAACAGCTTAAACTTGAACTGGTTAATTTTATAGGGAATCTTTTTGGGGCTGATAGGTGTTTTATTGATGATTATGACCCCTCAACTAACAGGCTTGTAACTCCTGAGTATGAATATCTTTCATCATTGGAATTAAAGAGTTTTTTAGGTTTTAAACCTGAGAATAAAGCTCCGGAACTTGCTGAAATGGCAATCAAAGGTGAGGAAATCATTTTTTCTGATCCTGATAATTATATGAAAGAAAAAAACCTGTTACATACACAGTCTCATAAGTTTTTAAAAGAATTTCATATGCGCTCCTGTGTCTATATGCCGATTAAATACGGTGAGAAGCTTCAGGGTATGCTGGGTATTGTCTATGTATCCAGAAAAAAATATTTTAATAAAAGCGAACTGGAATTAATAAGAAAAATTTGCGAAAAAATTGGGGTTGCCCTGTACCAAATAAAAATAAATTCTTTTTACGAAGAATGCCTGGATAGGGAAATACTGATGCGAAAAATAATTGAAAGGGTGGGAAGTACTCTTGATCTGGACAAAGTCAAAAATTATTTTGTGGTTCAGATAGCCAGGTATTTTAAAGCGGATAGAGTAGGGATTGCACTATATGATGAAAATAAACAAAGTTTTCTTCCGTTTGATGAAAATTCCGAATATCTGGCAGACCCTGACCAATATAGTTTTGTAGGATATGACTGGGGCAAGGATGAAATCCAGCCTTTTATAGCACCTCTTAAACAGGGGAAAGAAGTTAATTTTACTGACATAGATGTTTTTGTAGAAGAAAATAACCTGCAAAAAACAGGGATACCAATTCTGTTCAGATCGGCCAATATTGGCTCCAGCTATAACATCCCTGCATTCTGCGGAAAGAAGGTTGTAGGCTATTTTTGTATTGATTTTAAAGAAAAAGGAGTTGTGCTTGACAGGTGTGAATTAAATTACATCAGGATAATGGCAAACCAGCTTGGCATGAAGATCAGCCAGGCAGAACTTTATGAAAAAGAAAAACAAACCGCTGAAAGAGAACAGCTGTTGATAAACATAATAAGTATAATCAGAAACACCCTGGATATAGATGAAATCAAGTCAAAGATCATAGAGTTTACCAGCAGGACCCTAAATACAGACCGGTCTATAATTGTGGAATTTGATAGTAATACAAAAAAATTCCTGCCTATTACTTATGAATATCTGGGTTCTCCTGGTGAAAAAAGCCTGATCGGTTTTGAGCCGGAAAAAGAGATTCCAGAAGTTAGCGATATCATAAGAGAACGTAAGGAAATGCTTGCATTTGACCTTGAAAAATACTTTCAGGATAGAGGTCTGGAAAACTGCTTATCGGTAATATCACACAGGAAAAATAATGTTAAAACCGATATAGCAATCCCAATTATATATCTTGACCGGCTTTACGGGACTTTTGTGCTGCATTACACAAAGGAAAAAACAATTTTAAAGGAAGACCAGCTTGATTTTATCAGGTCATTAGCCACACAGACCGGTGCTGCTCTTTATCAGGCAGAGCTTTATGAAAAAGAAAAACAAACCGCTGAAAGAGAACAGCTGCTCAGGAATATTATCAGTATAATAAGCGGTATTCTGGATATAAATAATATTAAAAAGACTGTGGTAGAAGAAATTGGTAAGGCATTAAACTCTGACAGATGCGTAATTTATCAGGTTGATTTGGATACAGATAAATTTATGCCTGTGGATAAGTACTCGGAATATAGGTCTTCTCCTGATTTAAACTCTCACGTGGGAATTAATCTCGAAGAAAAAAAGTTTAAAAAATTCAAAGAACTTCTCCAGTGTGAAAAAAAAGAACTTATAGTTACAGATATTGATAACCCCCCGGGAGAATACGATCCATCAATAATAGAAATCCTCAAGGAATATCAGGTTAAGTCCAATTATACCCTTCCGATCATCTATAGCAACAGGGTTATTGGTATTCTATACATAAACTTTGCAAAAGAAAAGAAAACAATTTCAGATGAAGAACTTAAATTTTTCAGGGCACTTGCTTCCCAAACAGGAATTTTTCTCTATCAGGCAGAACTTTATGCAAAAGAAAAACAGGCAGTAGAAAGGGAAAAGCTGTTAAGAAAAATCATAGAAGCCACAAGGGAAGTCCCTGACCTGAATAGGGTTAAACAAAAAATAGTCGATGAAGTAGGCCGGATGTTTAATGCAGACAGGTGCTATTTCAGGACATTTGACAAAATAACAGAAAAATGGCAAAAAGCTGAAGTGGAATACAGGTCCTCCCCGGAGGTCAGGAGTGTTTTGGAAGTAGAACCTGATCAGGAAGGGATAAAATATTTTATAGACAGGATTGAAGAATACCATTTGAATTTTGTTATTAAGGATAGAGATAAATATATCAGGGAAAATAAGCTTGAAGATACACCATTAGAAAGATACTTAAGAAGAATCGACACAAAATCAGATTACCCGCTACCTGTATGGGACAGGGTTGAAATGAAAACTTACCTTGTTCTTCATTATATCAAGGAGCCTGTTTACCTTTCCGATGACGATATAAGCTTCCTGGAAACAGTTGCTGCACAGGCTGCAAATGCAATTGATTTAACACAGTTCTACGAAAATATAGAAAAAGGACTTGAAAGGGAACGCCTGTTACGGGAATCTGCAGAAACAATAAGAAGCACACTTGATATTAACCAGGTGAAAAAAAATATTACAGAATCATTCGGAAAAGCGTTTAATCTGGACAGGTGTTTTATTCTCACTTATAACTCAGAAAATGATACTTACTTTCCTGCGGATGAATATTCTGAATATCGGTACTCTGAAGATATAAAAAGCGTGACAGGGTTTGATTTTTCTCATCCGGACTTACATTTTTTTGTAGAACTCGGCAAAAAGAATATTGATGTATACGGTACCTGTACGGAAACTGATTTTATCGAAAAATATCAGACAAAAATTACAGAAGTCATAGAAAATTATTTCAAAAAATTTTCAGTAAACTCCTGTTTTCAGGCTTCAATTTTTTATATGGATGAATTTCTGGGGATTCTGGTAGGACATAATATTAAAACAAGGGAAGATTACACCCCGGATGATAAAAACCTGATAAAAACCCTTGCAAGCCAGACCGGAATTGCTCTCTATCAGTCAAAACTGTATGAAAAAGAAAAACAAACCGCTGAAAGGGAAAAGGTTCAGAGAAATATCATAGAAAAAATAAGCAGTACTCTAAATATAGAAGAAGTTAAAAACCTCATAGTAACTGAACTCGGAAAATTCTTTAAGGCTGACAGATGCACAATTCGAGAGCTTGACCCGGAATTCAATATTTATATGCCCCCAACTCCTTCTGCTGAGTACCTTTCATCATTGAATGTAAAAAGCACGACAGATTTTTGTATTTTGCCATTTATAACTGATTCGTATCTGAAACTGGTTGATCACCGGAAAATGATTGTTACTGATGATAGTAAAAAGTTTCTGGAAAAAAACAACTTAACCGGTACTTCCATAGAAAATTTAATTAAAACTTTTTCAATAAAATCCGGGATAATGCAGTTAATAGTAGCTTATGAAGAAAAACCAATAGGGCTTTTAGCTCTTCATTATACTAAAGAAAATATTAAGCTTTCCAGGGAAGACCTGGACTTTGTAAGAAGCGTGGCAGACCAGACAGGGATTGCATTATACAAATCAAGTCTTTATGAAAAAGAAAAAAACACAGCACGCAGAGAGCGGATTCTTAGACAATCTACAGAAACAATAAGAAGCACCCTTGATATTAATACGGTTAAAAAAAATATTACAGAATCCTTTGGCAAGGCATTTGATCTGGACAGGTGTTTTATACTCAGCTATGACCCGTATAATGATGTTTATCTCCCTCTTGATGAATTTTCAGAATACAGGTCTTCTGATGATGTAAAAAGTTTATACGGGTTTGATCCTTCTGCAAGAGGTCTGCATTTCTTTGTTGAACTCGGCAAAAATAATGTTGATGTATTTGGCCGTAGCGTTCAGAAAGATTTTATAGAAAGATTCGGAGAAAAAGTTACAGAAGATATAAAAAATTATTTTGCAGAATTTTCTGTTAAAACAGGTTTTCAGGTCCCTATATTTTATGCGGATGAGTTTCTGGGCTTGCTTGTCGGGCATTATACCAAAATTCTTCCGGAATTTTCCCCAAAGGACAAAGCTTTCATCAAAACCCTTGCAAGCCAGACAGGAATTGCTCTCTATCAATCAAAACTGTATGAAAAAGAAAAACAAACAGCAATGAGAGAAAGTTTTCTCAGAAAAATTGTTGAAACATTAGGCAGTACATTTGATATACAAAAAATAAAACAGGTTATCGTAGAAGAGACCTGCAGGACTTTTAATGCGGACAGATGTTATTTCAGGACATTTGACAAGAGAAAAAATCAGTTTGCTCCTCCGGATGTAGAATATATAAGAACACACGGCACATCAAGCTTGATAGGACAGGTAGTTAATCAGGAAGGATTAAATTATTTCTTTGAAGAAGCTGAAAAACAAAAAAATTATACCCCTATGATTATTAACCAGGAGCTTTTGGACAGAAAAAATCTTAGGAAAACGCCCCTTGAAGAATATTTTAACCAGTGCGGCATAAAAACAGACATTGCCATTCCTATGTGGGATGAGAAAAATGAATTGAAATTTCTTGTCCTTCATTACAAGAAAAACATAACACATCTGCCTGAAGAACAGGTTGCACTAATGGAAACCCTTGCAAGACAGATTATTGTTGCAATTAATAATGCAGCTTTATTCGAAAAAGAAAGACAAACAGCTAAAAGGGAAAAATTGCTGAGAAAAACAATTGAAGCAGCCAGGAGAACTCTTGATGTAAAACAGATAAAAAAGGAAATCGCAAGGGAAATAGGTATTACCCTAAACCCGGACAGGGTATTTATTATTGAATATGATACTAAAACTGAAACTTACATCCAGGTAGAAAAAGAGACTGAATACCTCTCATCCCCTGAGTTATTAAGTTTTGTCGACGAGGACTTTGCCACAAACCCGGGATTTAATTTTATACAGAGCCTTCACACAAAAGAGGGTGACCTGATTTATTCAGATGTTGATAAATTTATTGAGGAAAATAATTTACAAAACACGGATACAGAAAAAATACTCAAAAAATACAACATTAAATCACTTTATGCGCTGTTGATTTACTACCGGGATATTTTTCTGGGCAATCTGGTTATTCAATACACAGAGGAAAAAAAAGAGTTTGATGAAGGCTATCTGGAATATTTGAAAACACTTGCAGACCAGGCCGGTATAGCTATGTGGCAAGCGAAACTTTATGAAAAACAACAGCAGGTAGCTGAAAAAGAAAGAATTTTAAGGGAATTAGTAGGCGAAATCAGATTATCCCAGAATATTGACGATGTATATAAATATGTTGTATCAAAAACAGCTAAATTTATAAAAACAGACAGATGCTTTTTTTTAAAACAAAATGAAGGAGAAGAAGAGCCAGCCGTAAAGCATGAATGTTTAAATAAAGCAGGTCTGAATTCACTGATAGACGAGACATTACCTCAAGATCTCGTGGATATTTTAAGTATTGCAACAAAACAATTATCTCCTTTTATCCTCAGGGATGTGAATGAGTATAATCCGGAAAACACAGAACTGCATAATTTTTTGAAAGAATATAAAATAGCCTCCTTGCTTGTAATCCCGCTTATCAGGTATAATCTGGATGTCAAGTCCCTGGGTGTCCTTGTACTGGCGCAATCAACTCCCAGGCACTGGACGGAGAACGAGATTGATATTCTTAAAAACATATCAGAATCAGTTGTCAGAGTAGTCTGGGAGATATCCAAAATTAACGAAATTAATGAACTCCGGGATATGTTTATGTTGACCCTCGCTCATGATTTACAGGTTCCGTTGGTGGGAGAGAAAAAAGCTATAGAATATCTTATGTCTCGCCCGAAAGATTCTGCCATAGGCAATTATAAGGAGTTCATCGAGACTATGGCAAGAGATAACGCAGATGTCATATATATGCTCAAGCGCCTGCTTGATATATTTTACTTTGAAGCAGGCAAAAAAAAGTTAAATATAATGCGGTGCAATATTGAGGAGCCGGTCGAAGAGGTTGTAAGTTCTGTGGATAAACTTGCCCGGAAAAAATTTATTTCGATTTCTACGAAAATACAGGAAGGATTGCCGGACTTAAATATGGACAGAAGCGAAATAAAAAAAGTGATATATATAATACTTGAAAATGCCATTACCTATACTCAAAATCATGGAACTTTGGAAGTAAAAGCATATAAGGAAGAAAATAACATAATCGTATCAATAAAAGATAACGGCCCGGGTATTCCAGAGCATATACAAAAAAGACTATTTCAAAGATATGCGATGGTAGAAGCGATTGAAAGAAAAATCGGCTCCGGGCTGGGGCTTTATCTTTCAAAAAACATTATTGAAGCCCACGGCGGCAGAATCTGGTATAAAACTGAAATAGGAAAGGGAACGGTGTTTTACTTTTCTCTGCCTTTATCCTGAGCAACCCGGCCAGTCAGATCTTAAAGCGGTTATAGAGATAATTTTTATTAATTTTTTCATATATAACCTGATTATGTTATTATTCTATTAAAAGTATTAAATAAATTTTTATGTATGAACACAGATAATCAGGATATTAAAATAATAGTCGACCTTGAGACAACAGGTCTGGATTATAAAAGAGAAAAAATTATTGAATTTGCAGGCATAAAGCTTGTTGATAATCAGATAACAGAAGAATTGGAAATGTTGATTGACCCGCAGCAGGAAATTCGGCAATCCAGTATAGAAATCCATGGAATAACCCCGGAAATGGTTGAAGGAGCTCCAACCATTGAAGAAGTCATGCCGAGAATTTTAGATTTTATAAAAGATTATCCGATAGTTGCGCATAACGCAATTTTTGACCACAGCTTCCTTAACCAGGCAAGCAGGGACCTATACGGAGAAAGTATTCCCAACGATAAAATTGATACCTTCCAGATGTATAAGGAAGTTTTTCCGGATGAATCTTCACACGGACTGGAATCCTTATTAAAAAGGTTTAATATTGATTTCTCGGTGAGACACAGAGCAATGGCTGACGCAAAAGGGCTTGCTTATGCTTATCCCCACCTTAGAGATTTTTACGAAAAAAAATGCAGCTGGCAGTTATCCCAACTGGATAATATAGAATATCTGTTTGAAAGATATCTCAGGATTCAGAGTTTGATCCAAACCCTTCAGGCAGAAATGGCTGATTTGAAATCAATATTTAAAGTCTATTTTCAGGAAAACGGAACTGAAATCACCGCCACTTCCGGAGAGTTACTTACCTGCTTTTCAAGAGCCTCTTACAGCTATGACATAAAAACAGTGAAAACACTTATAAATGAAGCTGACCTTCAGGATAAAGCTTTTAAAATCAATACTGCATTTGTAGAAAGACTAATATCAGATTCAAATACAAATGAAGAATTAAGGCAAAAACTAATGGAATGCAGGACTGATATGAAGGAGACCCAGACAGTTTCTATATTAAAGCCAGATAAAAACCAGGTTTATATTAGCGAAGAAAAATAAAAATCGACCACTTAAATTTTAAGCGGCCGATAGTTTTTTACTCAATAGTTTTTCCTATTGCTTCCCTGCTGTCTGAAAGTCCTGTAAAGCACTTTGTGCAACAGTTCTTACGTCTTTCGAACTATCCTGTTTTGCTGCTATGTTTAAAATTGCATTCATTATTTCTTTATCTTTCGGGTTTGTCGGATCAGCTACTTCTCTCAGAGCAACGATTCCGGCTTCTCTGACCTTCGGGTTCGGATCAGCCTTAATGTTACCGACTACCTGCTCAACTCCGGGGATTTCTCCGAGGGACATTGGAGGGATATTGTCTTTTGCCAGCTCCTGATTTACTTCTTCTCTGAACAGTCTCTGCAGGAGAGCCAGTGACCACATACTTATGATTTTATTTTCCTCAGCCTGTTGTTTTTCAGGTCCTGACAGGTTAGAGGTATCTTCTGTAGCAACACTGATTAACCCTTTGAAGACTTTTTCGTCTATCAGCATCTGCTTTACAAGTTTATCAACTTTTTCCTTGGCCTGTAATGCTGTCGGATTAGTCGGGTCTGCTTTTACCATATCGTTGGCAGCCTGATAAGTCTGCGCATATTGCGCAATTGTTCTTATTGCCTGGTCTTCTTGTTGTAAAGGCATTTCCTGGCCAGGAGGCGGTGTTATTGTATTAATAGCTTGAGCCAGAGGCTTTACTGCCGGATCAATCTGGCCTATAGGCTGTTGTTGATTTATATCCTGTGTTTGATTTTGAATATTATTATTTATTGGCTGCTGGTTATCAGCCTGATCTATCGCCGGTGGCGGCGGTGCAACCGGTGGCTGCTGTGTATTATTTTCCGATGAAGGAATCGGCGGCTGCGGATATGTTTGGTTTATAACCGGGGGTGGTGCCGGTGCAGGTAGCGGTTGCTGGTTATTCATTCCCTGTGGAGGGATTGGTGCCATATTATTCGGTGGCATCATATAACCTGATGGCGGTATGTATGGCGGTGTATTGTATCCTGCATTATAAACCGGCGGCATATTTGGAGGTGGTGCCATGTTTGGCGGCATATACTGTGTTGCCGGTCTCATCATTTGTGCTCTGCCCGGATACATTGGCATGCCTGCCATAGACCCACCTGAGCCTCCTGTACCTACGGTTGCGCCGTTTATATCAATTTTTACTGCTGAATAAGAAGGACTGCTGTACTGTGAGGACTGAGGCATCTGATAGCCAGAACCATAAGCTTGTCCATAACCCCATGAACTCTGCTGCGACATCCCGCTCGGCATATTCCATTGTTGCGGATACTGCTCCTGCCCATTTTGATCCATGGAATACATATACGGCGGATATGTTTGCGCTCCTTGATTTACGTAACTTAAAGTCATTTTATTATTCCCCTTTTAACTTTTAAAAATTGTTGTTTTGAATTTATTTTTCTAATAGTTTAAATGCTGAACATTTTTTTAATTGCTAAAATTTTATGAATTGTTAATAAATATTACAGACCTTTTCTTCCATTGCCTAAAATATCGAAAAATAACATCTTGGCCGCTCCCAATCCAATAAGCGCTGCAGAGGTTACACCTATTACTGTACCGACAGTACCGCCTATAAGCAATGGCGCCATTGCTCCTGCGGCAAGACCAATTGTTATGCTGTTATTAAATACTTCTCCTGCCATTGCAGACGCAACGTTTTTGGTTTTTGTGAATAAAGGATAAATCGGATCATCTAGTTTCCAATCAAGGGCTTTTCCTCCGATGTTCTCGAACAGATGATTGTATTTTGATGATTTATTGGATTTTATGAAAACGTTTGTATAATAATCAGCCATCTGTTTTTTTGTATCTCTCATGCCTTTTACGTAACCGTCTTTTAAAATGCTGTATCCGGCGGTAAGCCCTGCTAAAACGCCTAATGTGCCGCAGGTATATTTGTTTTTAGCCAACCTTCCCAGCCTGCCTAAAAATGGTTTGAAGTAATTATTTTTTTTAGCGGTATTTTGGGCTGTTGATTTTGCCCTGTTGAAATTCCGTGAGAAAAAATTTTTAAACCTTGCCCGGTATGATTTAGCCTGACCACTTCCCGGTGGTGTGGCTGTTTTTCCTCCTGTAGTTCCGCCTGTATTGCCGGAATTTCCAAATGACGGGCCAGGCTTATTTCCCGGTTGCCCGTTTGTCTTTGGGGTATTTACTGATGCTTGAACTGTTGTTGGTCCGTTAACCATTTATCTTTCTCCTATTGCGAAATTACATTTAATTTTTGTCCTGTTGCCTGATTCGGCCTGATTTCCGATGCGGGGTTCAGTCTTGTGGAACTATCCTGCTGTCCGGTGGATCCCGGCATTCTCATTAATGCTGAAGAAGCCAGGGAATCTGTCCCATACATGTTGTGCTGGTTTGAAAGTGTATTTAACAGCTGCCTTGTTTTGGCGTTTCCATCAACAATTCCGTTATTAACGCCTATAATAGCTGCTGTCTGCACTTCATCCGGCTGATTGGGATGAAGCGCTGTATTGATAAGCCCTATTAGTCTGGGATCTTTTTTTCTTGTATCAGGATCTTCTCTTAAAAGTTTAAGTAGCCGACCCACGGCGTGTATCCTTGCTTCTTTAGTTCCGTGAGCAAGTGCGTTATTTAGATTATCAAGAAGATCCGGTGTTATTGGAGTTAAATCTTTTTCCGGTTTTTTCTCTTCTTTTTTCTTTGGTTCTTCTTTATTTATGTTTTGTGATGGTATTGATTTATTTTCCTGTGAGTGTGTTTGAGATTGGTTTTGATTTTGATTTTGAGGAGGAGTATATTGAACAGGATAATAAACCGGCATTGGATAATAAACCGGAGGCGGGTAATATCCCTGAGACTGACCATAATAACTCGGCTGGCCGTAATTATATGGTTGACCCATTCCTGGCGTATTTATGCCGTTAATGCTAATATTTACAGCGCCAACTTCCGGTTTTGGTGTGCCGGAATTCTGTGGATATTGGTAATTGTTGTAAAAGCCTGTATTATTCATTTTGCTTCCCGTGCCAATCTTCCCTCGTTAATCTAGCGCTTATAAATATAAACAAAAACTCTATTGAAAATTTGCGTACATAAATTTTTTATCTTAAGAAATATTACAATTATGTTAATTTCTTTCATTTTAAGATTACTTATTGAAATCGATATTTTTTAGTAGTTTTAATAAGTTTTCGTTAAATACTTTTGCAAAATTAAGACCACTGCACAACTCATTGTTTTGCTTAAATATTCTTAATTTCATTGCAATTTGAAAAATTTTATCTTGCTTTTTCGAGATATTTTTCTAAA
>Ga0208075_1000437_pt1 | contig 21071 bp, 19 predicted proteins | sample HotLakmasection5_FD_184728 | JGI IMG/M metagenome (GOLD analysis project Ga0208075, IMG submission 184728) | Hypersaline microbial mat communities from Hot Lake, Washington, USA - Section #5 (SPAdes) | ecosystem: Environmental > Aquatic > Non-marine Saline and Alkaline > Hypersaline > Microbial... | reverse complement strand
TTTCCAGTCTATGAGTGCCTTTAAAACTATTTTTGTTTCTTTTTTATTGCCGATAAAGTTATCATCTACAAAAAAAACAGGGCCCTTCCACCCGGAATTGTAAAGCTCATCCAACTCTTTAACAATCTGTGCAGCAGTTTTTGTCCTGGGAATCTTTCCGTTGAGCCGGACTACATCGCAAAATTCGCAGTCATAGGGACAACCTCGGGAATATTGCACAGGCATGCGTACATAGGCTTTTTTGTTAACCAGTTCCCATTTCGGTACAGGAGTATTCCTTATATCAGGCTTTTCATCTGATGTGTAATATCTTTGAAGATTATTGTTTTCCAGGTCTTTCAGAAAAATGGGAAGGGTAATTTCTGCCTCATCCAGCACAAAATGATCAATATCAGGATATTCTGTATGTAAATTACTGAAAAGCGGCCCGCCTGCAACAGTTTTTACATTTAGTTCCCGGCATTTCTTCACTATATTATGGACAGATTCTTTCTGTGTAATCATTGCGCTGATAAAAACATAATCAGCCCACTTAATATCTTTTTCATCAAGGTTTTCTATATTAAGGTCAATAAGTTTGGTTTCAAAATCTTCCGGAAGCATGGATGCTATGGTTAAAAGCCCCAGAGGAGGCATAAGAGCCTTTTTTCGTATGAAACTTAAAGAATGCTTGAAACTCCAGAAAGTTTCAGGATATTGCGGATATACTAATAATATTTTCAAGATAACCTACCTCCGTTGCTAAAGCATTTAGTTTGTTTTTGATCAATAGGATAACCTTTTGAAAGATTATTCTTTAAGTTTTTATTTTATTTCTATATTTATAAAAGTTCGCTAAATTTAATTTTTTTTAAATTTTTATATAAAATTTGTATAATTCTAAAAATTACAAATTAACTCAACTTTATTAAAAATATTAAAATAATACTCTATTTATACACTAATAGAATTATACTCCATAGATCTTCCCATACATCCTCAACTTAGCTAATTTATAAAAAATTAACTGCCTAATCAGGCGTAACCAGAAGCGGGAAGAATTAAGCCTTCTAAAAATTAATAATTTGGATAAATATTTCACCATTTTTAACCCGGTGGAAAGATAATTTTTTAACGGGGATTGGAGGATTAATATGGAAAGGTATGCACCCTTATTCACAATTACAATAGCATTCACAGTTGCTATATGGTCGTATGTATATTATTCAGATTATCATTATGTGAATGCAGAAAACCGGATTAAAGCTGAACAAATGCAAAATGAACAGCAGGAAAGGGTTGTTGTAAAAGTTGAAGCAAAACATATACTGGTAAAAAGTCTTGAAGCAGCGGAAAAAATAAGAAACGAAATTATACAGGGAGAAGAATTTGAAAAACTGGCACAAAAAAATTCACTTTGTCCTTCAGGCAAGTTTGGCGGAGACCTCGGCTGTATTAAAAAAGGACAAATGGTAAAAGAATTTGAAAATGCAGTATTTTCATTGCCGGAAGGCACGATTTCCAGGCCGGTAAAAACCGAGTTTGGCTGGCACCTTATCAAGGTTACTAACATTATTTATAGTGATGAGAAAGAAACAGGCGAGCAGGTCTTTTAAGCCGGGATAATAATTGTTATTCCGGTATCTCCGTATATTTTGGTTTTAAAAACGTTAAAATTATACCGGGACGATAAATCTGTTATCTGAGCTTCCCTGGCATGTTCCAGCACAATAAAACCGTTTTTAGCCAGGATACTATTTTCCGCAATTGTTTTTAAAACCGGTTCATACAGACCGGCTTCATAAGGCGGGTCTGCGAATATAAAATTGAATTCGTTTTCCCTGAATTTAGCAAGTATCTTCAGGGAATTTTCCCTGATAAGTTTTATATTATCTTTGTCACTAATAACCGATATATTCAGCTGGAGAATTTTTACAGCTTCAGGGTTTTTTTCCACAAATACAACCTTTTTTGCACCTCTACTCAGTGCTTCAAGTCCCATAACACCGCTCCCTGCAAAAAGATCAAGGAACATGGTTTCTCCTTCGTAAAAGATAGTACCGGCTTCTGTAAGTTGAACCATATTAAAAATACTTTCTCTCACTTTAGAAGAAGTAGGTCTTACGTCATATGTTTTTGGGGTTTTTAGTTTTCTTCCCTTATATTTGCCTGCTGTGATTATCATAATAAGCCAGAATTTTGTTATTTACCTATTTTAATTTAAGAATTCGTCTTTGTAAAAAAATGTTTCAGTTTAAATTATTTATCAAATAATACCTAAACTTTTGAAGAAATAAAACGATGAAGTTAATAAGAAAGCCAAGCGTCAGGGAGTACAAATTACATGTTTGATAAAAATTTTAATTTTGAAGATAAGGACAGAGAAACCATTTCTGAGGAAATAAGAAAATTGCTGACTGATACAGGGGTACAGTTATCACCCAGGGAATATAATTATCTTGGTGTATGGAAGAACAAAATACTTGACCTTTCCGGAAATAATTAATTTTAGATGGCTAAAAAATCAGCTGGCAAGCTTTAAACTTTGTCCGGCGTTAATGAATATACAAAAATCCGGTATATAAAAGCCGGATTTTTGCTATTTAATTTTTATTATTAGTGTTTTTAATAAGTTTCCGTTAAATACTTTCGCAAAATTTTAAAAAACCTTGCCCGCCCACCTTCCCTGGAGGTGGCGGCGGCTTTGCCACCGCTTTTTTTACAGGTTTTTAAAATTTATCCGTTTTGTTCATTTCTGAATAAAATTTCTTATTTATTGTTTATTTTTTTAGAATACTAATACCGATCTTAATAACACTAATAATAATTAATCTAAATTGCTTATATCTTGAAACATTGTCTATATTTCGTTTAATATTATAGTTGTTTTATAACAATGTTATTTAACTTAAAATATACTTATATTTTACCTAACCTGCAAAGTAGGATTATTTAATGATAATTATCGACCTGATAGCCTGGACACTGTTTATATATCTGGCATACTTTACTTTATACAGATATATTATTATTTTTAATTCTTCCAGGGGAAAATTTATTGACGTGGAAAAACGGGATTATGAACCCGGATATTACAGAAAATTTACTGTAATTATCTATTCCCATAATAATTCCCAAAAAGTTAAATCACTGGTGGAATCTTTTGCCGCTCAAAATTATGATCAGGAAAAATATTCCATAAATGTAATCCTGGATAACTGTGACAACGAAAATATCAAATTGCTTGAAATCCTTGGGGGAACAAAACTCTGGAGGATTAACACAGATATAAAACCTATAGGAAAATTTAAGGCCTACGCCTGGTTGCTGGAAAGAATCCGGGCGTTTGAGAACACTAACGCTTTTATATTCCTTGATGCAGAATGCAAAATAAAAGGCGATTTTCTGGAAAAAGCCAATATTAACCTGAAGGAAGAATCTGTGATTGCGGGTGAAACCGTAAAAAGAAAAAATTTTTTACTTAACAGGATAGTAAATATCAGGAATAAGCTAAATAACAAGGTAATAAAACATGGCAGGTTTTATACTTCACTGGGCAATGTAATTGATGCGGATGTTTTGCTGATAAAACAGGATGTTCTGGAAAAAATAGAATTTGAAACTATTGATAACGGGTTTGAGGAGTTTGAATACTCGATTAAATTGAAATATTTTAATATTCCGGTAGCTTATTCCAATGAAATTACAGTTTTTAAAAACCAGATAGAAACATTAAAATCAATTGCCATAAATGACTACCAAAAACGATATGCAGCAATAAGAGCATTTATAAACAATTTCAGCATATTATTTACCAAAAGCAAACTTTCAGTTAAAGAATTTATTCTATCTATGCTTTATCCCTCAGGAACAATTTTTGCTTTCTGGAGTATAGTGTTAATCGGCATTTCTCTTCTTTATCCCAATACTTATTTTTCTCACATCATAGGTGCGAGCATTGTAACGGGATTGCTGGTTTTAAAATTCGTATCTGACTTTTATGCACTTGTTACCCTACGGGGTAATTACAGGGATTATTATCATTCTCTACTAATGTTCTTTTTAGCCCCTGTAATTTATTTGAGATCACTTCTGGTAGGTTTTATATCTCCTTCAAAAGACAAAAAACAAAAAATCGCATATAACCCCGGTATAATTAATTTTGAAAAAAGCACTGCGGAAGCTACAATAACTGACGGCAAAAAAGAATTCCCCTGTCAGATAGAAATAACCAAAACTGATGAAAACGCAAAAGCAACTTTCATGTTCCGTGATAAAAAGCTGAATTCCTCTAAACATACAAGGGTAAGTTATGCTGTAGAAGAAATTATAGACAAACTCAGGAAACATGGGTTTTCTCTTAAAGTATGCTCAAACTGCGGGTATTTTTATATGACAGAATCTTCTGCAGCACATACTGACGGGGAAAGAGGTTACTGCCTTTACCGAAATTTCAAGGAAAACTCCAGGGAAAAAGAATTTATGCCTGTATGGGGTTCTTGTAAGAATATTATTCCCTGTCAGGCACGTGCATATATTCTACAGCAGCTGGGAATTGAAAAAAGCACTTTTAAAAACGGCTAAATTATAAACAAAGCTATTTTCTGTTTTAAAGAACTTCTGATAATACTCTTAACCACAGGTTTTTGAACCCGAGCAACCACAGGAACACCTGCACGAAGTTTTTTGTATCGGCTTTGGAGGCTGAATCTTAATCATCAGTATTTTTTGTTTATATTCACATGTTTTTTCATAAGGATATAAAACGCTTCCGATAAGAAACACAAAAATATTTTTCATAAACTTAAATGGAACATCAATAAAAACACTTGAACCATAGACAAAATACCAGTAAAGATTGTAACGCTGAGACGGAAATTTTTTCTTTAAAAGGGCAAGACTTTTCCTTGTATACAGCCCGGAATCATATTTAACTCCTGTATAAAAAGCTTTCTGTATTTCCTGGCAGGCATGAATAAAATTTGCCTCGTGCAAAGAATTTTTATTTATCAAAGTGTTATTCAACAGTTTATTATTAAAAATTTCATATCCTTCCAGCATTACGGGAAGGTTTTTGTTGATTTTATCGGGAAAGTCAATTGTATGAACTCTATAATATGTCAAAATCTTTGGGATGTATACAAAATCGTATAATTCAGCAAGCCTTATCAGGTATTCATAGACACCTGCGAATTTATATTTTTCAGAAAATACTCCTGCTCCTGAAATACAGCTTCGATGATAAGCAACATTGATACCGTTTCCGACTGTGTTCCCCCTTATTAAGCTGGAAAGTACTTCCTGCTTTGTTTTAAGTCCGCCTATTTTAAAAGGCAGCCAGGCCTTGAGCTTGTTTACATCAGAATAATAAAAATAAACGCCTGTTATAAATACCTTTTTAGTAGGGTATTTTTCGTATGTGCGCACCAGTTCTTCAAGGAAATTCGGGGCATACAGGTCTTCTGAATGCAGGATTGTAATCAATTCCCCCCTGGAGAGCAGAACTGTCTTGTTAGTGTTTTTGGAAACCGATGTACTCCGGTCATTTTGAAAAAATTTTATTCTGGAATCATTATACTGCCGAACTATATCTGCTGAGGAATCAGTAGAAGCATTATCCATTATGATTAACTCAAAATTTTCGTATGTCTGGTTAAGCACACTTTCAATAGTTTTATTTAAATATTTTTCACCGTTGAAATTGGTCAAACAGACGCTTATCAGTGGTTTTATCATAATGTAAAGTCCTCGGTTTATAGATATTCAGCACTATTTACTATTTTTTTTTAACATTTCCCTTTTCTTTACGGGCAGGCAGGAAAGCAGGTAATAAGGAAGAACGTCGCTCCTGAAACAGGTCCAAAAGTCCCTTTTTATTGCTTCTTGGAAATACCCTTTGGAGCGCTCAAGACAGTTATTTTCATAATATTTTTTCCCTATATACCTGTATCTCATTGCATACGCAGAGTTTATGTGTTTTAAATGCCTGATTTCTATGTCATCTCTTTGAAAAATCCTGTTTAATATCTTAAACCCGCAGGTCTCAAAGAATTCAAAATCATTATCTTCAAAATCGGAATAAACCCTGCTCTTTACAAGATATTCCCCCAGTCCCCAGAATTTATAATTAATGGAGAGCCTTATATAAAAATCCCAGTCGGTCATTTTGTTTACGGTTTCATCAAACCAGCCGGTTTTGTCCAGGCAATCCCTTCTAAAAAGAGCCACCGATCCATTATGCAAAAAATTATTCATAATTATACGGTTAAAAACAAAACCCCTACAGCACACAGACCTGTTTCGCCCTGTAGTCTCCTTGTTCTCATTGATAAATTCTGTTGCACAATAAACAAGGCCCACCTGGGGATTTTGATTTAAAATATCTACCTGTTTTTGTAGTTTTTCCGGACTCCATACATCATCAGCTTCAAGCATAGCAATATACTTGCCCCGGGAATTTTTTATACCCAGGTTTCTTGCAGCGTTTATACCGGCTTTTTCTTTATAGAAATATTTAATTCGCTTATCCTCAAAAGTATCAACAATTTGTTTTGCATTATTGCTCAGCTCACTGTCCACAATAACAATTTCAAAATTCTGAAAAGTCTGTCCCAGGACTGAATCAAGAGTATCTTTAAGAAAAAACCCTTTATTATGGACGGGTATTATTACGGAAACAAGAGGTTCTCTCATCTGGTACATCTCCAATTTTATGATCTCTAAACCTAACTGCCTCTGTTTTTATACAGATAATTTAATATTGATAGCGGATAGAGGGATATTTTACCCTGTGTCTGCTGCGGTCACCTCGACAGTTTTCCAAATAGCTGTGTATTGCAGTTTATAAAAATTAAAGTAAAAACAAGGGCAAAAAAATATGGGATACCGGGGCGATATTTAAATCCCCAATTTGCTAGTCTTCAATTTTTTGTATGAACAATTTGTTAACCTTTTGTAACCAATTCAGTAAATTAAGCAAAAATTAGTTTCCAAATGTTTTTATATTATTGGAAGGTTTAATTTTTGTATGGTTATATTGGTTAGTTTTGGTTAAATTAGTTAAGTTTCGGGAAGTCAGATGGTCTTAAATATACCGGCACTTTATCCAGGTTATGGCATAAATGCGCAGCAAGACAGGCAAAGAAGAGCTGTTACTGCGCAAAGACCTGTATTTATTCCCGAAAATACAGATATAGATATAATAAGCAGAGATGTTAATACTGTCAGAAATATTGTTGAGCAGGGTACTGAAAGAGGTTCCGATTTATTCAGTATAATCCGAAACGGATGGAACAACTTAACAGCAAGGATTGACAACCTTGATGAAAACAGCAGGGCATTAAGACATACAGAAAATGCCCTGTTTGGCCTTAGTGTAATTCCTACCTTCAGAAGGTTAAACTCTCTTCCTAAGGACATAGAAGAAGACCACCTGGCAAGGGCTGGAATGATGCTTGGAGTTACAGCGGCAAGCTTGCCGGGAGACGGTAGGGAGGTTATGTTTGCCGCCAAGGATATTGGAAATATATACAGATCAGGCGGGCATTTATCCGCACTGCAGGGTAATGCGGTAAGAAACAGTTATCAGCACGGACTTGCGCTTTTTAAAGGAACTTTGGTTGAGCACCTTATTGATCTTAATAAACACCCCTGGCTTCAAAATCTTGATAGGACTCTTTATGATACCAGGTTTGGTGAATTTACACGAAGAATTTTTAATATTAAACAAATAGATTTTATGAAAAGAATAGTTGGGGGGAGAGAAATTGCGGCCCTCAAGTTTGGCGGTAACTGGGCGCAGAGATTGGGCGGAAGAGCTCTGCTCAGAACTCCTATATTAGGACTTGCTCTTGCTGCTGCAATGGAAGTGCCGGCCCTCGTAAAATCTGCGATGGTAGAAGGAAGCTTTATAGACAAAGCCGGTTCCTTTACCAAACAGCTATGTAAATCAGCAGCATTTGTCGGAATGGTTCAGGGCGGAATTTCTCTTGTAGGCGGCGCTGCGGTAATGATGTTCCCGGCAGCCGGTGCTGTTGCCGCACTGGCAGGTATGGCAATAGGCTCAACAGGTGCTGTAATATTGTCCAAAGCTGTAAATAAACAGATTGATAAACTATTTGACTAAAAAAATCCCTCTACTTATAGAGGGATTTTTTAGTTATATTGATTTTAATTTTTTAATAAATGTTCGTTTTCTTCTATAATAAAATCAATTGTCTTTGTGACGTTGTTTTCAGACTTTTTGGCTTCATCATGTTGCTTTCTAGCCTCTTGAAGTCTTTTTATGTGTTCAGGTTTATAATGCCCATTCATTCTGTTTTTTGATACGTATATATTTGCAATAAAATCATATGATTCATTAGCTTTATCTGAATCTTTGGATTTTATCAGTTCATCAATAAAACCGTTTACTTCCTGATCTGTTGGCGGTTTTAGTTTTAGAAAATCAAACATACCTTTAAATCCCAGTTCCTGCTTGTTTGTTCTTTGACTGTTTGAGTTTTGACCCGGGGTTACGTGTTTTGAGTTGTTGTTCCGGCTATAATTCCTATTGACTACTCCTGGTGTTATTGTAAGTACCATAATACTTTCCTCATTCTACTAATTACTTACCTTTCTTTTCTATATAAAATTCAGGAAAATAAAAAATGACGAAATTGACAAAAAAAGTTATATATTTGTTACAAAAATTAATCTATTATTTACACTGTGCATAAATAGCTGTATTTGCTTAATATTAAGTCTTTTCCCTGGGTTTTGGGATCAAAAGATAGACTATAAGGAAAATCACAACACCAATAGCAGCAAGTATCAGGTAAAACAATGTTTCTTCCGCACTCATAATATGTTCCACTCCCAAATACTTAGTATTTATAAGAGTTTACCGGATTTTACATATACTTACATCCCTATACTTTCTAATTTACATAACTCATCTCAGGGTAAAATCAACTTTTGTCAACTAATGTCAATTTTTTTATATGTTTTGTCAAATTTTTATCAACTTTTGTCGATAAAAAGTATACCGGATGTCAATGGTTAGTATATTTTAGTAATTGCTCTAAATTACGCAAAATGCTAAACTATTTAGTGGAATATTTTGATTTAAAAGGTATTAAACATATATGAGCGAAGCAAAAGCTTCTGATAGCAAGGGAAAAGACTTTTTAAGGCAAATAATCGATGAAGACCTGAAAAACGGCAAATATAAAAGCGTTGTAACAAGATTTCCTCCAGAACCCAATGGCTACCTGCATATTGGACACGCAAAGTCTATATGTATTAATTTTGGTATAGCAAACGACTATCCCGGCGGTCGATGCCACCTCAGAATGGACGATTCCGACCCCGCAAAGGAAAACTACGAGTATGTGGAGTCAATAAAAACAGATGTTAAATGGCTCGGATTCGACTGGGGCGACAACCTTTTCTTTGCATCAGACTATTTTGATAAGCTCTATGACTATGCGGAATACCTTATAAAAAAGGGTAAGGCATATGTATGCAGTCTCTCAGAAGAGAAAATACGTGAATACAGGGGCACAGTAATGCAGCCCGGACAACACAGCCCCTATAGAGACCGTTCTGTTGAGGAAAATCTGGATTTATTCCGCAGAATGCGTGCAGGAGAGTTTAAGGACGGAGAACACGTTCTCAGAGCGAAGATAGATATGTCCAGTCCTAATATGAAAATGCGTGACCCGCTTTTATACAGGATAAGACACGTTGAGCATTACAGACAGGGTAATAAATGGTGTATTTACCCGCTGTATGATTTTACTCACGGCTTGTCTGACTATATAGAAGGGATAACCCATTCTATATGTACACTTGAGTTTGAAAACAACCGGGAATTATACGACTGGATTCTCGATGAATGCGATATTAAAGAGCCAAGGCCACATCAATATGAGTTCGCACGACTGAATGTCAACTATAACGTTGTGAGCAAAAGGAAACTGCTGGATCTGGTCGAGAAAAAATACGTCAGCGGCTGGGATGACCCCAGAATGCCTACGATATCCGGCTTGAGAAGGCGAGGCATTACCCCGGAAGCTCTAAAAAATTTCAGCGCCAGTGTTGGTATTGCCAAAGCTAACAGCGTTGTTGATATGGCACAGTTTGAATATCATATCAGAGATGACCTTAATAAAAAAGCGCCAAGGGCTTTAGCAGTATTAAACCCTATAAAAGTAGTAATAGAGAATTATCCGATAGACAAAGAGGAAATTTTTAACGCATCCTATTACCCCCATGATGTACCTCTTGAGGGATCAAGGGACATCCCGTTCTCCAGGGAAATATACATAGAACAGGATGACTTCATGGAAAACCCGCCGGAAGGCTATTACAGACTTTATCCGGGCGGAGAAGTAAGGCTGCGGCACGCATATATAATAAAATGCGAAAAGGTAATTAAAGACGATAAAGGCAATATAACCGAACTTCGCTGCACATATGATCCTGCAACCAAAAGCGGGGAAGGCACTTCCGGAAAAAAAGTTAAAGGAACCATACACTGGGTATCGGCAAAACACGCCAGGCAGGTCGAAGTACGCTTGTATGACCGGCTTTTCAACGTGGAATTCCCGGAAACAATAGAAGAAGGATTTAACGAGGAATCCCTTAAAATTATACCGGAAGCTTATGTTGAACCTGCTGTTGCGGATTTTGAACCCGCAAGCCGTTTTCAGTTTGAGAGACTGGGGTATTTTTACTATGATTCTAAAGAGAATGAACAGGGCAAAATAGTGTTCAACAGGATAGTTACACTGCGGGATTCCTGGGCAAAGACTGTTAAACAGGAAGCTCCGACAGAAAAGAAGCCTGAAAAAAAAGCAGCAGAGAAATCTCGGGAAAAAGCGGAGTTTGATATTTCCGAACTTCCTTCTCTGGAAAGACAAAGATTTGAAAAATATACAGAAAAACACGGTATCCATAAGGAAGAAGCCCTTACCATAGCCAGGGATACAAACCTTGCTGAGCTCTACGAAAAAACTATTGCAATATATGATAATCCGAAAGGCATAGCTGTTTTTGTTTCTACAGAAATAGCACGGGAATTCAAGGAAAAACCGCCGGAAGAACCAACTGTAAAACCGGAAGACCTTGCGGAGCTGGTTAAGCTGGTTGATGATGAAGTGATTTCCGTAAAAATCGCTAAGGAAATGCTTGATTCTTTACTAAAAGGCGAGGGTAGCCCGTCTGAGATCGTTGAGAAAAAAGGCTTAAAACAAATTAATGATCCTGCTGAGCTGGAGCCAATTATAGATAAGGTTATAGCAAATAACCCCGTTAATGTCCAGGTTTACAGGTCAGGCAAGGCAAAGCTTTTCGGTTTTTTTGTGGGCCAGGTTATGAAGGAATCCGGGGGAAAAGCCAACCCTGAGCTGGTAAATAAACTTCTAATGAAAAAACTGTAAGTATTATTAAATTCCTATAGCTGATCTATTGCATCAAGCGCTCTGGCTCTTATCAGAAATGCGTTTTGTTTTTGTTTACTATTATTATTATATATAGTTTCCGGATCCACAATCATACTTTTTAAAACTCCTCCACCATTTCTTTCCAAATATGGATTGATTATTGTGTTTATTATTTCTTGTAGATTTTCTTCTCTTGCTATTCTTCTTGCTTTATCTTTATGGTTTGCTGTGTATAAAACTCCTTCCCATTTTGCGTACATTTCGTTGGGGTTGTCAGGGTCAGTCTGGTCTATTTCTCTAATGTCGAATTTTTCATGAATTTTTGGATGTAGAGGCTTTAACATACTATTAAAAGCTTCTTTTTCTGCAGGGTATTTTGTTCGTACATATAAACTTTTAAATGACGGCACTCTGCCTGCTGTATTCATATTAATCACAGTTTCCCCTTTCATCAGAATCTAAAATAATTAATTATTATAAACCCCTGAATTAAATTAATTTCCTTTTTTAAACCCATGGGTTTAGAACCCGGGAAAGATGTATGCATGCAAAACATGGTAGATAATATCATTAGAAACGCTCAGGAAAGGGGATTGATTATGGTAAAGATTATAGAAAAAGAATTTTCAAAAATTGAGCAAAAAAAGTATGATAAAAATAATAAGGAATATATTAATAAACTTCTCAATTACTACTATTACAAGCAGTTAAAAATAAATTAAACTAAAAACCATTGTTATTAGTGTTCTAAAAAAATAAACAATAAATAAGAAATTTTATTTAAAAATGAACAAAACAGATAAATTTTAAAAAACCTGTATAAAAAAGCGGTGGCAAAGCCACCGCCACCTCCAGGGACGGGTGGGCGGGCAAGGTTTTTTAAAATTTTGTAAAAGTATTTAACGGAAACTTATTAAAACCACTAAAGCGGGAACGCAGTCTCATTCATGCCCGATTTTAAGAAAACTAACTCATTTAAATATAGCAGTCAAGCAAAGGAGAGATTTATGAATTTCGATAACATTCCCATTAACAGGGATGAGCAAATGCAGAAAATTGTCGAAGATACAGAAGAAATTATCAAGAACTTTAAGGAAATTTCTGAACTTATAACTAAAAAAATAGACCAAAAGGATGAAGCAATGCTTAAACTGGGTAAAAAAGTCATATTAAATCAAAAAGACGATTCATTACCGAATTATAATCTTGGTAGTGAACAGATCAAGCTTATTTAATCAATAACTTTTCCGTTAAAAACGTTTATAACCATTTTTGCCTGTTCTGAAATATCAGCGGGCACAGAGGATTTGTGTATCTCTTCCAGGTTTTCCACAACTTCCGTTTCAAGTTCCTGAATCGGCTCTGTGTCAATGGCTATCTGGGAAACCTGTTTAGGTTTTGGCGGTTCCGGATTTGGGGCTGGAGGTTTGGTTTCTATTTCAACGGGATTTTTTTTTACTTCTTCATCTTCAGGCAGCGGTGTACGGATGAGAATCTGCGGGGAAGTGCCGAAAACTTCTTTGGCTCCCTGCTCCAGAAGGCCTATTTTTTCTTTTTTTGCCTTATCAATCCATTTTTCGTTTTTGCAGGTAATCACAATTTTCTCTGAACTAAGCTCTACCGGCATAAAGATCTTGAAAAATGCTTCTGCCGGGGCATTTATTTTGGATATTGAAGTTAAAACCTTTTGCCAGGGGTCAGAAACACTTGAAGTGCCGACAGTTTGATTTACTCCCGGTTGTATTGACTCTTCTTTCAGCTCCGGCTGGGAAAATGCTTCCTTAGATGCAGGTGTTCCTGCCTGCGGTTCCGTTCTGGAAACCGGAGTGGGGGTTGGTTTTTCAATAGGTGGTGAAACAGGTTCGGGCTTGGATACCATTTTAACCGGAGTTGACTGAATCTCAGATACATTGCCAGAGTAAATCGCCTGCTCCAGCTTTTCTATTCTTGCTTCAAGGTCTTTAACAACCTGTATATCCTGTCTGTGGCATATACTTATCAGTGCAACTTCCAGCCATAAATGCTGCTGTGAAGTGTTTTTTATAGTTTTTTCATAATCAGAGAGTTTTTCTATTATTTGAACAATTTCATTAAGCTCAAACTCATCAGCCTGGGCTTTTACGTCCGATAAAATGCTTTCAGAAAAATTAATCAGCAGTTTAATTTTTTCCGTGTTATCTGTAGTTTTTATGATTAAAAGATTTCTAAAATAATTTATCAGCTCTCTTATTACATTTACAGGTTCGCTGTTCTGGATAACTTTGCTGATAAGTTCAATTAACCTTGATGCATCTTTTTGTGCAAGACTGCCTGTAAGATCATAGAGAATATCTTCTGATAAACTGCCCAATAATGTGATTATATCGTTTTCCGTAATTTCCTTACCCTGATTGGCAAGTACACTGGATTGGTCTAACAGCCCAATTGCATCCCGCATACCGCCATAAGCCTTTTTAGCGATTACAGCAAGGGCTTTATCCTCAATTTTTATACCTTCTTTGTCGGAAATTTTCCTTAAATTCTGTATTATTTGCTCATTGGAAACCCTGAGGAAGTCAAATCTCTGACAACGGCTAATGATTGTGTTTAAAACCTTATGAGCTTCTGTGGTTGCCAGGATAAATACCAGATTTTCCGGTGGTTCTTCAAGTGTTTTCAGAAGTGTATTGAATGCTTCCGGGGTCAGCATGTGGACTTCGTCTATAATGTAGATTTTATATTTTCCTGAAACAGGCACAAACTGTACTTTTTCCAGCAGGTTTCTCGCATCCTCAACCTTCCTGTTGCTTGCTGCGTCGATTTCTATAACATCAACAGAATTGGAATTTGCTATATCAATGCAGTTGGGGCATTTTCCGCAGGGATTGACCGTAGGGCCTTCCACACAGTTTAGGGATTTAGCAAAGATCCTAGCAGAAGATGTTTTTCCTGTTCCTCTCGGCCCGGTAAAAAGATATGCATGTGCAACCCTGCCCAGCTTTATGGCATTTGAAAGAGCCCTGCTCACAGATTCCTGGCCTACCAGCTCATCAAATTTCTGGGGCCTGTATTTTCTGTATAAAGGTGTGTACGATCCCACTAAAAATTCCCTTTCTGAAATTGTTTGTTCAAGCAACATGTTATATTAAAATAACTTTATCGCAATGGAAATATTAATCATATGAAGATAAAACCGCAAAAACTTAATAAAGGTGATACCATCGGTGTAATTTCCCCATCAGGCGCTGTTAAAGAAAAGAAATTGTTTGATAATGCCGTAAAATATTTTGAAATGCAGGGGTATAAAGTTAAAATCGCCCCGCACTGCCTTGATATGAAAGCATATCTTGCCGGGCAAGATTCGGACAGGCTTTCTGACCTGGAAAATTTTTTCCGGGATGACGGGGTTAAGGCAATTATGTGTTCCCGTGGCGGTTACGGCGCTTTCAGGATTTTAAACAACATAAACTATGATTTAATCAGGAATAATCCAAAAATTTTTATCGGCTACAGCGACATAACCGCATTACTAAGCAGTTTTCTTAATAAAACCGGATTAATAACCTTTCACGGGCCGCTTTTTGCGTCTGATTTCGGAAAAGACAAGGTAGATGAATATACAGAAAACAGTTTTCTCCAAATCCTTACAGGAAATGCTATAATTCCATATAATTATCCGAATCCGTATGACTATCACTGCATAAAACCCGGTAAGACCGAGGGAGAGCTGGTAGGCGGCAACCTCGCAATTCTCTGCGGTATGCTCGGTACTCCATACATGCCGGATTTATCAGGCAGGATTCTTTTTATAGAAGACGTGGGAGAACCGCTTTATAAGATAGACCGCATGATAATGCAGCTTAAGCTGGCAGGTGTTTTTGAAAAAATCTCCGGGCTTTTGTTTGCGGAATTTTCTTCTGTTCAGAAATCTGATAACGGCGAAACCAATCTATTAACTGCTCTGGATATTATACAGGAACTGGCAGAAGAGCTAAAAACCCCTGTAGGATATGGCTTCCCGGCTGGACACAGTGAACAGAAAGCAACTTTGCCTTATGGAATTAAGTATTTCTATAATTCACAGGATTTTCAGCTGCAAATATCCGAAGAATACCTCTCCTGACAAAATGAAAAGGTAAGGGATGAACCCTTACCAAAGTGTGAATTTATCGTGAGGAGAAATTAAATTTTATAAATAACCTTTAAATTTCTGTTTAATTAAGCTACCCAGCTTGTTTTCCTGATGTTGTAGATGTAGTCGTCGTCTTCAACACGTGTGTTAGTCTGGGTACCACGTCCGAACGGTGAGTTAACTGCTCTGGTAGTTTGTTTTACTGATTCGATATTATCGCCTGATACTAAAGTTCTGTTGTAATTTCCAAACGGGTTGCTGCCTGATAGTTGCGCAATTCTTGTACCTGTTGAAGAGTTGGTAAGTCCTGTAAAGTTGATGCCGCTGGCAGGAGTAGTACTACTACTGTGTTTAATGTTTATATCAGGTGTGTTTATACTTGTTGCGCTTGCGAACGGGTTCGCAAAAATATTAGCGCCGGAATTAAATGTAGTGCTTCTAAAATTGATGTTGGATGAATCTCCCATACCCGGACTTGATAAACCGAATCCTGCGAATGACATGCCTGCAGGGCCTGTTCTCCAGTCGTTACTCGGCATTGCGAAAGGCTTGAGCATCACGTGTGAGAATGGCATAAATGATGGTAAGGTTGTTTTTCTCATAAAAGCCGTTCTTCTCATAGCTGCTGTTCTTGCATACATTGTATTCTGATAAGCTGACCTTGCGAATGGGTTTGCTGTGTAAATACTCATAACTAATTCTCCTCTTTCCTCTTTCTCTCACTGATAAATATTGATAAATTCAAATAAAGTGGTTTCCCCTGATAGATACTAAGTTCCCCTTATTAAGCGTTTACAATAGATGAAACTTGCTTAATAACTAGTATCACTTGTCTTTTTAAAGTTTAAAATGTTGAAAATAAGGTTTAAATGTTATTCTTAATGAAAAACTTTCTAAATACCCTTTTCTCCTCTAAAAAAATGTTTAATTTCTCTTTCCTCTACCTCGTATTAATATAAAAACAACCGTGCTAAAAAAATTGCTTTTTTTATGTTTTAAATATTAAGCTTTCTTAACAAAAAAGCTAAGCATCTGTTTTCACAACATCTTAAGATTGCAGTATCGTTATTCTTTATTTTTTAAGTTTTTGTTATAAACACTCTTATTTATGAGGAATAGTATTTATAAATTCCAAACATTAACAAATGTAAAGAAGTTGGTATTTACTGAATATTTACTCAAAATATTGTTTTTATAAACTTGGAGATTAGATTTTATATGTTTATGTAACTGAAAGAGTTACAGTTTTTATTCGGGTCATTAAATCTATTAAAAAACTAAATAAGCAGGCAACAAACGGGCGGAGAAATATTCGGAGGAGGATATTAGAATGATTGGATTTAACAATGTGAATTCATGGAATTCCCAGCAATTTAACCAGGTGAATTATAATAGCCCTGGTAATCAGCAGTTTGCTGGAGTTTTTCAATTACTGGGACTGTTGTTATTAACAGGACTGGGCGGAAGGCAGCCTGCTTTAGGAAATGATTTCCAGCCTGCAATTAACCAGAATGTAACCTATGGCGGCAACAACTCGGGTTTTAACACAACAAGTATATGGAATAACCTGTTTTCCGGAGGCGTACCTGGTAATTTCAACCAGACAGAAATTTCTGTAATCCCTAAAGATACCGGTCTTGACGCAATGTCCTGGGGGGATCCGCACTTTGACTTAAACGGAAAAAGAGCATTTGATTTTATTGGGAAACATAACAGCGAATACAAAATTTTAGATAACAGTGATGTAAGCATAAATGCACGTTTCGTAGACGGAAAAAGCGAAGATGCAAAGAATTTAGAAATCGCAGGTACTGATATCAAAACTGTTATTGGTGATGAAAACATTACATTTAAAGGAACAGGCATAAACATAGTAGCCAGAAATGATAAATCATTTGATGTCTACAAACACGGTAAAAAGATAGCTGACGAAAGTAATTATAAAGATGTAGCTGATGAACTGGAAGCAGCCGGTATAAAAATTAACAACTCAGAAAAAAACAAGACCAACTATGAATTTATAAACATTGAATATAAAGGAAGAACAATATCCGTAGGCGGCACACACGGCGGAATCATGAACAATGTTGACCTGAAAGAAGGGGATAGAGGTCTTCAGGCGCAGACAGCAGGTGCACTTGACCAGGACGACAAAAAGAATGACGGAAAAACAACCGGCGTATTTGATATCAACAAGGACGGAAAAATTGATGACAAGGATGTTTTAAATTACAATCTTAATGAACAGGTATTTAAGCACACAAACTATGAAAGAAAATATGACTTTGAAGTAAACTTGACTGACGAAGCCAAAGCAGCCATTCGAAGAGATATTAGAGAAGGCAACGGTCCTCTGGTTTCCAGGTTTACCGGAAAAGGATACTCCGAAGCACAATGGAACGAATATTTGGGTCATAACTTATTCTCAACCAATGACAGGTTCTTAGGTTAAATTATCTAAAATTTATATAGAGAAATCCCGTCTTTACTCAGGATGGGGTTTTTTTATAGGGATATTTCTATTTTCCCGGAACTCATTTACACTTAAAAGAATTAGTTTTCTTATTAAGATTACTTATTGAAATCGCTATTTTAGTGTTCTAAAAAAATAAACGATAAATAAGAAATTTTATTCAGAAATGAACAAAACAGATAAATTTTAAAAAACCTGTATAAAAAAGCGGTGGCTTTGCCACCGCCACCACCAGGGGAGGGTGGGCGGGCAAGGTTTTTTAAAATTTTGCAAAAGTATTTAACGGAAACTTATTAAAAACACTAATAATAGGAGCGTTCTCAAAAATAAACTCGCTTTGATATAGTTAACAAAACTTAAAATTAAGAAAAAATTAAGCAATTTTCTTGAGCGTATATACTTAATATATATAGAATAAGGCTTACACACCACACTCAAAAAGAGTTAGCAACTAACGTCACTTGGGATTAACCCTATAAATATCCCTGGCCTATATATGGCTGGAGAAAAATCATATATACAGCAACAGTATTTTACTGTTGCTTTCTTTTATTTTTGCAATTAAGGATTTCCTATTCCAGTTTTTTTAATGCTTTGAGCGCTTCTGTATCTGTGGGGTTTATATCAAGGCATTTTGAATAAAACTTTTTTGCCATTTCTTTATAATTAAGCATTTCCAAAGTAAGGCCTATGTTAAAGTAAATATCCGCATTATCAGGATCAAGATTCAAGGCTTTTTTAAATGAGTTTATAGCATTGTGATATTCCTGTTTTTTGTAATAAATGTTACCGAGGTTGTAGTGAGCATACATAAAATCAGGATTAAATACAGCAATTTCTTTTAGCTTTTTTTCAGCATCTGCCAGTTTATCCTGTTTATATAAACAAATTGCGTATGTGTATAAAATTTTATAATTATTTGGATCAAGCTTCTCTGCTTTTTCCAGAACATGGCAAGCTTTATCATTATTGCGTGATTTTATATATAATTTTGCAATGTTTAAAAGCATTGTTGCGTTATTGTCTGTAGTGTTTTCGAGTTCTGAGAGGATTTGCTGAGCCTGCTCGGAATTTCTGTCTGTTTTTATTAGAGAAGCAGCTTCTTTAAGCTTATTCATATATTGGTTTTGTTTTGATTCTGAAAAAAGGTTTAATTCAGCCCGGTTGTCCGGTTCGGAATTTCTTTTGGCAACTTTAGAACCGGATATTTTTACACTGTAAATCCCTTCGGGTTCTTCCGGGGTCGTGATTTGATTTTGGGAAGCTGATTTTTCTTTTTCATTTTGTAAACGTGTAGCGATGTCAGGTGCAAATTTCGGGCTCTTTACGGAAAAAATTTCGTCATATTCCAGGCTGCCCGTTGAATAGTTTATGCTGCCCAGATTAAATTTATCCATTTCAATATTTTTATTTTCGTATTCAATTTCAAGTGTGTCGTGAAATTCAGCAAATTCTTCTCTTGTAATTCTTACATTAAAAGAATCATCTGCTTTTTCACTGTTTAATGGTGCTGATATAGCAGTGTTACATGCTAAAATATTGCAAAAATAAATCGCTAAATAAAAAATTATTAATGTTTTTAAATAATTATTTTTCAAAAAATTTTTTCACCTGAAATTTAAATTTTACCCTATATTTATTGTAGGAAATTTTTGGAAAAAATCCAGTCTAAATAAGCTTTTTGGGATTCCTGTTTTTGTCTGTTTTTCATATATTCCTGTGTAATAGTTATTTAAACAAATAAAATTTTTAAAATATTCTTGTAGAAAACCTCTTGCACATTTTAGCATTATAAATATAATAATAATTGTGGTTTATTGGTTTTTTAGAAAGGAGATATCCATGAATAAGGAAGAATTAGTACAAGAGGTAGCAAAGAAAGCTAAAGTTACTCAGAAGGAAGCTTCTGAAGTTTTATCAGTTTTAATGGACGTTGTGGAAAAAACTGTTTCTAAAGGCAAAAAAGTTACATTAGTAGGCTTTGGAACTTTTGAAGCTCGTAAGAGAGCTGCCAGAACAGGTAGAAATCCTCAAACAGGTAAAGAAATTAAAATCCCTGCTAAAACTGTTCCTTCATTTACAGCTGGTAAAAAATTCAAAGAAATGGTTAACAAGTAAAAATTCGTTGATTTACAAAAAAGTGCAGTATCCGGATACTGCACTTTTTTTGTTTATTATTCTGAATAAGTTGAATACTTATTTCGGTATTCTTCCAGTACTTTTTTAATTTCATTTTCCGAAAGGTCTCGCCATTCATCATAATAAGAAGCTACAGCAAAAAAATAATCATTGCTAACCAACGGGCATACAATGTTATCTACCATATTTTTGATTTTATCAAAGGACTCCTCGGAACTTACCGGTACGGCAACGGTAATTGAACGAGGAGCCCTTTTCTGAATGGTTTTTATGCCTGCTATTAAAGAATAGCCGGTTGCTATACCGTCATCAACAATAATTACATCAGATTTGCCAATTTTTTCATCCTCAAGCCCGCCATATAATTCTTTTCTGTTTTGAATTTCCTTAACAACTCTTTCTGCTATTCTTTTTATAGTATCTTCACTAATTCTAAGATAACTTATAGCTTCTTCGTTAAGGACTTTGGTTCCGTCCTCGGTAACAGCGCCGAAACCATATTCCGGATTACCGGGAGAAGGAAGTTTTTTGACTATCAACGGATTTACCGGCACTTTTAGTTTATCTGCAATTCCTTTTGCGACCTGTATTCCGCCCCTTAGAATTGCCAGAACGTAAGGGGATTCAAATTTCATTCCTTCCATTTGTTCTGCAAGAATTTCACCTGCGGACTCTTTTGAATCATATTTGTCAATTTTTGCTATCATATCTGCTCAATCTGACTACTTTTTACCTTTGCCATATTTTCAAATAAATCATCTTTTATGCCAACCCCCCTCTTTAGTATTTGTATAAAGTAATTTTAAAAAACAAAAATATTATTCATTGGTGGTATGCGAAAACGAGCTAATACTTTTGCTGTAGCAAGTGAAGCCAGGAGCGTTTTTCTGGGAAATCCGGCTTTGCCCGGTTTAAGCGGGAGCATAGCCTCATTCATGCCCGG
>Ga0208075_1000412_pt1 | contig 22339 bp, 17 predicted proteins | sample HotLakmasection5_FD_184728 | JGI IMG/M metagenome (GOLD analysis project Ga0208075, IMG submission 184728) | Hypersaline microbial mat communities from Hot Lake, Washington, USA - Section #5 (SPAdes) | ecosystem: Environmental > Aquatic > Non-marine Saline and Alkaline > Hypersaline > Microbial... | reverse complement strand
CAACCTCCCTATAGGTGGCGCAGGCGTAGCCTGCGCACTTGTTAAATATAGATTTTTTGAAAATTTTTAGGCGTAAAAACTTTTTATTTGTTCCTTAATAAACTTGAGGACGGAAAGGCAGCTCTGATGTATTTTATCCTGCTTGAAAGGATTAATATAGCCATTTTTCGACTATAGAGAGTGGTGACTGGAAAAACCAATCAAAATTGCTTTGAAAATAAATTTTTTGAATTATAATTGAAATTGAATTTATAATCAGGATTTAAAAAATGACAGAATTACAATTCTGGATAGCAGAATTCATACATGAAGGAATAGTTATCGCAATCCTGGCTGCGATAGGGTTTGGTTTATGGAAAATAAGGAAAAACAGGTTTAACTGGCTTGATGACTGGTTTAGATAGACAATGGCTATTTTATTCCTGATTCAATGCCTATTTTAGTGGTCTTAATAAGTTTTCATTAAACACTTTTGCAAAATTTTAAAAACCTTGCCCACCCACCCTTCCCTGAAGGTGGCGGTGGCAAAGCCACCGCTTTTTTATATATAGGTTTTTTAAAATTTATCCGTTTTGTTTATTTCTGAATAAAATTTTTTATTTTATCTTATTTTCATTTTACACACACGAATGAGTTAGTTTTCTTAATGTCGGGCAAAGCCCGACATTAAGAAAACGTCGCTCCTAACTTCGCATACCGCTATTGCATAGTTTTATTTCATTTTAAGATTATTTATTTGAAGCGGTATAATACTTTTGCTTAACATTTATTTAGGCGTTAATGCTTCACTCATTAAAGAATAAACAAAATGTTTTTGACCTGCTTAATATTTATAAACTTTTTTAAAAATCATTTTTATGAAGGTTTATAATTTTTGCTAAAATTAAACATAATGGCATAAAAGTAAGAAAATAATTTTTAATTCAGGAACTTAATGATCTATGAAAAAATTTTTATCTTTAATATGTTTGAGTTTAATAGCAATCCTATCCTGTTCATATACGTTTCCGGATAAATTACCGGAATGGAAAAGCATAGAAACTTATATGCCTGCCAAATTGGAGTTTCATAAAACCACTGTTAAGGACTTTCAGTCGTTGGTGCCGGACGCAGAGGTTTATGACCTTCAGAGTAATATAAAAATAATAACTACATACCCTGATAAAGACACTGTTTATGAAGAAGTAAATGTTGGATTCAGGAATAATATCCTTGATTGGCTGGAGTTTCGGCTAAATAAAGAAGTTCCAATGAGCGAAATGGTCAATATATATGGGTTTCCACGATTTATAGACAAGGAATACAGCGAAGATGTTGACTATTATAACTATGATAACTTCAATATAGCTACAAACAAAGCCAATACATTTGCACAGAGCATAACAATTTTTGATCTCTCAGATATAGTATATGAAAACTCAAAAACTGCTGATTCGGGGGAAACCAATTTTTTCGTAGTTTTTCCCAATATAAAACCCGGTATAACGACAGAGGAAAACTTTATCACTGATTATCCCAGATTGCTTCCCTATATGGAAGAGGATTTTGATATAAACACAATTTATACCCTTGTAGACGAGCTTAATGCAGCCCAAACAAAATATAAAAAAGCTGTTCTGAAGTTTGAAAACGGTATTCTAAGCTGGGTAAACCTTGTACCGGTGAATCCCAATCTTCAGAGCGTAACAAAAAATATCACAGAAAAACCTGAAATCGAAGAGCTGAACGATATTTATGATCTGCATATTTATAAAAATTTTATACTTGTGGTTAACAGAGAATATAAAAAAGTAACAAATATCGGTCTGGTCAGCTATGACAAACGTTTTTAACAGCAATTTATCCTCTCCCGCATGGCCTGCAATTGAAAGTTTGTATATAAAAAAATATAATACTAATAGAAATTACAAATTATATTTAAACAGGTTTTAAAATTTATGGAACGAATTCTTCCGCTGGAACTGGTTGGTTTTAAAGAACTTGAATATGACCTTCTTGATGAAAAAGGTGATATTGTCTTTAAAAAAGGAGAAACTCTGACTCCGAACCTTCTGATGAAGCTGAGTTATATGAAGCTCTATAAAAACAAACCCCGGAATATCCGGAAAGCGAACCCACAAAAAGAAGAAGAGACAGATACAAAACAGCCGGAAGTTTTACAGTCGCTTATCTCAGAAGAAGCTGCCGCTGATATCCTGAGAGATACCAGGGAAATTTTGCATAAAGCATACGATGGAGTGCCAATTAAATTAAATGAGTTTATAAAATCAACAAAAGTAATAATCGAAGAAGTCGCTACAGCAGTTGATGACATTGAATGCATTGACCAGTTGAGAGTTTATGATGAATACACATATTCTCACAATGTTAACGTATCTTCTTTAAGTACAGCTGTTGGATTTATGCTCAGGCTGAGTGAACGGGAAATTAAGGAACTTGCACTGGCAGCGTTTTTTCACGATATAGGCAAAATGAAAATCCCCAAAGAAGTTCTTAATAAACCAGCTAAACTGGATGTAAAAGAAATGGAAATTATGAGGCGTCATACCAGCATAGGATACAGGTATATAAAAGAGAATTTCGAAGTACCGGATAGAATAGCAAGGGTAGCGCTGGATCACCATGAAAGATACGGCGGAAAAGGTTATCCTAATGGCCTGAGTGGCCAATTGCTCAACAAATACACCCAGATTACCAACATTGTAGATATATATGATGCTCTTGTATCTGATAGAGTCTATAAAAAAGGCATACCCGGCGATAAAGTTATAAAAATAATGAGTACTGAATTTGCACAGGATTTTAATCAGGAGATTTTTGGGAAATTTTTAAAGCTTGCAAACCGCAGAGAAAAAGTAACAGAAAAAAATCCTGAATTATCTGAGTTATAAAAGATTCCGACTTTCCAAAAGAATGAGGAATTCTTCGTAAATCGGGTTATTTTTGATATCTGCATGCCCTTTTTCTTTTGCGTGACAATTTATACAGATAGGTTTTATTATATTCACCTTTTTATTAAACATAATTTCACCGGTGTAATGCACCTGTAAATATTTCCTATAAAATTCATCTTTATGGTTAAACGAGCATTTAGAGCATATATAGTTGTTCTTTTTTTTAGATAAATTTGCAAGGTCATTCCAGATTTTTTCGTATGAAACAGGTATCCGGTCACAATCCCTGATAAAGAACTCTTCAGAACTATCCTCTTTTCTCAAAACATCATCCGGGTTAAATTCTTTTACTGTGATTTCCCGTTCAATATCAACCATAGCGTTATACCTCTGAAGGCAAAACCTGCATACCCCTGCTTTTCTGTGTTGGAATTTTTTATCAGTGTATTGTTTTATGATCCTTACCCTGAATTTCTGGTCTCTTCTGCGGGACATGATGTATTTTTTGCGGGAATTGTCTATCGGCTTCTGAACCTCATTCGACAACCTGTCGCAAAGAAATAGATGATATCTGGGGTCTTTATCCTCCTGTATCTCTGAATGACACACCGCAACTTTTTTGATAATTCCATCGGACAAAACAGTATAAATCCCTGAATGGGCAGCTACAACTTCATCAAGGTTAATAGGAATCCCTTCCGTAGTTAGTTTATACAGTTCATTAATCAGTGCTGTTTCCTGTTTTATAGAATTTACAGTATTTTTCAGTTCTGAAAAATTTGTAAAAATAGAATGTGATAGCTCTTTCATTTTGATACTTTCAAAATTTCCTGGATTCTTTCCCTGCTTTTTACAACAGCCTTGAATTCAACTCTTCTTGATTTTATTTTATCTTCTTTTCCTTCTTCGGTCAGTACAGGCTTGGCAAATGACAGCCCGTTTGCCCGCAGCACTTCTGTCAGCCAACTTTTTTCGTCATTCTTTTGGGTAATTGAAAAACAATATTTCAAAACTTCAAACGATCGTTCCTGAGATAAACTCAGATTTTCGAGATACCTTGTCTCAAAAGATGAGGAACCTCCCCATTCACTGGATGTATGACCTTCTATCCGGATTTCGTATATATTATTTTTAAAATCCCCGGCAGTTAAAATATCCACATACCTTGGGAAAAAATCATCCAGAATTTCCATAAACTTATTGCTTATCTCATAGCTGCCCGGCTTGAACAAAACTTCCGGCGCATAAAAACGTATTGTATTATCCTCCTCAAGTGATGCTCTCCATTCCTTGAGGTCCTCTTCAAACTCAATTTCCAGATTTTCATGAAGTTTTTCTTCGGTCATATTATAAGTTTCAGCTATTTTTGTCATTTTAGCTTTTTCTATCTGGGTTTGCAGCATATAAAGCACAGAGATGAAGAGAAATATCATCATCAGTGCTGACATCATATCAGATATACTTTGCCAAGTTTGCCCGCTGTCTTCTTTCATACTCTCTCACCTATTCCTGGCTTGCTATTAAGCGTTTATAATACTCCAGAAATGTTTTGTAATCCTGTTTAAATCCCTCTGACAGAGTTGTTAATGTCTTTTCAAGCTGAGCCAGGGATTTTGGCATTTCATTTTCCAGCTGTTCTGTTAATTGGCGCAGATTTTCAGATTGCTGCCCAAGTGAACCGTTTATTCTTTCCGTAACCTTATCCAGAGAATCCTTTGTTTCTATAAACCCTGTCATAACATAGTTTGAACCGTCCGAGAATTCTTTCACAAATTGCGCAAACTTGTATTTTGTATCGTTAAATACATTCTGTATAACTTCCAGAAGCTCTATCTGTGCAAGAATCTTTGTATTGATCTCATAAGCCTGCTCTTCGGATTTTTCAATCATCTTGCCGAACATTTCATAAACTTTTATAACTTCCTCGTTTCTTTCAGAAATTGTTTCAAGAGATTTTTCAGATTGTTCAATTGCCTGCATTGCTTTAGTGAGGCTCTGGTTCATACCGTCAAGATTACCCTTATGTTGTTCCTGCCAGGCAAGCATTGTACCTACAGCCTCATTGAATTCCTTGAAGTTTTCCCCGAACTGGTCCACCATATTTGTATTAAATTTCGATATAATGCCTTCCAGCGCAGTTACTATTTCATTTGTGGAATCTTGGGATAATTTTTCTATAGCATTGTCAAGCGTAGCATTAGTTTGCTCAAATTTTTCGGTTAGAGTTGAAAGCATTTCTTTGTTGGAGTCATAAATATCGTCCTTAAGGGAACCCAACTCTTTTAAGAATTCAAGGTTCACATCATAAATGTTATGAACATCTTCCAGCCTGTTAAAAACATCTTCCAGCCTGCTTAATTTTATTTCTATTGACCTGAGAATATCTGAACTGTCTTCGCTGTAACTAGTATCAAAGAATTTTTTCTGCGCAAATGTCAGGGCCAGTGCTGCTATCATTCCGACAATTGAAGTTATAAACGCAGTTTTAAGACCACTGAGCAGTTCAGGAATACTGGTCTGGATACTCATCAGGTCCTTGGAATCAAAATTTAACAATCCCCAGAATATACCTGTAAAAGTTCCGAGTATACCAACGCTGAAGATTATAGTTTTATAGTTTCTATAGCTTCTTGAGCGGAAGCTGCGGAGGTCTTCGATTGTCAGGTAGATTATGATACTGATAAATAATATATTTATCGGTGATATTAAGTCAGATAAAACTTCCATCAAATACACATCCAGATATGATTTGTCTACATATAATAATAGGAATATGTTCAGTTCTTGTCAAAGTTTATTATTATTAAACCGGAATTGCATGTAGTTACATTTTTATGAATACTTAAAGTCGGGCTCGGCCCGATTTTAAGAAAACTAACTCATTAGGTATAACGGAAACTTATTAACAGCACTTGTACCGCTTAAAAAAAAATCCGGCCATGCCATATAATACAAAAAAGAGCTGACTATATAGCCAGCTCTTTTTTTGTATTAAAAAATACTAAGCTTTAAATCCTAAAAGTCTTTTATACCATGAGAATTCCACAACTTCTATGCCATTAAAAGTTGTACTTGTTCTTTGTTCCAACAGGTATTTTTCGAATTCTTCATTAACAACCGAAGATTTTTCTTTGTTCTTGTCGCCTAATACTACCATTTCGGGACCTCCATTTTTTGTGAGTAAGATGAATTTCTAAAAGTTTATGTACTAAGCGTCTTGGCCAGTTTCAATAAACTTTGTTTATGCAGATTGCGGAATTGTTTTGAATGGAGTTTTAACTTAAATTATTAAGTTTTTGTTAAGATTAAGTGTCCAATTTACACTATGAATATTATTAATTTAACATATTTTTTGATGAATTACCAGCTAAAAAGTCAAATAAAAATGTTAAAAAATTTTACTAAAATTTATATACCCTTTAAACCTTTTATGTAGTAGTTTTTACAAGATTATTAAAAAAGTGTAAATTTGTAAATTAATGCAAATTTTTCTTAATATTTTTAATATTAAAAGTATTAAAGTTGAAATAGATTATTAATAGTAGTTTGACATAATTATTTTTAGCAATAACACGTATTTGTATAAATAATGCCGGTCAAGAACCAATTTAAGAAATTTACATGTACAATTTTATTCTTTATTTTGCTTAGGTGCTTTTACTGCTAATGCGTTTACCATTTTAGCCCAACAATTCAATCCGTCAAAAGCCGGTTTGGTGCCCCAGAACCTGACTACTCCTGATTCATCCATGAGGTGTTCAAATTGAATAGCTTCCTGATTTAGCACATCCACCCCTGCTTCTTCTTTATCAACTTCATTCGGTTCATAAAAAATTCCCATTCTATATTTTGACTCATCATCCATACCAATTGTAAAAACCGTACCACCGGATTTTTTTGCTACTTCAGCTATTTTTTTTCTTGCTGCTGCTTTATCTGCTTTTTCTTCCTCAGTTGCATTTGGACTAAGTTTAAGATACTCATGCTTAACAAGGATAGCTCCTTTAAATGCAGGAGGGGGTTGAGCATGTGCATGTTTAAAAGATATATTCATTTTTGTTCATCCTTTTTCATTCACTAAACCATTATTTGGTGTATGTCAGTCTAAACTCTCTAAACCCAAAATCTTAACCGTAAAGTATTCTGATATTTACAAAAATTAATAAACTTACTGTTCTGAAACAGGTTAGCACTGTGTTAATCTATAACTGATAAACCCAAAGGGAAGCAAAATGATCGAGCAGGAAGCCAAAACAGAAATATTGCCGGTAGGCAGGGTGGTTGCAACCGAAAAATGCCCGAACACCGCCCAGTCTTTCAGCTTCTGGACAAACCTTGATTCACCGGTAGGAATAGGGACTATAGTCAGAATAGAAAGTGATAAGGCCTACTTTGACCGCAAAGAAAACAAAGAATACAAACGTGAAGTTTTCGGTATAGTAACAGAGGGTATAAGCTATACTGACCTTGATTCCCCGCTTAATGACTATATAAGCTCTGATTATGACCCTGTATCCAGCCATACAACACAGACAGAACGGCCGGAAATCAGGTATTATACCGCATCGGTTCTTAAAATGGAACCGGAAGAGCCGATCCAGCCTGTCCCTATAGGCAATGTATTTCTGGCAACAGACAGCTGTGTTAAAAAATCCCTGCGGATGGACAGTTATGAGAAAACACAAATACCTGTAGGTTTGTATATAAATGGAGACAGTCAATCCCCGGTTTATCTTGACTCCAATTTCCTGCTTGGCCCGGAAGCAGCGCACCTGAATGTAACCGGTGTGTCCGGACTTGCTACAAAGACAAGTATTATAGAATTCCTGCTGACTGGAATCACCCAGCATTATAAATGTCAGGGCGGAATTGCAACGGTTTTATTTAATGTAAAGGGATATGACCTTCTTTTCCTTGACCAGCCCGCAGAAGATCTGTCAGAGCAGGAGCGGAAAATGTATGAGAAGCTCAACATTGAACCTGAGCCTTTTAAAAACGTGAAATACTATGCCCCTTACAAAGAAGACGGGTTTAACCTTAATACACGCAGGACAAACGATGAATTGGTCAGTGATGTTAATCCGCTGAGCTGGGGGCTTGAGCAAATTTTTGACCATGTTCAGGTACTTCTCAATAAGGACGATATTGATGCAAAGGCTGACGCATTTTTGTCTTTAATCAGGGATAAAGTAATTAACAAGGATAAGCCGGAGCCGGGCTACTGCGTATACAAGGGAGAAAAGGTAAAGAACTTTAAAGACCTTGAAAACTGGTTCCAAAAAGTTTTTGCGCAGATTGAAGGAGAAGAGGAGAGTTCCGAAGGCAAGACCGGGTGGAAAGGTCATGCCACAGCAACCATAAGAAAAGTTTATAACCGCCTGATGAACATAAAAACAAGGTGCAAAGGTCTTGTAACCAATACATCTGATACTAATGACCTCCCCTGGGGAGATTTTGAAGACAAGGCAATATATGTGGTTGATATAGCAAATGTTATCCCCCTTGCGCAGGACCTTGTGTTCACAAGGATTGTAGAGGAGCTTAAACAAAGACTTGAGGAAGGCACTCTGGGGGTTGAGAAGGTTGTTATCTTTGTGGATGAGCTTAACAAGTACGCTTCTTCGGATTCCGGCAACTCCTATCTCAAGCAGACCCTGCTGGAAATTTCGGAAAGGGGAAGATATCTCGGGCTTATTCTTTTTTCAGCACAGCAGTTCAAATCCCAGGTGCATAAAAGAATTGTCGGAAACTGCGGGACAAGTATATACGGCAGGATGGACATGGACGAGCTTGCACAACAGGGGTACAGTGTAATGCCGTCTTCTATCAAGGCGGAGCTGACCGTTCTTGAGAAGGGGAAGCTCCTCATAAGGCATCCGCATTTTAACCAGTATATTTTTGTAAAATTTCCTCGTCCGCCTGTTCTTACCAGTCAGAAAGGTGCAAAAAAGTTTCCTCCTGCAAGGGAAAAAAGTTTTGAGGATGCTATGGTTATGCATTTTAAGCGGCTTGACCGGATGATAAAAGCAAATGATGTTAAGGATGCCATATACGAGGTTGACCAGGAAGAGATATTAAGGGCATTCAACGAGACCGAACGCAAGGGCAAAGATAATCCGCTGGAATACTTTAAAAATATTCTTAAAAAAAGACCGCCAAGGGAATCGTTTCAGGAATCCCATTCTCCTGCTGCCGGAGGAACAGTCATAGATGACTGGCTTAATGATTGAGGGAAAAGATAAAGTTAATGAAAATTGATAAAGTTGGCAATTTGTCTAAAAAATATTATTATAAAAAAAAGTTTTTATAATTATACTGATTTCAATAAGTAATCTTAAAATGAAAGAAATTAACATAAATCGGTATGCGTGAGCAGAAAGTGACGTTTTCTTAAAGTCGGGCTTTGCTCTGCCATAGCGGGAGTGTAGATTCATTCATGCCTGGCATAAGCGGGAGTGTAGACTCATTCATGCCTGACTTTAAGAAAACTAAATCATTAGGTATAATTAAAGCTTGAAAGTAAAATTTTAATAAAGGGTGGCGATAAAAATTTATGCTTGATTTAAACCACGAAATACTTAATTTTATAGTTGGATTTGTGCTGATAATCTGGGGAAAAAGCCTTTTCTGGTTGTTTTTTACTTTTCTCAGCGTGTTGTACGGTTTTAATTTTTCCGAGTATTACCTGGCAGATTACAGCATTGCTGTTAAGATAGTTCCGCCGATATTAAGCTGTCTATTCGCAATAGGAATAGCTGTTGGACTAAGACCCTTAGCCAAAGCGGTAGTAGGGATTCTGGCAGGGGGATTTATTGCTATGTATGTTTATCCGGATTTTCTGACCATACCTTACTATTTTCCATTGGTGTACTTTACAGCGGGCGCTGTAGCGGGATTCCTGCTTAATATCCTGTTTTATAACTTTGGGATTAGTTTATTATCTTCGTTTATAGGATCTATGTTTATATTTTACCCTTACTATGACGGATCGTTAACCTATAATATAGGGTTTGGATCTGTGGTTATAATCGGTATAATTATTCAGGCGGTTCTGTTCAGAAGTGAAGAAAAAGGACTGGATTAAGGGAGTAACAAAAAATTCTTACTTATTAGCAATCTAAAGAAATAAACGATAACTAAGAAATTTTATTCAGAAATGAACAAAAGGGATAAAATTTTTAAAAAACCTATATAAAAAAGCGGTGGCTTTGCCACCGCCACCTTCAGGGAAGGGTGGGTGGGCAAGGTTTTTGAAAAATTTTAGGCGTAAAAACTTTTTATTTGTTCCTCAATTTTTTAAAGATTCTTTTATTGAATTGATAAATTTTTCTGCTAAAAATTCAATATAATCAGAGGAAACCAGCCCGCTGACAATAATATCAGCATTATCAATAGTTGGCCTAACGTGTTTTTCTGCCTGATTGTTTACGTTTTTAAACTGCATATCTGCGCTTTTACCGGTTTTTCCACGAGAAGCGGCTCTTTTGTACCATCTGTCACTAATTACATCGGAAGGGGTATACACATAAACCGCAATATCCAGTATATCCCTAAATTTTTCGTTAAGCGCATAAAGCCCGTCTGTCAGTATAACTTTTGCGGGGAATTTTGGCTTTTTGTTTAATGTAGTCCGGCATGTTACAAAGTCATGTTCGGGGCTGCGAATACAATGTCCCTGTGTAAGAAGGCATAGATGTTCTTTTAGCAGGTTCAAATTAAGAGCATCCGGAGAATCAAAGGAAAAGCCTGTGGCAAACAGGGCTTCATAGCTTCCTGCCCTGGTTAATTCTTCGGACACATCGTGGTAATAGTCATCAATCGGGATTATTGTATAAATCTCCCTGGCATTGCCCTTGATACAGGCGCTTAATACCTTTTGAGCAAGGGTTGTTTTTCCGGAGGCGGACTCACCCGCAACACCTATAAGTATTGATTTTTGGGGGTTACATACGATTTTTTGGGCAATTTTTTCCACAAAACCGTCTTTTATTTTTAAAAACATAGGGGTAGGACAGTTCAAATCCTCTGCTATAACGTCCAGAAGCGTATCAGAAACTGTTTTTGCAAATATATCCGGATCTGGGAAAATTGTGTTATTTACAATTCCGCACAGGTCCTGTTTTATTTGGTTTTTAACTATTGTTTCCGACACTTTCACAGCTCCCTGGCAAGTAAATTTTATATTTCACTATATAATAATCAAAATAAAAATTTTTCTCATTATAATGTTACTTATGGTTAAAAACATCTGAAATTAAAAATTTGCCTGTTTACTTCCCCGGATTTTTATCAGCTAATGGCTCTGGGTTATTAAAAAATATATATAGTTAACTCGAATTGCTCACATTATTAGCTAAATTCATTAATTTTATCCGTTCTTATGCCCCAAGCATTTAGCTTGCGTGTCGAAAGATTTCACTTTTGAGATTCTTCAACTCGGATAAATCCTCGATCGAAATGACGATCTTTAAAGTTTTTGAATTCTTATAATTATTAACTATACAGTAATTATATTATTTACAAAAGTTATACCGCTTCTTATCTGTATTTTTTTCAACATCCTGTTAATGGTAAGATTATTTGTATGATGAAATTGAACACCTGTCATTATTAGAAGGACTAAAGGAAGTTACAATCCCAAAATCCGCACTAGAAAATAGGTGTTAATTAAGTTTAACACCTATTTCAATTAAACTATTTACCGTAAATTCAAAATAATTTTATCAGGTAAGTTTAATAATCGTTACTGATTGTCACTACTGCCTGAGCGTCTTCCGAATTTATTACCGGTTTTTTTTCTGTATTTGCGTGCGTTTGCTTTGTTACGCTCCGCTTTTTCTTTTTTTTGATTATTTTTAGCCAAACCTGGTATCCTTAGTAATTATTTCTGTAACAATCTGAGCAGTAAACTGGTCTGTCATTTTTTGGTTCGAACGGTACAGTTGTTTCGCAACCGCATGCGCTGCAAACTACATCAAATTGAGGTTTGTTCTGCCTGCCGCCACCGAATCCGCCTCTGCTGCCGCCGCCTCTTTGGCTGTTAGCTTTTCTGTTGGCTCTGCAAACCGGGCATCTCTTTGGACTTGAATAACCTTTTTGGTTGTAAAAATCCTGGTCGTCAGCGCTGAAGTTAAAGCTTGCTGAACATTCTACACATTGGATGTCTTTGTCTTGAAAGTTTTGATCGTACATTTTCTGAATCTCTTTTCCTTTTTCCTTTGAAACTAATTTACCTAACACTACTTAAATAATTTTCAGTATTAACTTAATAAAAAATTTCCAAACATATATCTGTAAATTTTTTTCTTCTAGAACTTTAAATATTAATCACAGATATACCTTGGAAAACCTTTTGATTTCGATTTAATTTTAATAAGTAATAACCTGAGTTTTTATCTAAGTACTTTGTGTTAATATAAATCATCGTACAAATTCATCAATACGTCAATATGATGTTTAAGTTAATCATAAAAATTTTTTAAAAAAAACTTAAAAATAACTCAAATTGCTCTAAATAGCTAATAATTGATATTAAAGTCCTTACAGTGTATTTAGTATTCTTAATAAATTTTCGATAATAAATGAATTAATAAAATTTTTCAAACTTTTAAACATCTGATACAAATGATACAAAGCATGGCTTCAAGGATGATAAGTTAAAAACTTATTTCACAGGAATTTTTAAAAATCGCATGATTCCTGTACTTTAAAAGTGTTAAAATAATGCTGGATAAATAGTGGAGGAAATTCATATAAAAGTTTACGGTGATTTAAAGGGATTAAAAAAGAATTTTATATCAAGGCTTGAAAAGCTATACAGAAGAAAAATCCCGGCGCAACAAATAATCACACCCGAACTGGCAGAAGCGGTCTCAGAACTAAGCCATGAAATCAACAGGGAAATAGCGTTGATAATCAACAGAAGAGGGCAGATTATCAGTATTAACGTGGGGGATGCAGACAGTTTAAAGCTGGAAAAGTTCAAAAACGTCCGGGAAGGACAGGCAAGGCTCTGCGGATTAAGGTGCATACATACCCACCCCTCCGGAAGCCCTGATTTAAGTAGGGCAGACACTTCTGCATTAGAACAGTTTAGGTTTGATGTAATGGCCTCTATAGAAGTTGACCCGCAGGGGAAATTCAGCAAAAAACACGGTGAGACAATAAAATTCGCTGATTCCATAGCTGTTGCTCACCTGATTCCTGAAAAGGATAAACAGGGCAATAATTTTATCGTACTTGAAACCAGGACGGTAAGGCAGGCTTCTTTAGACAATTTTATTGAATTTCTGGAAGAAATAGAACACAATTTCGCTGCTAAAACCGCTGCTGTGGTTTCTGATTTCAAGGAAAGGGCTATTCTGGTAAGCTTACAGACACCTGATTTGCCAGATGAGCTTGCAAAGGAATCGCTGTTTGAACTGGAACAACTGACTTTTACAGCAGGAGCTGAGGTCTTGGGCAAATACACCCAGAAAAAAGCTTCTCCTGACCCGTCAACTTATATAGGAACAGGAAAAGCAGAAGAAATCATGCTCCTGGTTCAGGAAAGAAACGCCAACCTGGTTATTATTGATGCGGAATTATCTCCAAGACAGCAAAAATCACTTGAGAATATAGTCGGTGTAAAGACCATAGACAGAACAGAATTGATCCTGGATATTTTTGCCCAGCGTGCTGCTACAAAAGAAGGGAAACTTCAGGTAGAACTTGCACAGCTAAAATATCTTTATCCGAGACTTATCGGCACGGGAACATCCCTCAGCAGGCAAATGGGCGGCGGCCGCAGCGGCGGAATCGCTACAAGGGGTCCCGGAGAAACCAAGCTCGAAATTGACAGGCGAAGAATAAGAGAAAGGATTAAAAGCTTAGAAAATGAAGTTGAACAGGTTAAAAAACACAGGAATCACCAGCGGAAATTAAGGCAGAAAAACAACCTTCCCACAGTAGCTATTGTGGGCTACACAAATGCCGGTAAATCAACCCTCCTTAATGCGCTTTCGAGCTCCAAAGTCCTCGTGGAAAACAAGCTGTTTGCAACCCTTGACCCGACAACAAGAAAGATCAAGCTTCCTGATATGTCTGATATCCTTATAACAGATACCGTAGGATTTATACAGAGACTCCCCACTTCTCTGATAAAAGCCTTCCGTGCCACACTGGAAGAAGTTACGCAGGCGGATGTGATTTTACACGTAATTGACCCTGTACATCCGGCATGTATGGAGCATATAGGTACTGTTTATGATACTTTATGCGAACTTGAGGCCTATAAAAAGCCATTGATAAGTGTCATAAACAAAATTGACCTTGTAAAAGACGAGCAAATTTATGATAAATTAGGCGAAAAACTTCCGAATTCAGTAAAAATATCCGCAATACAGAGAAAGGGATTTAGGGGTTTGTTAAACAAAATACAAAATGTTTTAAACGCAAAAATAGCATAAATGATAAAATTAAATTTATAACTCAGTTTTGTGTGAGGAAAATTTGATGAGAAGACCGTCAGGATTTGAACAAATAATAATAACTATTGTTGTAGTTATAGTAGTTTTTATTCCACTTGCAACAAATGTAATTACTAAAAACGCCTCGTCTGAATCGACCGGGGGAATTAATATAAAAGTCTATCATACAAAACTTATGCGCTTTAATGCAAAGCTTAATCAGGCATTTATCATGATTGAGAAAGAAGCCGTAGGATTATGTCGGGCAGAAAAAGTTGCACCCGAAGCTATTATGGAAATTTTTAAAAGACCGCTGGGCATAAAAAAATCTCTACCTGCAGATTATATAAATCAAAATGCCCCCAGAGTCCTGTATAAAAATGAAAATTCAAAAGTTAACCTTAACCTGGATGCAGCAGCAGAGCTGAGTGACGGAAATATTATCGGCTTTAAAACATCTTTTATCAATCCGGACGATTGTTTTGAAATGTATATAGACTTTAATGGTCTTAATGGACCGAATATGATCGGGATTGATACACACATGCTGAGGTTTAAAAAATCTTCAAGATTAGGATTCACATATAAACCCGCCGGGGCGGAAGATGAATTTACATGTGAAAGCTTATCTGATAATATAAAAACCAGCCTCGGCTGTATTTATTTAATGTTCAGGGACCCGGATTTATTACCATAGATTTATGAACAAAAACCAATGTGTAGAAATATTACTGGAAAAACGCTTCGGGATAAAAAATCCTGAGGAAATTCAGTGCCTTCTGGAGGTGAATACATTTATCCCGGCTGATGAAGGGGATGCTCCTATTGGTATAGGGATACAATTAATCCTGGAAGATAAAGAAAAGGGACCAGTAAAGGAAGAATATCAGATAAACCCTGAGGGAGTTGTCTTTTCCTGGGGAAATACCCCGGTAATAGATGAAAGAAGTCTTAAGCAGAAACTTTAGCTTATTCAAAAATTTACTTTACTTAATAAAATTACTGGCAATAATACATCTTTACCTGTTTTGTAAGTTTGACAGCAGTTTATTTTATTAAGGCAGATAAATGGTTTGGACTATTAATGGTGACCTCGGGGGAATTGTACCTAAAAAAGGGCCTCTAACGGGGAAAAATAATAAACCATATAAATATAAAAAAGCTCCTTCTGTATCTTTCAAAGGGATAGGTTCGCTTGCGAACAGCACTTTTTCTCTGATCCAGACCCATGAAGTTGCCGGACCGACAATAGTTAACGTTACAGCAATGGTTGTGCCTCGTTCTGCGGTAGACTATACCCGTAACAAAGAAGCCGGGCTTGAAACTGCACGCAGGGAAACAACATCCCTGGTAAGTTCCTCACTGCTGCCGGGCTTTTATGCGCTCGGCGCAGGTGCATTGTTGGGGCTGATAAAGAATCCCCTGGGCGTTACCTCGAGGCTGATGACCGGAGAAGATACTATTGACATACTAAAAGACAGCTGGGAAAGAGCAACGCAATCTGCAAGTGGTGGTGCTGATAAAGCAGTTACCAGAATGTTTATTGATGATACTTTAGATGGCGCAGAGGCCTTAAAAGGAGATAGATGGGTCCCCCTGACAAAAAAAGCAAAAGAGCACGTTTCCGAAGAATTAAGCAAATTAATACATGACGGACCTGATGCCGGTAAAACAGCAAAACAAGTGCGCAGGGAAATAGCTAAAGAAGGGATAAAATTATCCGGCACAGAAAAATTTATAAGAATAAAGGGTGCAGGCAAGAGTGTTGAGACTAGCATGAAAACTCTTGTATCTAATTTATACGAGTTGCCAAAAGAACTGTTCATTCCTTATACAAAAAAAGGTGTTCTTGAACAGGCAACACAAAAAATCAAGTTTTTAAACCGGCAAAAAGGTGTGGCAGGATTCGGGCTTGCAACTGTTATTGCTGTTTCCACCCAGTTTATAAACAGGTATCTGACAGAAAAGAAAACCGGTTCTCATGCTTTCGTAGGGCTGCCAAACTATGAAAAAATGGCTATGTTAAAGAAAAAGAAAGAGATAAAAGAAGAAGAAAAGAAACTCGGCTGGAAATTTGCCGCAGCTAAAGCAGCTTCAGTAGGAGCTATGATGGGTATGCTCGGGGCAACTTATGCAGAAAGCCTGAATCCGAAAAAAATATTGAATAGCTTTAAACCATCAAATCTTGCAAATAAACTAAGGTTCACAGGAAAGTTTGTTACACTTAATCAGCTCAGGGCATTATCCGCAATTACCATAAGCGGAAGAATACTGGCATCTGTTGATTTTAACGAACTAAGAGAGACCAATGTAAGAGATTATCTCGGATTCCTTAACTGGCTGGTATTTGGCGGTTTTGTCGCAAAACTGGCAGGAAAAGCCTTTGGCGGGGACGATGTACTGAATTACAAAAAGCCATTTGAAAAAACCGGTAATAAATTCCGGGATGGATTGAGAAGAGTTGGCCATATTATTAAAAACAGTGAGTTAAAGACGAATGGAGAGATAGATGCAATAAAAGGCTTGAGCGATGAAGCGAAATCCCGGCTAAAAAACTGTAAAAACTGGGGCGGAATTGCAATGGGCCTGCTTTATTCTATAGCATTCCTGGGCCTGGCTATACCGCTGATTAATAAATATATGACCAATCATAATGCGGAAGATAATGATCCTGACTTTGGCAAAACCCTGGAAGAACCCCTCCTTAAGTCTGATCCGGAACTTTTTAATAAAAACCTGCTGTTAGTTGAAGAAACGCTGGGCAGCTTAAACCCGGATCAGGCGGTAAATCCGAACCATTCTGCAACCAGCGTTTCTTCACACTTTTTTATTCCGGCTCAAAGCGAGCAGGGTGTATACAACAAATTTTTACTGGCTGAGCAAAAGTATTTAAACAAATAACTAAAGACTAAACTTCAATGTAAAGTTTTTAAAAAATAAAGACAATTTTTTATTTTTAGTTGTTTTGTATAGCCAGATACATTTTTTAGTGTAAGGTCAAATATATAAATGGATTTTAACGTTAAAAATCAACAGAATAAGCTTTTAGAAGGCAAAAAACGATTTGTACGGAGCAGCAAAGCTGTAAACCGTAACTCACCAGCTTTTAAAAGTGCAGGCATACATCAGGTGGCTAACAGCTTTTTTTCCTTTGTACAAAGCAGCGATATAATGGGGCCTGTAATTGTTGACCTTTCCTCAATGATTATTCCCCGTACTGTTATCGACTATACCAGAGGAGAAGACGCAGGAATTGAAACATTCAGAAGGGAAGTAAGCTCCAGCGCAAATCTGTTCCTCATGCCAGGACTTTATGCACTTGGAACTGGATGGCTGCTTAATAAAAGTGCAAATAAAGTTCCCAACTTGGCTATAGATAAGAGCACAATGGATGCTCTTACCCGAGCCTGGCTTTCTTCAGGCGGTAATACAGAGAAATACTTCGCTAATATTCTGGAAGCGGGTGAGGGGTTATCCTCTATTGGTAAAAATGGTGAAAGCCCATGGAGGCCTTTCCCTAAACATGAAATTTCGGAATACGCAAAGCGGCTGGCACGTGCAGCAGAAAACAAAACAGGACAAGAATTATCACATGAACTTACTTGCCTGAAGGATGATGCTGTAAAAGTCTTACAAACTGAGAAAAAAGTTAGAATATTTGGAGAAAAAGGGTCTCAAACAGAAGTAAAAACCCTTTTTAAAAACGCCGCAGATATGTATCAAAGGGTATTTAGAGGACAAACAGATGATGTGGTTAAAGCCACAGTAGAAAAAATGGGTTTTCGCAGTATAAAAAAATCAGCAGCAGGAATGGCCATAGCAACAGGGGTAGCTTTGAGTCTGCAATATCTCAACAGGTACATGACTGAGCGTAAAACCGGCTCACATGCCTTTGTAGGACTTCCTGACTACCAGAAAAATCTCAAAAACCAGCCCGGGCTAAGCAATGAAGAGAAAAAACAAAATAAATTAAAACTGTTTGGAGCAAAAGTTCTTTCTGCAGCTGCAATGATTTATCTTGTGGGAATGAGTTTTGCAGGCTCAATAAATCCTTTGAAAGCAGCCAAAGCTTTTAAGCCGAAACAACTGGCGAAAACATTTGAATTTTCCGGTATATTACCTTCAATGAAACATATGCAGGGACTATACGGAGCGACTGTAGTCGGCCGGGTTTTTGCCTCTGATGACGGTAATGAGTTGAGAGAAACCAATATTAGGGATATGTTCGGCTATCTGAATCTGCTTGTTCTGGGAGGTTTGATAAGCAGTGGGTCAGCTTATGCGCTGGCTAAATACAAAGGTGTGGATTTAGGGCATATCTTTAGCGGTCCAGAACTTCCCGAAGGGGGAATAGGAAAAAAACTCTGGCATGTAATGAGTAATATGTCCCAGAGAACACTTAAAGAAATCGATGCACTGGGACTGAATAAAAATGCTGCCAGACTTGCAAAAGGAGTTTCCAATAAATCTAACTTTATTGGACTGGCTTACTCCTCCATTGCTCTTGGTGTATTGACTCCTTGGATTAATAAATGGTTGACAAGCAAAGCTGTGACTAAAAAAGAAAAACAAGCCAAAGCCAAAACCGAAGAAATAGCAAAACAAAAGCCTGATCCGATAAAAGAAAAAGAAAAATACCAGGAAAAATTTGCCCAAAACAAACTTATGGTAGAGCAGGTCCTAGGCAGGCTGGAAACATATCCGCAAACATCACATCCTGCTGGAAACCAGGTAAGCCAGGATTTTTTCTATGAGAAATTTTTCAAAAATAAAAACAGTATAATTTAGAAAAAAACAAAAAATATTAAGAAATGTAAAAATGAGTTTAATCCCTGCTATAGCAATAAATAAAGGGTTTCAGCAAAAAGCGAAATTTTTGTTAAATTAAAGAGGAAAATTTATTTTTTATGATACTTATATATTTAGATAAAAAATATTTCTCGTTTAAACTATAAACAAAGGCACAAGAGGAAAAGAAAATGTCCGTAGGCGTATTACAAACAACAAAAGCAACTTCTCAATACTCTGAACATAATGCAGGCAAAAAGCCGGCAAATGATAATATTATGGATCCTGATACTTCAAATGATTTGATCCTTCTTTCTGCAGCAAATACACCGGATCAGTTTATAGAGAGTATTGCAAAACAGGAAGCTGTCGAGAATTTTAATAAAAAACCAACCAGAACAGCGACCTCGGTAGTTGGTCATTCAATCCCGTTTGTAGACAGTTTTCTTAAAGGGGCAAGCCATAATGGCCCTGCCAGTGCAAAAGTAGGAAAAACAGTAAGCACAGGTTCGGACTGGGGAGTATTTACCGGAGCAGTCTGGCTTTATAACAAAGCACTGGATAAGGTTTATGATAATGTACCGGGATTAAGAAAGTTTAAGGAAGATCATCCGGCAACTGCTTTTGTTGGAGAAGTAGCATCAGGCGTAGCTGTTGGTCAAACCGCCATATGGGGTTATCATAAAGGTACAGAAAAATTAACCGGTAAAACTTCTGAAGTTTGGATTAACCAGGCAACTGAAAAAATGAAAAACTCCAGTGAAACAATAGCTAAAGTATTTAAGCCGTTTGAAAAAATTCCGTCTTCTGTAAAGAGATGGGGCGGTTTTGGTTTAATCGCAACTTTAGGCGGACTTATAATTAAAAATATTTATGATGTACACAAGATTAAGACTGATACAGATGAAAGAGCAGAGCAGTTAAAGGCTGTGCGTAATGATGCCGCTGAAAGAGCTGCAAACATTTATGCTTCCTGATGTTTCAGCCTATCTTAATAGAATTTACGTTTTGGCTTAATTTTCTTGTTTAGATCACTTGACTTGTATAAAATAAGTTTTTGAACGTCTGACAAGGAATTAAATATGAAACCATATGTGCCACTTCACTTGCACACGGAATACAGCCTCCTGGACGGGGCTACCAGAATCGGGGAGTTAATAAAATACGCAAAAGAAAATAGCATGCCTGCCGCTGCAATTACTGACCATGGCGTCATGTACGGTGCTGTGGAATTTTACCGAAAGGCAAAGGAAGAGGGTATTAAGCCCATTATAGGCTGTGAATTGTATATTATTGACGGTGATATAACCGACAAGAATTCCAAACAGCCCAATTATCACCTGGTTTTGCTAGCTAAAAACAAAAAAGGCTACCAGAACCTTGTAAAGCTTGTCAGCATAGCACATATGGACGGCTTTTACTACAAGCCGAGAATCAATAAGGAGATTCTGGAAAAGTATAAAGAGGGATTGATCTGCACATCTGCCTGTTTGAGCGGGGAAATTGCCAAAAAACTCCTAAATAAAAATAAAGAAGGGGCAATGGAATCTGCCAAGTTCTATAAAGACCTGTTTGGAGAGGATTTTTACATAGAACTCCAGGATCACGGCATTGAAGGCCAGAAAATGACCAACCCTGACCTGATAAAAATAGCCCAGGAACTGGATATTGAATTAATTATAACCAATGACAGCCATTATACAAAAAAAGAAGACGCACTGAGCCACGATATTCTCCTTTGCCTGCAAACCGGAAAGACTATTCAGGACCCTTCCAGAATGAAGTTTCCCAATAACGAATTTTATATTAAAACCCCGGATGAGTTGAGAACTGCTTTCAGCTGGCTTGATGAGGAAACTTTTAATAGAGGGATTGATAATACAGTAAAAATTGCTGATAAATGCAATCTGATATTGGAAATGGGCAAGTCCATACTTCCCTATTACCCTATACCGCCAAATCACACAGCGGAATCATATCTTGACAGTGTTGTAAGAGAAGGATTGTCCAAGCGCTATGATGAAATAACCCCGGAAATAGAGAAAAGGGTTAAATACGAGCTTAAAATAATTGAAGAAATGGGCTTTTCCGCATATTTCCTTATTGTATGGGATTTTATGAAATACGCACGGGAAAATGATGTTCCGGTAGGCCCGGGGAGGGGTTCGGCCGCAGGAAGTATTGTAGCTTACGTTCTGAAAATTACGGAAATTGATCCGCTACGGCACAACCTTCTTTTTGAAAGGTTTTTGAACCCGGAAAGAATAAGTATGCCTGATATAGATATAGATTTCTGTATTGAAAAGCGGGATAAGCTTATTCAGTATGTAGCTGATCTGTATGGAAAAGACAAAGTATGCCAGATTATTACGTTTGGAACACTTGCTGCCCGTGCTGCGCTTAAGAGTGTTGCCAGGGTGCTGGATATTCCGTATTCCGATGCTGATCGGCTGGCCAAGATGATTCCCTCTGTACCAAAAACCAAAATTGACGATGCTTTGCAGGAGGGCATGGATCTTAAAAAGATATATGACAAAGACCCGCAGATAAAACAGCTTGTTGACCAGGCTAAATCCATCGAGGGAATTAAGTTTAATATAGGCACACACGCTGCCGGGGTTATAATTTCTCGTGATCCGCTTACCGAAGTTGTTCCTACTCAGTATTCCAAAGAAAAAGCAGTAATCACTACATACCCGATGGGTGATCTGGAAAAGCTGGGATTACTCAAAATGGACTTCTTGGGTCTGAGAAACCTTACTATTATTAATAATACAGTCAATCTGGTTAAGGAAAGACACGGTATTGAGCTTGATATAGACAATATTCCCCTTGATGATTCGGCAGTATATGAAATGCTGTCCAAGGGAGATACAGACGGCGTTTTCCAGTTGGAATCCTCGGGTATGAAAACGCTGGTAAAAGATTTACGTCCGTCCGTTTTCGAAGACCTTGGCGCACTTGTTGCCTTGTTCCGGCCGGGACCTCTGAATTCCGGGATGGTTGGAGATTTTGTGCAGAGAAAGCACGGAAGGCAGAAGATTGAATACAAACACCCTGCTCTTGAACCTATTTTAAAAGATACATATGGTACAATCGTTTATCAAGAACAGATAATGCAGATTGCGCAGTCACTTGCAGGTTATACTCTCGGCGAAGCGGACATTTTACGTCGGGCAATGGGTAAGAAAAAGATTGATGAGATGAACA
>Ga0208075_1000396_pt1 | contig 23051 bp, 18 predicted proteins | sample HotLakmasection5_FD_184728 | JGI IMG/M metagenome (GOLD analysis project Ga0208075, IMG submission 184728) | Hypersaline microbial mat communities from Hot Lake, Washington, USA - Section #5 (SPAdes) | ecosystem: Environmental > Aquatic > Non-marine Saline and Alkaline > Hypersaline > Microbial... | reverse complement strand
CGGGCGACACCCGCAGCGCCGAAAAGCGCACCGTCCCAAAGGGATGCGGCGGAAATGGCCGGCGTGCTTCGTCGGACGTTCGGACGCGCAGCGCTGCTGCGCTGGCCCTCACGCCTCCTCGCCTCCGGTCATTTTCGCTTCGCATCGCGGCCATCGGAACTTTTTCAGCAGCCTGTTAGACGGTACACTCTGTGCGAGGCCAGGGCTGCTGAACGTCACAGTGATCTGCGTCTAGCGCGAGCGACGTCGGGATCGCTTCAGCCGAGCTGGATCTGCACGAGGTGTACGGCGCCGTCATCGTGCAGCGGGATGCGGGTCGGTGTGGCTGACAGCTCCCGGCCGTCGAGGGTAGCGCGCGTGATGCCGCCGCAGACGCCGTCCGGGTTTTCGACGGTGATGTCGTAGCGGGTGCTGTTGTGGCGATAGACGATCTCGAAGCGGGGCCAGGATGTCGGGACGCAGGGGTCGAGGGCGAGGGTGTCACCTTCGCGGGTGAGGCCGAGGATGCCTTCGAGGCCGGCGCGGTAGAGCCAGGCGGCCGAGCCCGTGTACCAGGTCCAGCCGCCGCGGCCGACATGCGGCGGCATCGAATAGACGTCGGCGGCGACGGCGTAGGGCTCGACCTTGTAACGTTGGACGCTGGCCGGGTCGTTGCTGTGGTTGATCGGGTTGAGCATGGCGAAGAGTTCGGCCGCCTTGTCGCCCTGGCCGAGCCGGGCGAAGGCGAGCAGCGCCCAGGTCGCGGCGTGGGTGTACTGGCCGCCGTTCTCGCGGATGCCGGGCGGGTAGCCCTTGATGTAGCCGGGCTCGAGAGGGGTCTGGTCGAAGGGCGGGGTGAAGAGGAGGGCGAGACCGTCCTTGCGGTCGAGGAGGTGCGTGTCGACCGCTGCCATGGCGCGGGCAGCGCGCTCAGGATCGCCGGCACCGGACAGCACGGCCCAGCTCTGCGCGATCGAATCGATCCGGCACTCTTCGCTCGTGGCCGAGCCCAAGGGTGTGCCGTCGTCGAAGTAACCGCGCCGGTACCAGTCGCCGTCCCAGCCCGCATCGTCGAGCGCTTTGACCAGGGCGGCCCGATGCGCCCGCCAGGTCGTGGCCCGTTCGGTCTCGCCGCGCGCCTCGGCGATGGGCGCGAAAGCGTCGAGGGTGGCAACCAGGAACCAGCCGAGCCAGACGCTTTCGCCCTGGCCGGCCTCGCCGACCCGGTTCATGCCGTCGTTCCAGTCGCCGGTGCCGATCAGCGGCAGGCCGTGCGCGCCGACCTCGAGGGCGAGGTCGAGCCCGCGGGCGCAGTGCTCGAAGAGGGTTGCAGTATCGTCGGTGATCGTCGGCTGGAAGAAGGCGTCGTGCTCGTTCGGGCCGAGTTCGGGTCCTTCGAGGAAGGGCAGCTCCTCGTCGAGGAGCGTGGCATCGGCCGTGACCTGGAGGTAGTGGGCGGTGGTGTGGGCGAGCCAGACGCGGTCGTCGGAGATGCGGGTGCGCACGCCCTGGCCGGAGCTGGGGAGCCACCAATGCTGAACGTCGCCTTGCCTGAATTGCCGGCCGGCGGCGCGCAGGAGGTGCTCGCGGGTGAGGTCCGGCCGGGTGACGGCGAGCGCCATGCTGTCCTGCAGCTGGTCGCGAAAGCCGTAGGCGCCGCTCGCCTGGTAGAAGCCGGAGCGGGCCCAGACGCGGCAGGCGAGCGCCTGGTAGAGCAGCCAGCGGTTGAGCATCACGTCCATCGACCGGTCGGGCGTGGTGATCTGGACCTTGTCCAGGACGTCGTCCCAGTGCCGGGCGACGTCGGCGAGCACGGCATCGAGATCGGCGAAGCGGTAGTGCCTGATGAGCGCCTGTGCCTCGGCCAGGCTCGCTGTCTCGCCGAGCAGGATGACGATTTCGGCCGTCTCGCCCGGTTGCAGGATCAGTGGTGCCTGAAGCGCACCGCAGGGGTCGAGGCCGGCACCGGTGCGGCCGGCGAGCCGGGCGCGCGGTGCCAGGGCCGTCGGCCGGGCGAGGCTGCCATTGCGGCCGATGAACGCGCGCCGGTCACCGCTCGAGGCGGTCTGCGATCCTCCGAGGTCGAGAAAGGCGATGCGCGGGCCGAAGGCGGTATTCCTCGGATTGTACGCCAGCAGGGCATCTGTCTCGGGGTCGAGGTCGGTGATGATGAAGGGGGCGGTGGCACTGCGCGATTGGCCGAGCACCCACTCGACATAGGCGGTGACCGAGAGCCGGCGGGTGCGGCCGGAGGTGTTTTCGACCTTTAGCCGGCCGATCTTGATCGGATCCTGCAGCGGTACGAATTGCAGCAGGTCCATGGCGATGCCGTGGGCGGTGTGGATGAAGCGACTGTAGCCCTGGCCGTGCCGGGCGATATAGGCGGATTGGTCGTCGCGGAGCGGCAGGGCGGTGGGGCCGAAGAGCTCGCCGCTCGCTTCGTCGCGCAGGTACATCGCCTCGCCTGGGCGGTTGCTGACCGGGTCGTTGGACCAGGGGGTGAGCTGGTTCTCGCGGCTGTTTTCGGCCCAGCTGCAGCCGCCGCCTTCGGCCGCGACCATAAAGCCGAAAGCAGGGTTGGCGACGACGTTGATCCAGGGGGCCGGGGTCCAGTCGTCGGGCCCGAGGATGCTGACGTACTCGCGGCCGTCATCGGCGAAGCCGCCCTGACCGTTGAAGAATTCGAGCGGCATGGTCGGCTTCGCTGCCGCCGGTGCCGCACGGCGCACGACCGGCGGATGCTCTGGCGTGGGCATCGAGTCGAGCCGGTCGAGCTGCTCCTCGAGCGTGCCCTGGCGGCTGACCAGGACGGCGCGGGCGGTCGCCTGTAGGAGGGCGCGGGTTTCGGGCTGGATCAGGTCGGCGCGGAGCACGTAGACGCTGCCCCTGGCACCATTGCCGGCGATATGGCTGCGCGACTGGCTGGTGCGCACCACGGTCTCGAGCGCCGTCTGCAGGTCCTGGACATAGGATGCGGCACGCTCGTTGAGGATGACAAGGTCGACCGCGAGCTGCTTCATTCGCCAGTATTCGTGCGCCTTGAGAAGCTGACGGCAGAGCTCGCCATCCTCGCTGTCGTGGATCTGGACGAGCACGATCGGCAGGTCGCCCGAGATCCCGTGCTGCCAGAGGCCCGATTGGCCGCCCGCACCCTGGCGGATGACCGAGGACGGCGGACGCAGCCGCGGGTCGGCCTCGAGCACGTGGCCGGCCAGGCGCTGGAAGAGATCGGCCGTCGCGGCGGTGATTCCGAGATGGCGGAGCTGCACCTGGGCCTGGGTCCAGGCCAGGGCCGCGGCCCGCTCGAAGGCGGTCGGGTCGCGATGCTTGTCGGCGAGATCGAGCACGGCTTGCCGCGATCCCGCCACCATCGTCCAGAAGGCGATCCGGGCAACGGCTCCCGGGGCGATGCGCACGCGGCGGCGCAGTGCGAAGATCGGGTCGAGCACGGTGCCGACCGTACCGGAGAGCTGCTGGCCGGGCTGCATGGCGAGCGGTGCACGAGGCTCCTGGCCACGGCCCAGGAAGCGCGCGCGGTCGCTCTCGTAGGCCTCGGGGCCTACCATTTCGCCCTCGACGACGGCGAGCTGGGCCGCCCAGATCTCGGGCTCGTCCGGAGCGCGGCGTCGGCGGGTCGCGAGCAGCGCCTGGCACTCGACGTCATAAGAGGTCTCGACGAAAAGCTTGGCGAAGGCCGGATGGGCGGCGTCGGTGGCCGGCGGGGCGAGGACGATCTCGGCATACGACGTGACCTCGATTTCGCGCGTCGCGTTACCGGTATTGGTGATCGAGACGCGGCGGACCTCGGCGTCGTCCTCGGGCGAGACCAGGATGTCCGTGGTGGTGGTGAGGTCACCGTCGCGGCGGATGATCTCGGCCCGATCCTGGGGCAGGACGACCCGGTAGCTGTCGGCGATCGCTCCGGTCGGCTGCAGGCCGGCCGACCAGACGGCGTCGCTCGCCGGGTCGCGGAGATAGACCCAGCTGCCGGCCGCATCCAGCGTAACGTCTTCTTGCCAACGGGTCACCGCCCTGTCCTGCCAGCGGCTGTAGCCGGCACCGGCGGCGGTCACCATTACCGTGTATCGGCCGTTGGAGAGAAGGTGGGTCACCGGCGAGAGCTGGCCGGCACTCGCATAGCTGCGTATCGCAGGTGGCGACAGCACCTGGCTGATGGCGGCCGGCCTGGCCTCCTCGGCGAGGGTATGGACTTCCGCCAGTTGCCGGGGCGTGCGTTCGTGGAGCAGAAGCTCGCTCGCCTGGATAATCGGCTCCCGGTGGAACCGGGCGCGCATCACGCCGTCGAAGAGCGTGTTGGCGATGGCGACCACCGTCATGCCCTGGTGGTGCGCCATATGGGCCCGGACGATGGCCACGGCTTTGCCGGCCGGCAGGCGGCTTCGGGTATAGTCCAGAGCCTCGTAGTAGCCGTAGCGGCCGAGCCCGCCGGCCGTCTCCAATCGCTCGAAGTTCGTGGCCGCCGCCGCGGGATCGACCATCGTGGCCAAGGCCGTGGCGTAGGGGGCGATCACCAGATTGGCGCCGAGACCGCGCTTGAGGCCGAGGCCGGGGACGCCGAAGTTCGAGTACTGGTAGGTGAGCTCGAGATCGCGCGCGTTGAAGGCGGATTCCGAGATGCCCCACGGCACGCCCAGGGCATCGGCGAAGGCGATCTGCCGCCGCACGATCAGCCGGCTGGTCTCCTCGAGCAGGCTGCCGGCGGGTGCCCGCATCACCAAGGACGGCATCAAGTACTCGAACATCGAGCCCGACCACGAGACCAGCGCCGCTCCTTGGCCGATCGGGGTGACGGCCCGGCCGAGGCGGAACCAATGGCGGGTGGGGGCATCGCCCTTGGCGATCGCGACCAGGCTGGCGAGCCGGGCTTCGGACGCCAGGAGGTCGTAACAGCTCGGATCGAGGCTGCCCTCGGCGGCGAGGTAGCCGATCGCGAGCAGCTTGCGCTTCCGGTCGAGCAGAAAGGCGAAATCCATCGCGTGCGCCAGAGCGACGGCCTCGTTCGCCAGGGCGGCCAGGCGGTCCTCGAGGTCGCTGTCCTGGTTGCTGTCACGGTGATGGCTGGCGATGGTCCGTGCCGTGGCCTCGGCCCAGGCCAGGAGCTCGTCGCCGCCGTCGTCGCTGCGTGCCGTGGCAACAGTGAGGGCGAGGTCGACCACGGCTGCGGCCTCACTGTGCGGCGAAGTCAGCCCATCGTGCAAGGCTCGACCAAGGGCATCGAGTGCCGCGTCGAGCCGCACGAGCGGCTGACAGTGGCATTGCCCGTCCTCGCGCAGCCGCGCGTGGGTCGAGCGAAGCAGCGTGAAGGCGTCGTCGATCCCGCCCCTGATGGTGCTGCGCCCGACTGACGTCAGCGGCTCGCGGAGCGCATTGGCAAGGGCGATGAGGTGGCCGGCGAGGTTGCCGCTGTCGACGGCGGAGACGTAGCGCGGGTCGAGCGGGCGGCCATCGGCCGTGGCGTACCAGTTGTAGAAGTGGCCGTGGCAGCGCTCGAGGTTGCCCAGCGTCTCGAACGTCGCCTCGAGCCGTTCGACCATGTCGGCGGTACCGAGCCAGCCGAAATCGCGGGCGGCGACGGTGGCGAGCAGATAGAGGCCGATATTGGTGGGCGAGGTCCGCCGGGCGACGACCGGGGCCGGGTCCTCCTGGAAGTTGTCGGGTGGCAGGTGGCTGTCGGCGGCGGTGACGAAGGACTCGAAATAGCGCCAGGTCCGTCGCGCGATGAGCCGCAAGGCCGTCCGGTCGGCGCCCGAGACGCGCAGGCGACCGGCGACGGGGGGCGAGACGCTGGCCCACTGCGCAATCGCGGGGGAGAGGAGCCAGGGCAGGATCACCGGCAGGGCAACGGGCCAAGCCGCCTGACCCGAGGTGGCAACGGCGAAGGCGGCAAAGGCGCCGATCGCGACCCCGCCCGCCATCGAGCGGTAGAAGCCGTCGAGCGTGAGGTCGGGGCCGATCTTCGCCTGGGCAGCGGTGCGCCATTCCAGGAGGCCGCGGCGGCTGACGACCAGGCGGTAGAGCGTGCGACCGATGGCATCGGCCATGAGCCAAGCCTGATAGGCCAGGAAGGTGACGAGCAGGGCGGTCTGCGAGAGGGCGAGACGGAGATCGGCGACGAGTGCCCGAAGCCGGCTTCGGCTCGACATCCGTGAGCGATGCGGCAGGCAGGCGGCGATCACCGGCAGGATGGGCGGCAAGGCGAGCGCCGCGAGCACGAAGCCGGTCCACAGTGCTGCAGCCGGCAGGGGCAGGGTCCAGCCGACGACGAGGGCCAGAACGCTCGCCGGTGCAGCAAGCGAGCGGCGCAGATTGTCGAGCATCTTCCAGCGGCCGATCGCCGGGATGGCACCGGTACTGGCCGACCCGTCCACCGCCTTGCGGCCGAGGAGCCAGGGCAAGAGCTGCCAGTCGCCGCGCACCCAGCGATGCTGGCGAGACGCGGCGACGTCGTAGCGCGAGGGGAACTCCTCGACGACCTCGATGTCGGAGACGAGACCGGCACGGGCGAAGATGCCTTCGAACAGGTCATGGCTCAGCAGCGCGTTCTCGGGCACCCTCCCTTCCAGGGCGGCTTCGAAGGCATCGATGTCGTAGATGCCCTTGCCGGCGAACGAGCCCTCGCCGAAGAGGTCCTGGTAGACGTCGGAGATCGCCGCTGCATAGGAGTCGATGCCGCTGGTGCTGGAGAAGACCCGCTGGAAGAGCGAGCCCTCACGGCCGACCGGCAGGGAGGGGGTGATCCGGGGCTGGAGGACGGCGTAGCCCTCGACGACGCGGCCGAGCACCGCGTCGAAGCGCGGCCGGTTGAGCGGGTGGGCCATCTTGCCGACCAGGCGCCGTGCGGCATCGCGGGGCAGCCGGGTGTCGGCATCGAGCGTGATGACGTAGCGGATGGCGGCCGGAATCGCACCGTCGGTGGGCATGAAGGTCGTGTCGGCGGCACCGCGGAGCAGCCGGTTGAGCTCGTGCAGCTTGCCGCGCTTGCGCTCCCAGCCCATCCAGCAGGCTTCGCTCTCATTCCAGACCCGTCGGCGATGCAGAAGGAAGAACCGGGCCCCCGCTGCGGCAGGCCCATAGCGGGTGTTGAGGGTTTCGATGCCCCGTCTTGCCGCTTCCAGAAGGGCGGCGTCGCCCGCGTCGGCCGCGCTCGAGGCATCGGTCCAATCGGAGAGGAGGGCGAACGTCAGATTGTCGTCGGGGTTCGCCAGATGGTGCACCTCCAGCCGCTCGACCTGCTCGGCGATGGCGGCGGGACTGGTCAAGAGGGTCGGCACGGCGACCAGCGTGCGGCGGTCGGCGGGGATGCCCGCTTCCAGCTCGAAGGCGGGCAGGATCTCGGCGCCGAAGCGGTTCATTGCCCCGTGATTGACGACCGCCATCGCCACGTCGACGGCCGGGAAGAATCCAAGGATCGCCAGAAGTATCAGCCAGCCGGCGCCGATGCCGGACGCGGCCAGGAGTGCCAGCGGCAGCAGGATGGCGATGGCGGCCACGACGGCAACGCTGCCGAGATAGAGGCCGATGCCCGAGGCCTCGTTCAGCCGGGCGAGCCGGCCGGCGACCGTCGGGCGGTAGCCGAGGGCCATCTCGAAGCGGCGCCGGCCGCCGGCGATCAGGTGGTAGCCGGGATCGTGCTCGCGCCGGGCGATGGCCGCGCCGTTGATCTCGGGCTCGGGCGTCGTCTCGTGGGTCGCCGCGAGGGCGCGGCTCGTCACCTCGAGCTCGGTGTGGTCGGAGTGGCGGGCGAGGTCCTCGATGGCGTCTCGATAGCGATCGCGGGTGGCGAAATCGAGTGCTGCGAAGTCGCTGCCGGCCCGGAGGCGCGTGTCGACAAGGCTGACCCGCTCGACGAGGTCGGGCCAGTCGACCGCCGAGATACGGCGCATGCTGGTGATGATGTTGCGGACAGTGACGTTCATCGCCCCCTGCCGCTGATGCTCGGCGCGGACGAGCTCTTCGCCCGTGGTGCCCTGGGCCGCGAGCCGGTCCTCGAGCCAGCGCAAGGCCGGCATGGTGTCGGGGTCCTGGTCGCGCAGCCGCTGGACGAGCTGCACGGCGAAGGTGGCGGGCAAGGGGGTGGTCTCGTAGGGGGCGAGGATCGCCGAGAGCGGTCCGCACGGGCGCGCGTCGATTGCGGCTGGGCCGAGCAGGCGGTCGGCGAGCGCATCGGCGGCCGCGCGATCGGCCCGGCGGCCGACCAGCCGCTCGGCGCCCCGGCGCAGGTTCTCGACCAGGACAATCCGAAGCGTGATCGCAATCGCCCAGAGCTCGCCGATGGTCAAGGGCTGGACCCGCTGGTAGGCGCCAACGAAGCGGGCCAGCATCTCGCCGTCGAAGCGGCTGTCGGTGTGCGCGATGAAGGCCCAGGCAATGCCGAGCACCCGCGGATAGCCGGCGAACGGGCCGCCCGCGAGCTTGGGCAGCTGACGATAGTAGCCGGGCGGAAGATCGTTCTGGACCTCGCGCACCTGCTCCTCGACGACGTGGAAATTGTCGACCAGCCACTCTGCCGCCGGCGTGATCGGCCGGCCATTGCCGTTGACGCTGGCCAGCGAGCGATAGGCCCCGAGCAGGGCAGCGCTGTTGGCATCGAGCCGGCGGGCCAGCGACTGGTCGGTCTCGGCCGCCGTGCTGACCGGCTGGGCCGCGGCCAGCGTCTCGGCATGCTGCTCGAGCCGCTCGACGCTGAACAGCTCGGCGCGGATCAGGGCGTCGCTGTCCCAGAGGCCCGGCCCAGCCTCAAGCTTCCTCGTCCGGCGGCGTGGCATCATCCGCATGATGCGTGGCCCGGCGCTCAAACCAGGGCCGTGCCGCGCGAGCGGGGCCCCATGAAGAACCAGATGACGAGGCCGAGGATGGGCAGAACGAGGATGAGCAGGGTCCAGCCGAGCTTGGCGGCGGTCGAGACGCTGCTGTTGAAGACCTGGACGATCGCCCAGATGTCGGCGATCAGGATGACCAGCCCCAAAAGGCCGCCGGTTTGAAAACCCATCGTTCTCTCCTCGAATTGCATGGTCGATCAAGTGTCACACGACACGGGCGGGCGCCGAGAATGGCGCCCGCCCGGTCGTCGGGTCTAGGCTCGGCTATCGGTCAGCCGGTGAACCAGCCCTCTTCGTCGCGCTGGTATTCGGGCATCGCGTCGATCTCGGCGCGGCTGATGTCGAGGACGACCTCGCCTTTGCTCTCGTCGACGGTGGCGTGCTCGAGGTCGATCGCCGTGGTCTTGGCGCCGAAGCCGAGAAAGCCGCCGACCTCGACAATCGCGTGCTGCACGACATCGTCGCTGCCGATGATCAGGTCGGAGACCTCGCCCACGCTCTCGCCGTCGCTGTCGACCACGCTCATGCCGATCAGGGTGTCGGCCGACAGTCCGCCGGCGACGCTACCGGTGAAGGATTCGGTTTCAGTGCTGCTGCTGTAGGAGCGCAGCCGCTCGGAACTGGTCTCGGTCGCCGTGTCGGTTGCCCGCTCGGCCGCATCGTCGGTGCCGGCCGTGTCGGCCGCCGGATCGGAGTCCTCCGTGCCGGCCGTATCGGCCGTGCCGGCATCCTCGTCGGGCAGCGGCTGCTCGGTCGCGGTTTCGCCGAGCGTCTGCTCCTGGGTAGTGGTCTCGACGGCCTGGTCGGGCTTGCCGGTGGGTGTCGTCTGTTGCGCCCATGCGGCACCCGAGAGGCCGGTCAGCACCATGGCGGTGGTGGCAAGAAACTTGGTTTTCATTAGGGTCACCTGAAAAGAGGGGTGGAAAGCAACCCTAGCCGTCGGTTTTATCCGGTCGCTAATCTGGATCAGTCTCCCTTTTTTTATTTGTTATCATTTGTTATTGTATTGCCGCGAATTGGAATTGGCTGTGAGTTAATCTGGATCAGTGCGGGGCTGACCCAAGTCTGTGCAGAATCTCTTGTCGGACCGATGGGTCGGGGGGCAGCCGCGGGCGGCCCTCGAACAGTGATTGGAAGATCGAGATGAACAATATCATTTGGCTAGTGGGCGCCGTCGTCATCGTTGTCGTCATCCTGGGCTTTCTCGGCCTGCGGTAACGCTGATGCGCGACACGCTGCACAGTTCCCTCGGACGGCAGCCCAGAGTCGGGCCGCGGCCGGGGGAGCGGCCGCGATCGCCGCTACTATCGGGACGCCGGCATCCGAGGTCAGCCGGCCGCATCGAGCCCGTCCTGGACTGGGTTGCCAAGAAAACGCAGCCAGCCCTTGTCAAGAAAGATGCATTGACGGCCATTTCGGCTGCGACTTCATTGGCTACAGTGATTTTGTGAACTCTCCGAGCCAAACGCCCTTTTGCCATGAGCAAAATTCACGCCCTCTGTCGTCGCGAGGCTCAGCAGCAGCAGGTTCGACAGCATAACAGTTTGTGGGCGCCGTCAGTCGGTCATTATAATGCAGGATAGCGGCTTCTTCGGTCTTTCCGACTACCACGTGGTGATGGCCGCCGTCGGCGGCGCCATCTTCCTCGCCTATCTGTTGCCGCGGTTGGTGTTCTTGCGCGCCGCATCGTCTGCCGCGCTATTGATTATTCTGGGGCTCGTTGCCTATGCCATCGTGCCCGGGATGCCGAGTGCGCTGGATCCGACGACGGCACCCCGTCTTTGGGAGGTGACCAGCGAGATCGTGGTGATCATCGTCCTGTTCGCCACCGGTCTGCGCATCGACAATCTCGGGAGCTACCGGCTCTGGCAGCCGACCTTGCGCCTGTTGCTGGTAGCGATGCCGCTCACCATTGCGGCGGTGGCCGCGCTCGGCTGGGGGCTCGCCGGCATGACGGCGGCCGGGGCGGTGCTGCTGGGTGCCGTGCTCGCCCCGACGGACCCGGTGCTGGCCGGTGACGTCCAGGTGGGGCCGCCGCTCGAAGGTGGCGAGCACCCGGTGCGATTCACGCTGACGGCCGAGGCCGGGCTGAACGACGGCCTCGCCTTTCCGTTCGTCTATCTGGGCCTGCTCATCGCGGCTCGGGGTGCGGATCCGGCCGACTGGCTAGCGGAATGGCTGGTGCGCGACGTCCTCTATCGGATCCTAGTCGGCATTGTCGTGGGCGCTTTCGTGGGCTGGCTGCTCGGCCGGAGCCTGTTCTCCGAGCGGGGCCGGAGCGCGCTCGAGAAGAGCGGACCGGGGGTGATAGCACTCGCGGCGGTCCTGCTCTGCTACGGGATCGTGGAGTTGGCCGAGGGCTACGGCTTCATCGGCGCGTTCGTGGCCGGCCTGGTCTGCCGACGGATCGAGGAGAGGCATCACTTTCATCAGCGTCTGCACGCGTTCAGCGAGGCGATCGAGCATGCCTTGACGGCGATCCTGCTGGTGCTTCTCGGCAGCACGCTCCCGGCCCTGTGGCCGGCGCTCGACTGGCGCCATACCGTCATCGGCTTCGGCCTGTTGCTGGTCGTTCGTCCGCTCGCCGGATGGCTGGCGCTGATCGGCACCGACCTGCCGTCCGGCGATCGCTGGATCGTCGGCTTCTTCGGCGTCCGCGGCATCGGTTCGATCTATTATGTCGGCTATGCCACGGGCCACATGGAATTCGTCAACGAGAGCCAGCTCTGGGCACTCGTCGCCTTCACCATCTTCGCCTCGGCGGTGCTCCACGGCACGACCAGCTTCCTGGTCGATCGATTCACATCCAGGTGAGCAAAGGCGCGTTCTCGGCCAATGGCTCACGAGCCTCGCGGGCCGGCATCTCGCCGGCCTCACCGCTCAGCGGCGGTCGATGAGCCGCGAGACCAGGAGGCCGACGCCGAAAGCGGCGAGCAGGCTCAAGACCGGCCGCTCACGCACCTGGTCCTCGACGGCGTCGAGCTGGTGCTGCCCCTGCTTCTTCAGGTTCGTGGCCGCGTCGCCGACATCCTCGCGCCAGGCGCCGAGTTGCTCGGCCCCGCCTTTCCGGGCCGCCGCGACGCCCTCACGGCCGAGCCCCATGACCGAACCGCTGAGCTTCTCGAGGTCTTTCTTCAGCTGTGCAATGTCACCGGCAAAATCGCTCGCGTCGGCCTTGACGTCCTTGGTGTCGGGGAACGCAACCATGATTTTCTCCGTTCGGATGAGGGGATCGACGTGCGATCATCGAACCGTCATTCTAGCGCCCGGCCGCGCGCTCGACGCTAATCTGGATCAGCGGTCTCGACCGCGGGCAAGTGCGCGCCGCCGAGCGTGTCGTCGACGTAGAGCCGGAGGACCAGGAGACGGATGACGGCGACCAGCGGCGTCGCGAGGGCGATGCCGAGCAGGCCGAAAAGGGTGCCGAAGAGGATCATCGCCGTGATCGCCAAGAGCGGCCGGAGATCGACCGTCCGCTGCTGGACGAGGGGGGTGAGGAGATAACCCTCGACCGACTGGATCACGACGTAGCCGCCCAAGGCCCAGAAGATCATCGTGCCGCCCTGTGCCATCGCGACCAGCATGATCGCGGCGCCGCCGATGAACGGGCCGAGAAAGGGGATGAAGGTCAGGATGCCGGCCTGCAGTCCGAGCAGCAGGGCCGACGGCATGCCGATGGCGGTCAGCAGCAGCCAGGTGGCGGCGCCGACCGCGATCATGGCGACGAGCTGGCCGACCAGCCACCAGCGCAGCATGGTGCCGATATCGTGGAAGACAAAGCCGAAGTACCGGCGTCGTCGTGGCGGCACGAGGGTCAGGAGCCCGTTGCGATAGGCGCTCGGATCGGCGGCGGTGAAGACGGCGACGAAGATGATCACCGCCGTGTCGCCAATGGCCTCGAAGGTGGTGCGAAAGATCGAATTGACCCGCTCGACCAGGTTCTCGGGGTCCGGGACGAGGAACCGGGCCACGCTCTCGCTACCGCTCTCCTCCTCCTCCTCGTCCGTGCCGGGGCCGGCCTCGGCAGCCACGACCTCATCGCCCTCCTCCCCCTCCTCGGCGCCGCTGTCGCCGCGGATGCCGAGCAGGTCGAGCTCCGAGCGCCATTCGTCGAGCACTTCGCTCACCGTCCGAACCAGCTCCTCCGCCTGGACCACGAGGTGGTAGCCGCCCCAGGCCAAGGCGCCGACGAAAAGCGTGGTGAAGGCGAGGCAGGTGAGTGCCAGGGCGAAGGCGCGGCCGATCGGCAGGAGCCAACGGATGCCGCGCACGCAGGCGTCGAGCAGAATGCCGATCAGGATGCCCGCAGCGATGACCAGGAGCGGCTGGATGACCTGCCAAAGAAGAAACAGCGCTGCCGCACCACCGAGTCCGATGGCCCAGAACGCGACCCGGCTGCTGGCACCGGCCGGCGCATCGCTGGCCCTTTCGACAAGGCCGGGGCGGCGGCTGGTCAGCGTCCGAGGTCGCTGAAGGCGACCAGCAGCCGGCGGTCCTCGTCCCAAAGGGCGAGCGGCAGGCAGGCGATGCTATCGCGCAGCGTCAGCCGGCTGACATCCCGGAGTTCGGGGTGATCGGTCAGCGCCTCGTCGAGCCGGTAGCAGGGAATGCGGCTGGAGAGGTGGTGGACGTGATGCAGGCCGATATTGGCGGTGAACCAGCGCAGCACGGGCGGCAGGTCGTAATGCGAGCTGCCGTGCAGCGCACCGTCGCGGCTGTCCCATGCCTCGTCGCGCGCCCAGTAGGTGTGCTCGAACTGGTGCTGGACGTAGAACAGCCAGACCCCGATGGCGCCGGCGAGCAGCGTGATCGGTGCCTGGACCATGAGGAAGTCCTGCCAGCCGAGGAGCGCCACGAGGACACCGACCACCAGGGCGATGGCGAGGTTGGTACCCATCACGCTGGCCCAAGGCTGCCAGCCGGCGCGCATCAGGCCGACCGGCAGGCGCTGGTGGATCAGGAAGAGATAGGCGGGGCCGAGGCCCAAGACGGTGAGCGGGTGCCGCATGAAGCGATAGCGCCAGCGGCCCAGGGTCGAGAGCGCCCGGTACTCGGCCACCGTCAGCATGTCGATATCGCCGGTACCGCGCCGATCGAGATTGCCGGAGGTGGCGTGGTGGATGGCGTGGGTGCGCCGCCAATAGGCATAAGGGGTCAGCGTCAGGACGCCGATCGCCCGGCCGAGCGCGTCATTGGCCCAACGCCGCTTGAAGAACGAGCCGTGGCCGCAATCGTGCTGGATCATGAAGAGGCGAACGAGGAAGCCGGCGGTCGGGATCGCCAGCAGCAAGGTGAGCCAGTAGCCATGGGGCAGGCTGAAGAGCATGAGCAGCCACAAGGCGACGAAGGGGACCAGGGTGACGCCGAGCTCGACCAGGGCCCGGCCGAGGATCGGGGTGCGGTAGGGCGCGAGCAAGGCCAGCCATTGCCGAGCCGGCGGGGTCGCAGCCGCCGACCCCGGCGACGCGACTGCCGGGATCACGCGCTCGGACGCCTCGTGCTCGATCGTCAATGTCATGTCGCCACCTCGTGGTTGTGTGTCGCCCCTCACCTCCGGGGAAAAAAACGGGTCGGCCGCGAACGAGGCCGACCCGGAGCTTTGGGAATCGCAGTCCGAAACGTGAGGGGGAGGACCCTCGACCTATTGTTGATAGACGGTCGTCGAGTCAGCCTCGCTAACATCGATTAGTCCAATGCTAGCGAGCTTTGCACCTGGTCTTGGGCTTCGCGGCGGCGGTGCCGAGCCACGCATCGGTCCGAGACCGCGTGACCGTCCTGGCGATCTGCGTCCGTTGCCGGCCGGCTTCGGCCGCACCCAGGCTGCCGGCCTTGCCCGTCATCGCGTTGGCACCGCTCAGCCTCATGCTCATAAAGGTGCTCTTCTTGGTCCAGGGGTTGGCCACGGGTAGGCTCCAATGATGGTAGGGTCGAGCTCCTGATCGGCAGGCCTGCGGGCGCGAGCGACGCGCCGGCCGTTCACGCGAACGCCTCGCGTCGGCCCGTCATCGCCCACGGCCGACCTCCTGCTCTCGTGGGCCGCTCCCGCCGCGGCTCATGCTCCTCGCTGCCTCGCAACGCCTGGAGCGCCTGCCGCCATCGAGCAGCTCGAACGCCTGGACCAGCCTCTCGACATGCGCCTCGGCCGCCTCGAGGTGACTGGTCAAGGTCGCCTTCAGCGCCGGGCTCTTTGCCTCCTCGACCAACTTCGGCAGCGTATCCACGAGCTGCTTCTCGGCTTGGTACACCTCGCGTAAGTCCCCAACGAACAGCTCTTCCGGTGTGCTGACGCTCATGGGCGTTCCTCGATGATTACTTGATGCTGTCGCACGGAGCGCACGGCAGTCGCCCTTGGTCAGATCGTAGATCAAGATGGCCCGACGCCAGGGAGCCGGGACTAACCTCGATCAGCCACTCGTCGATTGCCCTAGCCTCCCGGTCGGCGCCAGGGTCAGGGCCTCGGCCTCGGGGCGGGTCTCGAGCGGGACCAGGAGCGCATCGTCGCCGGGCTCACCCGGGATCTCGTCGGTCCAGACGCGAAACAGCTCGAGGTCAAAAGCGCCGAAGGAGGTGATCATCGCGCCATCGGCGGCATCGCGGCCGCGGACCATGAGGACACGGCCGATCCGGGGGGTGTTGTAGCGGGCATCGAACACGTACCAGCGGCCCTGGCCGTCGCCGCCCTCGAGATAGACCTCGAACCAGGCGCAGAAATCGCCGGCACCGGCATCTTCCACGCCGATGTCGCCGAGATAGCCGCTGGCGTAGCGGGCCGGGATGTTCATGGCGCGACACAAGGCAATCGCGAGTTGGGCGAAATCGCGACAGACCCCGGTGCGCTCGAGCAAGGCATCGGCCGCGGTCTTGGTCGGCCGGGCGAAATTGTAGCCGAAGGTCAGATGGTTGTGGACCCAGTTGCAGATCGCCTGGACCCGGGCCCAGCCCTCCGGAGTCCGGCCGAAAAGCGCCCAGGCCTGGCCGACCAGCTCGTCGGTCTCGCAATAGCGGCTGGCAGTGAGGAAGTTCAGGGTCTCGAAGGGGAGATCCTGAATGGCGTACTGGCGGGCGTCCCAGTCGTACGGGTCGGGCCGGCCGTTGTCCTCGACGACGCAATCCGTCCAGAGGGTGAGCCGGCCCGTCGGCGCTGTGACCCGGGTCCGCCGGTTGTCGAAGGCGTCGGGGTACTCCTCGAGCAGGACCGCGGGCTCAGCCCTGATCCGATCCGCGCCGATCACCCGGCCGCGATAGGACGGATGCGGCAACAGCGCCAGCAGGAGCGGCGTCTCGGTGGTGCAGCTCAGCCTGATCTCGAAGCCGATGCGGATAAACATGGCCGTCCCTCTGATGATGACTTAGTGTGGCTGATCGACGGTCCGACCATCGAATTGCCTGCGGAGAACTCATTGTCTGACGATAGCCTGCGATGAGGACGTATCGCATCCGCCATCGCACCCGCTACGCCTACGATCGGCCGGTGAGCTTCGGTGTCCACCATCTGATGATGCGCCCGCGCGATGGCCACGACATGCGGCTGCTCGACTCCAGCCTGATCGTCGAGCCCGAAGCCGAGGTGCGCTGGGCGTACGACACATTCGGCAACTCGGTGGCCTGGCTGACGTTCCACGACGCCGCCGACGAATTGATCATCGAAAGCGTGCTCGAGCTGCGGCGCTACGGCTTCGACGAGCCGCTGCGGCGGATCGAGCGTCATGCCGTGGGCTACCCCTTCAACTATGACGCCGACGACAGCATCGACCTGGCCCCACTGCTCGTGCTGCTCTATCCGGCGGATCGGCCGGCCGTCGAAGCCTGGATCGGCGGCGTCGTCACAGTCCCGCCGGCGGGCAGCCTGCAGCTCCTCGACCTGCTCTCTAGCGCCATTCACCGGACCTTCGACTATCGGCGCCGGGTGAGCGCGGGCGTGCAGTCGCCGGCCCTGACGATAGCCGAGGGCAGCGGCACCTGCCGCGACTTCGCGCTGCTGTTCATGGAGGCGGCACGCCTGCTCGGCTTCGCCGCCCGCTTCGTCACCGGCTACCTCTACGATCAGCGCACCGACCCGGGCAGTCGCGCGGATGACGACCCCAGGGTCAGTGGCGGGCCGGTCAGTGGCGGCGGGTCTACCCATGCCTGGGCGGACGTCTTCATTCCCGGTGCCGGCTGGATCGAGTTCGACCCGACCAACCGGATCGTCGCAGGCCGCAACCTGATCCGCATCGCGACCACCCGCTCGCCCGTCCAGGCGGTTCCGGCGAGCGGCACCTATCGCCATGAGGGCGCAAGCTTTCTGGGCATGGATGTCAGCGTCAGCGTCAGCCGTGTCGACTGATCCGGCCGCAAAAAAGCGGGCCGGTCCAAGTCGAGACCGACCCAAAATGTGATGAGAATCACAACACTGATGGTAGGAGGGAGGCCGCCTAGAGAACAAGAGACTAGCCGGTTGCTCGGCCGGCCGGGCTAATCTCGGTTCGTTCGACCGACGATTTCTTTGCCGCGGCACGGTGACGATGCAGCGGCTGCCGCTCAGCGGCCTTCCCCACTGGGCTGGAACAACGACGTTGCCTGTCGGCAGCCATTTGTCGCCTCGGCCACGACCACACGGTTGCGGCCGTCGCGCTTGGCGGCATAGAGGGCGGCATCGGCGCGAGCATACCAGTCGGCGGGGCGCTCGCCCGGGCGCCAGCCGGCGAGGCCGATCGAGAGCGTGATCCGCTCGCGGCGCTCGGGCTGGCCGCGGACGGTGAGCGGCCGCTGGGCGACGCGCGCGCACAAGCGCGCGGCGATCGCCCGCGTCTCGATCGTGATCGGGAAGGCACCGGTGGATCCCGGCAAGAGCAGCGCGAACTCGTCGCCACCGACCCTAGCCACCACCGTGTCCCGGCGCACGGCGGCTTTCAGCACCTCGCCGATAATGCGCAGCACGGCATCACCGAAATGGTGGCCGTGGGCATCATTGAGCGCCTTGAAGTGGTCGATATCGGCGATCAGGAGCTGGGGCGGCGAGGCCTCGCAGCCGCGGGCCGCCGCCGTTGCGAGCGAGTCGTCGAAGGCCCGGCGGTTGGCGAGTCCGGTCAAGGCGTCGGTCAAGGCGTCGCTGGTCGCCCGGTTCAGCGCCATACGCAAGGTCGCGAGTTGGGCCTCGAGACCGCGCAGCTGGAGCGTCAGCTGCCGGTTCTCGGCGCTGAGCCGACGATGCAGCGGATCGCTTCGTGCGGCGGCCGGGGCCGACCGTGGCGGCTGGGGCGAGAGCCCGGCCGCTGGTGAGGCAGCCGCGAACGAGGAACCGCCATTTACGTGGTCGGGCGACAGGTCGGCTCGGCGCGGCCAGTCATCGTCAGTGGTCATCGGGCGACCTCCTCCTGCAGGCGGAGTGGCGCCGGGGAGGCCTGGGCGGGGTGGAACCCTGCCTCGACCCGGCTCGCGAGGATGCTGCCAGACCCGGCCACGGGCGGGGCTAACCTGAATCAGTCGCGCCGAGCAGTCCCGTCAACCCTCGGGCTCGTCCTCCTGGTCGAGATAGCCGCCGTGGTAGTCCGCGAGCCGGCGCAGGCCCTTGAGGTCGTGCACCTCGACCCGGCCGTCGCGGACGGTGACGAGGCCCTGCTCGCGCAGCTTGCGCAGAACCCGGTTGATATGGATCGCGGTCAGACCCAAGGCGTCGGCCAGGTAATACTGGTTGATCGGGCAGGGGTAGCTCGCGGCCGTTCCCAGTCCGACGAACTCCAGCCTGAGGCCGAGCTCGACCAGAAGATGCGCCGTGCGCTCGAGCGCATCCCGCCGGCCGACGCTGACCAGATGCTCGACCACCATCGCCTCGTCGCGCGACGCAGCCCAGAGCGCCGCCACCCCCAGCCGGGGCAGGCGCTGGAAGGTCTCGATCATCTGCCGGGTCGAGATCTCGGCGACGACGATGTCGGTGACCGCGGCGAAGCTGTGGTCGGAGGTCCGCAGCAGGACGCTGCGCAGGCCCATGAAATCGCCGGGCAGGGCGAAGTCGATCACCTGGCGCGAGCCGTCCTGCAGCATCTTGTAGGCGAACGCCCAGCCTTCCTCGAGGATGAAGGCGGTGTGCTCGGTCTGCCGCTCATGCACCAGATCCGTGTCGGCGCGCACCGTCCGCCGGGCCCGCTCGAGCCGGCCGAGCGCCTCCAGCTCGAGCGGATCGAGCGACATGAACCGGGCGAGCTTGCGCACGAGGGCGCTGGTGACGACGGCCATGGGCAGGTGCCGATCCCGGGACTGCTGGAGGACACGACCGCGCTGATCGCTGTCGTGACCAGCCGAGGATAGGGGGCAAAACGTCTGTCGCACTACTATGGATTAGTCGGCGCCGATGCACAAGCGGCTAGTCTGCCGTGCTTGCGAGGTCATCGGGTCAAAAGCCCCCTGGCTGACGCCCATCGACGCCGAGGAGAGACGACCATGACGACAGTATCGAATGCGGCCGGCCACGCGGCGCTCGCGATCTGCGAATCGCTGCTCTTGGCGCTCAGCGATCGCAAGATCATCGACGAGCGCGAGGTGCTCGGCATTCTGGAGGACGCGGCGACGGCCCACCGCAACGCCGTGCCGCTGGCCCGCGGCGATGGCGCGACCCACGAGGCGGCGGCAACCCTCATCGAAGCGATCGTTGCCGGCGGCAACTCGGTCCGCCATCCCTGAGCGGCCCTGGACCGTAGCATCGACTGCTCGAGATTAGCCGACGGCAAGCGCCGGACGACCAGGGTCGACAGGTGGAGGTGCCCCGGCGCCTCTCTTGTCGGATGTAATCCGACCGCTATCGTGTCGGTCTCGAAGGAGGCCGACCCATTTTTCCGAGCGCCGCCAGCAGCGGTCGGCCCGTCATCGTCGAAGCATGGGGTGGGTGCTCAGGCTGCGGTGTCATCGTCCTTGTGGTCGTGCAGAAAGCGGGCGATCTGCTCGCGCAACAGCGCCGTCTCCGACGCCGAGTCCGCTGCCCGCCGGAAGAGCTTCCGCTGCAGCTCGGTGTCGAGCGTGCTCCATTCGGCGACCAACGCTGCACCGAGTGCCACCAGCACCCGGCGCTCGGTCGCGCCCAGTGCTTCGGCCGGCAGGCGGGCAGCCCAGGCCGGCAGGTCCGGCCCCCCTTCGCCTTCCCAGCGATCGAGCGCCGTGATCAAGTCATTCTCGGCCATCGGCAGGGCTCCCTTGCGCAGCGCGGTCCCGTCGCGGAGGACGGTTGGCGAAGGATCCTACCTGGCAGCCGACGAATCGCTGCTAACCTGGATCAGCTCGCCCGCGTCCCGCCGCACAGCTGACATACAATGTCGAGGCCTTGCTCGCGGCGGCTCGCATCTGGCCTGAGCAGCTGGCCGTCCAGCTAGGCCAAATCCAGGGCTGACCGTGAGCTGCGTGACGACGGAATGAAGTGAAACGTCGAGATGTTGCGTCTCGGTTGGGCTCCGGCGCGCAAGCCCCGCAATGCCCCGTTCCCACGTCCCGAGTACGAGGCCGAGGAGGCGGAGGCCAGAGCGGCTGGTCGCGGGATGTGGCGTGGCACGTTCACGGCACCTTGGGAGTGGCGCCACCGGTAGGGCATCGGTGGCTTTCCTACCATCAGGGTCAACCCATGACGATCACCACCGCCCGTCTCCGCCCTGACGGCGGTGGCGGTGGTGCTCCCTCCTGCACGCTGTGCACCACCTCGAGCACCAGGCTGCTGATGCGGGCGCTCGGGTTCGCCTCGACGAGCACCTCGAGGGCGGTGCTGGTGACCCGCGCCTGGGTCATGGGGCGACCTCCATGCCGGCCTTGACGGCGTCGACTGCAGCGGGGGTCCAGGGCGCGCCGCTGGCGGGATCCAACTCGTGGATGGCCTCGGTAAAGGCATAGCTCGAGCCGAGGATGGTTGGCGGGCCCACCGCGACCTCGGCGCCCGACTTCAGGACGAGCGAGAGCGCCCGCTCGCCGGCATCGTCCTTGCGGGCGAGGGCCGTCTGCTGCAGGCCCTTGATGGCGAGCGGGGTCATGCCGAGCGGGGCCATGGCGTAGAGGTCGCGGTCGCCCGGCGTCGCGCTGGCGACCCAGCTCGTATCGTCGTCCGGCGGGATCTCGGCGATCCGGCTGAAGTTGTCGCTGCCGCTGCTCGGACTCCAGGCCTTCTCGGCGGTGTCGGCCACAGGCGCCAGGGTGCTGATCCGCAGATCGCCCGGGAAGTCGTCGTTGCGGCCGCCCAGGTCGTCGGCGATCACGATGTCGTCGAGCCAGACGTCGACGCGGTTGGACGAGTTGACGTACATCGAGCGGAGCTGGACGCGGGTGATGTCGCCGGTGGGTGCCCCCTTGGTGTTGCCGGCGAAGGTAAGCAGCACCAAGCCGTTGCGGCGCAGCTCGACGCTGCCGGCGATGTCGTCGATCGTCACCTTCAGCTCGAACCAGTGGTACTGCTCCTTCGCGACCGCGGCGAAATCCACCGCACTCTGGGCGATCTCGGTATCGAACCAGCCACGGTAGCAGCGGTAGCGGCCTTCGAGGAAGTCGATGGCGATGACGACCTGCGTCCAGGTCGGGTCGTAGAGGGTGATGAAGGCCTGGTTCACCGGATTGTCGGTGCGCGTGAAGCGGGCGGCGAAGCCGAGGATGACGGTCTGCCGCGGCGGGATGTGCCGGATGATCCGCGCGGTGTTCGAGGAGACGAGCTGGATGGCGCGGCCACCCCAGCGACCCGCCGTGGCGCTGACGTTGAGGAAGGAGATGCTGGTGCCGTTCGGCTCCCAGCGCCGGGCGATCTGCTCGCGGGTGGCGTAGAGATCGCAGCTGTCGATGAAGAGCAGGGCCATGGGTCAGCTCCGGGTTCCGATGAGGGTGAGGGCGAGACCGGCGAGGCTGGCGTCCTGGGTGGCCGGCGCGATGAGGTCGAGGCGATCGCCCGGGACGAGGGCGAGGCCGCCCGTGAGGCTGAAGGCGGCATCCTGGCTGCCGGCGGTGAAGGTAATGCTGCCGACCGCGACGCCGTTATGCAGGATCGTGCAGACCGCCTCTGCGGTGGCGGCGGTGTCGGCATGGCCGCGGCTGCCGGCGAGATCAGCAGGCAGGGTGAAGCCGCGGGCGACCTCGAGCTTGAGCAGCCGCTCGGCCGCTTCCGGCTGGCCCGGGAAATAGACGGTGATGTCGAAGGGCGCCGCGCCACCGGCTTGCACCGCGGGTGCGACGGCGACCAGCCCGTCGGTGGTGCCGGTGGTGTGCAGCAGCTGGCTGGCACCGGCGGGCACGGTGACGGTGGTGCTGCCATGCCGAACGACGAGGGCAGCGGCCCCTGCTGTGTTGTCGACGACGATCACCCGCTTGATCGCCGGCAGCACCAGCTCGCGGCCCGACACCACGTTGACGGCGGCAAAGGCGACGTGCCGGCGATACTGGCTCGCGGTGAGGGTCACGTCACCGGCCGCGAGATCGACTGTCAGCCTACCGGTGATCGCCTCGTCGAGCCGGTCGAAGGCGTCGTTGGCGGTGACCTCCTTCTGGTTCTGGGAGGCTGCGATATGCGGGATGGCGAGATTGGGGCTGCTCATCAGAGGCTCGCAAGGGCAGGAAAGCCCCGGCCGATGGTGGCCGAGAGCTGGACGACGCGGAGGTGGATGGTGGCCTGCGGTGCGCTGAAATCAGCCGTCTGCTCGGCGGCGCCATAGACTGCAGTTGGACTGGAGAGATCACCGAGCGTGCGCAGCACGGCACCGCCGGGACTGTCGAGGACATCCACCTCGTAGATCTCGCTGGCCTCGCCGAGCGGCACGGCGCCGGTGCCGTCGCGCCACTCGCCGCCGATGCGGGTGCGCCGCTGCCAGGTGACGGCGAGATCGCCCGCGCCGTTGCGGCTGCCTGCGACATGTACCGGGGCCAGCGGCCTGAGATCGCGGCCGCTGTGGGCCTGGACCACGGTCTCGGCATCCTCGAACAGGCTGCCGAAGCCGACGGCGCGCCAGGAGCGGGCGAGGCGGAGCTCGCCGAGCGGCAGCACCAGCGTCTCGACGTCGTCGGGATCGAGCAGGACGAACAGCTCGCCCGGCTGATGGCCATCGACGAAGACGTCGGTGCCGCGCCGGCCACGCAAGAGGCCGGCGAGGGTGAACGAGCCGTCCGGGTTCAGCGCGACGTCGCGGAACTGGATGACCTCGAGCTCGCCGTTGGCTTTCACTATCAGCGCGGCGTTGGCGCCGTTCAGCATGGCTTCCTCGGTGACGCTCTCCAGGCGATCACCGTCGGTGGTCATGAACA
>Ga0208075_1000391_pt1 | contig 23434 bp, 44 predicted proteins | sample HotLakmasection5_FD_184728 | JGI IMG/M metagenome (GOLD analysis project Ga0208075, IMG submission 184728) | Hypersaline microbial mat communities from Hot Lake, Washington, USA - Section #5 (SPAdes) | ecosystem: Environmental > Aquatic > Non-marine Saline and Alkaline > Hypersaline > Microbial... | reverse complement strand
TATAACTGCTAAATTCCCTCTAAATTCAGGATTGCTCATGCATTTAGGCCATTTATCAGTATGGTCACACATAATGCATAAATTAGGTAATGTAGCTAATTCATTCATAAATACTTCCTGAAAAAATGGTACTCGGGACGAGATTCGAACTCGTACGGGGTTACCCCCAATGGATTTTCTTACTACTCTTGCTTTCACAAGCCGCTATAACGTTGTAGTCTGGACTATATCATCTCCTTAGTAAAACCTTAGGAGGGACGTGCATAGTCTCTGAACCTTCCCCATTTTAAAGGGGCTCGGCTGCTGATTACCCAATCTCTGATAGTTTTTTAACTTTCACACCCGCTGTTTTCAGCCATGTTGTAGTCATCTGAGCTATAAGGGCTTTCCAGCAATTCTCGTCCTGCTCACCTATTGATTTCTCAATAAGGGCTCTTTGATCCCTTATAAAAAAGTGAAGCCTGCCATGCTGCATCCTACTAATAATTATCATGTTACTTAAAGAGTTGTCTTTTATATCACCGTTAATATGATGAATAACTTCGTTATAAGAAAGTTTTCTCTTCAAAACTTGTTCAGCTATTACCCGGTGTATATCTTTAGAACTTCCTTTAAGTTTATTGTAATTACCAGTAGCATTGTTACCTATTTTTGAGACTTTTCTATAGCATTCTAAACAGTACTTTTGGTCTTTGTGGTTTAGCTTAATTTTTTTAGTGCATAAAACACAAAATCCCCAACCGTATCTATTTTTGTAAGCCGCTCCTCCTTTTTGAAGATAAAAATATTTACGTCTTTCTAGGTAACAAGGATTACAGTATCGTCTTCCTTTTGTTGGCGGGATCTTTTTACATTTAACACAAAGCCTCTCCATAATAACTCCTTTTATTGGAAGGACCAATATTAGGAGATTATGGTGGACACAACGTGTCAAGTGTAAAAAACAAAGTCCACAGTGTCTACCATTCCACCACCCGAGCATGTCAAAGATCATCTCATATGAATATACTCCTTTGATTATTCTAATTAAAGTAAAAAAGTGCGGAGAAAGGGACTCGAACCCTTAATCTCATTTAGAGAATTAGCTCCTCGGGCTAACGTGTATACCATTCCACCATCTCCGCAATTATCTTTTGATATCCTTTTGTAGAAAAAGGAGATATGTATGATAATCAAAAAACTGGAAAAATATGCTTCTATCTTAGAAGATAGAGGTATGAAAAAGCAGGCTTTTGAAATAGATTTAATTTGCAATAGCATAGAAAAAGCAGCTTTTAAGTTTCCATGGACTAAGAAAAAAGAGCAAGACAAAGCTGAACTTGAGCAACTTATAGGTGACCGGGTAAAGAGCGATAATAAGTTTCTGGCTAATAAGATTGAGATCTATGATCGTCAAAAAAACTTTTCTTCTGAGGGCCGCGTAAGGACCAAAAACCCTCCTAAAGAATTTAAGAACAAGTTTGTTGAGGGTCCAGATGGGTATTGGTACCTTCAGGATGATAGAGCGATGAGCGTACAGAAGTTTCCAGATAAAATGGTTCTATACGATGACTCTAAAGACCTTGGCGTACCGGTCCAAGGGTTAGAGATAATGTAAAGACCGACCTCAGCTTCATAGGTTTAGCGTTGTTTCGCCTGCCACGCCTCAGCAGAGGGCCCGGGGTTCTGCGGGCCCAGGCGCACTTCCTGGTTTCTGGTCTTTAATGTAAAAATGGGAGCACTAGGACTCGAACCTAGGAAGGCCGCTACAGCCGCCGGAGCTACAATCCGGTGCATTCGCCGCTATGCTATACTCCCTTAATCGGTAGTTAAATGCTGACGGAGAGACTCGAACTCTCATGAGCATAAGCCCACCAGGTCCTGAACCTGGCGTGTCTACCATTCCACCACATCAGCGAAAAATGGAGACGGGATCGGGATTCGAACCCGAGATGGGAGTTTTGCAGACTCCTGCCTTACCGCTTGGCTATCCCGTCTTAAAAGGAAGACTCTATGAAACAGAGTCTTCCCTCTATATAAAAAGGACAATTTCCTAACTAATGTGCCTATCAATGCGTCAAAATGTCAAAGAGCAATCTAACTATCGAGTTTTGATGATCTTCACTCGATCTATTCTTTTTCTAACTTCTTCTTCAGGCATCATAGCTACCATACGCCGAGCTTGAGCCTTGCTTACACAAATTCTTTTTTCAATCAATCCGTCAATGAGTTCGTTTTTCTTATCTTCCATATCTCCTCCTAAACGCAAAAAACCCCTCCCAGGTTTGCTGGAAGGGGTTTTTCTAACTATCGGTATCTTTTGCTTATTTCGTTAGAAGTTCCTCCCAGCTACTATTGTATTCGCACAGAGATATGAATACAATAAGGTCCATGCGGCTGATGTCAGCACGGTATGCAAGGACTGTAGTGTGGAGGATGTCGATTTCATTTCTTTTTTCCCTTAAACAAGTTCATTCCTAATATACCTTTTTTTCGCTGGATATTCAAAGAATTTTTTCCAGCTTTTCTTTTTGGTATGGAACCGAATAGATTCGCTTCCTTCAAATTATATTCTTCTCTAATCTTAATCAGCATCTCTTCAGGGATAGAATCCGGGACACATAGACTTAGTAAGTCTATGAAATTAAAGGTAGTACGCAACTGCTCTCTTGAGGTACATCCCTTTATCATCCTAATACATTTCGAGTAGACGGCGTCTTTATTTAATGACGCCTTTGGCTCGGTCTCTTTCACACGTATCGCAGGTACAAGCCGGGGCATGAGCTTTTCCCTCCGTTTGATAGTTCACTCCGCAATCCTTCAGAAGCTCTTTAAGTTGAGAATCTGTGTGGTCATACCAGTTATCGCGGATAAATAGTTTTTCTTTTTTATTAAACAGCTTTCCTTCAGTTTCCTTATAGACAGTCATCTTGCATGAGCGGCCATTCACATAATCCAGGCTGAGCTTTATGGACGGGTCTTTTTTGTGTACACTAATTAGACCTTTTGCCTGCTCGTCAGTAAGGGGGTCAGGGGTGAATTGTAGAAAACCCATTCCCAGAGGCCGTGATAGTTCATACACCTTCTTAACAAACTTTACCAAGTCTATGCCGGTAACTTCAATCATCAGTAGCTCCTATTGCTTATGCTTTAAAGTAAAATTGATTGTGTCATTCAGTACTGATCTATCAAGGATCATAAATCTTCCGAAACCTGTTTTACTGATTGTAGAAGAAAAACTTATTCTATCGTTAAGAGAAAATCTATTTAGTTGACCAAGCCAGTAGTCCAACATTTTTTGCATAGGTTTACTGTGCGTTTTTCTTATGATCACAGAGCTATCTATCATGAGGTATTGATCGCTTGCGCTAAGAAAAAGTTCTTTTTGTTCCTTTAAAACTTCCTGGGAGGATTCTGGGCTATGTTTAATTAGGTAATCTATTTTTTCAATAAAGGATTCTTCGTCACTACTGCTAAAGAAAAGAGCATCTAAATCAGGATCAAGAGTTACTTTTTCAATTAGACTCTTTAAATGTTCAAAATTAGTAATATGTCGATTCCCGTCCAAGTAGACATTTATTTTGTATTCATTTAAGCAAAAATGAGGTTGCAGTTTGTAGTATTTGTTACTGTAAAGACCACTATTCTCTGCACTGAACTTAGGGAAGACTTTTACGTTCCAACCCGGAGCATAAATATTAGGGGAATCCGTGATCAGAACAAAATCAAAGCCTGAATTACTAAAACGGCTCACATTCTGAGGCGCGTCATAATCCCCAAATATAGCAGTATAGATAACAGTGCGAATAGTTCAATATACTTTTTTGAAAAGGTTATTTAAATCTAAATTTCCACCAGGGGTCACATCCCTTCCCATAAAACCGATAATCAGAAATATTCCAGGAGCAGTAGTACTTTTTATACCCTCCCCCATCCGGAACAGATTCTGATCTTCTTATCTTCCGGTTTGCCTGGTTTTTGTAGTACGCCCTGGATTTACCTTCGCTGGTTATCCAGAGGTTTTTGCGGTAAGAACGAGACATGTAAAACTCCTTGAAAAAGTTGAGTCTTACATTTTGTCCCTCCTTTTTTTCCATCTTTTCATAAGTTCTTTCTCCATATATTCTTTGGAAGGTTTCTTACCTTCTTTTTCAACGTATTCGTCCTCGATATCATTAACTATTCCAATAGCTACTCCAACCTCAGGTCCAGCTTTTATATCGAGCAGTTCTTTTATCTCATTGCCGTTTAGGGGCGGCTTCTTCGATACAGGTACTTTTCTAGCTTGTTCTATTTTTTCCCTTAGCATAGGAATTGAGTTACTAGGAGGTATTTTACCTAATTGATCTGCTTCAGCTAAATCGAGTAGAGAATCTACCAATTCGTCCCCAATGCTTCTAATGAAACGACGTAATGCCTTTTCTGTAAGCTTTCCTTCTTCTAGATCTTTCGCCAAGGCATGGGGACGCATATGGTTTCTAACCATCTTTTTAACCTTGTCGATATCTTTGACCTTAAAGTTCAGCCTCCTCATTATGCCCTCGGCTATTTCAGAGGCGGCAGCTTCATGGCCGTGGTGCTTTATTTCACCCTCCATCATAGATCTTGTTGCGGGCTTTCCAATGTCGTGCAGCAGAGCTGCCATCTGATTATTAAGACCAGGCTTTGCATTATCAAGCACCATAAGAGTGTGCGTCAATACATCACCTTCCTGGTGATGCCTCTCTGATTGCGTTTCCTCTTGTAGTGCTTTTACCTCGGGCAGTATGTGCTCAAGAAGACCGGTATCTCTCATAAATTTAATCATAGAGGATAGTTTACCGTAATCAGCTATTTTTTCCATTTCCTCTTGGATACGCTCACTCGAAATGATATTAATTCGGTCTGCATTTCTTTTTACGGAGTCTATCATGTACTGTGGGATCTTCCAGTTGTATTTAGCTTTGAATCTCACAAGTCTGAGCATTCTCAATGGATCGCTCGTAAACATTTCATCCAGGTTTACTTTCGGATGACCAGTAAGGTTTCCTTCTTCTATATCCTTCCGGCTACGCCCGGTAAGATCTTTTATCTCACCGGTAGATAAATCTTTTAAGAGCATGTTGACCGTAAAGTCACGCCTCATTATATCTTCCTCTACGGTGCCCGGCTCGGTTACTCTTTGCCTGGATTTAGGATCGGGAAAGGATTCCTTCTGGGAGTCAGCAAATTCTATTACTGCGCCCTGAGTCTGGTAGAGGTCACCTTTATAGTTAATGTTTTCCTTAAAGGTAATCTGCCATATCGGGTAAGATTTTCCCATTTGATAAGGAGTCGATACAGATCCTGGATTCTCTTTGTTTAACGTAGTATTGATATATTTGGTCAGCTCTTCTGCGCCACCCCCCTTAGGGCTATCTACCATTATATCCAGGTCTTTGGCTTTTATTGAAGGATCTTTTTTTATTTTACTCAGATACTCATCGCGGACGTAACCGCCGACAGCATAAGCCTTACCTTTCCAAGGAGTGGTTGGTAGCCAATCTTTAAAAAGTCTTTCTACTTCTTTTTCTGCATCCGCAGCTACCTTTTTTAAAAGGTGGTTAGCTGCTTCTCTCAGTTTCGCTGCTGTCTTGAGTTCCATCGATTAATTCCCAAAAATGATCGTTAACAGCTTGAGCTATATCCGGGTCTAGATCTTTTTGGCCCGATATTAACTTTTCATGAAATCCTTTAAGGATGTTTTCTTTTTCAGCTTCTTCCATATTCACCATGTTATACAGATTGGTCCTAAGTAAAAACCCTTGCATACTTTCATTAAATGCTGAGAATTACGAGGGTCGTTCCTAGTAACCAAAAGGCGTGTGAGTCTCCAATCGAACGGGGTAAACTGGATACCAAAGTCTTCTATTTTCATATGGATTTTTACCCACCACTTTTTATCTCTTTCCTTCTGCTCTTCTTTAAATTTTTCGTAATCTTCGTCCGGGACGTAATCTGTCGGCTCAGCTTTTTTCATTTGCTCTATTACTTTTAATATGTCATCGGTTTGCTCATCTGGAAAATCGAAGCAGAGTCCTACGCCTTCATCTTCATCGTCATCAGAATCTTTTAATAGCTGCCAGATGGCGCACCCAACCCCATCCTTATATCGAATCTTCTCACCTCTTATTTTACCACTCTTAAACCTTATAGTGTCATCCATCTTTTTATCCTTGTTATTGTTACTTTTTACACGAAGATATTATTAAAGGATTATTTTAGGGAATCTCGGACTTTTGTAAGGGTCTCTCCCAACCAATTTTTTCCCTTCCAATCCTTGGGATTGTTACATCGGGGATCGTCCCATTTCAGACCTATACCCCAAATCCTATCATATGGGCTACCTTCCACAAGAATGAGGGGTGCTGTCTCAATCAGTTTTTCTTTGAGCCCGGGGTTTTGGCTGTACTTAGCGTAGTTCCCTTCAAAGACAATATCTTTAGCCTTAGCATTCCATAATTCTTCGTTAAAACCTTTAACTTTACGACCTAAAGCTTTTTGTTCTTTGGGGTTGTTTGTCGCCATTATTGATTCGAAGGTATGAAAGTCATTAAATATCCGAGCCTTCTCAGCCATCATAAACTGCTCAGCACAGCAATACACCCGACCTGCTACTGAAAAATCGGACATGTACCATTGAGACAGAAAGCCGTGCCAAAAGAACAGATACTTATCAGTTTTTCTCATTTTCCGCCTCATCCTTATAATCGAATTTGATAGAATGTAATAAGCTTGAATAATTTCGATTGAATGGTTTGGGTGTAGTTGTTTGAGTTATTTGGCCCCAGGTAGCAGGCTCGACAAATCTACGTCTTATTTTATAGCCGTCATAAGCTCTGTAATGGGGCAGCATCAATTCATTTATTTCTTTTTCCCCTACGAGGTTTTTTAGGTTTCTTTTCTTCTTCATTATTATCTGTTTTCTTAAAGCTGTTAATGTATCTTTTTTTCATTTCCTCAGTTTCATAGTAAGGACACTTACAAGAATCCGGTTCTATGACTTTTAAAACTGTCGGTATAATGATATCACATTTACCATTTTCTTGATTTAAACAGCTTTTTAAATTGCATTCATTCGTCTTTTTCTTGGTTATCTTCTCGCTCTTTTTGCCAGACAATTTTTACATCCCTCTCTAAATTGTATATCCTGTCATCTAATAATTCCCGGAAGCTTACGCCCATTGGTACCTTTCCAAGGGATTTTATTGAAAGATAATAGGTACCGCCCATCTGGACATTAGTCTTACGAAGAAGCTGCCCTTCAATGTAGTCCAACCTCCGAGTATCGTTGATAGAGATGGCTTGTTCCGGTTTTTGATTCCATTGAGTCCTGCAATTTGGCTCATTACACTGGCAGGTTAACCGTGTGCCGTCATTACTGAAATAGGCATTGATTTTAGCGCTCTTACAGTTAGGGCAGCAGGGCAATAGTAATCGGTTGCTGTACATAATAATCCTTTAATATAGTTCTATTAAGAGAGGTATATCTATGTCTAAAGATATTTCTGATAAAGTATCCCAGCGCATACAAGCTGGAGACCGTGGCGAATTTGTTAAATTACGCTATTCCTGCGATTATGGGCACGGTTTTTTGGGGTTGTTTGCTGCTCTCTTTAAAGGTAATATCGAGGAAGTCATTGATGACCCAGGCCCTCCTTACGTTGATAAAGCTCATATGCCTATGATTGTCAGGAACCTCTATTTCCTTTATAATGAGGGCAACGGAAATGAGCACCTAAAAGATATCCCCAAAAAATACCACAAATACATATGTGATATTTCGGAACTTAACAAGCCTTCCTCAGACTGCCTCTTTGAGTCCTGATAGAATATACTAATTAAAATAACTATTTTAAATCACTTTTTATCGAGCATATCTAGCTTGTATAAAAGTCCTGCTGTTTTGTGATCCACCAGATGTCCGTGGAAGGTATTTGCTGAGGATCCAGGAGGGGTGTAAGGAGCATACCATTTGGTCTTTTTCTCAACCTCTGATAGCTCCCGGGGCTCGTCGTAGGCTCCGATTTCAGTAGCATTACAGTGCTCACAGTGGTAGGGCCCACACTGTACGTACCCTACTTCTACATCAACCCAATCTGCTTCGCATTCTGCTCCACAGTACGGGCATTTTTTCTTCGGCCTCTCGTACGCCGATCTCATTAAAAATCCTCTTTAGAGTTTTTTCTTAGTATCTCATAGATTTTTCGGCCCTGCTCTATGTTTTCCTTGGGCTCTTTTTTGCCTTCATTTTCTATCATTGATTCAATAAAGGCCTTTGTTTGTTCTTCATTGAGAGGAGGAGTACAGCGTATTCGTAGCCGTGGCTCGTCATCATATTCCAGAGTACCATAAATATCCTCATACTCCTTTAAAGCTTGCCGCTCAGCTTCATCAACAATCAAAGAAATGTTGCAATCATACAGTCCGGCACAGGAGAACGAACCTATCTCTAACAATCTCATTTCCCCTTCGGCAGTTTCACAGATGTCTATGACATACATAGGATCCGGATTGTAGCCCTCATTAGCTATTTCCTGTGCCTTTTTTAATGCAGCTTTATCTTTTGGGAAGTTAACGATATCGATTTCTCGGTATTTACCAGAGCTTATAGGTCCTATTCTTTCTTTGTACAAGCTGCCTGTAACTACTTTTTTATCTGATATAATAAATCGCCATTCCCTGATAATAACTTTAGGGGAGCTGATAATGACCAAAGAATGTGGCTCTGTGAATTCCTCTACCCAGTCCCAGTCGCTTTCAAAATGCTTCTCATGGAAAACTTTTCCAGTAAAAGTTTTGTGCCCGGAACTCGGGCGCATAAAGAGAGCGTTTTCCTCACTACCAAAGGTCTTTTTAAGAAAACCCATTTGGCGAGGGACTTCTGCTCGGGGAAGCATTACGTAGTCGGAATTAAGATGGTGATGCCCTAAAGATGCATAATAACGAGAGCACTCGTACGCGATGCTGTTTAGCCAGGGACCTGGTACCCAGTAGTCCTCTTTTTGTAATTGTCTACAAAGATTAATAGATCCTTGCACAACAACGCAATCATGTCCTTTAAAAAAATGACTATACTTCCCGCTTTTAAATGGGCGATATTTTACTACCTCGGTCTGTAGCCCCCGTCTACGGGTTTCTTCAGCTAATTTGTCAAACTTGTTATCCGCTTCGAAATCTTCTATTAACCATCTTGGTCTTACTTTAGCTATAGCCATTTTTCAATTAAACCTTATAGTTATCACTTATTGAGTTTTTGTAGTTCTTGTTTTACTTCAGAAATATTTGTGTCAATACTTTCCAGCTTATCACATATGATAAGTAAAGAAAATAAAACTATGATTCCATATAGATATCGCATTATTAGGGTTCCTAATTAAAATAAGATGGCGGAGGGTGAGGGATTTGAACCCCCGTGCCCTTTCGGACGCTTGTTTAGCAAACAAGTGGTTTTACCGATTCACCCAACCCTCCGTTATCCTTGTACCGGAATGTATATATTAGACCAAGCAAATGGATATGAATGTGCTTGGGGGTAGAACTTCTAACATTAATTTTCTTCCGCCCTGATTGAGGGAATGGACATAAACTTCTGGCGGACATCTATCTAAATTCCTTGATAGCCATTCTGCTACCTCGTATCCGGTACCCTCTCCGGAAGGGACATAGACTTTACCGTCTAAGTCGTGATCAAGATATAAAAGATCCCACAAATTTGCGACGAAATAGCTTCATCCTATCCAAATCATCTTCGAGTATTAAAACATTCATGAGCATGCTTTCATAATTAAATAGCTATCAATTTTTCTTTTAATGTTGTCTATATGTTTGTCCAGACTCCAAGAAATATCTTCACCTAATTCTGGGTGGATAAGATTTAGCTGAATAAACACATCTTTTTCTCTTTTATACCCGGGTTCTACGCCGACTGCAATCTCATGTAGATAGTCAGCTTTGTATTGTCTAAGGGCTACCTGTCTGCCGAGTTCATACATGCAAATAGGCTGGTCGCTAGGGGCATCGCTAAACCACATTGAAAATATGTCACATTGGTTTAGTGCGTGGAATTCCCAAGTAATTTGTTCCTCAGAAGCGTTTGGGTCATCGATAGGAAAGTTTTCTCTCCGAGGATTTAAAATGATACAATCAGTACCTTCTAATCCTTTGATTACTTCATCCTGCCAATTTGGGCAGTTTGTTATACCTCCGGCTAAAAACACGGAAGGTAATCCTTGTACCCCCAACGTAAACGGACGAGGAGCTGTGTACAGTATCATTTTATCTCCTGGAAAATCCCATGGTTTTATTTTTATTTTTTATCTGATTTAGAGTGTACTTCAGCTTTATAATTGCATTTGCGTAAACAGAAAAAGCTGTAATCAGGTTAGCAGTCAGCATTAAAATATAGGCTGCTTTCGCAAATGCTTTTTTTGTTCTCATATTGAGCATTACTGTTGGACCTCAAACACCTCTTCACAGAGATGGTAGCTGTCTCTTTTTTCTTTTGCGATGGCTCTACATTTATCGCATTCGCCATCAGGCTTCCTATGCACGCAAACTACATTCTCATAAAGAGGATCCCAGGTTACGTAAACCTTTTCTTTATCTTTATTGTGTGAGTAGGATTTCTGAGCCTCAAGTACCCAACCGATATTTAAATTAAAAAGATGCTCAAGAGAATCGTACTCTTTATCTGGTATATGTCCCTTTAGGGGTATTAACCGACCAACACAGCTAGTCCAGTATCTACCCTCCCCCAAGGATTGTAAATCATAATAGTAGTCATCTTTATCCGTTTTGAAATCTATCAAACGTACTACCGTCGTTCCGTCTATCAGCAGATCACCTTTATGTTTTTCAACAAACTGGATTAAATCAGTTTTAGAAGATTGAGGGAAGTATGAATCGCAATCTTTGAGGTTGGTTTCTTCCTCGGCGCATTCAGATTTGGGGAGAGGAGTTACTTCGCCGGTTAGATATTCAAACTTATATCTGCAGGATTCACAAGGACCCTTCATACGTCATTCCTTTTCCATCCGTAGTTAAAAATAAACCAGTCTGCAGCTTTTTTTAGTTCTGTTTTTCTTCTCGATGATGGGAAGCGAAGCATCTCAAGTCGAGCTTCTTTGGTTTTGTACCAATAATCTACAAGCCAGTCATGAAATGAGATCTCTTCTTTTTTATTCCATGTGTGTGAGCAGTACCATTGGGGGTCAAAGAAATCAACATCTTCATATTTGACATTTACTCTGCTACACATTTCTTTCAGTGCCGCTTTTACATGGGTTCCAAACTCTCTTTTTTGAGGTTTATCTTGAGTGTCCATAGATATCTCCTTTTCAAAGCACAGAATAATGTATTATTTGGAGATCCGTATTTAAAGAAAATTAGAGAAGAAGGCAGGAATCGAACCCACGCCTTCTCCCGGACAGGGAGTGTTCAACCAGCTTAAACTACTTCTTCTCTAACATAGAGGCGGCTAAGGCCTTCAGGTGGCTACAAGGTTTTTCCTTGTTATCCATATTTATCACGCAACCACAAACTGTGCAGATTACGTTTGATACCTTAAGTGTGTGGGTTTCTACTCGTTCGAAGGCTTTTTTAATTTCTTCTACATCAATAGTCATATTATATTCTCCTAAAAAAATGGCGGGCCCACGGAGAATTGAACTCCGGTTACGAGATTGACAGTCTCGCGTCCTAGCCACTAGACGATGAGCCCTTAAACTGGTAGGGACGCCCGGGATTGAACCGGGGACAACGCGGATTTTCAGTCCGCTGCTCTACCAAACTGAGCTAAGTGGCCTTAAATTTATTTTAAAGCCACTAAAGTCAGAATCTCCCATCATTGCCTCCAAAAAGAGAAACCCCGCTGAACTTTCGCTCGGCGGGGTTTCTCTTGAATTCACTTTTATAAAAAGTTATCTTCGAGACCCCCGCCCGGGCATAATATCATCGCCACTATCAAAATCGATAGCGCTCATGCTGATGATAAAAATGCTGGTTACGATAGTCATTGAAGATAAACTCCTATTCATTGGTTCGTTTCTAATATACCCTTTTGTTACAAGGAATTCAAATACTTTTTTCAGAAAGTTTAGGAACCCATTAATAATCTTATAATATTTTCTTGTTATAAGATATTTTCTGTAAAGAGGGGCTACATAATGGATTGGGTAGGATTAAGTTTATTTGGATATAGAGAAGCTGCAAGAAAATTTAAAAAACCTGCAGATCTTCAGTCTATACTAAAGACCATCAATATCACCTCAGAACAATTTGAAGAGATTCGAAAAGAGGTGGCTCAAAAAGATACAGCCGGGTTAAAAGTAACTGCTCAGACTTCTGGGGCTATTGAATTATATGATCCGATCATCACCTACCTTACTTGGATAGTACTACACGACAAGTTTAAATCTAAAAAAGAAAAGCCTGAATATCCTACTCACCAAGAATATGATTTCTTTCATGATTTATTAGTTGCTGGTAAATTTGATGATATAAGAAAAATCATATCTAATGATAATGTTCCTCGTAACCAGCTACAGCAATATATACAGAAATTTCAGTCTTCCAATAAGTCAGATAATAAGCTCACCAAAGAAGATTTGAAAGTTTTAAATAATAAAAAAGAAGTAGTTGATTTAGGGGGAGGGTGGTCTTGGATAACCCTAGTAGATGATCAAGGCAACATAAAAGGTGGTTCTACGGTACTTACTAAAATACTAGGTCACTGTGGTAACGGTGAAGGTTTACCTGGAGATAAAATGTATCTATTAAGTAATAAAACCATGGGACTTATACCTACTATCAAAGCTACAGTTATTGTTGATGGTGAAGGAAAAATCAGGGAGTCTAAGGCTTCTTTCAATAGAAAGATAAACATTAATAAATATGGGGGTGCCTTCTTAAAACTTCTTGAGCAACCTTTCGTAAAAGGCCTAGACGATAGTGGTGCTTACATGGCTGATTCAAATCTCCATATGAGTGACTTTTCTGGTACTCCTTTTGAAGAACAAGCCAAGGCTCTTATAGAGAAAAAACCTAATCTTATGAATAATGATTTTGATCAAGTTATTACTAAATATAAAGATGAAGTATCAAGTCTCTCCCCAGAAGATAAAAAAGACGAATTACGGAAATTATTAGAAGATGGTCATATAAATTTAGTACAAGCTCGCGCCTTGAATGGCGGAAAATTTCCCTTTACAGACGACGAGTTGGTCGGTATGATTGATGGGGGATTAGATATAGGAAAGATAATTTCTGCCGGTAATAGCTTATTTAGCCTTAAAGTGCAGCAAGCTTTAGCAAAAAAAGATCCTTCAAAAAACATCTCTTACATGCTTTACATGGCAGCTACTTTAAATAACAGTCCTATAGATAAAAAAATTCTTATAGAGGGTCTTAATTCCGCAAAAAAATTTAAAATGAATAGCTTTGCAGGTGATGTAGGAGATGAGACAAAAAATAAATTAACTTCTTACTTGAAAAAGAATACTGATTTATTGTCCGCTTATCTTAAGAAAGATCCCTCGGCTATAGATTATTTCCCTGAAGACCAGCGAATGCATATATTTAATAAAATGCCCGAGGCGTTCGCCGAAGTGTTTAAAAAAGTTCCTTCGGCTATACGTTATTTCCCTGAAGATAAAAGGATGGATATCTTTAACCAAATGCCCGAGGCGTTCGCCGAAGGGTTTTATGAAGACCCCTCGTCTATTGGTTATTTCCCTGAAGATAAAAGGATGGATATCTTTAACCGAATGCCCGAGGTGTTCGCCGAAGGGTTTAAAGAAGTTCCTTGGTCTATAAGTTATTTCCCTGAAGATAAAAAGATGGATATCTTTAACCGAATGCCCGAGGCGTTCGCCGAAGGGTTTAAAAAAATTCCTTCGGCTATAGGTTATTTCCCTGAAGACCAACACGGTTATATAAAGGAAACTATAAGAAAAATAAATGAGAAGAATAGAACAAAGGAAGCGGCTACTATGAACAAGATATCTACCCTGTTAGACACAATAGCCAACCGATTGGAAGCAAAAGGCCTAATTAAGGAAGCTTTCAGCTTAGATACAATAGCAAATACTCTTGAAAAATGTGCTGCTATAGATCCATATGCGGCTACCTTGATAGCCCATGCAAAAGGTAATATGAATCAAATTCAGCAAGCTGCTCAAGATGTTAAGCAACTAGGGAAGAAAGGTATAGAATCGGTAGGCCCTGTAGAAGAAGTATTAGAAAAGCATAACTTAACTTTAAAGTCCAAGGATGAGGCTGCTTTAGAAAATCTTTGTGCTAATCTTTTAAAGATCTAAAGAGTATCGGGTATTGATGCTTTTTCGGTTTCTTCTAATTCTTTTTGTAACGCCTTTATATTTTCACGAGTTTCGTATATTATGCAGTGGTAGCTGTCATCAGTGTTATGTAGAAAATGCTCAAGCAATTTTATTGATTTTCTTAGCGTCTGTGCCTTCATTTTTATACCTCACAGAAAAACATGGTCTGCGTTTTTAACAAGAGCCTCGACGGCAGCACATTCTTTTGTGACAACTTTTTTTCTAAAGTTGTCTGTTTCGTTTTCTTTTTTCCTTTTCTTTCGGAAATCGTAGGTAGATTCTGGATCCGTCTTTCCTATGTGTACTTTAATATTAGAAGGAATATTAGAATGACAGCCATACAATCCTTCAAAAATTAATACATCACAGCTAGATTTATCTATGCTTGCATTAATTACTGCAGTGGAGAATTTTGACATTTGAAAGAACTGCACCCTATTGTAGAGTGGGTTATAAAAGGTCTCGTATGTCCAAGCCAGGCGTTTCCAGTCCATCTCTTTAGGTCCAATTACTTTGTTTTTCTTCCGTATATCATTACGGGTGTGCCAGGGAGTCATGTAATAGTCATCCCCAGATATTATATGGCACTGCTTACCGGAACAGATGAGCATCTCGGCCAGTTTATGTGCTGTCTCCGATTTGCGCGTTCCTGAGATACCACCAATAGAGATGGTGAAGCGCTTTAATAAAAGCTTTTTATCTAGACCCTCAAAAATTTGTTTAGAATACTTTTCGCTAATAGCATCCCAAACCAAATAATCGCCGAACATAATACACTCGCTATCAGTTATTGCTTAGACTGAACATAAAAAAAAGGCCCCGTCAATAGATAATATCAGCGGAACCTAAACCTTAGACTTTTAAGCTAGGCCACTTACAGGTTATTAGCAATCCAGCTAGGAGCTCCTGCATACATCTTCAAGTAACCGCCTCCAGCCGATCCCTGTGTTTGGGTAGGCTTAACCTCAGTCTCAGTAGAGGGGGCACCATTTACCGGGTTGTTTCCGGCAGAATTATCCACAACGTCTCCACTAGGATTACCCATGTTGGTATCTTTGGTCTCGAAAGTTGTGTTAATAGAGAATCCGCTCATTCCAGCATAAGAAGTATCTGTAGACATAATTTCCCCTTTATTGAGTTATTTTCAACGATTGTCTCAAAAGTATCGCTATGAACTATTAAATATTAAATGATTATTAATTTTTGTATGGAGGAGTTAAGTCACCATTTTTATCGATAAATCCTTTTTTCTCAAGGAAAGCTCGTGCCGCTTTTTTACTCCTGCATATCTTTCTAGAGTATGCCCTTAGAGCTTTTATTTCTCTTTTTAGTTCTTTTTGTGTCATTTTATAAGGTTATGCTTATGAGCTATATCTAAAATGATTTTACATGTCCAGGCATCAACACCCGTAACCTCAGCAACTGAGTGCTCGGTGTCTGCTCCCTTATTAAAAGCTTGAATAACAAGATAGGCTTTTTCGGGGGGGATATCATTGTTCGCTATTTCATCGCTGAAACTAATTACGTTAATAGAATCCCAGTTGGACTCGATGGTATTAGCTATAATATCCATTAAGTAAGATTCTTCGAAGGCTCCTTTTTCTTCTAAAGAATTTGCTATCTTTTCAATAGCCTGTATGGCGAGCTTAAGCGATAATTGCTCAGCTTCTTGCTTAGGTTCCTGCTTAGGTTTTTTCTCGGGCTTTTGCTTTTTTGCTCCTATCCTATCTATATCTAAATATTTTCTCCATTCCGAGAATGAAAAAGGATCCTTGCCCTTTTTTGGGCATACATAATCGACAAATTTAAAAAATTTTTGAAGTTTGTCGTAGCGGGTAGAGGATAAGGAGCGGGGCTCCCATTCCTTTAAAGGAATAGGAGTAACGGTATACTCTTTACCGTTATATAGAAAGGAAAACTGGCGTAAACCGGTATCGTGGTCTTTTGTCTCGCTTGTTACAATCGGATTCTGCATATTTCCTCCTGCAACAATCGAGTTATAATGAATAGATAATTATAACGTAAGAATCTCTGTTTCACCAACGTCTTCAGGTAGTTCTTCGACTACCATCTTTGTGCTTTTATCCTTAGTGTTAAACCAGAAAAATATCTGATTATGATGGGTTGTAAAGGAGTTTTCATCAAATTTGTCATTAGATGTGGTAGGGAATATCTCCTTATGTTCCTTTATAGCTCTTTCAATTAATCTTTTTCTTATGCTTTCCATGATTGTTTCCTTCTTTATTTTTTAACTGATTAAACAGTTTTTTTGTATTATTTATCATTGTTTTTAAGATATTAGGATCTTCTATATATTTTACGTTATCAGGGTTACTCTCGCTTACACAAATTAAATCAGATAGTATTGTGTCTGATATATCGTGAGACTCAACAATGTTGAAGAAAAAGTCGATCCCTTTTTCTGTAAATATTTTTTCCTTTAAATTAGCACAACACCGGGGCGTGCGGCTATTCTCATTATCTAAAAATTCCCTGGAGTTATCCAATAGAGTTGTGAATAAATCATACTCATAAAAATAGCTTTTTTGTCTCTGATATAACGTTTTAGTTCTTCATATGTAATTGATATTTTGTATGTTCTTTTAGACTGAATCTTCAAGGATCCATTATGCCTTGAAATATTAACCTTTGCTGGATCTGTTTTTTTATAGTTTTTTGACATCCATATAGGTTCATAATTATCGACTGAACGGTATCTATCTATATCTTCTTCTACGTTATCGGAGTGGACATAGCCGGAGGAAGCCCACTCATCCAGATCATTATCATATATCGCTCTAGAAGCAACTTCCCAGGCTACTGAGTTACCACCTGTCTCCTTGCTTATAGTCTGATACAATACATAATACTTTTTCAGATCAAATTCTATGCCCATATGGTTTTCAACGGTATCGCCCACTTTATCTGTTTTAAGTATAGCAATGAGCTCAACTTCTTTCAAGTCTTTAAAAGCTTCTAAGCATTTATCAATAAATACGTTATCTTGCATCATAGCTCCGTAAATCTGATTTTTTAGAGACACCCTCGTTTAGCTGGGTCTCCCAGAAATTTTGATAACACGCATTTAAGCCTGAGGTTTCCATAAGGGTGTTCAGAACAAACACATTTGGTAAGACATTATTGTCTTTCCGAAAATTTTTTTCGTCCAACCCCAGAAATCTGTTAGCAAATAGGCCTACGGCTCCTGACCGGCTAATACCGGCATCGCAGTGGGCTACTAATGTATCTACCCGATCCTTGTTCCTATCAATAAACTCTATAATTCTAAGAGCGCATTCTTTCGAGAACAAAGTTATATCTTCATGCTTGGAAAGCCTGTTGTACTCCTCAAGGGTAACATCAGAAAATACACATTCCAGATAGTCTTTACAACCTTTTTTCTTCAGTTTATCTTTATCGACAATTGTCTCATCTTTTGTAGTGGTAATCGATATTAAAGACCAATTATCCCATATTTTTATGGAATCATCTAAAATCATGTCTTTAATAACCATTCTTGGTACTACTATTATTTTTTGAATCATACTATCTTCTTTATCGAATGATAGAGCATATGGAATCTTCCAGAATCCCATTCATCGTGCCAGTGTCCGCAATAATATTCAGCGTTTCTGCACGTACGGAACACGTCATCTAGGTATAACCTTGTAGAATCCAGCTCCGTAAATCTGGAGCTTAGCCCTATAGTAGCAAAATACATGCGTATAAGAGTCTCCGGAGCGGTATGAGAGATTACGAAGTCTATTTGGTCTCCCATTTTTTCTAAAATCTTATAGCCTTTTTCTTTTTCCTCAGGTGACGGCACTTCCTGGGGCCACCAAGTTTTTCCCGGCTTACGCGAGTTCCGGTCGATGCTTTTTGCTCCACCCATAGTAAAAAAGAGTTTACCTTCGATATTATATACGTTACCTCTTTTTAGGTGAAAAACACTGTCAGAAGTCTTTCCAACAGAGCTGCCAAACATATCCACATCTTCGAACTCTTCAGCCAACCTTGCGTGATTCTCGTGGTTTCCGTCAACCCAGAGTGTTGTCCAGGGTTTATCATTCAACCACTTTAACCAGTATTCTTCAACGTTATCTTTTTTCGTCCATATCAGACCAAAATCCCCGGCGATTATTAAATAATCTTTTTTAGTAAGCGTTTTCCCCTCAGGCCAATTTTTGGAAGAAAGATCGCCCATCCCTAATTCGCCGTGCTTATCTCCAGTAACAAAAATCATTTTAATACTCTACTTTATCCGTCTCAAAGGATATACCAGTTTTTTTGACGATAACAGTTACCTGTATATGCTTTAAAGGGATTGGTAAAGGCGGTAAATAAATGTCTTTTCTATACGGATCATATCTTTTAATCGAAGGAACGAATGGTAACAGTTTTAAGCGCCCCCGAAAGGATTCGAACCTTTGACTGACTGGTTTTAGGGACCACTCCTCTACCACTGAGGTACGGGGGCTGATAGTCATTAATATACCTTTGTGATATATTTATTTTAACTACTTTACGATATCAAGGCTTTTGAAGATACTTCCCAGATCGAAACAAGCTAGTGCTGTTTCTTGGTTGTCCAGGTCTGGCTCCCGAAAAACCGAAAAAATCTTCTCTTCTTTTTCTAGTTTTTCTTTCCAATACCTGAGGCCCCTCAAATGAGGGACCCCAAGATAAATGAGAGTGCCATTACCCCATGCCTTAAAAAGAGATTCATGTTCTAAGGCATACTGTGAAAGCGCGTGGCCTCCTTGTACCAAACCGTAGACTTTGGAAAGATCAAGCCTCACTAGCACATACATCTTTGGCTGTGTAGGCATCTTTGATCTCCTGAATAGTCTTCCAGTTAGGTTCGTTACCTTCTCTACAATGGTTCTCAATTTCTTCATATTTTCGTCCTCTAAGCAGGCAGTAGGCAATATGACTGTGGCGGTAGTCAGCCTTTAGAGAAAGAACCTCTGCTTGTTCTCTCCAAGCATTCCCGGTTCCTGACTCCCTTTGGATTGATCTAATCTTGTTTTTGAGTTCACGTAGACCTAAAGCCTTCTTCTTCAGCGTATTTTTCAGAATTGAATATGAGGTATGCATTCCGCACTCCTTTAATTAAGTGAATAGTTAATAGATAGCACTTAAAAAAGGAATGCTTTAAGGAGGCTTAAAAACTCGGAGGACCTATGTGAATCCGGAAACCTACACAGGTGAGAAAAAGTGGGTCATTTTATTTTCCTATTAAGATTTAATATTTAAATACCGATAATTTCATCATCGTAAAAATAGGTATCTTTTTCGTGACCACTCTTCATTTTATAGATGAAATAAGTAGCTACTAATGCAAGAATACCCGATATAGCGATAATTTTTTTCATACTATGACTCTCAGATTAAAAGATTATTAGATACCCAAGTAATGATGCCCATATTGCTGGAAGTTATATACTGGGTTTTCTACAATAATTCTTTTGTATTTTTCAATGTAAGCTAAAAACTTTTTTGATTCCTGCGCCCATGATTTTAGGGAATTGCAGGTAGGGACTGTTCTTACTTTAAGCTTATGCAATAAATCATGTTCCCATTTAAAATGATGAACAAAATTTTTGGAGAAACAGCTATCTACTTCCGGAAAATATGTTTCTGTTCGGTAGCCGTTTACTTTTTCTCCGTTCTCCCGCAACAAAACATGATGACCTCCTCCGATGTCTCTCGATGCCTTCGCGGCCATTACCTTTTTATCCCAGGCACCTAACAGGTAGTGTGTAATAAACCCACCCAGTGAGAATATTTCTTCTAAAGAATATTCTTCTTTAAATAAAGGTAAGTCACCGCTGGAATAGACTCTATCTAGTAACCTACCCTCGATTGAATCTAAGAAATGCTCTGAACAATAATTGATTTGATCACGTAAAGGAGGATCAAAGTAATGAAATTCATCGCTATCCGCGTAAATCACCCAGTCCTGGTCGTCACAGACCTCATTTTTGGCTTTATTTTCGATCTCTATCTTTTTGTCCTCACTAAAATGTCCGTGCCAGGATCCATTTCCTTTTACATTATACCGGTTACAGACCTTACTAATACCCTGCAGTATATCGTATGAAAAATCTGGATAAGGCTGGTGGTTAGTAACTATAAATTGATCGACACCAAGTCTCTGATAATAGCCAAAGAAACGATCCAGATACTTAATATCAGGACCTATCGTTGTGACTAAATAAATCTTCATTTTTTAACTTTTGGGATAAGGTAAATTTCAGAAGTATCGTAAGATCCATCATCATTCTTGTTTAAGCGCCCATGATAGATTGGAATGTGTGGGCCTATCTTCCTGGCGGTATCCCGCGCCTCATTCAATGCTGTGTAGGGGCCTTCATATTTTTTGCCTTTTTCTACTTCTACGAAAAATCCTTGCATTTGTCCTCACTTGTTATACCATACCCAACCTACGAAAATTACCTGGTCACCGTTATCAAGATTTACCAAAAATCTTTTTAATTCGTTATCACCATCACAGGGAAGAGTGCAGGTAGTATAGCCATGGCCTAAAGAAGCTCTTTCAATATGAGAGAGTACTCGTATACCATTTAGCACAAACGATGCATCAAACTTGTATTCAAACATAGCAGAATCAAAGTTTGGCTTTCTGTACTGATCTACATCGTTTTTTACGATAATAGCAGTAGGTATCATCCAGAAGTATCTGTTGCCTATGATATAGGGGCACTCATAAATTACTTTATCTCTGATCTTTGATAGATCAACATTAAGTCGTTCCGCTTCATGCCAGGGGTCTGGTCTGATTAAAGATATTAAACCTATTTTTTCAGATTTAATAGATTCTAATTTATCGAAGTCATAGGTGTGGGAAACATACTCTGACCCATACAAAATATCTCCGTAATCTTCACCCTGAAAAGTCTTAGCGACTACTGGCTTAATCATGATTCCTCCGTACTTATTTCGTCTATTTCCTTTTGTATTTCCTTTTGTATTTCTTTCTTAGCTTTTTGTCTTTCGGTCTTCTTATTAAGACTATCTAACTCTGCCTCCCACCAATTGATGTATCCTTTGGGAGGATGGTTATCTTCGTAGTTATGACTTTTTGGTTTACGCCCGTAAGGTTTCATTTTTCACAGACAAATTCTAGTTTTGTCCCACCATCGTAAGGTACAGCTAGACCGGCTGTAATTAGCATTTCAGCCAAATTCTGACCATCAATAAGAACATCAGCTAAAATCCTAAAATATTTACCTCTTTGTATATTGGTAAGCTCAATTTTTTTAGCATTTGAAAGCTTATCTATGACGAAGGCTTTAGCTTCTTTAGCTTTGGCTTTTTCACAGGGGCGGCTTCCCCTTATCTCCGGTGCGTCTATTCCTTTTACACGTATAGATACTGTGTCGCCGATGAGGGGGTGAACATTATTGATATTAGCGTGAAAAGTATCGCCATCATAAACTTTAACGATGTTTTTCACCTTCAGGGATCCGTACGTCTTATCAGCAGCGTGAAGAGAATTAACTACGCAGAAAAATAAAATCAATAAAACAAACAAGTTTTTGAAAATTTGATTGTAAAGGTTCGATCCAAACATTGGGTGGTATCCTGTGTTAGAGCTATCCGTCCCAACCTCTATATCTTTGGGTGTAGACTCCATTTTACGCAGCTTTGGCGAATGTTTTGTACTGTTGCCAAGCATCCTCCCACCTCTGGGATTTGACAAGCGTACGGAATGTCAGGATGTTCTGACCACCTTCACAGGACCAACGCATGCCGCTTCGCTGAGATTGCTGGTCATCTTCTCTACAAGCTCGGCGTTGAGCTGCGAAAAGTTGAAGTCGTGGCATAAATCTACCATTTTTTGTTTAAATGTACTGACAAAGCGATCGACTATTCGGCCAATAGATATCATCGGATCCTCCTGAATTTCCCTTTAACTTGTTGTTCAATAAGCAGTTAGGGAATACGATGGGGGATCCTTTTTTCCTGAATACATGCGTAAAAACGAGTCTACACCCAAATCTTTCCAAAGATCTTTCGGCATTGTGACACTAAACTTTTCCATTAATTTGTTTAATTCAGTATACGGTGTAGATTTTATTTTGTATGGATCGTATGCTCTAAATGCTGTCCGGTTGGTAGTTGTAGCTGTTGTACGGCCTATAACAGACCCGTTTACAGCTAAATCGTTTTCATGGGAATTATATACTCCATGAGGTTTACCTACAGGTTTACCAAGCCAGCACTCGTCAGTGCGTCCTATAGATAATTCTGAAGCTTTGAATATGTCATTATTTCTATTTGGTGGTAACATAGGCATATTATAATATACTCCACAGATAAAAGTATTTAAAGGAGAGAAATAAGAAAATCGAGGTGCCCGGATTTGAACCGAGGACCCCCGCCTCCCAAAGACGGTGCTCTAGCCAAGCTGAGCTACACCTCGTTAGATTATGATTTTTAGAGCACTCACAACATTTTGGATGCGGTTGATGACAGTTGTCGTACTACTCCCGGCAAAAAGAAGACCTACGGCGTTATTTTGACCGTTAAATACCACTGACCCACTATCGCCTCCTTGGCTCATAGGTCCTGCAATAAGCTGGTCAGTAAAAACAGCCACTTTATTGGCTCCGTAGCTTACTTGTACTGTAGCATCTATCTGCTGAATAGTACCTTCTGTGTACCCGGTAGACATCCCACAGAAGAGAGCTGTCGGTGGGATAGTGGATGTTCGACTCACACACCGTGCTGTCCACCCGCAGCCTCTCGGCGGTGATCTTGCCGCTGCGCTGAGCAGCATCCAGGACAATCGCATTGATCTTTTGCCATGTCGAAGCCTGGATATGCTTGAATGCCGTACACAGCTGGTTAAAGCTCATCACCTTGCCCATGCCGATGCGGGTGAAATTGAGCAAAAAATCGCTATCTGCGATACGAATCACCGTCTCGCGGTAAGGAAGGTCTTCTATAATCATAACAATACTCATCCGCAATACCTGTTCGCTGCTATAACTGGCTCCACGCCCCTTGCTCGAGCCACATCGGCGCAGGTCTTTATGAACGACATTCAGAATCTCTGGATGCTCGTCCAG
>Ga0208075_1000355_pt1 | contig 25363 bp, 20 predicted proteins | sample HotLakmasection5_FD_184728 | JGI IMG/M metagenome (GOLD analysis project Ga0208075, IMG submission 184728) | Hypersaline microbial mat communities from Hot Lake, Washington, USA - Section #5 (SPAdes) | ecosystem: Environmental > Aquatic > Non-marine Saline and Alkaline > Hypersaline > Microbial... | reverse complement strand
CCCCACCCACAACCACCCTATAGGTGGCGCAGGCGTAGCCTGCGCACTTGTTAAATATAGATTTTTTGAAAATTTTGCAAAAGTATTTAACGGAAACTTACTCAAAAACACTAATAATTTACAGTTTTTAGTGGATGATAATAGCTTTTATAAAAATGTATCCTTAAATATAAATCTATTGTTTTAAGAGCAAGGTTTTAGCAGTTTTAATCAGGCAGGTTTTTAAAAATTATTTTTCATTATTTTTCGGTGGGGGGATAAATAAACTGTGGATTTATCAAGTATTGTCGGCATATTAATCGGAATTACAGCTGTAATAGGGACTGTGTTCCTGGAATCAGGCTCAGTCTCGGCAATTATTCAGCCTGATGCCGCACTTATAGTTCTTGGCGGAACAATCGGCGCCGGCATGGTGAATTTCTCCACCCTGACTCTGATAAATTCCATAAAGGACCTTAAAACAGTATTTTTTGAAGACTCACCTGATTTTAACCTGGCGATCAGCAGAATATGCGACCTGGCAAATATTGCCAGACAACAGGGACAGCTTATTATACAGGATGTTATCCCCAATATAGAGGATACTTTCCTGAAAAAATGTTTGAAATTATCTATTGACACCAATAATCAACAGTTTTTGCAGGAAGCTTTTGATTTTGAACTGGAAATGGAAGAGGAAAAAGGTCTGATAACTTCTATATTTTACGAAACCCTGGGCGGTTATGCTCCTACATTCGGAATTATAGGGGCGGTAATAGGACTGATTCAGGTTATGAAGAACATAGAAAACCCGGCTGAATTGGGTTATGGGATATCAACCGCCTTTGTGGCAACTTTGTATGGAGTCGGGGCAGCAAATATCGTGTTTTTACCCATAGCAGGAAAACTTCGCTACAGGCTTAGAGAGAAACTTTTATATAAAAAGCTTATTGTACAGGGGATTTTGGCAATAAACAAAAGTGAAAATCCTGTGCTTATAAAAGAAAAACTTTTAAATTATCTGAATTTTTCTGAAAAATATGATTTAAATGACTTTAGTAGCCGGTTTGCGGAAAATTAATTATTGGTATATAGGGAATAAAATGAAAAAAAATCTGTTAGCACCTGATCAAACATACACAAACCGCTGGATAGTAACCTATGCAGATTTTATAACCATGCTGCTGGCTCTTTTTATGGTTATGTACGCCCTTTCCCAGATGGATATCAATAATTTAAAGGAATTTTCAAAATCAGTAGGAAGTTCTTTTCAACTGCCTGCTAAGGAAAATCCTTCGGATAAAATTCAGATAAACAAACATAATTTGAGGAAAATTTTTAACACTACACAAACAGAAGTTTCTTACAGCGTAGTTAACACATCTTCTCAGGAAGAACCTATAAGTGAACTTAAACAAAAATTATCCGGCATAGAAACTACGCTGGAAAAAGAGGTAGTTGGGTTTGAAAACATTAAAAACATTGTTAAAGAAAAGTTAAATAATATGAAAGGGGTGTTAATAACAAGGGAGCCAAGGGGTTTGCTTATCAGGTTAAGTAACAGGATACTCTTTGATACCGGATCTGGTATAATAAGGGCAGAATCTATTATTTTATTGGATAAAATAGCCGAGGCCCTGAAAGGGATAAACAATCCCATAAGGATTGAAGGACATACTGATAACCTTCCTATTAAGACATCAAAGTTTCCTTCTAACTGGGAATTATCAACTGCAAGAGCTACGAATATTATCAGATATCTAATAGAAAACCATAATTTTTCACCAAAAGGGTTATCTGCAGTTGGATATGGCGAATATATGCCCATAGCTGATAATAATTCAAAAGAAGGAAGAGCAACCAACCGAAGAGTTGATATAGTGGTATTAAGTGGATCCAGTGAAATTTTTAATCCGTAATTAATAAAGTTTGGAGTAAGAAAATGGTAAAACCCTCTCAACCAAAAGGAATAAAACCAAAAGCGGAAATGACTGAAGAAGTTTCTGCGCCTGCACCCGTTGGTGGCGGCCTATCGCTGGATGACAGTACAAAACTTATATTAATTAATGCAGGAATTACCCTGCTAATATGCGCTCTTTTTATCGGCGGTAACTATTTTACGGTCAGTACTATAGTTGATTCAAAACTAAAGGATTTTCCTGCGCAGATTGCGCACGGAGAAACTGCTGAAGAAGAAGAGGGAGAATCTCATCAAAGAGGAATAATCCTTGACCTTGGGGAATTTATACTAAATTTAAGCGATCCCAGCGCAAAAAGATATCTTAAAGTTAATGTTGCGCTTGAGTTAACCAGAGCACCTCATGACCCGCCTCTGCATGCAGAGGAAGAAAGCGGTGGACACGGTGGACACGGTGGACATGGAGGCGGAAACGCACCTGATCCTCTGGAAATAATTGAAGCAGAAATGAGCCAGTATAAACCGGCAATAAGAGATGCGATAATTTCTGTACTGTCTTCAAAAACAGCAGAAGAACTTTCAAGCCTTGCAGGCAAGGAGCTTGCAAAAGAACAGATAAAAGAAGCTGTAAACCCTATTTTCGCAGGAGAAAGGGAAGTTATGAGAGTCAGCTTCGGCGCCTTCATTATTCAATAAGCTAAACGAGGTAAATTATGTCTGATTCAGATAATCTGTCCCAAAACGAAATAGATAATCTGTTGTCCTCTCTTACCTCAAACCTGGAAGAAAGTGAAACGGAAAAAAATTATGCTCCTTCTTTGCTTGAAAATATGGATGAAGAAAAGAAGGGTTATAAGCTGTATAATTTTCGGCGCCCTGATAAGTTTTCCAAAGATCATTTAAAGGTTCTTCAGGACATACATAAAGAATTTTCAAGACAGCTGGCGCTTCTATTAAGCGCATATCTGCGTTTAAATATGGATGTGGAAGTTGTATCTGTTGACCAGCTGACTTATGAAGAATTCACCCGTTCTCTGCCCAATCCTATAACAGTATGTGTTCTGGAGCTTAATCCGCTTCCGGGACAGATAGTTCTGGTTATAAGTCATGAAGTTACATTTTGTATTGTGGATAGAATGCTGGGAGGTCCGGGAACAGGCGATCCAAAGCCCAGGGACCTTACTGATATAGAAGAAGCTCTTACCAAAAGGGTGTTTGAAAAAATGACCAAGACCCTGGAAACAGCATGGAAAGGAATTTTTCCTGTAAGAAGTTCTGTGGTCGGGGTTGATAATAATGCTATTCTTCCCCAGCTGGCCAGCCCGGGAGAAATAACAGCATTAACAACACTTGAATTGCAAATAGCAGATACCCAGTCCGGCCTCTTAAGTCTTTGTTTCCCGTATCCCGTACTGGAAACAGTTCTCGAGCAATTAAGTACTCAGCAAATGTTCAGGTCAAGAGGCCTTGCTTCTTCTCCTGAAGATAAACAGCATATTTTAGATAAATTAGGCAATTCCACCATTGATGTTAACGTAATCCTTGGACATACAAACATAACAGTGGCAGATTTCCTGGATTTAAAGGTGGGAGATGTATTAAGACTTAATAAATCAGTAAATGATAATCTTGTAGTTAACGTAAATGAAAAACCAAAGTTTTTTGCCCGTCCGGGAACTAAAAAAGATAAAGTTGCAGTAACAATAACCAATGAGATTGATAATTTAGAAAATTTATAGTGGGGAACAACTATGACAGATAAAAACCAGGAAGATATTGATAAAACAAAAAACCAGGGTCAAGAAAGCGAAGAAAACCCAAAACCTGATAAAACACCTCCAAAAGAGGAACAGCCTGCTGTTGTAAAACCTGAAGCCGCAGAAGGGGAAGCTCCAAAAGCTCAACAGGTGGAATTTGCCGAGGAAGACATAGATACTATCGGTGAAATTGGCAATATCTTTATGGGCTCAGCTTCAACCACTCTTTCAACACTGCTTAAGCACAAAGTGCAGATTACAACTCCTGAGGTTGAAGTGGTAGAAGGTATTGATAATTCTTTTATTACAGAGGAAGATGTTGTAATAGTTGAGATAAATTATACACAGGGCCTCGACGGAAAGATATTACTTGCGCTGAAAAATGAGGATGCTGCGGTTATAGCAGATATTATGGCCGGAGGGGCCGGACAGCCGGATGATGGAAAGCTGGATGATGTAAAAATCAGTACTATAGGGGAAGTAATGAACCAGATGGTGGGCACTGCTTCTACAGCTCTATCCACGATGCTGAATATGCAGATAGCGATAAGTCCTCCTGTAGTCAGATTGTCTGAAAAAACCAAAGAAAGTGAAAAAAATCCTGAACTGGCCGGTCAAAAAGTTGTATCGGTAAAATTCAGTTTTAAAATTGGGAACCTGGTAAATAGTGAGCTGGTTCAGTTTATGTCTGTCAGTGCAGCAAAAGCCCAGGTGAACGGAATTAAAGAAGTAATGAAGGATATGAATGAAAGCCTTGCGGATAATTCTTCTCAGTCCATTGTGGACGAGCTTATTCAGGAACATAAGGATTTGATTGAAGATGATTGGGAAAAAATCCCTCCGAGTTCCGGAGGTCAACAGTCTTCTCATACAGACCCGTTTGCCGGACAGCAAAGTTCTCAAAATTTTCAGAACCAGGTTACTGTCCAGCCGGTGCAGTTTGCTTCCTTTGATAATGTACAAAATGCTGTAGGCACTGCAAACCAGAACCTTAACCTTGTAATGGATGTCAATCTGGGATTAACGGTAGAACTGGGTAAGGCAGAGCTGCCTATTAAAAATGTGCTGGAACTTACAAGAGGTTCAATTATAGAGTTGGACAAAGTTGCAGGTGAACCTGTGGAATTATATGCCAACGGCAAATTGATAGCAAAGGGCGAAGTTGTAGTTATTGAGGACAATTTTGGTCTGAGGATTACCAGTATTGTAAGCCCGGAACAGCGAATTAAGCATCTGTAAAGAATATATAGTAAATTTTCGAAAAGATAAAAAAACACCGAGCATAAGCTCGGTTTGATAGCTGGATCGTGTCTGGGTAAGAGTCGAATATATGCGTGTTTAAGATTATAAAACCACTTTTGCCAACAAATATAAATTCTCCTGTTGGGCTATCTGTTGTTATAATAGTCCTAGGTAAAATGTTTAGTTGAATTAGAAATAATGATAAAAATAATTAAAGGCTTTGTTAGAAATGTATTCATATTCCTTGTTCTGCTTGGGGTAGTGATTTTAGTTTATATTTTTTCCGATTCAATTTTTAAGTACATAATTCATGGAAAATCTTTTTACCAGGTTTATCTGGGAGATAAAGATTACAAAAAAGGAAATTACCCGGAAGCTATAGAGCACTATAATAAAGCTATTAAGCTTTATCCCAAACATACAAAAGCAAGGTATAACCTGGCGAATATTTATGTTGCCTTTGAAGATTATCAAAGTGCGATCGGGGAATATAAAAAGGTTCTGAAATATAAACCTGATTATTTAAACGCAAGAATAAGCATGGGAATTATTTATGCAGAGGAACTTCTGGAATTTGACGAGGCAATTAAGCAATATCAGAAAGTTGTTGATACCAAGACCCGGTTTATAAACATACCACTGATATATGACAATAAAAGATATGTTATGAACACAAAAGCAATTGCTTACTACAACATGGGACTGGCATACCGGGACAAGTCCATGCTTTTTACGGAAAACTCTTCAAGATTCAGGAAGTTGCTCTCAAATGCAGTAGAAGCTTATAAAAAGTCCCTGGTGTTAAAATCGGATAATTACAGTGCCCAGTTTAATCTTGCTCTTACAAAACATCTTATGGGGCATTATTCAGAAGCTCTTGCCGGGTATTGCAAAGCCCTGTTAATTTCTCCTCTTGATTATGAGGCGCATTATAATCTTGCTGTGCTTCTGCGGGAAAAGAGAATGTATAAACCTGCATTTGAAGAATTTAAAAATGCAGGTGCTTTGATGGATTATACCGGTGATACGTATAGAGCGGCTTATATTTACAGCATGTTGAGTGAGGTTAGCCAGATGGCAATGGCAGAGTATGGCTATACTTCCAAAGACCTGCTCAATAAGCTGGATGAGGAGCTAAAAGAAGAGGGATCTCTTACAGAAGCCAGGTCCTATACTTTAAAAGACATGGAAAAAAACCTGATTAAAAGAATCAAAACAGACAGTATCTGTAAAGAATACCTTGACCGCTTTTAAATTATTCTTTTATACTCAGGTTTTTTTTAACATTATGTTAAACATGGTTCTAAATGGAAGGTAAAAGTTATGAATAAATCACTACGTACTAAAATAATAGCAACTATTGGTCCTGTCACCAATACAGAAGAAAAAATTACAGAACTTATAAACGCAGGGGCCCGGGCGTTCAGGATAAATTCTTCGCATGGGAGCAAACAGGAACACGGTGAAATTATCCGGAAGATAAGAAAAGCAGCAGAAAAGCTGAATTTTTATATCCCCATAATATTTGACCTGCAGGGGCCTAAAATCAGGGTGGGAATTTTAAAAGAACCTTTAACCCTGATCGAAGGGGAAATTGCAACAATGATCCCCTGTCCAGAACAGGGAGATGAGGATTATATCCCTATAGACTATTGTGAACTGGCATATGACTTAAAAGAAGGCGATACCGTCCTTCTGGATGACGGTAAAATCCAGCTGAAAGTTACATCCATAACTTTTGAAAAGATAGAAGCTGTTGTGATAGACGGGGGGATATTAAAGTCCAGAAAAGGGGTGAATATTCCAACAGCCAATATTAACCTGCCTGCGATAACCTCAAGGGACATTGAATTTATTAAATTTGCTGTGGAAAACCGGGTGGATTTCATTGCCATGTCTTTTGTAAGAAAAAAAGAAGATATTCTGGAGGCCGAAGAGCAAATTAAACAGGTCGGAGGAAATATTCCGATTATTGCAAAGATCGAAAAACCGGAAGCCGTGGAGAATCTTGCGGAAATAATCGCAGCTTCATACGGGATTATAATTGCAAGGGGTGATCTGGGTATTGAAATATCACCGGAGCGGGTGCCTGTGGTGCAGAAACATATCATAAAAGAAGCTAATTCCCAGAGAAAAGAGGTTATAACTGCAACTCAGATGCTGGAATCTATGATAAAAGAACCTATTCCCACCCGGGCGGAAGCGAGTGATGTGGCAAACGCAATTATTGACGGGACTGATGCTCTATTGCTTACCGGGGAGACTGCTATAGGAGAATTCCCGGTTAAAGCGGTCAGTACCATGAAATTAATCGCTGAAGACGTGGAAAACAGTAATTTATATAAATTTAATACTTATGAGCCGGGCATGAGCGATGGTTGTAATGTGGATTCACAGGCTATCGCCAATGCGGCGATCGGTATGCTGGAAGAAGTGGAAGCAAAAGCTATCGTCGCTTTTACCAGGACCGGATTTACCGGAAGGCTTATTTCAAAAGCAAAGCCCGGTGTGCCTGTAGTTGCAATTTCAGATAGTGAAGAGGTTTGCAGGCAGGTTAATATACTCTGGGGGGTTTTCCCTTTCCACATGGAGCTTAGCTCGAACTTTACCGAGGAATTCCTGCGTAAAACCGATGAATTCCTTATTAAAAATACTTTTCTGGAAAAAGGCGACAGGATAGTAATCACCGGCGGCATGCCCTGTCTTGCTACAGGAACTACAAACTTTATAAGAATCCACGGCATAGGTTCCCTGTAGGGAGATTGCAAAACACAAAGATAACCGTCATTCCGACTTGCCAGGTGAATCGCATAATGGTTCCGGGTTTGCGATCTTTCCGCTCAGTATCAAAGAGATTTCGCTTAATATGGCGGTAATTTATTTATTGTATAAAATTCATAATAAAAATTCACATTCATTTAAGTTTAAGGTGGATTTGTATATAATCAAATCAGTATTTAAATTTATACTGATTTCAATAAGTAATCTTGAAATGAAATTAATGAACATAAATCGGTATGGCGAAGCGGGAGTTAGTTTTCAGAAAAATCCGGCTTTGCCGTGCGACAGCAGAGAGCCGAACTCATTTGCCGGTTTTTCCGAAAACTAACTCATTCTAGTATAAATACCGGTTCAAAGTTTGCATTTAGCGGGAGAGTGTGTTTTGGCAAACACCTATGAAAAAGAACATACAGAAAAACTGCCTCCACAGAGTTTAGAAGCTGAGCAGGAAATTCTCGGAGCAATCCTTATTGATCCTAACGCCATTGCGAGGGTAGTGGATTTCCTTAAGTCGGAATCCTTCTACAAGCAGGCACACAGGAATATTTTTTCTGCTATGCTGACCCTTTTTAACAATGGGGAAGCAATTGATATTATTACGGTTTCAGAAACCCTTAAAAAAGCGGAAAAGCTTGATCAAGTGGGAGGAAGGGCATATATAAATGACCTTGCGCTTTCTGTCATAACATCCGCCAATATTGAACAGCATGCCAGGATAGTCTCTGAAAAAGCAATAATGAGAGAGCTTATTTCAGCAGGCGGGGAAATTGCTAATCTTGCATATATTGATGTGGCAACTGAAAAAGCAGTTGACAGGGCAGAACAGCTTATTTTTTCAATTGCCCAGAAAAAAGCCCCGGATAAACTTACCCATGTTGGGGAAATAGTTCTGGATAGCTATAATCTGATTGAAACTCGTTATAACAACCGGGATGAGCTGGTAGGGGTGCCCAGCGGGTTTTATGACCTGGACAGCATGACTGCTGGCTTTCAGTCGTCAGATTTGATAATCGTTGCGGCAAGGCCTTCTATGGGAAAAACAACTTTTTGTCTTAATATAGCGCAGGAAATTGGTATAAGAAAAAAACGTCCGGTAGCCCTATTCAGTCTGGAGATGTCAAAGGAACAGCTGGTACAGAGAATGCTTTGCTCTGAAGCGGAAATTGATTCTAACCGTCTTAGAACAGGACATATGCACGCTGATGACTGGGCAAAACTTGCCCGGGCTATGAATGAAATGGGCGATTCTCCTATTTACATTGATGATTCTCCCGGCCTGTCAATTTCTGAGCTTCGTGCAAAATGCAGAAGGCTGTGCATGAAAGAAAAAGAACTCGGACTGATAATAATTGATTATCTCCAGTTAATGGAAGGTTCTGAGAACAGAAGGCAGGACAGAGTACAGGAAATTTCATCAATTTCACGTGGTTTAAAGGGTCTTGCCAGGGAATTAAATGTCCCGATAATTGCTCTATCACAGCTTTCCAGGGCAGTAGAATCCAGACAGAACAAGAAACCAATGCTCAGTGACCTTAGAGAAAGCGGAAGTATTGAGCAGGATGCTGATATTGTAATGTTTATCTACAGGGAAGAGTATTATGACCCGGATAACATTGAAAAGAAAAATAAAGCGGAAATAATAGTAGCCAAGCAGAGAAACGGTCCTATAGGAAGCGTGGAACTCTTGTTCCAGAGTAATATTACCAAGTTCAAAAACCAGGCAAGCAGCAAAACAAGCTTGTTTTAAATAAATAATCTCGCAAAGTATAAGCAGGGCTAATAAATTTTCGCATAGTAGTAAAAATAATCCACTATTGAATTAGCAATAAGCGGTAGAATTATTAACATGATTAGAGAGCCTATAACCGGCTTAAACAGGAAGCTCAGCTGGAAAACGTTTACTTGCGGTGCGGTCTTGGAAATTACCCCCAGGATTAAATCCTGACACAGCGTTGTTATGATTATCGGAGAAGCCAGTTGAAGCCCGATAAATAAGACATTACCAGTTAAATAGATTACATAATTCAGGTTAACCACTTCCTGAAGGGGTAGAGAAGTTCCGTATAAAGGGAAAATATCAAATCCTCGCTTAAATGCGATAAAAATCCAGAATAATCCCCCTATATGTATAAAAATAACTGTGCCCAGATACATGAAAAATCTTTCCATTACCGAGCTCTGGTTTTTAGAGTTTTGGTCAAACATAACTGAGGACTGCATCCCCATTTGCATATTGACCATTTCCCCTGCTGCCCGGATGGTTTCAAATATAGTCAGTGCAATAAAGCCGATTAACAGTCCGAAAATGAAATTCAGGAATATGGACAGAAAAAAAGAAGTTTCCGCCGGAGGTGCAGTGTGTTCAAAGTTTCCAAGAAAAGCAACTGTCATCATGATAGCAAATCCAAGTTTTGCCATAGATGGTATATCCTTTCGGTTAAACACCGGGGCAATTACTATAAATCCCAAAAATCGGGGGAATATTAACATTGCCGCATATAAATAATTTTCGTAATCGGGGATTTTTTCCAGCTCTTTAAAGATTTCTTCAAACATAACCCGTCTCTTTAGTCCTTTAATTCCGGCGGTAAATCAAGTTCAAACTCATTTATATTTTGCTTTTGGGGTAAAGATGGCGGCAAATCAAGTTCAAAATCACCTAGAAGAGAAGAAAGTTCTTTTGAAAGTTTCTGTTTGTTATTGTTAAAGCTGAAAAATTTGGTTAGTCCCCTCTTGTGTTCTGCTTTAATGTCAAAGTTATAGATATTTGTCTGTGTCCATACCAGAAGGTTGGTATTCACTTCCTGTAATGGTTTTATAAGCATCTCATGCCTGTCATTAAAGATGTCCGGCAGGATTTCTATTTGAAAAGCATCTTTGTCAGCTGCCCTGTAACGAACGATTTTTTCGTCAAAACTGAGTAAATGAGAATAGTTTCTCTTTAGTTCAAGTTTTTTGTTAATTTCTTCAACAGATAACACTCTATCAGAGAGAAAGAAGTTCGCTGAGAACAGAAAACTTATTAAAATAAATGAAATTTGTCTTTTTGTCATCATTTTTTTCTGCCACCCGTATAGATTTTTTGTTTTTCTATTAAGTTAGGCTGAGATATTGAGCTTTTCGGCGGAACTTTGGTTGATTCTTTATATTTATCGTCAGAGAATGGAATTTTTCCGGGATTTCTCATTATATCCATAGAATCCGGCATATCGTCTCCGTAAAACTGCTCATCCAGCATTTTTTTCTTATACACATAAAATTCATCCCTGGATAAAACCATTGCCTCGTCTTTAGGAACTATCTGGAAAGCTATGTTTGCGGATTTTGTGAAATATTCCGTCAGGGTTTTAGTGGAAAAAGGCCCCATTGCCATAATTACGATAAATACGCCCAGAACCTTCGGAGCAGCCGCAATAGTTTGTTCCTGTACCTGGGTAACCGCCTGCAAAATACCCACTATAAGACCGATTGAGGCTGCGGTTAAAACAGCGGGCATAGCTATTATAAGCATTGTCAGAAAACCTTTTCCTGTATGTTCAAGTAATAAATCCATAATTCATCCTTTAATTAAAACTCTGGACAAGCCCGTTAACAATCAGGCTCCATCCGTCAACAGCAATAAATATCAATAATTTAAACGGCAGCGATATAATAGTCGGCGATAACATAAACATACCAAGTGCAAGGAGGATATTTGCCACTATAAGGTCAATAACAATAAAGGGAATAAAGATTATAAACCCTATTTCAAAGGCTGTCTTTAGCTCGCTCATGATATATGCAGGCGCTACTTCGAATAAGCCTATATCTTCCGGAGTTTTAGGGGGTTCTTTGCCCAGTGTTTCAATGAAAAAGGCAATATCTTTTTGCCTTGTCTGCTTCATCATAAACATTTTTAAGGGTTTTACCCCTTCTTTCATTGCCATCACAGCTGAACCTGTTTCCTGATAGGGCTTGTAACCAGCCTGGTAAATATCCGAAAATACAGGAGACATGGTGTAAAGAGTTAAAATTACGGATAATCCGATCAGGACCATGCCCGGGGGCACCTGCTGGGTTCCCATCGCTGTTTTCAGGATGGAAAACACGATCACAAATCTTAAAAAGCTTGTCATAGTAACAAACATCAGCGGCAAAAATGTTAGTGCCGCCATTAAAATCAGTAGTTGAAAAGTTGGGTTCAGGTCTTTAAGTAAATCATCCATAATTAAAATATTCCTGTCGTGTATTTTTTTATTCCTGTTTTTAAGGACTCAATATCCGGAAGATCCGGATTAGAGCTTTTTTCGAGATTAATTTCTGTGAGAGGGTCAATCCCTCCTGGAAAACCGTTTCCTTCCAGTTTGGTCATAAAATTACACTGGTCTCCTGATGAGGCTATTAGAAATCTTTCCCGGCCTGCCTTAACCACATATAAATTTTTTCTGGGTTCCAGGTTCAGGCAATTTTCCACTTTTAAAAAGTTGTTTTTATTTTTATGCGGTGTAAAAGTAAGGCATTTCTTGACAACAACAAGCGCTATAAAAATAACCCCTATCATTGCCAGTGTATAAACCGAAAATCCTGTTATATAACCTGTCATATACGACTCCTTATTCTTCTTCGTCCTCGTCATCGATTTCAAAGTCTGATTCTTCGAAATCTTCGTCTATCTCCATATCTTCAGATTCTTCTTCGGATTCCGTTTCTTCTTCAGGTTTTTCAGCTGTCTGTACAGAAAGTTCAGAACCCTGTTCCTCAAGTTTTTCAACTTCAGCAGACTTTGCTTCATCAAAAATATCCGTAATCCTTATGCCATAATTATCTCCAATTATGACAAGTTCGCCTGCCGCCAGTTTCTTGCCTTCCACATCAATATAAACCTTGTTATTAGCCACAGAAGCTACGTCCACAACAAGACCCTCTGTAATTTCACGCAGGTCGCCGAGTTTCATTTTTACTTTTTCAAAACTGGCGTTTACCTCGACTTCCAGGCTGTCCCATATACTTTTTTTATCTTTTTCTTCAATCACAATACCTTCTCCATCTTCTTCATCTTCAAAATCAATAACCAGGCTTGAACTGGGGTTAATGTTTATGTTTACATTCTCAAATTCCCGTAAATACATGGTGTGAAGATTGCTGTTTTCCAGGATAATAACATCTTCAGGCTCAATATTTTTTATTTCATCAAGTGAGGCCTGGGTTTTCCCTACCAGAATGTTTGTTTCTACATAGGTATCATTGAAAAAATCCATTCTTAACAATGATTCGGGTTTGGATACGGGCTCAATTTTTCTGAAAACTGATCTGGGAAATGACAATATTACTCTCCCTGCTTCCTGATCGTTATTTGTGTAAATATAAAAGGTTAAATAAGCGGTCTTTTCGTTTTTAAGGGTGTGCAATATGCTGTTAATTTCTTTGGGGTTAAGGAATAATTCGTTGATATGCCTGTAAAGAAATTCGTTAAAGGCGGTAAGTATTCTGGCTTCCAGTTCTGTTATGTCTTTTAGCTTTAAAAATCCGGGCTCATCCTGTCTTTTTCCCAGGGTATTGAGAAAAATCAGGTTTGCGGCTGTATCAGATATCTTGAGAGTAAGATTGATTTCTCGTCCCAGTCCTATCTGGGTTACAAAATAGTCATTTTCTCTCCATAAAAAACTCGGTTCATAAGATAGTCCTGTAAGGACAAATCGCAGGTCTGTATTTGAAAACTCACTGCCGGCATTACTAAATCTGTCGCAGAAGCTGTTTTCAAAGCAGTTGAATATAGAATGAAGTGAAATCTCATTCATTGATTCTGTATATTCTGCTAAATTTTTGTTCTGCAGATTGGAAGCCATCTTCTTTAACCCCGAAATTTAACCCCGATCACATACCGTGTGAGCTTAAGACCTTTTTACCCCTATAGTTTTTTAGGATAGAGACTTTAAGCCCTGATGGCATCAACTATATAATGTATTTGTTGAGTGCCGGGGTTATTTTATGTAATAGATGTAAAAGATTTTAATAATATTTCAGCTAATGGCAATTTATTTATCCCCGGCTATTAAAAACCTGGTCCAACAGGCGGTTTGGAGTGGTTCTTTCTGGCGATAAGTATAATTAAAATTATATAATTCTCCAATGAAACCAGAAATAAAATCCTGTTTAATTATTGAAGGAATTACTTATGGAGACAGATATATATGGAAATTTTAGAATTTATTTTTGCCCCCTTAATTTTTATTCTGGACCTGGTCGCTATTTTTGATGTTATCACCGGGCCCAAGGAAACTTTAAAAAAAGTCGGGTGGATTCTGGTTATACTGCTGCTCCCTGTAGCAGGACTAATACTCTACTACCTTATAGGGAAGGAAAACCTTTTAAAAAGGGCTTCTGAAAAGTAAAGCCCGGGATTATTTAAAGGTATAAACAGCGTCAATCACAACATTAACCTTTTTATAAAGGGAAACGGTGTCATCCATTCCCGGAAGACGTTGCCCTGCCGAATCCGGGTTGTTTACTTTAAAATTATCACATCAGCGGATTTTAAAGAAGCAATCTTTTTATCGCTGTTATTTGCAATACTTCCGGCTTTTAATTCTGTATTATGCGTAGCCAGGGGGATAAGCCTGCTTTTGAATTCTTCTGTTTTTGTATAAAAGTATTTTGGCTGGAGAGAGTTTATTAAAACGCCTTAACACATTTTAGAATATACCCGGAAATATTTCTAAAATCACCTGAGTTTTATGTGTTAGAGTTATTTAAATAAGCATGCGGGTAGAAATAATCTTCCTTAAACCCAAGCCTCCTGTACATTTTGATAGCAGGGTAGTTGTCTGTATCAGCCGTGGCGTTGATTTCGGATAAATAAATTTTCTTTTCCTCTATTAGTTTTATAAAACCGCTTAACACACTCTTTAAAAGCAGTTTGCCCATTCCTTTGTTCCGGGAATCTTTTCTGGTGGCGATAAGCGGAATATTAATCTTGTCTTCCGCAACCATTGTAGCAAGGCAATAACCCTCTACTTTCCCGTCCAGTAAAAGTATCCTGGTTTGTGAAGACAGGAATTTCCCGTATTGATCGGATAAAATCTTGTTCAATACATTCTCTGAGCCTTTATAAGTTAAAAAGCGAGGGTCAAATTTGGCGTTTTTAGTGTTTTTAAAGGAAAGATGAGTTAATTCTATGACTTCATTTTTAAATTTATCGTCCCATATAGATAGCTTATGTTGGTTTAATGCCGGTACTTTCGAGTTTTTAAAAATCCGAAAGGACACAGGGGATTGGAAATCATATTTAATGATTGACTGTCCTACCAGCTTAAAGCCAAGGAGGGCTATATCCCTTACAAAAGTATCCTGTCTGCCAAGCATTGCATAACTTATGGTTTCCCAGCTATTGCTCTGTAATTGTCTGAGAAACTCTTCCAGAAGCGCAAACCGTCTCTTGTTCTCATTTTCATCGTAAATTGTATGTATGGTGTTTATTTCAATAACTTTATAATTTTCAGGGGAGTAAATTAAAATTCCAGTGGGCCTGGAATCCTCTATTAACACAAGCCCATCAAGTGTTTTGCCCTGGATAACCGAGATGAAATTATCAAATTCTATGGGCTGATTCTCGTATTTATAATCCCGCAAGGCTTTTTGCCGAAAATCTTCGTAAATTTCCTTTATTTTCCGGTAATTTTCCGGTTTAATTTTCTCTATGGTATACATTTTGGCGCAAAAACCTATTGAAATCGCTTTATCCGTATTTTACTACGGGCTTTTATATAACTGCAAAAAGTTTACATTCCGGGTAAATTTTGTTTAAAAAAGTTTAAAAATTTTTAAAAAATAATGGAAAAAAATTGAAAAAAATTAACAATTTTTAAATTTACAAGCTTTATAACATTAGTACAAAAATATACTTTACATAACAAGGCTAATTTTTATGGATATAAAAGGACAAATTCTCCTTCTAACCAGACAAAAACCTAAACCGGACCGGAATCAGGGAAATTTATGGCTGCCCACAGCCACCGGTCAGTATAAAGACCGGGGATTTTCCGATTTAAGCTCTCTTGCCTGGTCAAATCGGTCATTTCTTTCTTTTGGTGTGGACAAATCACGCATGAAGCCTCACGAAAGAGATCAAAAAAGGTTTGAACAAACTCTGAAGAAGGATGGAGGATTTTTTCGTTTTCCGCCGGATAAGTACCAGATAGAAGCTGCAAAAAGTATTTATGACGGGGATAACCTTATAGTAACTGCTCCTACGGGCACAGGAAAAACTCTTATAGCCGAATATGCAATAAATAAAGTGCTTCATGACCCTGAGAAGAAGAGAATATTTTATACTTCACCGTTAAAAGCTCTTTGTAACAACCAGTATGAACATTTTAAAAATACTTTCGGGTTCAAAAACATCGGTATAATAACCGGGGACAGAAAGATCAACACCTCGGCTCCTGTTGTGGTTATGACCACAGAAGTTTACAGAAAGATGGTTTCCGGTATCCGGGAAGGGAATGTCGGTGATCTGGACAGTGTAATTTATGATGAATTTCACTACATGAATGATGTTGACAGGGGCGGAGTTTGGGAAGAATCAGTTATACATACCCCTGACAAAGTTAATATGCAGATCCTGTCAGCTACAATAGGTAATTCAGACCAGGTGTCGGAATGGATTTCTTATGTTCAGAGACCAAAGCCGGTTAATATTGTTACTGTGCCAGCAGAAGACCGGCATGTGCCTTTAAGATATTTCATGATTTCTGAACCTATCGGGAAAAAAATAGATGGAGTAGGGCATTTAACCCTGAGTAACCTGATTGAGCAGAAAATTAATTTCCATAACCTTTTTAACCTGGAGCAGAATGGCAAATTAAGCGAAGTGCAGAAAAAAGAACTGGAAGGTTTTAAGCAGGGTGTTTTAGGCAAAAAAGCCCCTATAGAGAAAAAATACACTGATTTGGTGCAGGATAACCATGTTCTTCAATATTTACAGCAGACAATAGCTGCGGAAAACCTTGAAGGAGCAGGCTATGATCAGGTAATAGACGGCTTTAACAAACGATATGACAGGTTAAATAGTGTTGAAAAGAGTATATCAGGAATATTTCGGAATCCGGCAAGGCTAAGGGAGGTTATTGGTTCGGTTAAGATTAAGAATAGTAAGGATTTTGACAGTCTGGACAGCGGGGAGTCTCTTGTCAGAAAGATAAAAATTGTAGATAATACTCTTCAAAAAATGGACAACGGACAAAAAACGAATTTGCATACAAGTTTTATAGACCTGTTCAATCCTTCCAAATTTGAAAGGGCTATTTCTGATGAGCTTGCTAAATCGGCACTGATAAACAGGGAAGAATACCTGGTTAATCGTATTGAAAATAATGTTAACCACATTATTCAAAACTTCGATAAGATTGATGAGCTGACAGAAAATAAGACTATCAGGGGATATGAGGATTTAAGAGTATTAGGAGGAGAAAAATCCCTGACTCCTGATAAAATAGAAACAAAAAAAATGTTGTCAGATACTGTCAACCTGATTGAAAAAATAAACCCTGACCCTGCAACGGATGAATATAAAACCTTGCAGTCCCTGTTTATAAAGATATTTAACCCTTCTAATTTTGAAAAATATCTGGCAGGGGAAATGAAAGAAATAAAAAGCCGGAACCCTGAGGAAAAACTGGAAAAAATAAATGAAATAAAAACACACTTTAAGTCCCTTCTTGAAAATCCGGATCAAATCCCGGAAAAAGAGCAGGAAACATACGGACTGATTAATTCTGTTTCAGAGTTTATGGGAAAAAATAAAATACAGGAGGTAAGAAGGTTTTATCAGGACAAACTAAAAAAACCGAGTTCGGCTGATAAAGAAAACCTGAACCGGGAAATTGAAAACCTTTTTGGGTTGCAAGAGAATCTTTATAAAAGGTCAATCGCCCGAAAACCCCTGTTAGAAAAAATGCAGGAGAATGTAAAGGAAATCAGGGGATATCCGGAGGGTTATAAAGCATTTTCAGAAATTGGTTTTTCTGGTCCTGATGGTTGTAAAAATGAATCTTACAAAAAGGTTTTACCACTTTTCAGGGAAATTTATAATTTGTCTAATAAAAAATTTGAAGACGGGGAAAATGTATTCAATAAAAACCAGACGGCAATTTTTAATTCTCAATTTAGAAAATTCGCAGAAAATCCAAGGTTTTTAGAATTTGATAACTATATTCAAAAAGAAAAAACCAGGCTGAAGAATTTACAGGACAGTCAAGCATCTTTAAAGAAAATAAATAAAAATTTTAATGAAATTTTCTCTGATCCGGAGCAATTCGTTGAGCTGATAGGCGAAACCAGGATTGAAAAACCCGAGGATATAAACAGGCTGGACCCGGAAAACCCTTTAACCGAACAAATTAAGGAAACCCTGGGTATTATAGAAGGGTTAAAAACAAAAGAGTCAGGCGGCAAGTATAATGACCTTGATGCTGAATTTATAAAAGCGCTGAACCAGAAAAAATTTAAAAAATTCTATGACTTAATCCGCAAAGAAAAAAGCGGGATAGAATCCTCTACTGTTTTATTGGAAAAATTTAATCCCCGGGAAAATATTTACCGTCAAATAAACGTTGCTTTTAATAAAAATAATTCGGAAATGCCGTTTTATAAAATGCTTGTAGATTATATGGGCGCATCCGAAAACCAGCCGGATTATTCCCCGGAAAAGGAAAAACAGGCAATAGAAGCCAATATAGCAGCAAAAGAAAAAGTCCTTAATCAGAAGAATTATGATTATTCCGCTTTACAGCTGGTAAAAAGCAGGTACAGCAGTCAGTTCAAACAAAATATACAGATAGAAAACCTTCAGAAATTAATTAATACGGATCTTGAAACCATTCAGAATAAGCTGGAAAAAGAAAAGCTTGAGCGGGCAAAAGAAATACTCAGTCCTACAGCAGGTATAGCAGGCAAGACAATAGCAGGATCTATAATTGCAAAACAAATTAAGAATATAGATGAGGGAATAAAAAACGATAAGGACAGGATAGACCAGGAAAAAGCCGAACTGGTAAAATTGGCCAATAATCAGAAAAAATCTCCTTATGAGGATTCTTTACTGCTTTTTGCAAGGCTGATAAACCCTTCTGTCAAATATAAAACCGAGATAACAAACAGTAATAAGTTTAAAGGTGTGGACCATTCCAGGCTTGAATCCCGGTTGGTAAGGTATCTGGACTATAAACCGGAAAAAGCAAAAAGGCTTGCGCTTGTACTTTCTTCCAAAGAACCCCGAAAGCTTGTTAATATAAAAACCAAACCTGAAATTATAAACGACATAGAAGAAAATATCAGGGATATTTTTAAAGACCGGGATAGTCTAAATGCTGCATTGAGAGGAAGAAAGTTTGATGATTTTAACGCCCTGGATAATTTTGATACAAAAGATCCACTGGTACAGAAGGTCCGCACAACCGCCAGCTTAATAAATTCTGTGTCCGGTTATCCGGGCACTGAAAATACTGAAAGGGTAAAGAAGTTTTTCATAGATTCTCTTAATAAAAGGCAATTGATTAATGATGATAAAACCAGCCTTGAGAAACTTTTTAGCGGAGAAACAGAAAAGTCCATACAAAAAAGCAGCAGTCTGCCTGCTCATAAAGTAATTGAATACATTTATCAAAACCATGAAAATGATAAAGAAAAATTTTTCCCCATGATTTATTTTATTTTTAATAAAGCTGACTGTAACAGGACTTTAAAGGCTTTTGTAGAAGGCAAAAGCAAACCTCTTGCCAGCGAAAAAGAGCAGAAGGTAATTGAAAAAAAGATAGAAAAGTTTTTTAAGGAAAACCCTTATTTGTTAAAAGGCAATCCCCGTCTGGAAGCGCAGTATTCAGATAAGAAAAAAGTAAAAACCAAACCAACCCCTGAAACTAAAGAAACAGGCGAAGAAGAGATAGAGAAAAATAAAAAGCAGCAACAACCCTATACCAATCTTGAATTATACATCGAAGCAATGAAAAAAGGAGTGGGAATCCACCACAGGGGAATGCTGGCACCGGTAAAACAGTTTGTGGAAGAGGTGTTTAATGATAAAAACAAGCCATTAAAAGTTGTGGTTTCTACGGAAACAATAGCAGCAGGACTTGATTTCCCGGCAAAGACAGTTGTGATAGATTCCCTGGTACAACCTTACGAAGGCTACTCGGAACTACCGGCAAGCAAGTTCCACCAGATGTCAGGAAGAGCAGGCAGGAGGGGTAAGGATGATATCGGCAATGTTATTGTGGTAAACAAAGTCAATAATACAGCAGGACAAGCATTTAAACTGATAAACTCCGCACCTGAGCCCATACAGAGCAGGCTGCGGGTGAATTACGGAATGGTATTAACTTATCTGAATAACAAAACTCTTGAGCAGGGCAAAAAGATGCTTGAACGTTCTTTTAAGGTTTTTCAGTCTGATGAAAAACAGAAAGAACAGATTAAAAAGCAAAAATGGGGAATCTGGGGAGAAATTGATGAGGCAAAAACCCTGTTAATGGATACAAAAAAGGTTTTAAATTCTCCTCCTGATAACAGGAGAAGAAATAAATTAAAGTCGCTTATAACCAGGCTGGATAAACACGACCTTACCAGGATTGAAGAAAGAAAAACTCTTTTGCAGGAAGAATCACAAACTTTTTCTGAAGAGGAAACGGGCATCCTCACAAGGGGAAGGGATAACTACAAACCCCAGATCAACAGGCAATTTAATATTTTGAATAACATAGAGAGCGCTCTTAATTCTTATGGTTCAATGAGGGTTTCCCCGGAAAAAGAAGAATATTACAGTGAGGAAAACATAGAGGAAAGAAAACAGCTTGTAGAAAGCATAGACAGGTCAATAGAACTGCTTGGGGAAGCGGAAAAACTTCCCAAGCTCACTAACGAAGAAAAAGTGCTGTTTAAAAAAGAAATAAACGACCAGCTGGTCAGTATTGCAAAAGAATCCATACCGGGCTTTTCAGGGGTTTACAGGAAAAAGGGTGATGACCCCTCTATATCTGACCTGCAAATCGACCTGAGTTCTCAAATAACCGAGGAAGAAGCGGACATCTTCAAGGAGGAACTGGAAGCTTTAGGTATATCTTCTGGGGAATTAACCTATGAGGATAACTTAGAAGTTCAGAAAACAATAAACAAAGCAACAGAGGAATTATATGAAGCAAAAATTGATACTTATAAAGGAGATAACAGGACAAAAACCGGTAAAATAAAAGAATACCGGTATAAAACCGGAGATAATACAGGTATAAACAGGAAACAGATACTTGAAAGGCTGGAGAGAAACCCGTTTACCATGTCTTTTAGTAACCCGGTTTATTTTACTTACCAGAAAGACCTTTTAACTAAGGTAAAGCAAAGGATAATAAACCCTGGCTATCAGGGAGAACAGGTATTTGACCCAACGGTGGAGGATTCGCCAAAAACCAAAACCCAGGAACTGAAAGAGCATTTTGAAAAGTGTTATAAAGTCATGAACAGGCTTTATGAACCCCGGGAAGTCCCGGAAGAAGATGATCCGGAAAAAGCAATCTTAGAAGTTAACAAAGAGCCTTTCTTCACAGAAGAAAACGGCAAAATTAAGCTTACGGAAAAGGGAAAAATAGCGGCAGGAATGCAGGGTATCAACCAGATACTTGCAACAGAGCTGGTATATGGAGAGGAAGCACTGTTCAGGAAACTTTCCCTGCCGGATATTATTGCGGTGGCTTCTGCATTGATGACTGACCTGGGTGAGAAAAAAGACGAAAATATGAAAAGCGAACTTCCCCCGGGGCAAAAAGAGCCGGACAGTATGAATGATGCGCTTAAAAAAGTATACGGCAGAAAAATGGAAATTGAAGCTGTTCAGAAAGAATGCAACCTTGAAGGCGGTAAAACAGCGGTGAACTTTGACAGGTGTCTTGTAAATGCGGTTTATTCTTATGTCAGAGGCGAAAGCTTTAGTTATGTTTTCAGGAACCTTATCAAGAAAAAGCCCAAGGGATTTATGGAGGGTGATTTTGCGGAAAATATACTCAGGACAATAGACTTCCTTGCCCAGGCAAAGGAAGCTGTCCCCAGAGAGGATGCGGAATTTCGGGTTAAATTGCAGTGTGCTATAAACCTGCTGGATAAACAGCCTATAACCAATATGATTCATGCCCCTGAAAACAGGGAATTTGGCGAGTTTGAATTTGTTCCGTCCGGGGAGTTTTCAAAGTTAAGGGCAGGGGCAAAGGTAGATAAAAAGGTAAAAGACCTTAATAATCTGCTTGATTTTGCAAAAATTCCGCAGGAAAAAGCTTTGCGAGATTCCTTCCTGGCATGTCTGGAAACCACTCCGGTCCCGCTTGATAAATATCATAATGTGCTGCGGTCGGTTTTTTCCCCGGAATTTAAAGAAAAAACATCAGGCAAAATAAAAACAATAAAGAAAGTTATTGATTTATACAATACCGGTGAAATAATTGATTTTCAGCCGGAAATAGGTAAAATTGCAAAAGAAGCAGGTGTTGAAAAGGATTTTGTGTTCCACACTCTCAGGGATTATCAGGAATATAGAGAAAAAGGAATAATACCTGACGAAAAGAATATTTATAACGAAGAACTCCTTGACGGCGGAGCTGTTTTTGAAGAGGTGGCAGCAAACGAATTCAGGGATAATCTGTTTGAAGCAGGAAAGAATTTCCTTGAATCCAAAGGGCACAATATTGATGAACAGTATGTAAATAACAATTTTGTACTGTTAAAAGGTGTTAACTTATGTTCTAAAAAACCGCGCAAACTTCTTGGGGAAGCTGATTTAATGGTCTTTGACAAAAAATCCGAAAAAGTAGTTGCTGTAGCAGAATGCAAGGCGGGTAACGACATTTCAGTTATTAACAAAGGATATAGAACAAGAAAAGATAATATAGAAAAACTGATGGAATTCAGGGTTGACCCTGAAAGAACCAAAACAACCCTTAACGGGCAGGAACTGAAATTACCTGAGGACTCATTTGACCTGGATCCAGGGGTTGTTGTTATAACAACCGCAGAGTCCAGAGCGGAAAAACAAAAAGGCAAGATAGATTATCATTGGGTGAGTGAGTTTGACCGGCTGGATGTCCAGCTTATGTCCCAGGCACTGGCTTACACGCTGATACAGGAAGCCGGGGAAAATAAAAAATTAACACCACCATCGGGTTTTGTGGGTGAAAATGGAATTTAAAAATAATTAACTTGTAATTATGGTTAATTTTTGGAAAAATCTTTTATATAATTAAAACAGAAAATTAATTTATAAGTTTAGCTTTAAATAATACAAATTTTAGCGATTGGATTTACGGGAATTAAAGAGTACCAGACAGCATAAGAGATAGGAAAATGTCAGGATTAATAAAAGAGCATTTAAAGAGGTTTGAACCGTTTAAAATTGAATTTTTAGATGAGAAAAACCATTTTTACCAGCTTAGCAGCAGCATTGAACAGGTTACCGACGAATATATGATTATAAGCCCGCCTAAATTTGGGGATCAGGTTTATAATTTGCCTGTAGATGCGGAGATAAGCATTATTTTTTACAGAAATGACGGAATATTGCACGGGGTATGTAAAATTTTATCTAAACAATCAGGCGAAAATGCCAGACTAAAACTCAGCACGCCTTATGATGTTGAGCTGACAGAAAGAAGAAGAGCAAAAAGGCTTCGTTTAAGTTTTCAGTCAGAAATTGAATACTTGATTAACAAGAATGACACCAAAAAGAAAGTGTTGAACGTATTAACCAATGATGTAAATGTATATGGTGTCAGTTATCTGGATACAGAACCCCTGGGCCGGTATTACAATATCAGGTGCAAAATTTATGTAGAAGGTTATAAATCAGAGCCGGTATGCGCTGATTGCAGGTTTGTATATTCCCAGAAAAAGCAGATAAAAGGTAAACTTATGTATAAAACAGCGTTGGAATTTATAAAAATTTCCGCTGAAGATATTGAGCGTTTACAGCAAAAATGTTACAAAAAAAGCTATGCATAAATTTCTGGAATTTTATCAGATTTAAAAGAACAGCAATCAACAACCATGATAACTATTCCGGGCTTGTCGAGGAATCTCAAGGCTCATATTAATCGGACATCACAGGGCTGGAAATTTTATCAAAACTTACACCGCCTCTATTTATATTTTTAAAGATTTTGTATTTTTACTTGAAAAATACCCTGTATTTGAAGTATTTTACTATATAGGTAAAAGTGTATTTCAGGCGATAATGCAGAATTTAAAAAACCAAAATTCAACCTTTGCAAAAAAAGGGCCGTTTTTTTCAAAAGTTTTTGAAAATAAGGAAATTTCAAAAGATATTTGGCTTTTAAAACTTGAAAGTCGGGAAATTGTTGAGAATTCCCTGCCCGGTCAGTTTGTGTCCATTAAATGTAAAGACCTGATTTTAAGGAGGCCTTTTAGCGTGGCCAAGGTATATGAAGATAACACTTTTGACCTGATATACAAGGTTATTGGGGAAGGCACACAGTATTTAACCGAGCTTAAAGCTGGTGATACAATTGATTTTATAGGTCCGATGGGTAATTCTTTCAGCATAGAAAACAAAAATTCCTTGCTGATCGGCTGTGGGGTAGGGATTGCGCCTATTGTATACATGGCGCAGATTTTGGGATCAAAAGGCATAAACCATAGCACAATAATCGGTACAAGGACAAATATAGACCTTAAACTGGGGAAAAATTCTTATTACCTGACAGAAGACGGTTCTTGCGGACTTAAAGGAAGACTTGACCACCACCTGGAAGATATAATCGCAGAAACCGGGGCAGAAAAGATATATATCTGCGGTCCAAACCCTGCGATGAAATATGCGACTGACATAGCCAAAAAATATGGTCTTGAAATCGAGGTTGCATTGGAAAAAGTAATGGCTTGCGGCACAGGCGTATGTATGGGATGTGTGATAGAAATAATGGAGAACGGGGAACACGTACAGAAACGAGTTTGCAGAGACGGCCCCGTTTTTAACGGAGCAAATATTTTATGGGAGTAAAAAATCAAAAAACAGTTGATTTATCTGTAAAGATAGGTTTCCTGATGCTGAAAAATCCTGTAATTACCGCATCAGGTACTTTTGGATATACCAATGAATATGATGAATTCCTGAATGTAAAGAACCTGGGCGCTGTGGTTACCAAAGGTGTAACCCTTAACCCCAAAAAAGGAAATCCGCAGCCAAGGATTAAAGAAGTTCCCAATGGGCTGATAAACTCGATCGGTCTGGAAAACGTGGGAATTTATGAGTTTATTGAGAAAAAACTCCCGGTGCTAAGGGGAAATGACATTGATTTTATAGTAAATATCGCCGGTGAAAGCCCGCAGGAGTATAAGAAACTTGCTTCTATCTGCCAGGAAAATAATATAGATGCAATAGAACTAAATTTATCCTGTCCCAACGTTAATAAAGGCTGTCTGGAATTCGGCAAAGACGAAGAAACCTTGCATAACCTGATATCAACAGTGAGAGAAGCTTATACCGGTACTCTTGTCGTGAAATTGGGATCGAACGTTTCCTTCCCGGAAAAAATTGCAATTACTGCTCAAAAAGCGGGAGCTGATGCAATTTCTGCGATAAATACCGTTAAAGCAATGAACTTGAGTATAAATAAAGATTATAAAGGCTTTAAATTCATAAAGGGCGGGCTTTCCGGTC
>Ga0208075_1000350_pt1 | contig 25753 bp, 24 predicted proteins | sample HotLakmasection5_FD_184728 | JGI IMG/M metagenome (GOLD analysis project Ga0208075, IMG submission 184728) | Hypersaline microbial mat communities from Hot Lake, Washington, USA - Section #5 (SPAdes) | ecosystem: Environmental > Aquatic > Non-marine Saline and Alkaline > Hypersaline > Microbial... | reverse complement strand
AGCAAAAAACACCCTCTGCGTTACTCTGCGTGCCTCTGCGTTTAAATTGACTTAAGATGAACGCAGAGTAACGCAGAGGTGATCATTTGTGAGACAGACTCCTAGCGGCCTGAATAAGCGATTACTTTTGACTGGCCAGGCCGGTGGCGATTAAGACAACTCCTTTTTCTCCCTCTTTTTTTAGTAGAAGAGTAACACCACCTCTTTGCCAACTTTGTGTCGATTCTGTGGACTGGGCATTGGCTTTGTCCCCCTTAAAGCAGTGCTGATAGTGCTTAAAAAAGTTATCTCGTGTGGAGCTATTATCCCAACTGGTCTTCCAGATGATTGTCTGGTCACTCTCACTAAAAAGCCCTAACCTGTCTCCAAGCCACCCTGTGGCTATTTTTGCAGATCGTGAGGACTCAACACCACACTGCTTTAAAGTTGCAGATACAAAGAATTCTCCGAGGGTATCTTCATACACCAACGAGTCCCCAGCAGGTTTATCCCCAGCATCAAAAAAAGTAAGTAGCTCCTCTGATTGGACTGATTGATTAGTGAAGCTGCCGTCTAAAAAATACTCGGGATGCAAAATCTCCCTGGTCGACTGTGGCGGTTTTTTAAAAATTTTATCTAAGCCAGCATAGCCCTGCTTTTTTATTATATGGTGAGCAAACCGCAAACCACTATTATATGGGAAAAGTAAAATTGCCTGTAGCGATTGTGGAGCTTTGGCAAACTCCTGATTCATTGAAGCACCGAGTACATTTTGAAATAAGATCATATCTACATTCTCTTCATCGCGAAGCGAGCCCTGTCCTATTTGCCCCCTGGTGTAGTCAATCATTACAGCGGTAGCATCGCCCTCTACTAACGCAGAGCGCGCCAAAAGTTGATCGGTGGTGTGATTGTCGTGATCTAAAAAGGTATCTAAATTAAAGTGTTGATCTTGCAAGGCGTGTGTTAGCTCATGGACAGCAATTGGGACTTGAAGCATTGCCGGCATCCAACCAGCCATCACAAAATGTTTTTGTTCTGGGTCGTAGTATCCTCCTAGTTGACTGACATAGAGATCTATTAGTCCATCTTTATAGGAAAACTCAGCCGGTAAAAATCCTAAGGTTTTATAAATTAACTCTTCTCGAACCAGTTTTTCTGGTGGAACCTTCGAGTCAATAGCATCTATTAGGTACTGCTTAACTTGCTCCTGGTTATTAACGAGACAAACAACCCGGTTCTTTTTTTTCAGCCCCCGAATCTCAATCGCACTCTCTAGAGCTTGCTCTGAGAGATCACAGGCATTCTGCTCGCCCAGAGCCACTGGAATCTGGACTGATAGCAGCAAACAAGTAGATAGTAGTATAAGGACTAGAAATTTGATTTTATTCACTTGTTGGCCTCTGCCTCTTTTTTAGATAACTTCTTGGGTAGCATAGACCTCAGCCTAGCCGGACTTTTTAACATTGCCCTATGAACAACAACGAATCTATCCAGGAAGACCAAGAGGAGTCGCTTAGTAGCAGCCAAGAACTTCCAATAGATAACTTCTCAAGAGTTCCTGACTTTATCTTACGTTTTTCTACAGAGTGGCGCAAAGAGCTATATGCAGTTGGAATACTATCGCTGCTTTTAATTGCTACAAGGTGGCAGGCTATCTTCTTCCTCAACTCCAAGGTGGTAGGGGGATTCCTGGGAGACGGTGGACTTTATCTTTGGCTCTCCAAAATCAACCCTGGCGATCTCTTCTCTAATGGGTGGTTTAATACTGATGCATTTTATCCCTATACAAGAACCCTTGCCTGGAGCGACAACTTTCTACTCCCATCACTATTTACTTCACTACTTAGTTTAATCGGAATACCCGAACTTGCGAGCTATAACCTGGTTCTCCTACTGGCAATGCTCCTAAATGGCTTTTTAACTTATCGATTGGGTCTAAGCTTAAGTGGAAAATGGCTACCTGCCTTAATCTCTGGCGCTGCCTTTATGGTTGCTGCGCCAATAACGGCTCAGATAGGTCATCCCCAATTGGTATTCTTCTTTTTTATTCCCCTTGGTCTCTATATCCTGTTTGCCTTTGCGGCTAAGCCCGGATTTGGCTGGGGTTTGCTGTTTGGATTAACAGTTTTTTTAAGCTTCTTAACAACAGTATACTATTCGATCTTTTTAGTGATTATAGCCGGGTGGTTCTGGTTTTCGCTCTGGCTACTAAGACCATATCAGTTCTATTTAAAAACCTATTTACTGTTTTTATTAAGCTCGCTAGTTGGATTTCTGCCAGTTCTCCCCTTTTTAATTCCGTATCTTGAAGTTAGCTCCGTCTTTGGCGAGCGAGGGATCTATGAGGCGTATGCCTTTGCTTCCAGTGGATGGTCATATCTTAATGCACCGCCCCACACCTTGCTCTATCCCTTCTTACAAGGAATTAGTCACGGTGAAGCAGTGCTTTTCCCGGGCTTTGCTGTTTTATCACTGGTTGGACTCTGTTTTTTTAGAGCATGGGGCACAAAGACCTTTAGGGGTTTAAAGACCCCCTTCATACTGTGCTTCTTTCTGGCACTTGTTTTTGCTGATCGAGATCTTTTAAAACCCTATCTTGAAGATCAAAGATTTGCCAGCACTTTGGCTAACTCTCTCTGTACTATTTTTTCCTGGTTAAGTTTGGTCTTACTTGGCTTTTTATTACGCTCGCTTCAAAAAACAGAGGCTAAACTCGGTTTTCATATTCTCACCAACAGATCACTAATCGCACTAATTTTAAGTATTACCATACTCTTTGTTATCATCTCGTTTGGACCACTTGGCAATCCAGAGCGTGGTCAATATGCACTTGGACCATTTAGAGTGCTATATGAACTAATGCCAGGTGCTGATGCGCTGCGAGCAATTAGTAGAGCTGGATTGGTTTCAGTCTTTCTGGGGTGTTTATTGCTAAGTTTCGGGCTGCCACTTTTTCAGAGACGCTTTAAAAGAGAAACCCTCGCTATCGCGGTTGTAGCAGTTCTAATATTTGTGGAAAACTATGTTACGCATTTTTCAATTCAAGATCTCCCGGACCGGCCCCATGTCTATAATGTTTTAGAAGCGCATCTAAGAGAAGATCCTGGAGTTACAGTAATCCTACCCTTTACTAGCGAATTAAATGCTGATGGCAGCATAAAAAGCTGGTCTGACTTTGCCAGCAATAATGTTAGCTATAAGAATTGGAGTAGTGGAACCATTGTTAATGGTTATAGCGGGCAGAGAACTCAGATTATGAGAGAGCTACCCCGCGAAACTAGCAATTTTCCAGATCTAAAATCAGCTACAGCCTTAGGAGAAATTGCTAATGTCCGATATGTTATTGTTCATACCAGATCATACAAGAATTTTGATGAACAGGAATATCTAGCAAGGCAAGACCTCTTTTTGCATCGGTTTGAAAAATTGTTCCAAGATGAGTCCGGGGATATTCTTTATCGGTACCATCCCCCTCAAACCAGAGTGACAAAAGAATTTAACCTACGGATCCCTTCTTTTCCTGCTGGAGGATTTTTGCAGATGGAGCTAATGGCTCTATATCAACCTGAGAGCCCAGCTTATTGGTTAGACATTAAGGAGGTTGACCAGTTAGACTCTAAAGTTCTTGCCAGAATAGAGCTTGAAGCCAACGGCGAGTGGCAGAATATAGCGATTCCACTTCCCTCTGCACCTCAGAAGGCCCGACCTTTTAGAATTGAGCTCGATCCAGAACCAGGTGCTGATATATTCCTAAGAGAAAGACGGCATTTTGTTGAGCCTCAGTAGCTAATAGCCTAATTTCTCTAAATAGTTACTTCCGGATATGAGCGGTGTCATAGCAGAAACGTGCCTGTATCGTAAACTGAAGCTCAACCATACAGAAGGGAGGGATTTATGTTAAGTTGGACAGTTACATTTTTTGTACTTGCAATCATCGCTGGAGTACTGGGATTTACAACTATTGCCGGAGCTGCAATGGAGATCGCTAAAATTTTATTCTTTGTATTTCTAGTGCTTTTTGTAATTTCACTTGTTTTGCCAAGGGGAAGCAAGATCCCACTTGAGTAGTTTATAAGCTCGCCGGTCGTGAGGACTAAGCTTAAAATTTTATTAGGAAAGTTATGTTAAAGCCCCTGTTGTTATCGATCGGCATATTTTCGCTGTTATTTCTATCGGCATGTTCCACCTGGGGTAAGCTTGATAGAACTGAGAAGGGTGCGGTAATCGGCGGCGGCTCTGGAGCAGCCGTTGGAAGTGCGGTGGGTGGCACGCCCGGCATGGTCATAGGTGGAGCTGCGGGTGCAGGTGCCGGCGGATTAATAGGTCACCATACTGACGACGATGATGACTAGTCCTACCAGCTTTCCAGCTGCCCGGTACTTTTAGATAGGTAATCTGACCCTTGGCAAAAACTTGGGTGGCGGTAACACCTATGCTACAGTCATCCACGTGGCCTCCCCACTCTTCTTTTGGGATGGGCACCTTTTACCCTCTAAGATTAACAGTTAGGCAGAGATGGAATACACCAACCTGGGGCGACTTGATATTCAAGTTTCAAGAATATGTTTTGGTTGCTGGCAGGCTCACGGCTGGGATAAGTCAGACGATCAGAATTTCACCCGATTAGTAAGAGAAGCGCTTGATGGTGGGATTACTTTCTTTGACACCGCTGAAGCCTATGGCAACGGTCATTCCGAGAAACTGCTCGGCGTAGCGCTCTCTGGCGTCCGACAAGATGCGGTGATTGCCTCTAAGTTTCCTTTTCATAAAGCTAAACCAGCTCAGATTAGAAGTTCGCTTGAATCAACTCTAAGAAATCTTAAAACTGATTACCTTGATCTCTATCAACAACACTGGCCGCCAAAATCGCCCCCACTTGAAGATTCAATTGCCGAGCTTGAAAAGCTAAGAGACGAAGGTAAGATCAGAGCAGTTGGAGTTTCAAATTGGATGGAGCCTGAGTGGGAGGAGTTTGGTGCGCCGGGTAGAATTGAGACGTTACAACCTTGTTACAGTTTATTATGGCGCTCAATAGAGCGAACCGTTTTACCGCTGTGTAAAAAACATAATATAGCAGTAATTCCATACTCACCGTTGTGCCAGGGAATTCTCGCCGGTCGTTTTACAGATCTAGAAGACATTCCAAACGATCCACGTAAACAGAATAGACTTTTAAAAGAAGATGTCTTTCCAGAGGTACAAAAAGTATTAGCTGTTATCGATGAAATAAGTAAAAGGGTCTCAAGACCGTGGTCTGCGGTGGCTTTAAGGTGGTTACTTGATCGCGAGGGAGTAACTTCGGTAATTGCCGGTGTCACCGCTTCTGAGCAATTAAACTCAAATTTTAAGGCTCTGGGCTGGAAGTTGACGGAAGAGGATTTTAGAGCTTTAGATGAAATTAGCTGGCCTCTAAGTAAAGACTTAAAACCTCACGATTCTCTCTGGAATTGGCATCCGAAGAACTAGGCCGCGCTACACGCGCCTACCGTGCGACTATTGTTGCAATCGCTTACTCAAATTCTCAGCTATTTTATCCAGAAAATCCTCGGTAGAAAGGTACGTATCCCTCCCTGCATCGGATCCGTGAATACAGATCGCCAAATCTTTTGTCATGTCACCATTTTCGACGGTCTCAACACACACCTTCTCTAACGTCTGACAAAAATTAATGAGATCATGATTGTCATCAAATTTGCCCCGGTAACCTAACCCTCTGGTCCAGGCAAAGATAGAAGCTATCGAATTTGTACTAGTTTCTTCACCCTGTTGATGTCTACGGTAGTGTCTGGTGACTGTACCGTGTGCAGCTTCTGCTTCTACTGTCTTTCCATCTTCAGTCATTAAGACCGAGGTCATAAGCCCAAGCGAACCGAAGCCTTGCGCCACGATATCGGACTGAACATCTCCATCATAATTCTTACATGCCCAAACATAGCCTCCCTGACTTTTTATTGAGAAAGCTACCATATCATCGATTAAACGGTGCTCGTAACCAAGGCTCTTCTGGCTAAACAAGGTCTTAAACTCGGACTCAAAAATCTCCTCAAAGATATCTTTAAAGCGCCCATCATAGGTCTTTAAAATTGTGTTCTTGGTAGAAAAGTAGAGCGACATATTTCGCTGCAGGGCATAATTAAAACAACTTCTGGCAAAACTTTTTATTGAGTCATCAAGATTATACATCCCCATAGCAATCCCTGCTCCAGGAAAGGAAAAGAGTTCGTACTCTTTTGAGTCTCCTCCATTGTCGGGAGTATATTTTAAGGTAACTTTTCCAGGACCAGGCACTACAAAATCAGTGGCTCGGTACTGATCCCCAAAAGCGTGTCGACCAATTACAATTGGCTGTTCCCAACCTGAGATCAAACGGGGAACATTTCTGCATATTATTGATTCTCTAAAAACAGTACCACCAATTATATTACGGATGGTCCCGTTTGGAGATCTCCACATCTTCTTTAAGCCGAACTCTTCAACTCTGGCCTCATCCGGAGTGATCGTTGCGCATTTAATTCCTACCCCGTACTTCCTTATAGCTTCAGCAGCGTCAACAGTAATCTGATCATCTGTCTTATCTCTACTTTGAATAGATAAATCGTAATACTTTAGCTCTAGATCTACGTAGGGGAGTATTAACTTCTTTTTAATCAGATCCCAGATGATCCGAGTCATCTCATCGCCATCTAGCTCTACTACGGGGGTGGTTACTTTGATTTTTGACATATTATTCTAAGCTAAAAAATTGTCGGATTATACTAAACTCGAGTTCACCATACCGAGATATTTATGAAAGACCAATATTAGTAGTTAAATATGGTCTAACAGTCCCTTACCAGGGACGATTAAAGCTTGATTTTGATGTTACAAGGCCTATGGCGCAAGAGAGCTTTTCCCTGAAGTCAGCAATCTGCTTTCTGCGGGCCGCTGTCGTTCACTGTTCTCAGCGCACCTCTACCTCTTAACTGATGAATTTCGTAAACTAGAATAAAACCACCGAGTTGCTCGCTGCACCGAATTCGAAAGAAAAGATCTAGCCTCTTTTCCTGCTCAGTGGGCTCGGTGGTTTATTGTCGACTCGCTGACGATTACGCAGAAGTTAGACGGTAAAACGAAAACCGTCTACGGCTACCGGTTTACGTAATTGCCGTAATCGTGGTCCGTCATCGTCATCGATACAAACCCGGAGAATCTGCAGCGAGCATTTAATTGCTTAAAAAGCCTGTCTCTTAACACAGCCGCTCGGTGGTTATAATTCCTAATATAATCGAAGCGCTATGCAGAATGCCCTGCATCATCAAGTTTCGCCTTCAGAGAATTCCTATATTTTTCCAGATCACGGTGGAGAAAGCAGGCAATTTTAACCCGCTTTTCATCCTTAAATTTTTCGATTGACATGTACTCATGGACCTTCTCTAGTCCATTTTTTAGATGGTACTGATTGGTTTTTTCTGCTTCGGCGTAGGTTGTGAGAAAAAGTGCTTTATACCCTAGATCTAACATAATCTCAGCCCGAACTAGACTCAAGCGCCGTCCTAGCCCGTGAGATCTTAGTTCAGGCAAGATATAAAGCTCTTGAAATTTTGCGGTCTTCTCTATTCTTCCTTGCGAGTCCTTTAAGAGAGAATCAACTACCGGCCATTTGCCCTCGACATACGAGCTGGCAGCTCCAACTCCAACTATCTCCTTAGCGAGCACTGCGACAAAGGCTCGGCGCTCTGCCCCAATCACTAAGCGAGATCCCTCTGCTGAGCCTGCACCAAGAAAAGGTTGCCATCCAGCTCTTAGCGAATCTCTCGTGACGGAATCCTTAATAAGGTCATAAATCGAATATTGCTGGTAGTACTCATGCCAGGAGTAAAACTGCAACTCCACTACCCGCTCTAAATCATCCTTCCTAAGGGATCGGATTTCCAAATCGGGATGTTTTCTTGAAACCATACCAACAAAATACTATTATCAGTACTTTAATACCAGCCTGCGAGAACATGTAATGTCAAAATTATGGTCCAAATCAAACACCGAAGAACTTCATCCTGCCGTAAATAAGTATATTATAAGTAAGGATTTAGCAGCCGACACTGCACTAGTACCCTTTGATATAGCGGCCAGCAAGGCTCACGCCCTTATGCTTTCCAAAGTAGGGCTACTAAGCTCTGACGAAAGCTCTAAACTTGTCTCCGCGTTAGAAGATCTACTTGCGCTCCATAACAAGCAAGAGTTTGTACTCCGGCAAGAAAGTGAAGATGTGCACACCGAAATTGAAAATTACCTAATTGAGAAGTTAGGCCCATTGGGAAAAAAATTACACGTAGGTAGATCTAGAAATGATCAGGTATTAGTAGCGCTACGGCTCTACACAAAGCAGGCGCTGGCTGATTCCATCGATTTAACAATATCTCTAGCTGAGACCATTCTAGATTTTGCACAACAACATGAATTTGTCCCAATGCCAGGCTTTACCCATATGCAACATGCAATGCCTTCAAGTATCGGTCAGTGGGCGGGAGCATTTGTTGAATCCCTAATTAATGACGTTAGGATTCTTAAGGCAACTTATGAGATCCTAAATCAGAATCCACTAGGTTCTGCTGCGGGATTTGGCACCGGGGTGCCCCTTGATCGAGAGGAAACTACCAGGCTTCTTAATTTTTCAAAGGTCCAAATTAACCCGCTATTCTGTCAAAACAGCCGCTCTAAATTTGATGCATTGGCGATCTCAAGCTTGTTGCAGGTAATGTTAACACTGGGAAAAGTCGCAAATGATACAGTAATTTTTAGTAGTCAGGAGTTTGGATTTTTAAAGATCGACAAATGCGTTACTACTGGCTCCAGCATAATGCCGCAGAAACAAAATCTTGATATTATGGAGGTACTAAGAGCCAATGTTAGCGTAGTGCAATCTCTTCTTGTGCAGGTTCAAACTGCCGGTCTTAATCTTATCTCTGGCTACAACAAAGATGTTAAAATCGGCAAAAAAGCTGTAATTGATTCATTTGTAATCGCTCAAGAGAGTCTTAAAATTGTGGAACTTCTTTTTAAGCATCTCCATCCTGACAAGACCAATCTTCTTAAAGCATTTGACGATGTAGAGATCTTTGCTGCTGATGAAGCTAACAAGCTGGTAGCCGAGGGAATGGCATTTAGAGATGCCTATCGTACTGTAGGGGAGAATCTTAAAGGGCTTAAAAAACAGGATGTAGAAGAGAATATCCGCTCAAAGAAACATATCGGAGCAACCGGGAATCTCTGTCTTGAGAAATACAGTCAAATCTTATCTGAACTAAAGAGTGTTAAATCCTGAGCAACTCCAGAGCCAATGCTGGCTGTTGGTTTGCCTGTGCTAGCACAGCAACCCCTGCCTGTTGCGCTATCTGTAGACGGGTATAGTTTGCAACCTCACTTGCAATATCAGCATCGCGGATTCTAGACTCAGCTGCAAGAGCGCCCTCTCTTGATATACTTGAGACATTAAAGCTGACTTCCAGCCTACTTAAAGATGCGCCAACCTCTGATAACTTAGTTGATGTCTCTTGTCTTCTGGCATCAATTGTCTCAATTGCAAATTGACTCCGTTGTGAGGTTTCTACTCCCGAGGTCTCTAGCATACTTGCTTGCGCAGACGGAGTAGCGATTGTGTTAAAAAATCGGGCTCCAGCAAAGTCAATTTCAACCTCTGCTGATAACGAATCAATAAAGTAATCAAAAGTGAATGTGGTGTTACCATCACCCGGGCTACCAAGAGAGCCTGTCACCTCTCCAGTTTCAGGATCTAACGATACACCGCCGACAACACCCTCTGCGACATACAATCCTGCGTTATCATCATCCTCACTATACATAGCTATAAGGGCAACATCTGAGGTTTCTGGAACAATAATCCCAAACAGCAAGTTCTTTGTTTCAACCTCTCCAGAATTAGGGGCTACCGCAATTGCTCTATACTTTATCGCCTGACCACCAAACCCGGCAGCGATCTCTCCGATATCACCATCGTCCGGAGTAACGCCGGAACCATCAGAGGTAACAGTGCCACTATAAAAATCTGCATCTACTTTTGATACTGAAAGCTGCGACTGACTGGAACCAGTAATACCTACTTGAAAATTAATTTTATCCGAATCGCTCTTTGAAGCAGAAAGTAAATCTACATCATTAAACTGTGTAGTAGCTCCGATTCTACCGTATTCCTGAATCAGGCTTTGATATTCTGTATCGAGAGCCACCCTTTGAGAATCTGAGATCGATTGATTGGCAGATTGTTGAGCAAGCTCACTTAGTCGGTCAAGTATTCCAACCTGACTTTGAAGGGATGAGTCCATTAAATTCAGAACTGAAATTCCATCCTGAATGTTTCTCATAGCAACAGAGTAGAGAGAACCCTGGCTGCGTAGCCCATCAGCGATGCTTAATCCGGCGGCATCATCTGAACTTCGGTTGATTCTTAAACCTGAACTGAGCCTCTCCTGAGTACGAGCAAGATCGAGACCTGACTGATTTAGTCTCCGAATGGCCATTGAGCTGGCCAGATTTGAAATAAGTGATACAGTCATCTTGTCCCTGAAATATCCGTCATCCTGGTAGATAAAAGATCGGTATCTTGTTAACTATTCAGGGTAATCTGGGTCTAAATATCTGGAAAAACAGATAAATCAGGAGATCCCTGAGTACTAAATGTATGCCGGTCGCCTATGGAAGCATACAAGTTTGACCTAGAAATAGCGAAACTGGATAAGACTGGCTGGTTGGTGGTGATTTTTCTCGAGATTGGATAGATTTATTCCAGTGCTTTTTAAGGGGAGTTTAACAATGCCAAAGATAACAATTTTCTACGGTTTCTTGCTAGTTATGCTGGGAGCTGCTGGCTATATACTTTCCAATGCTGAGAGTGTGACCGCACTAATCCCCGCTGTCTTTGGATTATTCTTTGTATTGTTCGGTATAGTCGCACTAAGCGAAAAATGGAGAAAGCATGCAATGCACGGGGCAGTTCTTTTTGCGCTATTTGCAGTGCTCGGAACTGTAAGCGCACTTGGTAGCCTTCCTGCTCTACTTTTAGGCGATAATCTCGAAAGGCCTCTGGCAGTAGCTTCACAATCTATAACTGCTTTATTATCACTACTTTTTATTATCCTTTGCATACAGTCTTTTATTAAAGCTCGTAAGAATAGTTGACTAAAACCACCTGGCAAGAGTATTCTTAACGGATGAGAACCGGTGCCACAAAATTTTCATCCCCTAGAGACCATTCCTTTGGTATCTTAAACTGGTGGTGGGCTTAGCCCATATACATTCCTCCTTTCCAATACTATTGTACCTCCATTTAAATTTCCGCTCTATTGCGGGATTAGGCGTCCGGACTAAAATTTTTTTCGTTCTGAAGTGATCCATGAATAAGTTTAAGCTAAACACCCAGGTAACTGAACTTAAGGGCGATACCCTAACTCCTGTTACCCTCTACCTAAAGATCCGAGACCTCTACCCGCACTCGTTGCTACTCGAAAGCACCGATTACCAACCTGATACCAATTGCTACACCTATATCTGCTTTGGCCCACTAGCCACATTCAAGGTTATAGACAGTCAGGCCATAGTCACTCTGTGTGATGGCTCGAGCACTACCTTACCGCTGACCTCTGATTACTCAGCAGTTGAAGCCTTTGAAGACTTTTCTAGTAAATTCCAGGTTAATTCCAATGCCGACAAGTATTCATGTTTAAATGGATTTTTTGGATACATCGCTTACGATGCAGTCCAATACTTTGAGGATATTAAATTTGAATCTAAGACAAGCCCAGAATATTTTATTCCTGATATCCAATATACTGTATTCCAATTTGTGCTTGCCATTAATCACCACAAAAATGAAATGTATCTTTTAGAAAATATTCCAGAGAATATTGTCTCAGACTTTCCAATCAAAGATACCTCAGAATTAATTGAAACAGTAATTCGTTCGCGGGGTGCTCAGTATTCTTTTAAAAGAGATCAGGTAGAAATTTCTCAAATCTCTGATGAAACTCACCGAGATCGAATAGCGACCTGTAAAGATCATGTAAATAGAGGGGATGTCTTCCAGATTGTTATTTCTCGTCGCTTTGAACAAAAATTTCACGGCGATGAGTTTAACGTATATCGTGCCCTTAGAAGGGTTAACCCTTCTCCTTATCTGTTCTACTTTGACTATGGCGATTTTAGGTTATTTGGCTCGTCTCCGGAAGCACAATTAATTATAGAACAGGGCAAAGCTTCTCTCTTTCCAATTGCAGGAACCTGTCAGAGGACTAACAACGAGGAAGAAGATCTTGCTCTGATAGAGTCGCTTAAGGATGACGAAAAAGAGAATTCCGAACATGTAATGTTAGTAGATCTAGCTCGAAACGACCTAAGCAAGCACTGCCAAGACGTTGAGGTTTTAAAGTTTAAGCAGGTGCAGATCTATTCGCATGTAATTCATCTCTGTTCACATGTGTCTGGCACGATTAATAGTTCGGTATCACCTTTTCAGCTTTTAGCAGACACCTTTCCGGCTGGTACTTTAAGTGGCGCTCCAAAACACAGAGCGATGCAGATAATAGATAACCTCGAGAAAACTAAGAGAGGATTCTATGGTGGAGCAATCGGAGCAATTTCTTTTAGTGGAGATTGTAACCACGCTATCATGATCCGTTCTTTTTTAAGCAAAAACGGAACTCTCTTTAGGCAAGCCGGAGGCGGAATAGTAATTGATTCTGATCCACAAGCAGAGGTCCAAGAGGTAAACAATAAACTTGCGGCACTAAAAGCCTCATTACAGTTAGCTGAGGAGTTCTAAGGTGAATAAGGTATTAGTAATAGATAACTATGACTCATTTACCTATAACCTCGTTCAGCTTTTAGGACAGATCGGGTGCGAGAGAATTGAGGTCGTACGTAATGATAGGTTTGAGATGAACCTTGTCGACGAATTTAATAAAGTATTACTTTCGCCTGGACCAGGGATTCCATCAGAAGCTGGCCTCATGCCTGAATTAGTTAGAAAGTATGCAGCTACAAAGAGTATTTTGGGAATCTGTCTTGGGCACCAGTGTATTGGTGAAATATTTGGAGCTACATTATTTAATTTACCCAAGGTGCTTCACGGCAAGGGTGTTGAAACTATTGTTACCGATCCAGAAGAAACTTTATTTGCCGGACTTCCTCCCCGCTTTAATTGCGGTCGTTATCACTCCTGGGTTCTACAGAAAGACTCTCTGCCTGAATGTTTGAAGGTAACTGCCACTGACCCTGACGGCGAGGTTATGGCCCTTTCGCACAACTCCTTTGACGTAAAAGGTTTGCAATTTCATCCCGAATCAATTCTGACTCAGACTGGGCCCGTAATTATTAAGAACTGGCTCTCAGGAGATTTGACGTGAAAGAAAAATTAGACCATCTTTATGATCACCACCTACTTTCACGCAGTGAGGCAAAAGATCTACTGCTTGACATTACCAGTGGCAACGTAAATTCATCGCACCTCTCAGCACTGCTCTCGGTGTACCGTATGCGTAGCATAACGGTCCCTGAGCTGCAGGGGTTTAGAGAGGCTTTACTTGAGCTAGCAATAAGGGTGGATTTATCACAGTTTTCCCCAATTGACATGTGTGGCACGGGCGGAGATGGCAAAGATACCTTTAACATCTCTACTCTTTCAGCTTTTGTAGTAGCTGGTGCAGGGCAAAAAGTTGCCAAGCACGGCAACTACGGGGTGTCTTCGATTTGCGGTTCGTCAAACTTACTTGAATACCTTGGAGTCTCACTCTCCTCAGATCAAACTAGACTAAGGCAGGAGATTGAGCAGGTAGGGATCTGTTTTTTACATGCGCCCCTTTTTCACCCTGCAATGAAAGAGGTAGCTCCAGTAAGAAAAGATCTGGGATTAAGAACGTTTTTCAATATCCTTGGGCCACTGGTTAATCCTGCAACTCCACTTACCCAATGTAGCGGTGTCTCATCTTTAGAGCTGCTTAGACTTTATTCCTATTTACTTCAGCAAGACGACGTCAAATTTATGATTGTTCACTCCCTGTGTGGATATGACGAGATCTCACTTACGGGGCGATTTAAGGTATTTTCTAATAAGGAAGAGCTGGTTCTATGTCCAGAGGACCTAGGGTTTAGCCGGGTTGATCCTGCTGCTCTTCGTGGTGGTAGAGACATTAAAGAGAGCGCAGATATTTTTCTTAAGGTGCTTAAGGGTGAAGGCTCAGAGCAACAGAGTAATGTCGTTATCGCCAACGCTGGTATGGCTATTAGGACCGGAAATCCTGAGATTAAACTAAGTGAAGCCTTAGAAATGGCTAAAGAATCACTCTTTTCTAAAGGCGCCTTTTGCGTCTTTAAATCTCTTTTAGAACTTAACGAGAGCTACAAATGAATATTCTTGAAAAAATAGTTGCTAACAAAAAAGATGAAATTAGAGCCAGGAAAGAGCTCTATCCGGAGAAACTATTAGAAAAAAGTCTCTTTTTTCCATCAGAGACAGTTTCTCTTAAACACTATCTAAACCGTAAGGATAAATCAGGCATTATTGCGGAGGTTAAAAGGAAATCTCCCTCTGCTCAAAATTTACACCCATATCTCTCTGTTGAAGAACTTTCAATTGGATATATGCAAGCTGGTGCCTCTGCCCTTTCTATCTTAACAGACCAAAAGTATTTTGGTGGTAGCAATAAAGACCTTGAGATCGCCAGAAAATTTAATTTTTGTCCCATTCTGCGCAAAGACTTTATAATTGACGAGTATCAGATAGTAGAATCTAAATCTATCGGGGCCGATGTCATACTACTGATAGCTCGAATTTTAGATCATAACCAGATTGTTACCTTCTCTAAACTAGCTCACTCTCTTGGACTAGAGGTCTTGCTTGAAGTTCACACAAAAGCAGAGTTGGACAACTCACTGGCTGAGTCGATTGATCTAGTTGGTGTGAACAATAGGGATCTAGATACACTTAACACCGATATTCAGAGATCAATCGAGCTCTCTGAGCTAATTCCTGCTGAGTTTACTAAGGTCAGCGAGTCGGGGCTAAAAAGTGAGAACGAAATTCTACTACTAAAACAAAAAGGATTTGCTGGATTTTTAATCGGTCAGAGCTTTCTTGCCCACGCAGATCCGGAAAGAGAGTGTGCAAGGCTAATTTCTAAGATTAGGACGGGTAGTAATGAGCTCTAGACTTCTGATCAAAGTTTGTGGATTAAAGGATTTAGAGAATCTTGCTCAGATTTCCTTGCTAGAGCCAGATTATGTTGGCTTTGTTTTTTATCAGCACTCTAAACGTAACGCCTTAGAAACGCTTGATCCCTCTGAGCTCACTAACCTAAATCCAGAGATTCAAAAAGTTGGAGTTTTTGTAGATCATTCAATAGCCCAAATTGTTGATATTTGTAACCGCTTCTCGCTGGATATCGCACAGCTCCACGGTTCAGAGAGCCCCCAGTTTTGCCGTGATCTATTACACGCTCTTCCCACCGTTAAAATCTGGAAGGCCTTTGGTCTTGATAACAATTTTGATTTTAGTTGTGTCACTCCATACGAATCAAATTGTTCACAGCTCTTATTTGATACCAAGAGTGATTTACTGGGTGGAAGCGGTAGTAGCTTTGACTGGTCGATACTTAAAGGTTATCGAGGTACTACCCCTTTTATAATTAGCGGTGGGATAGGAAATCACAATATCACCTCTTTGTTAGAAGTTGCTAAAGAGCTCCCTTTAGCAACGGGAATTGATATTAATTCGAGAGTAGAGATAGCTCCAGGATTAAAGTGTCCAGAGCAGGTAGGACAACTATTTAAACAGGTAAGACAATGAATCAGAGAGAAAAGCCAGGCTATTTCGGTGAATTTGGGGGCGCATTTATCCCAGAGATGTTGCAACCTAACCTGGCTGAACTCAACTCTTGTTACCAGGAGATCATGGAAGATCAAACCTTTCTAAGAGAGTTTGAGCTTCTACTAAAAGACTATGTCGGAAGACCTACTCCTCTATATCATGCGCTGCGACTCTCTGAATATTTTAAGACCAATATTTTTCTAAAGCGTGAAGATCTTAACCACACTGGAGCTCACAAGATAAACAATACAGTTGGTCAGATTCTTCTTGCAGAACGGCTTGGCAAATCTCGCATCATTGCGGAAACCGGAGCAGGGCAACACGGAGTAGCAACTGCTACTGTTTGCGCTCTTAAGGGGCTCGAATGCATTATATATATGGGCGAGCTCGATATTAAGAGACAAGAGCCAAATGTAAAGCGGATGGAGATGCTTGGGGCTAAAGTTGTACCTGTTAGCTCAGGGAGTCGTTCGTTAAAGGATGCGACAAATGAGGCTATCCGAGACTGGATTCAACATCCTAATCAAACACACTATATTATTGGGTCTGTTGTTGGTCCCCATCCATATCCGAGCATGGTTGCAAATTTTCAATCGATTATCAGTAAAGAGATACGGAGCCAACTACTAGAGATTACCGGCTCTGCTCTGCCCGATACGGTACTGGCGTGTGTAGGTGGGGGCAGTAACGCCATTGGTGCATTTTTCCACTATTTAAGCGATCCGAGTGTTAAGTTAATCGGGGTAGAGGCTGCTGGTTTCGGACTTGAAAGTGGTAAGTCTGCTGCAACCCTCGCTTTGGGTAGATCTGGAATTCTGCACGGTAGCAAAACAGTGCTGATGCAAACAAAAGATGGTCAAATTCAAGAGGCTCACTCCATTTCAGCCGGACTCGATTATCCCGGGATTGGTCCTCAACACGCCTATCTACACTCAAGCTCCAGGGTAGAGTATGTCTCTGTTACTGATAACCAGGCACTAGAGGCTGCCATGCTACTCGCGAAACTTGAGGGCATTATCCCAGCTCTTGAGACAGCGCACGCCCTGGCTTACCTTAATGAACTAAAGACAACTCCAGATTCGACAATCGTAATCAATCTCTCAGGTCGAGGAGACAAAGATATGGAGACTTATATAAAATATCAAACGGAGAGAGCTTGTGACCAATAATAGACTAAGAGAACTTTTCGAAAAAAAATCTTCAGGTGTGCTCTCAGTATACTTTACCGCTGGATTTCCCGATCTAAATGATACCTTAGAAATTGCCATTCTACTTGAACAGGCCGGAGCTGATCTGATTGAAATCGGAATTCCCTTTTCCGACTCCTTAGTTGACGGCCCAACTATTCAGCACGCCAATCAGATTGCGCTAAATAATGGAATGAGTCTTGAGCTGCTATTTAGTCAACTTAAAGATCTCCGTGAAAAGGTCTCCATTCCTGTAGTTCTAATGGGTTGCATCAATCCAATTGTTCAGTTTGGAATCGAAGCCTTTTGTCAGCAGTGTCATAGAGCAGGAGTTGATTCGGTTATTATTCCCGATCTTCCTCCAGAGGAATATCAAGAAAACTATCGGCATCTATTTGACCAATATTCGATTAGCAATAATTTTCTTATCACCTCTCGTACCCCTTTAGATCGAATCAAATATATTGATTCAATCTCGGCTGGCTTTATTTACGTTGTTTCCTCTGATTCTACTACCGGTAATCACCTACAGATTGACAATGACCGGCTAGAATACTTTAAAAGTATTAAAATGCTAGGGCTAACAAATCCACTAATGGTAGGATTTGGCATCACAGATCGCTTGAGTTTTGAGGCTGCCACCCAACACGCAAGTGGAGGAATAATTGGTAGTGCCTTTATTAAGGCGTTAGAGGGTGATACCGGCACACTCGATCAACGGATAAAAAATTTTGTTAGCCCGATAGCAGAATGTAGAGAGGCTTAAAGATGATAATTACGCTCGAACACGGAGTACCTCAACAAGATATCGATAAAATTGTTTCGGTTCTTCAGAAATACAGCTATGCCCCAACGGAAGTTAAGACTCAGCAATCTCACTACCTTGTAGGAATCGGCACGGACGAGATAGATATTCGCTCAATCGGTCACCTATCAGGTGTTAAAGATATTCATCGGGTTTCTGATCCTTATAAATTAGTTTCCAGAAAGTGGAAAGTAACTCCCACGGTAATTGATCTCGGAGATGGTGTAGCAATCGAAGAGGGAGGACTCTCTTTAATTGCCGGGCCGTGTTCAATTGAGAACGAAGAGCAGGTCGAAGCCATAGTGGAGCATCTTAATCACCATAATGTAAAGATAATGCGAGGTGGGGCTTTTAAACCGAGAACCTCTCCCTATTCATTTCAAGGCTCAGGCTTTAATGGATTAAAGATGTTCTATCAAATAGCAAAATCGCACGGCATTAAGATAATTTCTGAGGTAGTTGCAGCTTCCCAGATTGAGGGGATGTATGACTATGTCGATATCTTTCAGGTCGGAACCAGGAACTCTCAAAACTTTGACCTTCTCCACCAACTAGGAAGTATAGACAAGCCAGTTTTAATTAAGCGCGGTATGTCAGGTACCATTGAAGAGCTACTACAATCAGCAGAGTATGTATTTGCAAGTGGAAACGAAAAACTCATTCTTTGTGAACGGGGGATTCGTACCTTTGAGAAGGCATACAGGAATGTTCTCGATCTTAATGCCGTTCCGGTCCTAAAAGAGAAGTCGCATCTACCAATTATCGTAGACCCGTCTCACGGAATAGGAGTTCGCCGGTGGGTTGAGCCAATGGCTCTGGCTGCGATAGTCGCAGGAGCTGACGGAATAATATACGAAGTCCACAAAAACCCAGAGTCTGCCTATTCTGATGGCCAACAGACTCTTAACTTTGAGGAATCCTCTCGTCTAATAGAAAAAGCAAGAGCCGTATTTGAACTTAGACGATCACTTTAACGAGGATAATTTCATTGCAAGATAGTCAGATTATCACTGTTGCTACCAATAAGGATTCAATCTTCCATAGGTATGATATTCACTTTGGTGTAGATCTGATATCTAAGCTTCATGAACTAATAGATCTTAGTGTCTATACAAAGATAGCGGTTCTTACCGATTCAAACCTGGCCTCAATCTGGCTGCCTAAACTAAAAGAGGCCTTAAGTTCTGCGCCCTATGAGATACTTATTCCAGCAGGAGAGAACAGCAAAACTGTTTCAACCTTATCATCTGTCTGGGAGAAACTGCTCCACTACGGATTTGATCGAAAGGCTCTACTAATTACCCTTGGAGGTGGTGTAGTCGGTGATCTTGGCGGTTTTGCTGCTGCAACCTATATGCGTGGAATAGATTTTATCCAGATTCCCACAACCCTATTATCACAGGTTGATGCAAGTATCGGCGGGAAAACTGGAGTAAATTTTAAGGGAGTAAAAAATCTCGTTGGCACATTTACTCAACCCGCAGCCGTAATTATTGATATCTCACTACTTTCGACTCAAAATAATCGCGATTTTTGTGCTGGATGTGCTGAAATTATAAAGCACGGATTGATTTGTGATTCCCTCTATCTAAAACAAATTGAAAATTGGGATTTTACTAATCATCAAAATCCGCTAACTCTAGAGATTATTAAAAGATCGTGTGAAATCAAAGCAGAGGTAGTAGTCAAAGACGCTCAAGAAAATGGGTTAAGAAAGATTCTTAATTTTGGGCATACTGCTGGACACGCCTTCGAATCGCTCTCTTTAGAACATGATGCAACTCCACTTCTTCACGGTGAAGCGGTAGCGCTAGGTATTATGGTTGAGGCTCAGATCTCACACCTACAGGGATACATTACTTCTCATGAAGTAGAGTTTATTCGCTCAATTCTTATTAAATTTAATCTGCCAACTACTGCTTCTAAAGATTTTAAGCTTGAGCAGTTAATTAAAAGAACTAAATCTGATAAGAAAAATGTCGGTGGGGCAACCCGTTGGACCTTGTTAAAAAGTGTTGGGAATGCCGTATTTGATATTGAGGTATCACAAAAAATTGAAGAAGAAGCCTTTTTGCGAGTAATCTCAGACTAGCCAACACTAAAAAAATCGCATGAATTTTAAAGAAGGTAGAGCCATACAAATAAATCCTACCGCTACCACAATTAAATCAGCAGTAACTCTTGCTGGTTCTAAGAGCTTTACCAATCGAGCCTTGATTCTTGCCGCACTATCTGATGGGACCACTACATTAGAGCAGGCCTCACTAAGTGATGACTCGCTGCTGCTGCAAAGAAGTCTTAACGCCCTTGGTTTCGAGTCACAGATTGACGGTTCATCAATCACAATAAAGGGATCAAACGGAGAGTTTCCTGTTAGGCATACCAAGCTCTACTGTGGAGCAGCGGGTAGCACTTTGCGTTTTTTAACCGCTCTTTGTGCATTAATAGAGGGGGGCAAGATAGATCTTTTTGGTACAGAGCGACTCTCTGAACGACCAATTGCAGATCTTGGTGACGCATTAGCAAAGCTTGGAGCAGGAATTGAATATCTGAATAACCCCGGTTGTGCCCCGGTCCAAGTTAAAGGAGAAAAACTTACCGCTCGAGATCCGTTAGAAATTAGTGGCGCCATTAGTAGTCAGTTTATCTCTGCTTTATTAATGATTGCTCCAAAAATTGAAACTGGCCTGGTGCTAAACGTTGCTGATAAAATGGTCTCTAGCTCATACCTTGAGATGACACTTTCAATCATGAGGTCATTTGGAGTTGAAGTGGAGCACGATGGGTTGCGAGTCTTTCGGGTACCGTGCCAGAACTACCGCTCACCTGGCCATTATCAGATTGAAGGTGATGCCTCAGGGGCTAGCTACTTCTGGGGCGTTGCAGCTATTACCGGTGGGACAATCAGAGTAAATAACATTTCCCTAAACTCGATCCAGGGCGACGTTCAGTTTATTAGAATTCTTGAGCAGATGGGTTGCACGATTGTAACCGGTCAGGACCAAAACCTCCCCTGGATTGAAGTTACAGGTCCAGAAAAACTTGCAGCGGTAGAGGTTGATATGACCTTAATGCCAGATACAGCGCAAACACTGGCTGTCTTAGCCAGTGTTGCTAAGGGAAAAACAGTTATCTCCGGGCTTAGTACTCTTAGGCACAAAGAAACAGATAGAATTGCCGCTCTGTGTTGCGAACTTTCCAGGGTAGGAATTAAAACTGAATCAAAAGAGGATCAGTTAGTAGTTTATGGCGGGGAACCGCACGGTGCTACTATTAAGACTTACGAAGATCACCGTATGGCGATGTCTTTTGCTGTGTTAGGGGCAAAGATAAGTGGTATAGAGATCGCCAACTCAGATGTTATAAGTAAGTCCTATCCGGCTTTTTGGCGAGATTTTTTTTGTCTCATTGGTTGATCTAAACAACACTTCTCTATCCATTTACCAGCCCCAGCAATTGAATCTACGATCAAGATTAACGGAGCTTCTGTGGACTTCCTGCCTCCTGGATGGAGCACTCTTCATTAGAAGCAGTTCCAGCAGAGTTTGTATAGGTGCAAAATTGGCAGATCATAATGTCTGAAACTCGGTACGAACCACATTCAACACGCACAAGTTGTCCTTCCAGCTCTTCACACAGCTCATTAGGACCGGGAGTAAAGGTGGCTCCGCCTGGAGCACACACCTCTAAACATCCCTCCGGATCCTCCATTTGTTGAAATATACAAGCTGCAGTAGTGCAAGTATCCGGGGCCTCCACATCAAAGAGGAGATCACTGAGGAATTCAGTAGTCCAGCTATCAGAGCAACCTCCTACCTGCGCAGTTGCAAAAGTAGGGAACAAAAGCACGCAGCAGAGACAGAATAAAGCTTGGAACATGAAGTAATGTGTTTTATTTTTTTTCATACGTCCTCGTAAATAACCTTCTAAGGCAACCTGATCTGGCATGCCCTCTAATCCTCCGATGGAGCATTATTGCGCCAAGAAAAATTCTTGTCTGTTAGAAACAGCTGTAGGCTTTTTGCCAGAGAGTTAGAAGAGAGTTAATGATATCCTATGTTTACAGATCCGATTTCTCACCTTATGGGAATTAGAATGGGTGTTCATATAGATGTACTCCTGCAGATGAAGATCCAGCGACGCCCGCGCTTCTTGCCCAATAAAAGGGATTCGGCCTCTCTGGGTTGGGGTACACCAATCCAGCCGCCAACATAAGTGGTATAGAGATCACCAATTCAGATGTTATAAGTAAGTCCTATTCAACCTTTTGGAGGGTTTTCTTTTGTGTCATTAAGTGACTGGGCTAAAGCAAAGAAAGCAGAGTAAGGTCGTTTGATATGAAGCTAGTATTAATTGGTTTTATGGGCTCTGGAAAATCTACTCTAGCACCCCTACTAGCAAAACGGCTTGGATTAAAATTAGTTGAGCTAGATCAGGTGATTCTGGCGGCATCCGGTTATTCCAGTATTAGTGAGATCTTTGAAAAAGAAGGGGAAGCTACCTTTCGCAAGTTAGAAACAGAGGCGATACAAAAGTTAACTAAACTTGATAACATAGTGGTCTCTTGTGGTGGGGGTGTAGTTCTAAGCAAAGAGAATATCTCTCTGCTAAAAGTAAAAAATACCAAAATAGTTTATCTTGAGACTGATCTGGAAGTAATAAAAAAGAGGCTTTTAAGTGATAATACTCGGCCCTTATTTAAAGACCCCGACAAAGCAAACGATCTCTACCTTAAACGGCTCCCCCTATACAAAAAATATGCAGACTATACTGTGAAATCCGATCATCTATCACCTGATTTATTAGTAGAAGAGGTCATAGGGAAGCTCTCAACTAAGATTATATCTTTTTATGCTTTTTTATGGATTGGGCTACTTATAATTGCTCTTTTAAACGCAACCGGTCGAGAGCTAATATTAAATCAATTCTTAAATCAAGATCTCTCCCAGCAGATGTCAGTTTTTACGGCACTTTTTCTATTTTTCTTATTTACACTGCTGGTAAATAAAAAGTGGCCACTCCTTACTAGGAAAATTGCTTTTCGAGTAGGCACCATCTGGATGTTACAGACCGCTATATTTGAGTTTTTTATGGTTGTAGTACTGATGGGCAAGCCTATCTCTATTGTGCTTGAGCAGTACAACCTTGCCGATGGTAATCTCTGGCCGGTATTGCTTCTGGGGCTACTTCTAATCCCACCTTTTGTCCAGCATCGATACTAGGTGAGATTCTTAGTCCTTATCGACAAGACGCGTCACACATCATGGATTGACGGTGCCAGTAAAAATAGCTTTTGAAGAGTATTTTTTTATTTTGGTACGGGGTCATGTCTCGTGCCCTTCGTGTTATATTCTGCTCGTATTACCACAAAACTGATGTTCTATGGAGTCTACGGATCCGGAAATTTTTTCGAAGTTTCCGATTATTTAAATAACACGAAGGGCACGAAGGGCACGAAGGATGAAATTTGACTCGATAAGCAGTAAGGCGATCGGTCTACTGTCTAATTTTAACACAGCCCATCTAAAATAAGGAATCGTGCGGGTTATAAACTAATCCTCCCCCCTTCGTGGCCATCGTGTCCTTCGTGTTATTTCAGACCCGTACTACCCTCCAAACCAGCCAGCGGAAAAAACATCGCTCCAGACCTTAATTTTTTAAATTTTTAAGAACGTTTTAGAAAAAATCTCTGATTAGCAAGGGAGAGGCTATTTATTGCTTTAGCCTTGCTAATACTAATTTACTAAACCAAAGGTCAAAACCATGGAGATTAGGAGTACTCAATCCACACAAACTGCTAGAGGATACCAGGCGGCCCAAGAGATCGATGGTGCCGGCCTAATTGCTACTAATCTGGCAACCAGAAAGGCTTATGAACCAACCCTTAACCGTGCGGTAGACACTTTGGTGTCAAATGCTGGTCAAACAAGCTCTACAGGATCAGCTCAAGAGTTATCTTCTCTCTCTGGTCAGGCTTTTGAACTTTTATCTGGTCTGATTGAAGCCAATGTTCAAAATCCTCTGCTTAAGGCTGAGATAAACGAAACTCTAAGCGATCTCTTTGGTTATTTTGAAGGCAAAGTTGAAGATAACGTTGCTACTACCTATCGTGGTATCGCAGATCGATTAGATTCCATCGGAATTGGAGAGGAAACTTTAGTCAGGGGCCTTAAGACCGTTCACAACTGGAGTAACCTATCTGAAGGCCAAAGATATATTCAGGGCGGACAACTTGGGCTAAAGGTGCTAGAAGATCTCGGCACTATAAATCCAGAACAGAGCACTCTGTATTCGGGAATTACTAATACTCTTGGCATTCTGGCCAGTCCTACTCTCTCAGATCAACAAAAAATACTCGGTATTGGTCAAATTGCCAGAGAGTCACTTGCAGATTCTTTTCCAGAATTTGCTCAATCACAAAGCGCCGATCTATTAGTCCAGGCAGCAGGTGTAGTTTCAAGCAAGGCTTCTAGTAGTGAAAAAGCGCTAGCGCTTGCTGGACTAGGGATTGAAGGAGCAGTAGCAAATGAGATTATTTCTGCCCCTCAAGGCACACAGATTGGAGCGTTGATCTCAACTATTCAGGGAGTCGACCAGTGGAGTAACATGAATGATGGTCAGCGAATTGCAACCGTTATTCAAACCAGCAATTCTGTACTTGGAGCGCTTTCAAAGAGCGGACTTGGTGCTGCTGCTTCTAGCACAATTGGAGCAGGTCTCTTGTCTCGCTTAAACGGTATAACAGCAATAGCTGGCGGAGTTCATCAAGCGGTAGATGTTTTACAGACTATTAAGGATCTCCCCCGTAGTCAGGCTGTTAAACTTGGTGCAATTGGGGTCGGTTCAGCAGGAGCTGCGATAGGAGCGGGAATTAGCATGGGGGCAACTCTTGGAAGTTCTGTTCCAGTTGTAGGCACAATTATAGGGGGTGTTATTGGTGCGGGAGTTGGCGCACTTGCTGGGGCCTTTGGCAGCGGAAAAGGAACAGCTCAAAAACTCCGTGACGGCTGGAGAGATGCCATGGAAGAGGGAGGATTTGCCAAAAAAATTGATGGTGCACACCATGTAACTCTGGCAGATGGCACTCTTTATAATATCGGCGCTGATGGAAGGGGGAAATTTAAGAACGTAGATGGCACGGAGAGGCCCACATTTGACGTTGACTGGAGTAATCCAATTACAGGTAATACTGTTCCTGATGCCAATCTCTTTGCAATTGCTACCGGTCTTGATCCAACTTCTCACCAAGACCACGGGTTGTTTCACGGAGCTGCCTCTCAAGCCTGGAATGCAGCAAGCTCTAATGCCTCAAGTGAGTTAGAGGTTCGAGCCAACTTTAAGGCGATGATTACGAAAGCCGGATTAGGCCCAAATGAATTATCGACCAGACTTGAGCTATTAAAGGCTACTAACAAAATTACCAGCGAGGAGCACCAGGTATATCTCTCACGGGTAAACGAGATGTTCGGCACTAAAATAGCCCCGATGAAAAGTGGTGAATTTCAAAATATTCTCCTCCAACAGCTCTCTGCTGTAGAGTCTCCGGGGGATGAAGAGAGGAGATTACTTGAACTATTTACTAATCCTGAAAAGTATCAGGAGTCAGTTCAAGAGCTAGAAAAAAGAGTTAAAGCAAGCTAAGCGCCATTACCTCAGCTCTCCTCAACCTTTGAATTGATTTAAAATTAACGCAGAGGAACGCGGAGTGGGAAATTTATGGACTCAGAATTCCTACCTCTGTGCCCCCTGCGTCCCCTGTGGTAAATAATAAAGAATCCACCGCAGTGGTTTTCTTCTTTTATTTTTCACCACAGAGGACACAGCTCTTTGTTTGGAGCCTTGCTCCAAACAAAGACACAGAGTGGGAATCTCCAGTTCTTTTTCCTAACTCTGTGCGCTCGGTGCAGCCGCAGGCGACTCGGTGGT
>Ga0208075_1000323_pt1 | contig 27064 bp, 25 predicted proteins | sample HotLakmasection5_FD_184728 | JGI IMG/M metagenome (GOLD analysis project Ga0208075, IMG submission 184728) | Hypersaline microbial mat communities from Hot Lake, Washington, USA - Section #5 (SPAdes) | ecosystem: Environmental > Aquatic > Non-marine Saline and Alkaline > Hypersaline > Microbial... | reverse complement strand
ATAATAAAGTCTTCTTAGATGGATTACAGGGAAGTCAGGATAGATTTGATTTAAAAATTTTAGATGGAAGTGTTGAATTTGATCATATAATTGATCCTGTTAGTGATACTTTACATTGGTGGACTGAAAATGGAGAGGTTACATTAGGAGCATCAACAACAACTTCGGTTGATTTATCTAAAACAGTTGATACAAGTAAGGCATTTATTTTATTATCTAGAAGGGCAGGGAGCGCTCAGGATGAGCCTTCTGATTCTGGAGCTTATGCAGAATGGGTTAATGGAGGGAGATTTAATTTAGTTAAGTCTAGTAGTGAGGCAGGAGCTGTTTATGTATGGCAAGTAATTGAAGGACAAAACATAGAAGTTCAAAATGGAACTCAAGCTTATTCCTTAAATCAAAATTCTTTTGATATTACGATAAATGCAGTTAATACAGCTAATACTGCTGTATTCATGACATTTGGAAGCTGTGGAAGTACTACCCCTAGTAATAATAATGAAATCTTTTGGACAGGAAGAATGACAAGCTCTACTAACTTAAGAATTTCTAGAAGTGATGGGGGTGCTTGTGCTGGTTCTGTGGCTTATTTTGTAGTTGAATTTAATGATGGGACTAGTATTCAACAGGGCTCTGTTGCTAGTATTGGTTCTTCTTATAATGTTGATATTACATCTATTAATTCAAGTAATACTTGGTATTATTTTAGCTCTGAATTTGATTCAACTGCTGTAGGATTAGATGACACTGGTGTTAGATTAACGCCTTATTCGCCTACAAGATTTACTCTATCTAGATATGCTAATGGGGGAACTGCTGCTGTGTATTGGTATGCTATTTCAACTCCTGGTGCTTGGGTTCAGAATGGAACTTATTTTGCAATGACAAACAATGATGTTACTATTTCTTCTGTGGTTGTAAATAGATCTTTTAGTTTAGAGTCTTTTGATAACAGTGGAGGAGGAACGGTTTATGCAAATTCCATGGGCACTTCGCAAATAACAAGTTCGACAAATCTTCATCTTCAAAGAGCTACGACTGGAAATACAGAAAATATGGACTGGCAAGTAATAACTCTTCCAGAATATTATTCATCAGGAGAGGATACAACCGCTCCTTTAGTTACAATTAGTACTCCTCGAAATAGCACTTATAATTTTACTAATTTTCCTTTAACATTCAATGTTGAGTTAAATGAAGACGGAGATACTGTTCTATTTTCTATTGATGGGTTAGGAAATATTTCAATGGAAACTTCAGATAATAGAGTTTATACTTATACAAATAGTTCAATGCTCTCAGGTTCTTACACGTTTAGAGTATTTGCAAATGATACTGCAGGAAATAAGAATTATACAGAGTCTGTAATCTTTAGTGTTAATGATAGTCAAGTAATTAATTCTTGTGGAAGTATAGACCTTTCAGGAGTTTATACCTTAGGCTCTGGATTTTCAGGTACTGAAAATTGTTTAGAAATCGCTTCTGATAATGTTCTTTTAGATGGAAACTGGCAGACAATTTCAGGAGATGGAGGTTTAGAGGATGTTGGAATTCTTGTCTCTGGCCTGAATAATGTTACTGTTAAAAATTTGAACATAAGTAATTTTGGAATTGGAGTGTTTTTTAATGAAACAAATAATTCCTTAGCAGAAAATATTTCTGTGAGTTCGAGTACTAAGATAGGGCTTTACTTAAAAGATAGTTCTTTCAACACTCTTTCAAATAGTACTATAAATCCAAGCTCAAATACAAAAGCAATATTAATAAGATTAAATTCTATTAATAATACCCTTGTAAATACAAATATTACTTATTCTGACCCTTCAAATCCAGATGTTGGAGATATTGAAATTGCTGATTTAAGTGGTGTTGAAGTTCTTAGTCTTGTTGATACTCTTTTGAAAAATTATTCTATAAATGGTTCAGGAGTAAAGCTTGATTATAAATTAACTGGAAAAGGAAGAGTTCAATTTTTAGATGCGATTACAGGAGTTGGAGGCGATTTTGAGAGTGATGTTTTAATTTCAAATAATTTAATATATGTCAATCCAAGTGTTGAGGGATTAAATAGGCCTGCAACTATTACTCTTTATAATATGCCTGGGACATTTAGTAATCCTATTATCTATAAAGATGGGGTTCAGTGTACTGATTGTTATAACTTTACCTCTTTAAATGACGAAACAGTTATTTTCAATGTATCTGGCTTTAGTACCTATACTATTGATGATGTTTCTGCTTCTGGGATTTTAGTTAATGTTACTGCTCAGAATAACTTTACTCATTTAAGTATACATAATAGTAGTTTGTACAAGGATTTACAAATTTATTATTCTTTTGATGCAAATACCTCTGCTTCAAAAGTTTATGATTATACCTCTTTAGGAAATGATGGAACTCTTTCAGGAGCGGTAAGATATGCAGATACAGGAGGTGTTTTTGGAGGGTATATGGAATTTGATGGTACTAATGGGAATAGAATTTCACTCTCAGGAACAAGCGTGGATGGATTTCAATCAACTAGTAGTTTCTCAGTTTTAGCATGGATAAAGACTCCTGGAATTGGTTCTGATTCTATGATTATTGCCGATTATAATCCAGGAACAAATAGAGGATGGGCTTTGTATATAGATCCTAACGGAAACTTAAATTTTGTAGTTAGATATGGGGCAAGTTTTTCAAGATGTATTACCTCGTCAGTTGTTAATAATCAATGGCATTTTGTTGGAGGGAGTTATAATGGTATAGATAAAAGGTCTTCTTGTCAGGTTAATTCTGCTGTTTCAGCTGGTGGGGTCTATACTGGAACTAATTTTGCAGTCAACGCAGTTGCTCCTGCAATAGGAGAGCTACATTCAACTTCAAGTAGCGTTGCTCGTTTTGATGGATTAATAGATGAAGTTATGATTTTTAATAGAACTACTACATATAATGAGGCAATGGCCATATTTCAAAATAGCTCTCCTAGGTTCTTTTCTACTGGAAGTCAGACCTTTGTAGACTTGAATGTATCTGAAAATGGTGATGAAAACATGCTAAATATTAGTCTAACTGAAAAACTTAATTTTGACCCGGTTAATTTCACAGTGAGAGTTGGGAATACAACTTCAGGAGCCTATGCTTATGGAGATGAATTTCAAATTACAAATGGGCGGGCAAATAATATTCCAATAGGGAATCCAAATAATATTTCTGTTAGTTTGATATTTCATTCAGATATAAATAAATATTATTCTCCTGTTTTAGTTGGAAGTATTAGTTTAACTGGCTGGTCTAGTGTTGCTGCAGATACAACCCCTCCTGGAGTAACTATTAATTTTCCAGAAGCAACTACTTATTACAAAGTTGATTCTCCTTTAAACTTTAGCGTTAGTTTAACAGAGTCTGGAAATGCAGAATTTAGCTTAAATGGATTAACTAATTATACGATGTATGCTTCTGATGGAAGTAGAGCAGGATTGGAATTAAATCTGACAAATAGTTCAATGGTTACTGGATTTTATAATTTCTTAGTTCATGCTAATGATACTGTAGGAAATAAAAACTATACTGAAAATATTGATTTTACTTACAATGAGACTGGAATTGATATTAATTTTTCTAGTCCAACTCCCTTTGATGATTATTTGACTTCTGAGTATATATTTGTTAATTTCACGACAGGGGAAAATCAAGGATTGCATTATTCGTTTACAGATTTAGATAATTCTTTAGTTTTATGGCTTCCAATGGAATATGTTAACGACAGTTTAGATCCTACTGATTTTAGTTCTTATAGTAATAATGGAACTGCTGTAGGTTCGGTATTAAATAGCTCTGGAAAGTTTGCAAAAGCGTTTGAATTTGACGGAATAAATGATTATATCTCTATTGAAGATGATGATACGAGTCTTGATTTAATTGAAAACTTTACTTGGTCTGCTTGGGTATATCTTAGAAATAATGACAATAGGTATATTGTTTCTAAGAAAGCGGGTATTGACGGAGCAGGTTTAAGAGTCGTATCTGGAAATTTGTACTTCTCTGATTTCGGAGGTCAAGATGTTTTTGGAAGCCAGACAATAAGTACAAATACTTGGTATCATGTTGCCTCTGTATATAATGGGACTACGGTTAGCTTATATGTTAATGGGGTTTTAGATATAAATAATAGTCTTTCATTAAGTGTTGAAAGTTCTGCTAATTTAATAATCGGAGCTGAATCTGTTTTAGATGCAAATCCTTTCCACGGAATGATAGATGATTTTCTAATGTTTAATCGAGCTTTAAGCGCGTCTGAAATAGCGTTTCTATATGATTCTGGAACTAATAAATATGAAAATAATTTTTCAGTCAGTTACGGGAGCCATAGTTTTAAGGGATATGTTATGAATGATGTCGGAATAAAAAATGAAACCGAAACTTTAACTTTAACAGCTAGACCTGAGCAGGTTATTATTGAGCATACAACAGATTGTTCTGGGTTATATGGAAATGCAACTTTATTTGACTATGGATATGATTGCGAGGTATCTGGATTTAAGTGTGTTGGATTAAATTCTGATTTAAATATAACAAGTACCGGAAGATTGAATTTGAATAATAGCTGTATTGTTGAGTTTAATACGACTGATGGAAAATATGGCTTATATTTAGAGGGTGTTTTGAATTTAAGTGGAGCAAATATTACTAGTTTGAATTCAACAGATAAATTTAATCTAACAATTAATAAGGTAAATACAGATTTTGTAGACTCTTTTGGAAATGTTAGTTTTGCAAATATCTTTAGTTTGGATTCTATGACTAATATTAGCGATAGTAGAGTTGACTTTAATTTAATAGATGTTAATGATAAGGTTATTTTACTTAACTCTACTGATTTTAAAAGTTATACTCTTGATGGTGGAATTTTAGATAGAAGATTTAGGCTAAACGTTACTGTTAGAGATGATTCAAATATTGAAATTCCTAATGTCAATGTGACTATGTGGAACGTTACAGGAGATTTAATTCACTCTGGTTTAACTAATTCTAAGGGAGCTATTTTTAGAAACTTAACTGAATATATTGATGAGGGTGATGGAAAGAGCTTTTGGAATAGTTATGTTATAAATTATTCTAAAGTCGGATATAAAATAGCTAATTCTAGTGTTCTGAATATAACCTCTGATTATAATTTGGAATTGACTTTAGAACTTTATGATACTATTGTTGTAAGTTCAATTGAAACTCTGGCAGAGATTTATACAAGAGTGGGAGATAGTTTAGTATTTAATAATTTAAGTGACGGTACAAGGCCTTGTAGATATGTTAGTAGAGCTTCTATAAATATAACATCTGGAGGGGAATTGATATTAGATTTCTGTAATTTAGAGTTTAATAATACAGATACAGATGGAGAATTTAATCTTTATGTTTCTGCAGGAGGTCATCTGATGGCAAATTATTCAAATATCACTAATTTTAATAATTTAAGGAAATATGTTTTTAGAGCTGTGACCGATTCTGAATTGACTTTAAAGAATTCTTATTTTTCTTCTTTAGGAGAGACAGAAGCAGAAGGGAGTAGGGGATTTTATCTAAACACAACAAATGTAACCTTCATCAATAATACTCTTTTCAATGCTTATGAAGCTGATATCGAGATTTCTTCGAGCAATATCATCCTTTATCAAACAAGATTTTTAGGGGGGGCGTCTATTTATAATGTATATTGTACAAATTGTAAAAACGTGTCTATTGTAGATTCAAATATCTCTAAGTCCACGCTTTCAAATATAGTTGTTTTAGATAATGAGGATATTAATTTTATTAATTCTAATTTTTCCTCATATAATGTTCAGACAGGGGCGACTCTATATAAGAGATGGTATGCAGACAATTATGTTAATGACAGTGATAATGTAGTTCTTTTAGAAGCAATAGTTGATTTTTATAATAATACTTTAGCTTTAACAGATTCAGGTTTAACAAATTCTAGTGGAATGGCTAGGTTAAATATAAGTGAATATATTGTTAGCGGTACCGTAGGAGGGGGAGTTAAGAATTACCAAGGCAATTATACGGTTAATGCAACTAAAAGAGGTTACTCTAATGAAGAAAAATCAGTCAATGTTACAGATAATTTTAAATTGTCATTTAATACTCTACAGAATCCTTTTCCTTCAATAGTGTTAAATTCACCTATCGATGGGTTTACTGGATTTAATTTCGGAGATTTAAATTATACCTTAAATGTAACTGCTTATGACGCCTATAATGATTTAATGAAAGTAAAAATTTATGGAATTAATGGGAGTTATTTTGCAGATCTATACAATCACGGATTAATTTACAAAGGTTCTAGTATTGAAAATGCAACTGAAATAAACTATAATTGGACTTCACCTATTGCAAGACCAGATGATAATACGATTTTGCTTATGCATTTTGATAATGAGTCTAGGCTAGGGGAGAATTCTAGTTATATTAGAGATTTTAGCTATTTAACAAATAACGCTACAGTTTATGGAGATGTAAGACCTGTTCAAGGAAGATTGGGAGGAGCATTTGAATTGGATGGATTAGAATATGCAGATTATATTAAAATTCCACACTCTAATATTTATAATGTTGATGAAATGACAATTATAACCTGGATAAAGCCCTATGATTCAAGGATTAATGAAGGATATATTTTATCAAAAGATGATACTAATTTTGGAGCAGATAATGGTTTTTGGCTTAGGTTTAATTACAAGCAGAATTATACAGAATTTGATACAGGTCAAAATTCTCCAGTTAGTTCTAATGTAAATTCAATTGTAAGGAACCAATGGCAACAAATTGCAGTAACTATTAATTCAACCACTATTATCTTTTATGCTAATGGGCAAAATATCGGAGACCACATTGGGAGTTATTCTTTTGTTGATAATGCAAATGATCTATTTATTGGAAAAACAGTTGGATTAGGAGGGGCTGCGGGTGCTCCACTGGGCTATAATGGGAGTTTAGATGATTTAATTATTTATAATAGAAGTTTAAGTCATGATGAAGTTAATGAGTCCTATTATCTACAGAGAGGCTCTTATATTTGGAAAGTTAATGTTACAGATACAATAAATAATAATATTGAAAGTGATCAGAGGCAATTTAGAATAGGCCCTATAAATTCAGGTCCCTCTAATCCTACACCAGAGATAAATTCTACTGATGGAAGTAATAAAACATTACAAGACTTAAATTGTTATGATGTATTAGTAGATTCTGATGGAGATAGGATGAATGTTACAGTTGAATGGCACAAAAACTCACAATATCAGTTTAGTTTACAGTATAATGATTATGAGAATAGTACTTTCTTTAATGCTGTTTTGGATTCGGGAAATACAACTAAAGGAGATATTTGGACTTGTGGAATGAAGTTATTTGACGGAATTGATTATAGTGAATTAGTAAATTCCACTGAAAGTGTTACAATTTTGAATAGTCCTCCACCTATTCCAACTTTATTAAGTCCTCTAGATAGTTCTACAACGACGAATAGGCTTCCTACATTTAGCTGGGGAGGAGTTACAGAAGATGATGATGGAGATGTAGTTTTGTTTGAGTTGAATATTAGCTGTTATAATTTAGCAGGAGGGGTTTGTGCTGGAAGTGGAGATGATAGTAGATTTTATTCAGGATTATCTTCAACATCTTATACATTATTAGATGAATTGAAATACTTTATTGATAACGGAGATTATTATAATTGGACTGTAAGGGCCACTGATGGGATAGATCCTAGTGATTGGTCTCAAGAATTTAGATTAAATGTCACCTCTTTGGTTGAAATTAGTTTGCCAAATAATAGTGTTGAATTTGGTGTAATCTCTCCACAAGGAAATAGGAATACTTTAACTAATGACCCTATTCCATTTTTAATTAGAAATGATGGAAACGTGTTTGTAAATGTGACAATAAGGGCAACAGATTTATGGGCTAAACAAGCAAATCCAAGTGTTTATTATCAGTATAAAGTAGATGAAAATCCCTTGGAACCTAATTCATTTAATTCCTTATTATCTAGAATTTTATTTAGGAATATGCCTTTAGATAGTTCGCCTGAATTAGCTATTGCAGAACTAAATTATAGTGATTCTACAGATAGTGTGGAAATTGATATTAATATTACTGTTCCGTTTGATGAACCAGCAGATGTAAGGAGTTCGACTGTAACATTTACAGCAAGTTTAGCAGAATGAAATCAAAAATAATTCAAGGGATAGACTTTATTTTAATAGTTGGAACTTTAATTGGAATATTTTTATCAGTAGGATATGTACAGCCTTTAGTTATTGGGCCGATAGATGGTTTTGAAACAACAGAGAGTGTTTTATTTGAGTTTGAAAAGGCAAATCTAATTTTAATTGATGATAATTTAGAGTTTACTTCTCCTGAAAAAATATACGCTGAAAATAATTTAGTTGTTAATCTAAAACCAGGCATTTATTATTGGAAAGTAGAAGGGGCCTTACCTGGAGAAATAAGACAATTAACGATAATTTCAGAGATTAGTTTAAAATTGAAGGAAAATGAAAATAGTTTTTCTCTTGTTAATTCAGGGAATACGAGATTAAATGTTGATATTTTTGAGGATGGACGAAAAACAAGGGAAATTATTTTAGAGGTCGATGAAGAAAAAGGAGTTATTGGAACTAAATTCATAGGAGGGAAAGATGAATAAATTCCTTTTGATATTTTTAATCGTCTTTTTATCATCCAATGTAATTGCGATTGGTATTACTCCTGGAAGAACAACCTTTGATTTTGAACCTGGTTCTATGAAGGAAGTTGAATTTACAGTGGTAAATTCAGATAATTTAGATATGAATGTAATTGTTCTTATTCAAGGGGATTTAAATGAAAGTATAGCTGTTTCAGAGAATTCATTTAAAATGGCAGCTTCTGAAAAGGAAAAGAAGTTAAAGTATACTTTTACAATGCCTAATGAATTAAAGCCAGGTTTGCATAAGGCAGAAGTAGTCGTTATTCAACTTCCTGAAAAATCTGGAACAAGTGATGCGTTTATTGGGGCTGCGGTTGGAGTTGCCACTCAGATTCATATTTACGTATCTTACCCTGGGAAATATGCTGAAGGAGAAATGAATATTGTCAGCGAGTCTGGAAAAGTTAATTTTGTCATTCCTGTTCATAATAGAGGAGATTTAGATTTAAAGAAAGTAAAGGCTAAAATTGATATATTTAGTCCGGTAAATGAAAAAATAGCTAGCGTTGATACAAATGAAATTTCTTTATTAAGTGGGGAAAGGAGAGAGGTAGTTGCTAGTTGGCAGTTAAGTGTTTCTCCTGGAACTTATAGGGCAGTTGCAACACTTATTTATGATGAACAGACTGCGAAAATTGAGAAACATTTCGATGTTGGAGAACAGATCTTAAAATTAGATCAGGTAGAGGTTAATGATTTTGTTTTAGGAGGAATTGCTAAATTTGAGATGCTTGTTGATAATCAATGGAGTCAAAATATAAATGCCTATGCACAAATGCTAGTATATAATAAAGAGGGAAGTGTGATGGCAGACTTTAAGTCTGCTAATTATGATATTCCTGCTTTAGATAAAGTAATAATGGTTGCATTTTGGGATACTGCAGGAGTAAAAACAGGAGATTATGACGCTTCAGTATTTTTGAGATATGGAGAAAAATCCGATCAGCAAGACTTAAAACTAGAGGTTTCAGATAGAAAGATTAATGTCTTTGGAGTTGGTTATGTTATTTCTTCTGAATCTGGAGGGGGATTGTTTGAGAATAATTTAGTAATGGTTTTGATAATAGGGATAGCTGTATTAATATTAATTAATTTAACTTGGTTTTTGGTATTAAGAAAGAGATTGAAGAAGTAGAATAATTAGAGCATTAAGAGAGAGTGATAAAGGTTAAGAGATTCCAGCAACAAGAATAGTAGACTTTTTATTATCTTTTTATTAATATTAGATTAATGAGAAAGAAATAGAGGGATTTTATTAGGGGGAATAATAATTTTAATAGCAGTTAGGAATAGATGAATTAGATGAAGAGTTTAATATTATTGATAGATGAAAAATATTTTATAACCTATGAAATAGGCGTTTAATAAAAAATAAAACGTTCTATGTAGCGATTATATTAATATTAAATAGCCAGAATTTATAGGTTTAATAGACTTATGTAATTGAGAGATGTAACAAGAAGAATTCCAATAATATTTATTTTCAAGAGTAAGCTAGTAATTTAATGATTGATTAATATAAGAAACTAATAATTAATCCACCGATAGGTTCTGCTTCAAGAGGGTTTAATATTTTTGGTTTTGCTTTTGTATTTACAAAATTAGGGGGAATTGCACCTGCATATCCATCGGTATATTGAGGGCCTATTGCAGGAGAGCCTCTTTTAGGTTTTCCATTTGAGTCTAATAAGGGGTCTGCTTCGATATTATTTATTCCTATCCCTCTATCCTGCAAGCTATCTGTGTCAATGTTCCATTCAACAAACCCTGTTGGAGAGTTCATCCCTAAATATAAATCTGCTCTAAAGGTAGTTCCGTTTTGAATAATCCAGTCTGAAAAATCATCATTTCCTTTGAATATGGGGTCTCCTGAATCATTAATTGCTAAAGGAGCGTCAATAACTATTTTTGTTAATTCTTGACTTGTTCCGTGTCTGCTTCCAATATATTTTGTATTCATTGTAGCTCCGTTTCCTTTAATATGATGGAATCCAATTTCACCTTCTTTTAAAAAAATATTTTCAAGCCAGATTGAAGGCTCTATTGTTTCTTGAGGAGCTTCTTGATTTTCCCAAGCATAATGCTGATCGTGATAAATTGTTTTTACAAAACTAATATTTGTTCCATCAAATTCTTCTCCATTAAGACTTCCTATTTTAATTCCTAGAAAGCTGTTTTCTGTTCTTAATTTAGCTATTGTAACATTTTCAGCACGAATCTCTAAAACTGTTCCACTAGTAATTGTAGGGCCCCTTAATATTGTATTATCCCAGCCAGCTCCTTGAATTTTTATTCCAGAGGTTAAAACTCTAAATCTTTTTCCATATTCAAATGGAAGCTGATATGTTCCTGTAGCAAAATGAATTGTGTCCCCATATTCAGCGTCAAGCTCCCCATTTTTTCCAAGAGTATTTGGATCTCCATCCATTAAATTGTTTATTAAAACTGGATCTCCGTTAACCATCCAAGATGTATCAACATAAATATCTCTTGCAGATGCCATAGGTAAAATTGTCAAGATAGCGATTAAAGACAAAAGGAGTAGGTATTTTCTCATATAATTATAGGATATTTTTCCTATTTAAATGTTTGTTTTTATTTTTTACAAAGGTTATTTTATTTTGTAGAAAGATTTAAATATTAAAAGATAATCTTTTCATAAAAGAGGGAAAATGAATAACACACAAAAAATCATTACTGTTTTATTGATTCTTGCTATTGTTTTTTCTGCAACATCTATTTTTATTAGTTTAAGTGTTAGTAATCTTGAAATTCCCTCTAAGGCAATAACTGGAAAAAGTGTTGATAATGGGGGAGGAATAAAATTATTTGTTGAAGGAGAAGAGGGTGAAAATGGAAGATAATAATTTTCTTTTGACTTTAGCTGTAGTTGCTGTAATTGTTTCTGTTGTTGCTGCAGGATTCACTTACTTATCTATTGCTAGTTTATCTGCAAGAATATCTGGTTTTGCTATAGGTACTGCTAATTTAACTGTTGAGAGTCAGGCTTCAATTAACTTTACTACAGCAACTATTGATTGGGGTTCTGGAAAAGTAAATGATGGACAGACTATAGCTCATTTAACTACTGTAGGTAATGGAGCAGTCTATAATTCTAACTGGACTGCTGCGTCTGGATTACTCTTAGAAAATAATGGAAATGTGAATGTTACTTTAAATATTACTGTTGGAAAGAATCCTCAGGATTTTATTGGGGGGACAAATCCTCTTTATTATATTAACGTATCTAATGTAGAAGCAGGAAGTTGCACTGCAACAAGTTTTGTTCCAGGCATCTTTTATGCAGCAAATGCAAGTAATAATATTTTGAATTGTAATTCGTTTAGATTTGATGAAACTGCAGATTTAATAAGAATTGATATAAATATATCCATCCCTGAAAATTCTAAAAAGGGAGCTTTAGGAGATATTATCACAGCGACTGCAACAGCTGCTTCATAAGAATTATAAAGTATCAGGAAGATTATTATAAATGAAAAGAGGAATTTTAATTTTAATATTTTTATTAATCCCCTCTGTACATGCATTAGGTATTTCGCCTGCAATTGTTGAATTAGATTTTAAGTCTGATGAGATTATAGAAATAACTTATAAAGTGTCTTCTGACTATGCTGAACAAAGAATTGTTCCGTTTGTTTTGGGAGATTTGGCAGAATATGTAAAATTGGACAGAGACGAACTTTTTGGCTCAGGGATTTTTACTGCAAGAATAAATTTTCCTTCATCTATTGATAAACCAGGACCTCATACAATTTCTATTGGGGTTGAAGAAGCACCTAGAGATGAAGGGGCAATAGGTACAATTGTTAGAGTTATAGGTATTGTAAAAGTTTATGTACCTTATCCTGGGAGATATGCAGAGGGTTCTTTAAAAATAGAAGATGGTAATGTGGATGAGATTATTCCGTTAGAGGTTAGCGTAATTAACAGAGGGAAGGAAGATTTGAATGTTGATGTAAATGTATTATTTTTAGATGGGCTTGGTGAGAGAAAGGGAAGTCTAGATTTTGAACCTTTCTTTTTAATTTCAGGACAAGAAAAAATTTTTAGGGGCGAATTTGATACAATGGGATTTAAGGCAGGAAATTATATGGCAGAGGCATATATAAATTATGGAGAAGAACTTATGATTAATAAGAGTTTTAGAATAGGGTCATTATTTGTTAATATTACTAATTTCACTACTGAACTTCCTAAGGGAGGAATACAAAGATTTGCAGTAAATATTGAAAGTTTATGGAATGATAATTTAGAAGAGGTTTATGCTGATGTAAATATTTCAAATGATTTTGAAAGTATTGTATTTAGAACTCCTTCTGAAGATTTATCTGCGTGGGGTAAGAAAAATTTAATTGGATTTATCGATACAACTCAATTAACAGGAGATTATAAAACAGAAGTGGTTTTGAGTTATTTAGGAGAGCAAAATTCTGTTTATGGTACTTTGAAGATTAAAGAATTCAATTTGACATATGCTATTATTGCGGGAGTAATTGTTATTTTAGTTATTATAATAGGGATTTGGCTTTATAGAAAAAGATTTAAGAGCGGAAAAAGATAAGTTAATATGAAATTAGCAATTAGTTTATTTCTATTTTCTCTGTGTATTTTACTTTTTACTTTTTTAATTGTTAACTATGAGACAAAAGAGATTTTCGCTAGCGTGAGTGTAAGTGAAAGGCTCGGGTTTGACTTAAATGATTCTACCTTAAATTTTGGTACAATAACTCCTTTATCTTCGTCAAGTAGAAAGCTTGTTTTTGAAAACCCTTATGATTTTCCAGTTTTATTAGATATTTCATCTAAGGGGACAATTTCTGACATTCTTAGTTATGATAATAAAATTAGGGTTGAATCAAATGAGAAGAAGAAGATAAGCTTTACTGTTAATTCAAGAGAAGAGTTTCAAGATTATTCCGGAGTTGTTAAGGTTAGGATAATTCCCCTTAAAAACTAAAAGTATTTAATTTAAATTATTTTTATTTTAAGATGAAAAAGAGGTTTATTGTTTTGTCTTTTATGCTTTGCTTACTCATTGTTATTACACTTTTAAATCTCGTTTATTTTGTGAATACCTTTGATAATATTCAAAAAACTTTTCCAACAAGTCATGTAACTTCCCAAGGAAGAATAGTTTTATATGTAGAAGGTAATGGCTCAGAGCCAGAGCCAGAGCCAGAGCCAAGTTCTTCTGGAGGAGGTGGAGGAGGAGGTAGTTCTGCACCTAAAGAAGAAAATGTGGGATTTGACCTTTCAGAGAAAGAGTTTAATGTTTTAGTTCCTTCTGGAAATACAGATTTTCAGCAGTTTTCCATTAAAAATATAGGAGATTCTGAGTTAGTTTTAGATTTAGAATTATCAGGGCTTAAGGGTCTTGCTTTTTTAAATAAAGATAAAGTTACTCTAAAACCCGGAGCAGAAGAAAATATTCTTGTTACATTAATGGCACCTCAACCAGGGATTTATTCTGGAAGGATAGTTGTTAAGACAGGCAATATAGAAGAAGAGCTTCTTATTTCTTTGAATGTACAAAGCGAAAAATCGCTATTTGATGCTTCGGTTAGCTTGCCTGAATCTTCAAGGGTAATTATAGAAGGGGGAATTTTAAATGCATTTATATCTCTATTACAAGTTGGAGAGGCAGAAGAGGTTGATGTTACTGTTAATTATGTTATAAAGAATTTTGATGGAGAATTAATCTATTCTGAAAGTGAGACCTTTAGGGTTTATGAAGAGAAAAGTTTTGTAAAAGATTTTTCTTTGATTGGCTTTCCTCCAGGAAATTATTTAGTAGGTATTGAGGTTATTTATCCAGATGGCTTTGCTACATCAAGCTCTCATTTTGCTGTTGAATCAGAAGAGAAAAGAGATTTTATCCCTTTAATTACAATAATCCTTTCAATATTTGTTATTATAGCCATAGTTATTTCAGTAATAAGGTATAAAAGAACTAGATTAGTAAAGAGGAAGAGAAGATGAAACTAATAATTTTGTTAATTCTATTGATGCCCTTTGTTAATGCTTTTGAAACAAATACAATTTTAGTGAAATCGGTTGTTGATATTGGGGAGGTTGTTAACCCTTCAATTAGCATAATTAATTATGAACAAGGGGATTTTGAAATAGCCTATGGTTCTGAAGGATTTCTGTCTATAAATGAAGATAATTTTTATTTAGGTGATGATGAGTCAAAAAATATTATTTTAGAGTTAGATTCTTCGGGATTAAATGAAGGCGTTTATACAGGTCAAATAAGCATTAATACAGAGAAGAAATCTCAGAAAATACCTGTAATCTTTGAAATAGAAAGCCCTAAATTTTCATTTGATAGTGTTGTTGAAGCAAGGGTAGAAAATGAGAATTTAAATGCTAGAATAAAAATATTAAATTTATTTTCTGCTGAAAGAAGATTAGGGGCGGAATATTTTGTTAAGGATTTAGAAGGAAATATTATCCTAGAAGATTTTGAAAATATTGATGTCTTAAATCAAGTTGAATTTTCTAAATCTTATTATTTGCCAAATTTAGAGTATGGGGATTATATTTTCGGAATTAAATTAAGAAACGGTAATGAGATTTCTACTAGTTCTTCTTTATTTTCTGTTAGTGGAGAGGTTTTGTTAAGTCCTGAAAAAGAGGGTTTTGATTATTCTATTATTGGTTTTATTATTGTATTAGTTTTAATTGTTGCTTTTTTAATCTTCAATTATTTTTGGAATAGGAGAGTTATAGATACTAAGGATATTTTAAATCAGAAATTAGTTGACTTAAAGAAGATAAAGTTTAGCGATATAAATAAAGAAATAAGAAATTTTGAATACAAAAAGAGTGTTCTCGAAAGAGCATACGGTAAAGGGTATATTACAAAGAAATCTTATACAGAGGGAAGAAATAAAATTAATGATTCAATTCAAAAGCTAAAGAAACGTTTATAAATAATATTGTTTTATATTCATTATGAAAAAGAGGGTGAAAGCTAGAGCAAAAGCTAAAACTGTAAAATCTCCTTTATCTTCTGCATTGAAGGATCTTGAATTTGAGATGAGAAAATTAAATTCTGAGAAAAGTGATTTTAAAGACGCTTTATCAAGGGTATCCTCTTCGCTAAATGCAAATCATAATCTTGAGAGAGATCTTCAGAAAAAGATTGCAAGAATTATAGAAAAAGAAGCTAAGTTAAATAGAAAGAGAAAAGCCTTGACGAGCAGAATTGATAAAATTTCAGATCAATTAAGTAAAATTTCTAAGATAAAGTCTGAAATGTCTGATATATGATTGAAACTGTTTTTTATAAAGCCAAGGGGATAAAAATCGAGGTTAAAAGAGTAGGATTATTCTCAAAGGGAATAGGATTAACATTTAGGACTTCTAAAACTAAGAATTTATTATTTGATTTTAAAAGAGATACAAGGATGTCTATAACTTCTTATTTTGTTTTTTTTCCTTTTTTAGCTATTTGGCTTGATGATAAAAATAGAGTCATCCATAAGGAGATTATAAATCCCTTTAGATTTAATGTTGCTCCTAAGAAAGCATTTAGAAAACTTATAGAGGTTCCTGTTAATAAGAGAAATAGTAAAATTTTGGCTTTTTTTCGTCGATAAAGGGGAAAGATTTAAATATTACCGAGGATAATATAATTAATCTATTAAAAGGAGGTGTATAATGGGAAAGATAATTGCAAAAAATGTGGTTGATAGAAAGAAAGGATTTCTATATTACATAGACGGAAGCGGAAATGTTTGTGAAGCTAAAATGGCTCGTGGCGGAAGAAAGAAAAAAGCTAAAACAGCTAAAACAGTTAAAAAGAAAACCACAAGAAAGACAGCTAAGAAGAGAAGATAATTTCTCTTAATTATTTTTATTCACCTTGTTCTTTTGTATTTTTTAATGATCTTTTTTGATTTTTGATTAACATAAGGTTTTTAATCATTTTTTTACTCTAAATTAGATGATATTAGGAATTGAATGTACTGCACATACTTTTGGAGTTGGTATTGTGAATAAAGGAAAAATATTGGCAAATGTTAGAGATATGTATAAGCCTGAAAAAGGGGGGATAATTCCAATGGAGGCTGCAAGACATCATAAAGAGGTTGCAGAAGACTTGTATAAAAAAGCGTTAGAAGATGCTGGAATTAAAGAGGACAAAATAAAAGCAATTGCAATATCAAATGCTCCTGGGCTGGCTCCTTGTTTATCAGAGGGAATGAAATTTGCCAAGGAAAAAGCTAGAAAATTGGGTGTTAAATTAATTCCTGTGAATCATTGTATCGCGCATTTAGAAATTGGGCAGTATGACGGAGCAAAAGATTCTGTTTTATTATATGCAAGCGGTGCAAATACTCAGATAATTGCTTTTAGCGAGAAGAAGTATAGGATTTTTGGAGAGACTCTTGATTCAGGGATAGGTAATTTTATTGATACTTTTGCTAGATATGCAGGGATTTCATTTCCAGGAGGTCCTGAATTAGAGAAAAAAGCTTTAACTGGAAAATTTATTGAATTACCTTATTCAATTAAGGGAATGGATGTTTCATTTTCAGGTATGCAGACAAAATTAAAGCAATTATTAGATAAAGGAGAGAAGATTGAGGATTTGTCTTATTCAATGCAAGAACATGCTTTTGCAATGTTAGTAGAAGCTACTGAAAGAGCTATGGCTCATACAGGGAAAAAAGAGCTTGTTCTAGGAGGAGGTGTTGCGTGTAATGCTAGATTGCAAGAAATGGCTAAAATAATGTGTAAAGAAAGAGGTGCAAAATTTTTTTGTCCCCCCAAGCCATTATTAGTCGATAATGCCGCAATGATTGCTTATACAGGAGAGATAATTAGGGAGGGAAGGAGTATAGATGATGTAGATATTGCTCCAAGAGAAAGAACAGATGATGTTTTAGTAACTTGGCGAAGATAGATTTTTAAACTTTTACTAATTGTTAGATCTATGAATAAAAGAGGGTTAAGTGGAATTATTACAGTTGTTTTGTTAGTTCTATTAATTTTGGTCGCTATTGGGCTTATTTGGGTTTTAGTATTGCCTGTTTTTTCAGATGTAGGAGTTGAATTGAATACAGCTAGTTTTACAACTGATTTTGAGATTGTAGAAAAGTCTGTTGTATTAGATCAAGAAAATTCAATTTTAGAATTCAATTTACAAAGAAAAGTGGGGGATGGAGAGGTTATTGGAGTGAATGTTATAATCAAGGATGATTTAGGGAATGCAGAAGTTTTTAGAGAAGATTTTATTATTAACGAGTTAGAGACAAGAAAAGTAAGTATTAATTATGGAGTGGGATTAGGAGTAATAGAGAGTTTTGAAGTTGCACCTATCTTTATTATAGATGGACAGGAAAAAATAGGAGGCGTTGTTGACAGTTATGAATTAACCGGAGATGAAACTTCTGGAATAAGCGTTAATATAAATAATCCTTCCGCAAATGCATTTCTAGGTTTTGCAAATGATTTAACTATCAGTGCAGGAATTTCAGGAGAGGATATTACTAGTTGTAGTTATTCTATTGAAGATGTTTATAATCCAAGCGTTATTTTAGAGGGTTCTTTAGATTGTTTAAATCCATCTGTTACTATCCCGGGATATAGTTTAACTCCTGGAAGATATAGAGTAACTGTAACTGCTTTAACTGCAACTGAACAAAGAAATGATATTGTTAATTTTGATTATGTTGGAAATAATTTTGCAGGCTTGTTAAATATGCAAGTTTCTTCAGGGCAAGTAACTATACCAAGACCTGTTGATGGATATGCTCTTGTAGAAGATATTGCAAATAAAGATTTAGCTTTATGGCTTAGAATGGATGACACTAGTTCTGATAATCTGCAAGTATATGATCTAAGTGCAAATAATCATAGGGCTGTTGTAGACTCAGGAATTTCAAAAGTTTCAGGAAGGTATGGGGAGGCATTTAGCTTTACTACAAATGGACTGAAAATAGCTCTTGCAACTGATAATGGTCTTGATTTTGGTAACACAGATGACTTTACTGTTTTAGCATGGGTTAAAGGAGATCCTGTTAATTTAGATAGAAATATAGTCACAGATATAAGCGCGACAAGTCAGTGGGGCTGGTCTTTAACTTCTGCATATGGTTCTAGTCCTTCTGCAAATAGAAGAGCTGTATTTAAGATAACAGGAAATAATGGAATTTCTGGACAGTGTTTGGTTTCAAATACAACAGTTATAAATCTTTTAGAAGATGAGTGGTATCTTGTGTATGGAGGATTTTCAGCTTCAACTAATCAGATATTTTGTGGAGCATATAAACCTTCAACAGGTGATTTGGTAACTCCCCTGCCTGTAACTTATACAGGAAGTCAATTTTCAGGAAATAATAATAATATTAAAATTGCTGAACAAATTTCTGTGCCTAGTTGGCAAGGAGAAATAGATGATGTAATGATATTTAATAGAGCCTTATCACCTACAGATATAAGAGCAATGTTTATTGATACAAATTTTGTTAAAGCTTATAGTGGAGAGGTAAGAGGTTATACTGTTGATGCAAGCGGGTATAAAGTAAGTAATATTCAGGTTATATAGAAAAGATTTATAAAGCCCTGTTTTCATCATCTTTTACCAATGATGCTTTCGTAAGAAAGTGCGGAGGATATAATGGATGTTTATAGCATAATAGAAAAGGCAAGAAAAACAGGAAAAGTTGACAAAGGAGTTAACGAAGTAACTAAAGCTATTGAAAGAGGAGTTGCTAAATATGTTGCTTATGCAAAAGATGTTGAGCCTAAGGAAATTGTTCAACACCTTCCAGTTCTATGTAAGGAAAAAGGAATCCCTTGTGAAGAGGCAGATTCAAAACAAAAATTAGGTATTGCGGTTGGAATTCCTGTTAGTGCAAGTGCCGTTGCAGTGATTGAGGCAGGCGATGCTGAAAAAGACATTCAGGCACTAAAGAAATAAAATGGCTTCTAAACAACAAAAAGTAAGAGAAGGAAAATCAGATTTAAAGAGTTCTTCAAATGAACCTGTGAGTGCTATAGTTGAGGAATTATATGCTAGAACTGGTGCAAGAGGAGAGGTTACACAAGTTAAAGCTAAAATTCTTAAGGGTAGAAATGAAGGTAAAAGTATGAGGAGAAATGTTAAAGGTCCTGTAAAAATTGGAGATTATCTAATTCTTAGGGAAACTGAAATTGAAGCGAGAAGAGCAAAGGGTAGAATAACAAAGGGAGCTAATAGTTAATGGCGAAATGTATTTTTTGTGGAAAAGAACAAGATGATTTTAAGGGCGCCTTCTTAATGAAAAATGATGGAACTGTAAATTATTATTGTTCAGGTAAATGTCAAAAAAATCATTTGAAATTAAAAAGAGACAAAAGAAAAGTTAGATGGACAGAAGCATTTCATCTTGTAAGGGCTAAAAGATTATCAAAAGAAAAGGAAAGAGTTGAAAAAGTTAAGGCAAAAAAGAGTGAAAAGATTGCAAAATCTAATAAAGATTCTAAAAAAGAATAAGGTCTGTTTATCGACGATAAATTCTGTTTTTGAGACATAAACATTTATAAACTAAGTTTCTTTTTTTAGAGAATGACTAGACTGAAATCAGAAGGAAAAGATTACTCAGCTGAAAAAATTACAGTTCTTGAAGGTCTTGATGCAGTTAGAAAAAGACCTGCAATGTATATCGGAAGTACTGGAAAGCAAGGATTGCATCATTTAGTTTATGAGGTTGTAGATAATGCGGTTGACGAGGCAATGGCAGGTTATTGTGACTCTATTGATATTATTTTAAATAAAGATGGAAGTGTGACTGTAAAGGATAATGGAAGGGGAATTCCGGTAGATATCCATCCGGTGTATAAAATTCCTGCAGTAGAGGTAGTTATTACTAAATTACACGCAGGGGGAAAATTTGATAAAGGAAGTTATAAAATTTCAGGAGGACTTCATGGAGTAGGTATTTCTGTTGTATCTGCATTAAGTAGGCAGTTAAAAGTTATAATTAAAAGAGATGGAAAAAAATATCAACAAGAATATGAAAAAGGTAAGCCTTCATATAAACTAAAAGAATTAGGGGATGTTGATGTAGATGATACTGGAACAGAAGTAACTTTTATGCCAGATGAAGAAATCTTTTCAATAACTAAATTCGATTTTTCAGTTTTAGAAACAAGATTAAGAGAGATTGCTTTTCTGAATAAAGGAGTTAAGATAAAATTAATAGAAGGAGATAATAAAGAAGTATTTCATTATGAGGGAGGAATTGCTGAATTTGTTAAATGGGCTAATAAGAATAAAGAGGTGCTTTACACAAAGCCTGTTTTATATTCAGGGGAGGAAGGGGGAATAGTTGTAGATGTTTCTATTCAATATAACTCAGGTTATCAGGAAAATGTTTTGAGTTTTGTTAATACTATTAATACTGTTGAAGGCGGGACTCATGTTATTGGTTTTAAAACAGCTTTAACAAGAGCGATTAATGATTATGCTAAGAAAAATAAAATGTTAAAGTCTGGAAATCTTACAGGTGACGATGTGAGAGAGGGATTGACTGCTATTATTTCTGTTAAAGTTCCTGAACCTCAATTTGAAGGGCAAACAAAAACAAAATTGGGCAATTCTGATGTAAAGGGGATTGTTGATAGTATCTCTATGATTCGACTTACGGAATTTTTTGAAGAAAATCCTGCAATTGCTAAAAGAATTGTTAATAAGGCGTTAGAGGCGCAGAGTGCGAGAAGCGCTGCAAAGAAGGCAAAAGACCTTGTAAGAAGAAAAAATGCTTTTTCAGTAGGAGGATTGCCTGGAAAATTAGCCGATTGTTCTAAGAAAAAATCTGACGATACGGAATTATATATCGTAGAGGGAGATTCTGCAGGAGGAACTGCAAAACAAGCAAGAAATAAAGAATTTCAAGCGATACTTCCTTTGAAGGGAAAAATTTTGAATGTTGAAAAATCAAACCCAAGCAAGGTTTTTGGAAATGAAGAAATTGCAAACTTAATTACAGCGATTGGAACAGGAGTTGGAGACACTTTTGATATTTCTAAGGCGAGATATTCTAAAATAATTATCATGACTGATGCAGATGTTGATGGGGCACATATTAGGACTTTATTACTTACATTTTTCTTTAGATTTATGCGACCTTTAATTGAAAATGGAAACATCTACATTGCCGTATCTCCCCTTTATAAGATTAGAAGAAGAACAGATCATTATGTTTATTCAGACGAGGAATTAAAAGAAATATTGAAAAAATTAAGTGCTAATGTAAATGTTCAAAGATTTAAAGGACTAGGGGAGATGAATTCAGAACAATTGTGGGAGACTACTATGAATCCAAAAACAAGATTACTAAATAAAGTTATTTTAGAAGATGCTGCAAAGGCAGATGAGACTTTTTCAAAATTAATGGGAGATCAGGTTGAACCAAGAAGACAATTTATATTGGCAAAAGCACATGAGGCGGAGGTGGATATTTAGATGGAAGAGGAAAGAGAAGTTGAAGTATTAGAATTTAGTTTAAATGATGAGGAGATAGATGAATTAATGGGGCAGTTAAATGAATTAAAGGCGAATAAAGGAAGTATAGAATTTGATATTGATGAAAATTATAGTTTGACTATAAATTACGAGGAGGGAGAAGATGAGTGAAAGCGAAAATATAGATGAAGATATAGAAAAGATGGAATCTCAAAGGAGATTGAAGGAGCAGATTGGAAATGAAAAAGGTGTTGCAGGAAGAGAGATTACTGAAGAGATGGAGAAATCTTATATTGATTATGCTATGTCTGTTATTGTTCAACGAGCTTTACCTGCTGCAGAAGACGGATTGAAACCAGTTCATAGAAGAATTTTATATGCTATGCATCAAGTTGGCTTAACTCCTGATAAACCTACTAAAAAATCTGCAACTGTTGTTGGAGAGGTGTTAGGTAAGTTTCATCCGCATGGAGATACCGCTGTTTATGATGCAATGGTAAGAATGGCTCAGGATTTTTCTATGAGGTATCCTCTCGTCAAGGGGCAGGGTAATTTTGGAAGCATGGATGGAGATAGTCCTGCTGCAATGAGGTATACTGAAGCTAAACTTGCAAAAATTTCAGGAGAATTATTGAAAGATATTGAAAAAGAAACTGTTGAGATGCAACCTAATTTTGACAATTCTGTTAAGGAACCTGTAACTGTCCCGGGTTTATTGCCGAATTTATTATTAAATGGAGCAACCGGTATTGCTGTAGGGATGGCTACGAATATTCCCCCTCATAATTTAACTGAGTTATGTAATGCTGTAGTTGAATATATCAATAAGCCCGAGATTAATGACGAACAATTAATGGATATTGTTACAGGGCCTGATTTTCCAACAGGAGGATATGTTACAGGACCTGGAATTCAAGATATGTATAAAACAGGAAAGGGTAAATTGATTATGAGAGGTAGAACGAAGATAGAAAATAAATTAGGTAAATCTTTGATTGTTATCACTGAAATTCCTTATATGGTCAATAAGTCTGATTTAGTAAAGGATATAGCAAGATTAGCAACTGAGAAAAAACTTCCTGATGTTTCTGATTTAAGAGATGAAAGTGCGAAAGGAGAAGTGAGAATTGTTATTGAATTAAAAAAAGATACTGACCCCAAATTTACTTTGAATAAATTGTATAAACTAACTAAACTGCAAACAAATTTTGATGCTAATATTCTTGCGTTGGTTAAAGGAAAACCTACAATTCTTCCTTTAAAGGATTATTTGAAAGTTTATGTAGATTATAGAAAGAAAGTGGTTACAAAGAGAAGTGAGTTTGAGTTAAATAAAGCAGAAGAAAGATTAGAAATTGTATTGGGTCTTTTAATTGCCTTAAACAATATTGATGCTATTGTAGATTTAATTAAAAAAGCAGGAGGCACAAAAGAAGCTGCTGATTCCTTGATGACTAAATTTAAGTTTAGTGAGAGACAGGTTAAGGCTGTTTTGGAAATGAGATTACAACAATTAACTAGATTAGAAGATGGTAAATTAAAAGAAGAAGAAAGTAAATTAAATCAAGAGATTACTTATTTAAAGAAAATTTTGAGTAGTGAGCAAGAGATATTAGGGGTTGTAAAAAAAGAGATAACTGAATTAAAGAAAAATTACGGTGATGAAAGAAGAACTTCTGTATTAAAGAAAATAGCGGAGATTAAGGAAAAAGATTTAATTCAAAAGAAAGAAGTTGTGGTTACTTTAACTCACTCTGGATATATTAAGAGATTAGATTTACAAACCTATAAAGAACAAAGAAGAGGCGGTGCAGGAGTATCTGGTACTGGACTGAAGGAAGAAGATTTTGTAACCTCTTTTTTAACTTGTAATACTCATGATTATTTGTTATTCTTTACCTCAAGAGGAAGAATTTATTGGTTAAAGGCAAATGATGTGCCAGATGCAGGAAGACAGAGTAAAGGCAGAAGTATGGCAAATCTCTTAAATTTAAGAGATGAAGATATTGCAAATGTGATGGCGGTTAAAGATTTTGAAAAAGGATATCTAATGTTTGCAACTACTAATGGGATTGTTAAAAAAATAAATCTGAAAGAGGTAAGTAAGCCTCGTTCCACAGGAGTGAGAGTTATTAGCCTACCTGCAGACGGAAGTGATAGCTTAGTTAATGTTAGAATTGTTGAAGATAAACAAGAAGTCTTGTTAATCACAAAGAAGGGACAAGCAGTTAGATTTAATTCTAATAATGTTAGGGTAATGGGAAGAGCAAGTTATGGAGTTAAAGGAGTTGAATTAGTTAAGGGAGATAAAGTTGTATCTTTAGTTCCTGTTGATAATTCTGGAAAAGAATCTATTTTAACTATTACTGAATATGGATATGGGAAGAGGTCGGCTTTAGAGGATTATAGAAAGACTTCAAGAGGGGGAAAAGGAGTTATTAATTTGAAGATAAGTGATAGAACAGGAGAAGTAGTTAGGGCTTTTCCGGTTATAGATAAAGATTCTGCGATACTTACAACCACTAAGGGAATTGTTATCCGGATTGGAATGAATGCTCTAAGGGTGATGGGAAGGATAACACAAGGAGTAAGGATTGTTAAATTAAAGACAGGAGATAAAGTGGCTGATGCGGTTAAGATTCCTAGAGAAGAAGAAGTCTTAGATACAGAACAATAGCTTTTTATATAATTAAGTCATATTACTAAATGGTTTCAGAGGTGATTGAAGCTTTAGTTATTCCAGGAGCCCTAGGGGCAGTGGGGGGATTAACAAGAGGTATTGTTGGATTATTAAAAGCCTTAAGTTTAAGAAGAAAAATATTGTGGGGATATTATATTATAACAGTTATCGTAGCAACAATAATAGGTATTTTTGTGGGACTAGTTTTTAATTTTGATTATAGGCTTTCATTATTAGCAGGTTATGCTGGAACAGATATTTTAGAAGGAATTTATAAAAGCTTTAATGTTCAAAAGGTTTATATTAAAAAAGAAAAATGAGAATAAATATAGAAGTTGATGAAGCTTATAGAAAGTCTTTGGAGAAAAGAGCTGAAAAGAATTATCTTTCTATGAAAGAGATGATTGAAGATATAATTAGAAGAAGTATGATGTCTTATGTTGGTAAACCTGCTCAAAAAAAACTTAAAGTTGATGATAAACTAGTAATGGCTTTTTCTAGAGATAGAAGAGGTAGAAAATGAAGAACTGGATTTTAATTATTTTTAATTTAGCTTATATAATTCCATTCAGTTTATATTATATCTATATAAAGAATTTTGAATTTTTATGGTATGTTTTAATATTAGTAATTTTATTTGTTATTCTCATATTTTCACAGAAGAAACTGGAATTTAGTCAATGGGTTTTATGGGGTTTTTCTATCTGGGGATTGTTGCATATGATGGGGGGTGGATTGAGGATTGATGGAGATGTATTATATGCTTTAGAATTAATTCCAATTTGGGTTACTGAAAACTTTTATGTCCTTAAATACGATCAGTTTGTGCACGGATATATATATTTTATAATTGTGTTTGCTTTATGGCATTTGGCTAAAAGGTATATAAAAAAGGATTCGCCTAAGGCGTTAATGATTACAGGGGTAGCTCTTGCAAGCATGGGCATAGGTGCATTAAATGAATTTGCAGAATTTTTACCTGTTTTATTTTTAGAATATACAGGGGTCGGGGGATATTATAATACTGCTTGGGATATTGTTTTTAATAGTCTTGGGGCTTTTATTGCTTCGCTAATTATTTATTTTAAAAGATGAATGAGGAAAGGATTGTTTTTGGAGAGAGAATTCTTGCAGTAAAGTGTTATGAATGTGATTTGAGAATTTATAAGGCGTTTTTTAAAATTTTGAAAAAATACAAAGAGAAATTCATTGATTTAATGAATGAATATGAGATTCCTGGAGAGGTTTTAATAAATTTTAAGCAAGGGGATGGGGACTTAACTGGTTTTTATTATGTTCATAATCAACATATTTCAAAAAGAGTTGTTGTCATGGACATCTATACCCTTCCTTTCAGTAAATTAAAAAGTAAGAATCTTGAGGGTGAATTGACAAATACTTTTGCTCATGAAATTATCCATAATTTAATTGATAGTGAGAGAGAAACCTTAAAGAGGACAAGGGAATTTATGAATTCATTATAATGTCTTTTGTTAGTGGTAACATAAACGAAAGATTTATAAGTGTTTTTCTCTCTCAGGATATATGACAAATCAGAATATCTCTTTGGCAATTTTATCTGCTATTGTAATTGTATTAGGCTTAATAATCTCTGTTATGATTTTTGAATTATCTTTCTTGTCTTGGTTAACTATATTTGTTACACTGTCTTTGTTTTATCTATTATTAATTGTGTTTTTGCTTTCTATTGAATCTAGGAAAACAGTTGTGAAATATCCTTTGGATTATCAGATGTCTATTGAAACTCCTGTATATGAGGGGCCTGTAAAGAAGAGGGATTTTGTAGCCTCCGAAACTGGAAAGATTTATCATAGGTCTGATTGTAGAATGGCTAAAATGATAAAGGAAGATAAAAGGATAGAAGCAGAAAATAAACAATATTTTAGCAGGAAAGGATATAAGGCTTGTAAAATTTGCTTATAAGTTCCAGATAAATTCATTACAAAAATCACAATTTTTTTCAATGGGACAAGGCTTGAATCCATTTTTGTAGCATTCTAATATATTTTTTGCTGTTTGAATCATCTCTTCTCTTATTTCGTCTAAATTAAAAGACATTCTTCCACCTGTTTCAAAGGCGTTTCCATTATCATCTAAAATGAATTCAATAGGACGTTCTTTTTTTAACATATCTAGAGTTAATTTGTAAACT
>Ga0208075_1000318_pt1 | contig 27403 bp, 22 predicted proteins | sample HotLakmasection5_FD_184728 | JGI IMG/M metagenome (GOLD analysis project Ga0208075, IMG submission 184728) | Hypersaline microbial mat communities from Hot Lake, Washington, USA - Section #5 (SPAdes) | ecosystem: Environmental > Aquatic > Non-marine Saline and Alkaline > Hypersaline > Microbial... | reverse complement strand
ATTATTCCTTTCCGGTGCGCAAAAGAACAATGTTGATCCGAAATTGGCGGAAGAATTATTTGAAACAATGCTGGAATTCGCTGCATACTGTTTTAACCGATCACACTCCGCTGCATATGCGTTTCTTGCATACCAGACAGCATATCTGAAGGTGTATTATCCGGTGGAATATATGTCTGCTCTACTTTCCAGCGTAAGTTCTAACCAGGATAAAATCCAGCTTTATATTGCAGAATGCCAGAAAATGGGCATTGAAGTTTTGCCGCCGGATGTGAATAAGTCAAGAGCAGATTTTACACCTGATAAAGACAATATCAGATTCGGGCTTTGCTCTGTTAAAAACGTCGGAAGCGGCGTAGTGTATGAAATTATTAAGGGCAGAGAAGCAGAAGAATACAGATCTTTCTATGATTTCTGCACAAAAGTTGATCTGAAATCCTTTACTAAAAGAACTTTGGAGAGTCTGGTAAAAGCAGGAGCATTTTCTGAAATAGAAAAGAGCAGGAAGCAGGTTATAGAAAACCTTGATTCTGCTGTAAATACCGCATCACGTGAAAATGAAGCCAAAGCCAGCGGCCAGATAAACCTTTTTGCGGCTATGTCAGTTACTGCAGCACCGTCTTTTCAAATGAACGGTTCAGCTGAAGAATACTCTGATAGTGAAATTCAGACTTTTGAAAAGGAATATCTCGGTTTTTACGTTACCAGCCACCCTCTTTCCAGTATCAAAGAACAGCTTCCGTTCCTGACAACACATAACATAGCTGAACTCAAGGAAATCAAGGAAGGTTCGATCGTTACTATATGCGGGCTTATAACCAATGTAAGACAAATTTTCACCAAATCTAACAAAATGCTGAAAGTGGGGACTTTAGAAGATTTGACCGGAAAAGTGGACTTTGTGGCATACAATGAAATTCTTGATAAATTCGGTTCTTTCCTTGAGCCGGAATCCAAGGTTATTATAGGAGGTAAGATACAGATTCGGGGAGATGACGAAAGTCTTATAAGTGTTATCATTAACGATGTTTCAAAGGTTGAAAACTGCAATATTGTTAATATATACCTTAATAACGAAACCCGCTTTGAAGAAATGATGGCTTTAAAAGACGTTCTTGCAGGGCATAAAGGCGGCGACCCTGTTGTTTTTAATGTCATGAACAACGGCAGTATGCTGAAAATCCTTGCTGCTTCGAATTATTGGGTCAGAGCTGATAATGAAATCGAAAATCTTGTAAGAAATCATTTTAAGTCTGATATCTGCATACAATCCCTTGAAAACGCTTGTTAGAACTGTAAAAGGTAAATAAGATGCAAACAATAAAAGTTGAGATACCTCAAACTGCATTTCGGTCTTACCCGATATTTATAGGCAGCAATATTATTGAGGAATGCGGGAGTTATATCAAAGATTATATAAGGGCAAAAAATCTGCTTATTGTATCAAACACTACAATATATTCACTTTACGGCGAAAAAGTCAAAAAATCTTTTATAGATGCAGGGTTTGAAGCAAATTTCCTGTTACTCAATGACGGAGAGCAGTATAAAAATATAAATTCATTGGAAAATATCTGGTCAAAGGCAATAGAGCTAAAACTGGAAAGAAGTGATGCCATAATTGCCCTTGGTGGTGGAGTTATAGGAGATATAACAGGGTTTGCAGCAGCGACTTATTTAAGGGGAGTGGATTTTATCCAGATTCCAACAACGTTACTTGCCCAGGTTGACTCTTCCGTAGGGGGAAAAGTCGCCGTTAACCATCATGCCGGCAAAAATCTTATTGGGAATTTCTATCAGCCAAAGGCGGTCCTGACCGATGTTAAAACCCTGAATACGCTTCCTTTTTCAGAACTTAAAGTAGGACTGGCTGAAGTTTTAAAATACGGTTTTATTGAAAAAAGCTGTGGTTTAAACGGCTTAAATATGCCTTTTATGGACTATTTAAAAGTAAATAAAGATTTAATAATATCGCTTGAACAGCTGATTCTTGAGGAAACCGTAAAATACTGCTGTGAATTAAAGGCAGCTGTTGTTAACCAGGATGAAAAAGAAGCAGGGCTCAGGGCTATTCTTAATTTTGGACATACAACGGGACACGCCATCGAAAAATGTTACAACTACAAAAATATAAACCACGGTGAGGCAGTTGCAATTGGAATGAGAGCAGTATTTTTGCTGGCAAGGGAAAAGGGACTCATAAGTAATAAGTATTATGATGAATCCATTGATTTGTTAGATAAATACGGAATGGATTATAAAATAGATAAAAATATTTCTCCGGATACCCTTTATAAGGCAATGCAGGTTGATAAAAAGATCCAGTCCGGCAAAATTCGCTTTGTACTGCCGGTTGGCAAGGCAAAAGTAGAAATATTTAAAGATATCACTGAAAAAGATATTATTAATGCGCTAAAATTCCTTTATAGTGGATAATATATTAAAAAATTAACTTCTTTTTAAACATAATCTTATTTGTATTATAATTCATTTATGGATAATTAACGTGAAAATGATGGAAAACGTTGTCTGGCACAAGCAAAAAGTTAGTAAAAAAGACAAGGAAAACTTGTTAAAACAGAATCCTTTTGTTTTATGGTTCACAGGATTATCCGGCTCAGGAAAATCCACAATAGCAATGGAGCTTGAAAAACATCTCTGGGAAAAAGGAAAATATGCGATCTTACTGGACGGAGACAACGTAAGGCATGGATTGTGTTCGGATTTAGGATTTTCTGTAGCGGACAGGCAGGAAAACCTTAGAAGAATAAGGGAAACAGCTAAATTATTCTATGACAATGCTGCAATAACCATTGTTTCTTTTATTTCCCCTTTTAAACAGGACCGGGATTTAGCAAGAGATTTAATAGGAAAAGACTTTATTGAAATTTATATTAGTTGTAACATACAAACATGCGAGGCTCGGGATCCTAAAGGGTTGTACAAAAAAGCCCGAAATGGAGAAATAAAAGATTTTACCGGAATAGATCAGGGGTATGAAGAACCGAAAGCACCAGAAATCAGTATAAATTCTGGTTCTACCCCGGTAGAGGCAGCAGTTGGTAAGATAATTAATTATTTGGAAACAAAAAAATACATATAGAGTGGAATTATGGATCATTTAGAAGCAATTGAAGCACAAAGTATTTATATTTTAAGAGAAGCATACAAGCACTTCGGAAAGCTGGGTATGCTATGGTCAATCGGAAAAGATTCAACTGTAATGTTATGGCTGGCGCAGAAAGCCTTTTTGGGGCAGTGCCCATTCCCTTTGATTCACGTGGATACAAGTTACAAAATTCCTGAGATGATAGAATTCCGGGATAAGCTGGTTAAAGAGCAAAACCTGAATCTTATAGTTCACCAGAACAAAGAAGCTCTCGAAGAGGGAATGAACCCTGATAAGGGCAGATTAGTCTGTTGTGAACACCTAAAAACCAAGCCTCTTCAGGAAGTTGTTAAAAAATTCGGTTTTGAAGGATTGATTTTAGGCGTAAGAAGAGACGAAGAAGGCTCACGTTCCAAAGAAAGGGCTTTCAGCGAGAGAAACAGTGAATCAGAATGGGATTACACCGATCAACCACCGGAATTATGGGACCAGTTCAAGACAGATTTCAAGAAAGGTAATCATATAAGGATTCACCCGTTGCTTCAATGGCGTGAGGTGGATATTTGGAAATATATCCAGCGGGAAAACATCCCTGTAGTTGATTTGTATTTTTCCAGAAACGGTAAAAGGTACAGAAGCCTCGGGTGTTATCCATGTACATTCCCAATAGATTCTGATGTGACTGATGTTCAGGGAATCATAGAAGAGCTTGAAAATACCAAACAGACAGAACGGTCCGGCAGGGCTCAGGATCAGGAAGATGCCTATGCTATGCAGAAATTAAGAAGTAAAGGGTATATGTAATGACGGATTTGGCTGTAAAAACAAGAGAAAAATTAAATATAGTGGTTGTAGGACACGTTGACCATGGCAAATCAACGCTTATAGGGCGGCTTTTGTATGATACAAATTCCCTTCCGGATGGCGCAATCGAAAAGGTAAAACGTATTTCCGAACAAAACGGGAAATCCTTTGAATACGCATATTTGCTCGATGCTTTTGAAGAAGAACAAAAGCAGGGAATAACGATTGACACTACAAATATCAATTTTTCCACGGATAAAAGGGATTATATTATCATAGATGCTCCTGGACACAAGGAATTCCTGAAAAACATGATCTCAGGAGCCTCAAGTGCAGAAGCAGCACTATTAATGATTGATGCGCAGGAGGGAATCCAAGAGCAGTCAAGAAGGCATGGTTATATCCTATCGCTTTTGGGGATCAAAAAAGTGTTTGTGATCGTTAATAAAATGGATCTGGTTGAATATTCAGAAGAAATTTACAATGAAATCAGGGAAAATTTTAATAAGTTTCTCAGTAATTTAAATATTTATCCTCTGGAGTATATCCCAGTATCTGCATTTAACGGTGAAAATATAATTTCTAAGTCCGATAAACTGAGCTGGTATAAGGGTGTAAATATAATTGAAGCATTGGATTTAGTCCCAAAAGACCCTGAGCCGGAAGATAAGCCATTAAGATTCCCTATACAGGACGTTTATAAGTTTGACAGCAGACGGATAATAGCAGGAAGAATAGAAGCTGGCACATTAAAAATCGGGGATGAAATAACCATAAATCCTTCGGGCAGAAAAACAAAAGTAAAAACCATAGAAAACTGGCCTTTTCCATATCCCTATGACCGGGTTTACGCTGGAATGTCAGTTGGAATTACAATGGAAGATGAATTTTTTAATAAACGAGGCGAGGTAATTTCTCATAACCACAACAAACCCCAATCCAGTAATTTGTTTAACGCAAATATATTCTGGATGGGCAACAATCCACTTGTCAAAGGCAAGACATATAAGTTAAAACTAACCACACAGGAAATGTTTTGTGAGGTATTTTCTATAAATGCAGTTATTGACTCCTCAAACCTTAACACTTCAGAAAGTTATAAAGAAGTGAAGAAAAACGAAGTCGCTGAAATTACAATTAAAACAAGAGAAAAAATCTGTTTTGATGAGTTTGCAGACTTCAGGGGAACAGGAAGATTTGTTATCGTTGATGATTTGAATGTTTCCGGCGGTGGAATTGTTTTAAAAACAGATGACACACTAAAAAATAGAGTTCTTGACCCAAAGAGCAGTAGTTTTAAACCACGTTCAAGGCTGGTAACTAAAAACCAGAAAGAATCCAAACTCAAGCAGAAAGCAAGGGTTATCTGGTTGACAGGACTTACAGGTTCAGGCAAAAATGAAATAGCTATCAAGCTTGAGAAAAAGTTGTTTGAATTAGGTAAAACTGTTTGTTATCTGGATTCTGCGAATTTAAGATTCGGAATAAGCTCTGATTTAGAATTCAATGAGGAAGACGCTTATGAGCAGACTCGCAGAATAGCTGAAATCGCTAACCAATTTATCAATAACGGTATTATAACTATTGTTACTTCAATCAGCAGGTATAAAAAAGCCCGGGAATCAGCAAAGGAAATTATCGGAAGCGATGATTATATTGAATTCTGTATAGAAGCAACCGAAGATGTGCTGAAGCAGCGTGTTTCAAAGACGATGTACGAACTTGAAGATAATAAAGACTATGAAATGTACTATGAAAAAGCTGAATATCCGGTATATTCACTGTACATAAATGATCCGGAGTTCAATTGCGATGAAAAAGTTGACTTAATCCTGGATCAAATCAAGAATATGTTATAAGCATAATCTGATCGATTAATTAGCTGGATTTAGATAAATAACGATGGTTGTTATATAATGGATATTTTAATTCTTATTTGCCTTGCTATAGTTATAATTTTGCTTGTAAAAAATGTTTTTGAACCGACACTGATTTTTTTTGGGCTTTTAATTTTTTATTTTATGCTGGGATTAATAGATACAACTGAATTGCTTGGCAGTTTCGTGAATAAATCAATAATAATCCTAATTTTGTTGATCATAATTGCGGATGTACTCTCAAGAACCCAGATTACAACCATAATAAACCAGCTTCTGGGACTCAAAAAAAGAAACATTCTGGGGACTGGTCTTATGGTAGGTGCTTTATCCGGTTTTCTCAGCAATACACTTGTTGTGCAGATGTTCATCAAACTGCTTGATAAAAAGGAATTCAAAGCAAAACTACTGCTGCCCATATCCTATGCTGCAATACTTGGCGGGACAGTTACATTAATCGGCACATCAACCAATCTGATTGCTAATGGTTTTATGTCCACTATGGGAATGGAACCCTTCAACTTCTTTGATTTCGCTTATATAGGAGTACCTCTTGTTGCCGGGGGCTTGCTTTACCTTACATTTTTTAGCAATATAATTCTCAAACATAAAGAAAACGAGGTGTTTGAAGAAGATAGAAACTATTTTCTTGAAGCCAGGGTGTTACCAGATTCAACCTTAATAAGCAAAACTATTCTGGAAAACGGGTTGAGAAACCTTGAAAATGTTTTTCTTACAGAGCTTATAAGACATAATAAACTTATTTCACCGGTAAAACCTACTGAAATAATCTTGGAAGACGATATTTTGGTATTTACCGGGGATGTAGAAAATGTAAGGGAATTACAGAGGTTTGATAAGCTGCAGATATTTGAACAGCAGAATGATATACTTAACCAAAACCTTGTCTGGGCAGTATTATCTCATAAATCGGAACTTGTTAATAAAAGGATAAAAGACTGTGATTTCAGAAATAAATTTAATGCGGCTATTGTTGCAATCAAAAGAGACGGCGAAAAACTTGGCGGAAAAATCGGGGAGATTACTCTTAAAGCCGGAGATCATTTGATTTTGGCGGTAGGAGAATGCTTTGCGCCAAATAGGGATATAAAACACAATTTTTATCTTTTGGATGACCTGAAAACAGTTGAAAAACTGGATATTAAAAATTCTATATTCATTTTTATATCTTTCATTCTGGTGATAATTCTGGCTGCATTCAACCAGATAAACCTGATTAAAGGACTTTTTGCGCTATTATTCCTTTATATGATAGTTGGATACACTTCATTCAAGGATGTATTAAAAAATACTAACTTAAACCTGATAATTCTGTTAGGTTCTGCGCTTGGAATTTCCAAAGTGCTTGTTACAAATGGAGTTTCAGAAATTATATCTGACTTTATAGTATATTTAAGCCAGAACATAGGAGTTTACGGAACTTTTGCTGTTGTATACTTTCTGTCCCTGCTTCTTACAGAACTTACCCTGAATGCCTCAGCAGTAGCAATAGCGTTTCCGGTTGCATACCTTACCGCAACCGCACTTGGAGTGAATCCCATCCCATTTATATTTGCTGTAACCTATGGTTCCAGCGCAAGTTTCCTGACTAAATTCGGTTATCAGACAAATATGCTGGTTTCAGTAGCCGGAAACTATAAGCCTCTTGATTTTATAAGGCTTGGACTACCGTTGTCAATTATTTACAGTGCAATAGTCCTTGTTTTAGTACCAATGATTTTTAAATTTTAATGAAAGGATAATTATGATAGAAAAAAGACTCACAATGATTGAAGAAGTAACAAGTATTGCACACAAAGCAGGAGATGCAATTTTGGAAGTTTATAAAGTTGTAGATCCGGATACAAAGTATAAAAAAGACGATTCACCGGTTACAGAAGCAGATATAGTATCCAATGAGATTATATTAAAAGGGTTAAAAGAATTTTCTGATATACCTATTCTCTCTGAAGAAACAGAAGTTGACTATGAAGAAAGGAAAAGCTGGAATAAATTCTGGCTGGTTGATCCGCTGGATGGAACAAAGGATTTTTTGGTAAAGAATAACCAGTTCACAGTTAATATTGCACTTATTAAGGACGACAAACCCATATTAGGCGTAGTTTTAATTCCGGCAGAAGGTTTGTGCTATACAGCTGAAAAAGACAAAGGCGCTTTTAAAAACGGTGAAAAAATTTATAATAACTCAACCAGGACCGAGCTCATAGGAAGTGACAGCAATTTTCACTCGACTGAGGAAACAAAAGCCTTCTATGCAAAGCATAACGTAAAAGATATCAAAAGATACGGTTCTGCTTTAAAGTTCTGTAAGCTTGCAGAAGGGGAAATTGATTTGTATGCAAGACTTAATGGCACTATGGAATGGGATACAGGTGCCGGGCATATAATTATGAACGAAGCAGGCTGCAAGATTATTGATGTGGAAACAAAAAAGGAAATTGTATACAACAAGGAAAACCTGAGAAACAATCATTTTATCGCCTGCAGGCAGGATTTAAATTTTTAGCTATAATTCGGTAGAATAAGCCTTAAGCTCACGGTCCAACTGTTTTGAGTTTTTAACAAAGTTCTCTAACAGGTTATAAAAGTTTTTACCGTGGTTTTTCTCTTTGGTATGTACCAGCTCGTGCAGGATAACATAATCTGTTAAATGCTCAGGAAGCCTCATCAAATGCAGGTTCAGGTTTATGTTATTAACAGAAGAACAGCTGCCCCATCTGGTTTTCAGGTTTTTAACAAAAACTTTTTTGTAACTAAAATTATACTTTCTGGCTATTTCTTCAACTCTTGCCGGGAGATACTCTTTAGCTTCTTTTCTCATTAGCTCTATTAGTGCGGTTTTAATTCCGGTTTGCACGTGTGAGTCAGTTAAATCTGAGCTATCAGGGTAGTAAAATTTAAGGGCACTCTCCTGTATAAAATATTCACAGGTGTCTTTCGGATGTTTCAATAGTTTAAGTTTATAATTCCTTATATTAAAATCGGATTTTTCATCAAAAACCTGTTTTTTAACATTGATCTTTTCCAGATGTTTTTTTATATTAGCGGTTTTTTGAGTTACAAAATCCGTTGCTTGAGCATAAGTACAGTTACCCGGCATAGTAACCCTTATTTTCCCTGATGGTTTAATGGTTATCCTTAAATATTTCGCTCTTTTGTTTTTGACAAAGTCAATTTCGCCTATATCCTGAACGTAAAGACTCTTAACTTTCATGTTTTAATCCGCAATGTATGACAATTTTTGATATAATTAATAATTACAAATATATAATTACACAATAAAAGTTTTATACAAAACTAAAAATTTTATAAGAGGCATTGATGCTGGAATTTATAAAAAACATTATCAATAAAGTTTCGAAATTTAACGATTCACTTACTCGGTATAAATCAATTACAAGACATACTGCTATTCCTTCTAAAGCTTATGTAAACTGGGGGGTTAACCTTGCCAACAGCGGAAATATAGAGGAAGCTCTTGAAAAATTTGAATCGTCAACATATATGCGTCCTCTGAATCCGGAAAGTTTCAATAACTGGGGAGTTGCACTTGCGAGCCTGGAACGTTTTGAAGAAGCTATAGAAAAGTTCCGACAGGCTATAAAAATTGATCCCAGACATGTTAAATCATATATGCTGTGGGGGGCTGCGCTTGTTGAACTGGGGCAGTTTGAGGAAGCTGAGCAGAAATATCAGAAAGCACTTGAAATCAGACCAAAAGACCCTGAAATTTTTATTAATTGGGGAATCTCACTGGCGAGGCAGGACAAAAAATCTCTTGCGGAAATGAAATTCAGAAAAGCTGTGGAAATCAATCCAAGAGTAGTGCAGGGAGTTTTCCTGCTGGGGGTAGTGCTTGTAGAGTTGGAAAGATATGATGAAGCTATAGAAAATCTTGAATTATCAATAAAATTACAACCTACGAACCCGGAAATTTACTATCATTACTCTGTAGCACTTATGAAAAAAAGACTGCCCGAACAGGCATACGAAAAAGCTAAAATGGCAGTCAGAATGAACCCTTCAAGGGCGGATTTCCAGATTAATTTGGCTGAAATTCTGGTGGAATTGGGTAGGAAAGATGACGCAGCAGAATGCTATGAACTGGCGGAAAAAACCGATCCTGAAAATTCTGAATTATATTTGTCCTGGGGGATTATGCTGCAAAGATCCGGAGAACATCCTGAAGCAGTATATAAATTGGAAAAAGCACTGGATTTAGATCCTGATAGTCAGAGAATAATGTATTACCTTGCTCTTTCACGTGCAGAAATAGGTGAGCTGGACAGCGCCGAAGAAATGCTCGAACGAGTAATAGAAAAAGATGCCCGCTTCATAGAAGCATATATGAAGCTGGGTTCTATTGCCTGTGTAAGAGGGGATTATCCAAAAGCAATCGAGAGATATAAACAGGCAGAAAAATATTCTTTCAAGAAAACAGAGGCAAATTACCTTATAGCTTCTGCTTATACAATGATGTGCAGATATGAAGAATCAATAGAATACTATAAAGCCGCTATTGAGAGTGATCCTTCTCATATAGATTCTTATGTCGGCTGTGCTGTAGCTTTGAGCGAAATTAATGATACAAAAGAAGCGGTCAGGAAAATCAGAAAGGCGTATCAGTTAGCACCGGATTCATCTCAGATAAATATGATCTACGGCATAATCCTTATGAAAGATGAAAAAACCGTAAGAGATGGTCTTGAAAAACTGGAAAACGCTTTGCTGCTTGAGCCCGAAAACATTGCTGCTCTAATAGGTAAGGGAGAGGCTCTGGTTAAGCTGAAAAAATATGACGAAGCAATAACTTTTCTAAGCCAGGTAGTATTTAAAATGCCTGAGCTGGTACCTGCTTATTTTGTAATAGGCGCTGCTTATGAAGAAAAAGGCGATATGGAAAAATCGGAAGAGCATTATATAAATGCAACCCAATATTATGTAAAAGTTCTGGAAAAAGAGCCGGATCATATTGGTGCACATTCAAGTATTGCCTATATCAAAGCCAGGCTTGAAGGTGCAGAAACGTTTGAAAATGAACTTAAAAAACTAGTTGATATATACCCTGCACAGAAAGAGCTTCTAAAAATTTATTTTGAAAAAAGCCTCCAGAAACTTGGCTATAAGAAGAAGTTTGAGGATATTATAGTTTAAAGAAAGAATTATTAGTGTTCTAAAAAAATAAACGATAAATAAGAAATTTTATTCAGAAATTATCAAAACGGATAAATTTTAAAAAACCTATATATAAAAAAGCGGTGGCTTTGCCACCGCCACCTCCAGGGAAGGGTGGGAGGGCAAGGTTTTTTAAAATTTTGTAAAAGTATTTAACGGAAACTTATTAAGACCGCTAATACTTCTGTAATCTCAGCAGGTATTCTGGCTTAATTGTATTAAAAAATTTATCAGCGGCATTTTTGAAATACATTATTCTCTTTAACCGTTAATTATTTGATACTTTTAATTTTTTAAAGTATCCTAAATAAAAATTGCTATATATATTATATAGCTGATAATTAATGCAGATTAACGAGAGAAGAATAAAATGGCGATAGTAGTACAGAAATTCGGTGGAACATCGGTTGCAGACCCTGCAAAAATCAAGAATGTAGCCAAAGCCGTAATCAGGGAATACCGAAACGGAAACAAGGTTGTGGTTGTTGTTTCCGCAATGGGGAAGACAACGGATTACCTGGTGAAACTCGCAGGAGAAATTTCACTAAGCCCTTGCACAAGAGAAATTGATATGCTTCTTTCCTCAGGTGAACAGGTTTCTATTTCGCTTTTAGCGATGGCAATACAAGAAGCAGGCTGTCCTGCAATAAGCATGCTCGCTTCCCAGATAGGGATTATCACAGAAAGCGTACACTCCAAGGCAAGAATCGTAGATATTAAGACAGATAAAATCCAGAAACATATTGATGCGAATAAAATTGTTGTAGCAGCCGGATTTCAAGGAATAACAACAGAGGGAGAAATTACCACTCTTGGAAGAGGTGGTTCTGACACCTCGGCAGTTGCCCTTGCAGCAGCGCTGAAGGCGGAAAGATGTGATATTTACACTGATGTTAATGCTATTTATACAGCTGATCCTCGTGTGGTTCCAAGAGCCAGCAGGCTTGATCAGGTTTCTTATGGAGAAATGCTTGAACTTGCAAGGGTTGGTGCAAAAGTCCTCCATCCACGTTCAGTTGAAACAGCAAAGCAGTTTAATGTGCCTCTCAGACTAAGGAGTAGTTTCAACCTTGAAGATCCGGGCACACTAGTAGTAGGAGATAAAAATATGGAAATATACAGACCAGTTACAGGTATAGCAGCTGATTTAAAACAGGTTAGAATCGCTATTTTAAGAGTACCCGACAAACCGGGTGTTGCAGCAAAGATTTTTAGCACTCTTTCCGAGAATAATATCAGTGTAGACATGATTATACAGTCTATGGAAGAAGAAAGCGTTAATAACATTGCATTTACCGTTCATGAAAGTGATCTTACTAATGCGATAAGCGTACTTGAAAGAGTAAGACAGGAAATTGAAGCTTCTGAAATAGTAGTGGATAATAATATTGCTAAAGTAAGTCTTGTAGGTGCCGGTATGGTTGACAGGCCCGGCATTGCAGCTGGAATGTTCGAGGCTCTTGCTGATACAGGAATTAATATCAAAATGATCTCCACAAGCGAAATCAAGATTAGCTGCCTTGTAGCAAAAGAAAAAGCTGAAGAAGCTTTAAGGTCTATACATAAAAAATTCGGACTGGACTCAAAAGAAAACCAGCCTAACGAAATTACTAATTAATACAGAAAAAATATAATAATTTATACAGGAGAAACCCTGTTATAGATTTATACGTCTTTATTTTATAGAACAACTCGGAGAGGTGCCAGAGTTGGTCGATTGGCGTCGCCTCGAAAGCGAATGGGCCTCCGGGCCACAAGGGTTCGAATCCCTTCCTCTCCTCATTTTTTGTATAAACTGATTTTTTTTAAAATTTATACTTTCTTGCATGGCTATTTTTTTTATTAAATAGCCGAAAAGTTGCTTTTATTTTTACTAAAAAAAACGAAAATAAAAATAACGGTAAAAATAAGAGGATGGGAAGATGCATGAGCAAAAATCAATAAAGGAACAAATAAAGGAACAAATAATAAAGAAACAGCAGCAAGAAGCAGAGAAACAAAAAAAAGAAGAAGAAACGGAACCAGAAGTTACTGAACAACCGCAGGTTACTCATATACCTCCTGAAGATATCGAGGGTTAATTATTAATTATAAAATTTTGATTAGTTTAAATTTTATATTGTTGCTATAATTTAGTGACATAAATAAATATCAGAAAAAATGATACAAAAACAAAAAATACACTCTGATAAGGGGTTCAGATACAGGCTTAAAATATCAAAAACCGGGGAGCTTAAATTTATATCCCATTTGGACTGGCAGAAATTAATCTACTATTCAATCAGGAAATCAGGACTGAAAATCAATTATTCCCAAGGCTATAACCCAGCCCCGAAGATTTCAGTTGGTATTGCGCTGCCTTTATTTATTCAGGGGAAAAATGAATATATCGATATTGAACTTCAGGAAGAAATTGCCGACAATATTATTAAGGAAAAATTAAACAGTATACTCCCCGAAAATTCCCAAATAAGTGATATTGTTAAAATTTCTAAAGACAAGCCAAGTATTGAAAAGGAAGTTTGCTGGGCAGTATACAGGGCAATACCTGAAAACACGGAAGAAAATACAAAAATTAACATAGAAAGTATTGCCAAAGAGTTTTTATTAAAGCAAAATATACTAATAGATAAACAATCTAAAAAAGGCATTAAAAAAGTTAATATCAGGCCAGGTGTTTATTCACTGCATTTTGATAAAGACAACAATATTCTTGAATTTACATTAAAAGCCGGGGTTGGTCTAATAAATCAGCCACAATCCGTAAGTTCCGAAAGCACCTCGGAAGATGTCAGCATAAAGGAAATACCATCAGCTCCTAAGGAAGAAGAAAAGCTTTTAATGCAGGAAAAGGTTTCAGTTAGCTCAATAAGGGCTGATGAATTTTTGAAAATACTAACTCCTGAAATGGACTGGAGAATAACACGAGAAAAATTATTGGACTGTAATTTTAATGAATTGATAAATTAAAGGACTGTCCGGAGTTTTTATAAAACATCAGATTATTACATACATACTTAAAAATGATTTTACAAAACAACAATAATAGTTTTTATCATAAAAAAAAGTCGAGCTACGCATATTTATATGATTCAGGCGTAGTGGGAATTTATTTTGACGATAATAAAAGGTTTAGAAGTTATATAGATATTTAGAGGAAAAATTTGGTTTATGAGCAAATCAATCATTATTTCAGAACGTGATAACATTGCCGCAGTGGTGAAAAATGGCAAAGTTGTAGAATTTTTTATTCACCGTAGTGAAGTTTTACTTGGAGATATTTACCTTTCCCGTGTAGAAAATGTACTGCCAAGTATAGATGCGGCTTTTGTGAATGTAGGGACCGAAAAAATGGGATTCCTGCATGCATCAGACATAGTAGGCAAAGGCGCACTTAACGAAATTGTAAAGCCCAAACAGAACCTCATTGTGCAGGTTGTAAAAGAGCCAACTGGCCACAAAGGCCCCAGGGTAACCACTTCTGTAAGTATACCGGGAAGATTCCTGGTAATGATGCCTTTTGAAAAAGGTATTAACGTAAGCAAAAAGATATCTTCGGCCAAGGAAAGAGCAAGGTTGAAATCCATTGTAAGCGTAATGAAACCTCCAGGAGTGGGGATAATCATAAGGACAGAAGCTGAAGGACAATCAGAAGCGGAAATTCAGGAAGATCTTGAGCTTCTTATGGAAAACTGGAACAACGTTGTAACTGCAGCAGATACCGTTACCCCGCCTAACCTTCTGCACAGGGACCAGGACTTACTTTACAAAGTCATCAGGGAAGCATGTACAGAAGAAATCAGTGAAATTATAGTGGATACATCATTTGCCTATCACAGGGCACAGCAGCTTATCCAGAGCTGGAACATAGGAAGCCAGGTAAGCCTGTCTGTACATAAGGGCAACGAATCAGTACTTATAACCCATAATATAGATAAAGAAATAAGAAACGCCCTGCAAACAAAGATAAACCTACCATGCGGAGGTTATTTATACATACAAACAACCGAAGCACTGACAGTAATTGACGTTAACAGCGGAAAATTCGTAAGTTCAGCAACACAGGCGGAAACCATCAGAAAAACCAACCTGGAAGCTGTTGAAGAAATTGCAAGACAGCTGAGGTTAAGAAATATAGGCGGTATGATAATTATCGACTTTATTGATATGGAAAACCGGGTTGACCAGATAGCAGTACTTGAACAACTTGAACTGGCACTTGAACCTGATAAGTCAAACCCGCAGATTGGTCAGCTTTCAGACTTAGGGCTTGCAGAGCTTACAAGACACAGACAGGGACAGAGTCTTGCAGAAATTTTCACCAAAAAATGCCCTGCCTGTTCCGGTACCGGTGATCTTATAGAAGAATTTAATTTTGTATTACCTCCTCAGGAAGCTGAAATGGCTGCTAAGATGCAGAAATTAAAGCATTATAACCCGAGTGCGGCAGCAAAGCTTAAAAACCAGGCTGAACAGGGAAAAAAGGGAGCACCGCCAAGAATGGGGGAATTACACACCAGAAAAATAGAAACCAGCCCGGCTTTAAACGCCGCCAATGCGCATAAAATCGTAAAACAAAAACCGCAGGAGCAGAAACCGCAGGTAATTAACAATCATACATTAAAGCAGCATGCGCAACAGAATGCATACCTGCCGAATATTTCACAAATAGTCAAGTTTTCATCAGTACCGTCAGGTATTGTTAGAAAGAATCTTGGAGGAAATTACCAGCCGGATGTCTTTACAATTCTGGGAGAAATAGAAGCAGTGGAAAACAAAATCCAGGAAGCTTCCCAGCAGGAAAAGCCGGTTGAAGGATTGAAAAAACGTGTGGCTGAAAAAACCGAAGCCAGAAAAACCAGGGATTTCAGCCAGAGTGCTGTAAAAGAAAAAACTGAAGAGGAAAACCAGCAAAAAGAAGAAGATACTTCAAAATCAGCGTCTAAATCAACCAGAAGACCGGGAAGTTCTTCCAGAAAACCTTCGTCCGGAACAAGAAGATCCCCAAGGTCCGGTAGAACATCGAGTAAAAAGTAAATACGGCGGGTCTGTAAAATGTTTAATTACAGATTTATAGATAAATTTTTACTTATCGCATTAACAATTATTGTTATGCAGACCAAAGTATGCAGCGCAGGCTGCGCTTCTGACGGAGGAGGCGAAATCCCTCCCCCGAAGATTCCTGATACTTCTGCACAGCAAATGCTGCATAAAGCAATGAAATCTGCGGAAAAGGAACCTTTGAAAAAAGCTGATAAACCCCTGCCTTCTCCAGGAATAAGTGATGAGGCAGAAAAAGCTGAAGTAAAGAAGCCTGAAAAAAAACCTGAACCAGAGGTTGAAAAGCAAAAAGCTGACAAAAAAAAAGCGAAACCCGAAAAAGAATTTTTATCCTATGTAGGAGGTATGTTGTCTATTTTGTTAAAAACAATCCTGCTTATATTCATTATTTTCGGGGGAATTTTGTTGTACAGGCATTTAAAAGGCCGCAGATTATTTGCTTTTCCCAAACATGAAAAAAAAGAAAACGGAGAGCCCCAAACAGTCAGCGAAGCTGTGTCATCTTATATAAAACACAAGCTGAAAAGATAATTAAATCAATAAGCTGTTAATAAAATTATCCTGCGAAGTATATAATAAAGTATAGGCAAAAAAGAATTATTTTTATGTTTGAAAAAATCATACAAAGCACAGATAACTTAGAATCAGTTTTAGTAAATATAAGACGATATCTTCATCAAAATCCAGAGCTATCCAGCAGGGAGTCCAATACAGCGAATTATATCCACAAAAAGCTCTTTGAAGCGGGACTTGAGTCCAGCATTGTGGAAACTTCAGAAGGTCCGGCTGTTATTGGTTATTTAAAAGTTGATGATGAAAAGGAAACTATAGCTTTCAGGGCAGACATGGATGCTTTGCCTATAGTTGACAGTAAGATAAAGGCATACAGCTCAAAAAACGAAGGGGTAATGCATGCCTGCGGGCATGATTTTAATATGACCTGTATTCTTGGTACTGCGCTTGTTCTGGCTAGCATTAAACAGGAACTTGACGTAAATGTAAAATTTATATTCCAGCCTTCGGAAGAAAGCTCTGTCGGCGGAAGTGAGGCTTTAATCCAGGAAAAGGTAATGGAAGGGGTAGACGCCATCTGGACAATACATGCCATACCCTCACTACCTGCGGGCCAGATCGGTATAAGATACGGTCCTATAACCTCTGCCACAGATACTTTTAAGATTAAAATAAAAGGCAAGGCCGGACATTCTGCACGGCCTAACAGGGCTGTTGATGCCATATTTGTGGCTAACCAGATAATTAACTGCCTGTATTCAAGCATTCCAAGAAGTATTGACCCTTTAAACCCTTTTGTTATATCTATAGGAAAAATCCACTCAGGAACCGCTCCGAACATTATTGCAGAAGAATGTGAAATGGAGGGCACTGCCCGGACATTTAACCTGGATATCAGGGAAAAAATCCATGACCTGATTAAATTGAGGTCACATACCATAGGACAGGCTTATGATGCCAGGGTGGACATAAAATGGAGTTTAGGACCGCCGCCGGTAATTAATGACAGGATTTTGACATACTTAACACAGGAAACAGCAGCTTCACTGATTGGTGCGGATAATGTAATCAAGATTCAAAAACCCAGTATGGGTGCGGAAGATTTTTCAAGATATCTGAAATTTGCCCCCGGTATGTTGGTGAGAATTGGGACAGGCGGTGAAGATGCGTCTTTCCCACTGCACAGTTCTTTATTTGATGTTGATGATAAGGCTATTATGATTGCAGTGAAGCTTTTATCCGGCATTTGCCTGAATTTTCAGCAGAATAAATGCGAATCCCGTGACTACATAAGAAGTTTTTCATTTTAAACCGATTTTAACAGTTAATTGTTAATAATTTTTTATAAAATTTTTATTTTATTAAAGCAGGCGGGCAAGGTTTTTGAAAATTTTGCGAAAGTATTTAACGGAAACTTATTAAGAACACTAATTAAGGGAGCAACAAAAAATTTTTAGGCGTAAAAACTTTTTATTTGTTCCTTAATTAAAGAAACTGTTAAATTATTTTAAAATTGACTTAAAATTTTATGTTCTTTAAAATTAATAATAAAATCTAAATTTAAATAATAAAGACAGGAAGAATTAAGGTGAGTGTTAAAGTAGCTGTTACAGGATGCGGAACCTGGGGAAGGAATCTGGTAAGAAATTTTTATAACCTCGAATCCCTTTACAGCGTATGTGATATGGATTCTGATATTCTGTGCAAAGTTACAGAAGACTATGAAGGTGTTAAATGTATCTGTGATTTTGACCAGATACTTGAAACAGAAGAAATTAGCGGTGTAATAATAGCTACCCCAAGCCATACACATTATCCGCTCACAAAAAAAGCTCTGGAGGCTGGAAAACATGTTTATGTGGAAAAACCTATAGCTACAAATAGCGAGGAAGCAAAGGAATTAATGGAACTGGCTGACAAAAAAGAGCTTGTGCTTATGGTAGGGCATCTGCTCCTTTATCATCCGGTTGTTAACAGGTTAAAGCAGCTCATAAAAGAAGACGTGTTAGGAAAAATTACTTATGTACAGAGTGACAGACTAAATGTAAATTTCTTTAGAAATGACCGCAGCGTGTTGTGGGATTTAGCCCCGCATGACCTTTCCATGGTTTCCTATGTGTTGGATAAAAAGCCTTTACACGTAGAATCAGCCGTAGGTTGTTCTGTAAATAACGACGGAATCATAGATATTACGCATATAGACATAAATTTTGAGGATGATATCTTCGTCCACCTTAGTGATAGTTGGATTCATCCGGCCAAGCGTGTTGCGCTGCTGGTAAGAGGGACCAAGGCGACAGCAATTTTTGATGATTCTTATGCAGATAAGAAATTTGAACTGTATGATAACCGGACTACAGAGAAAAAACTTATTGAATGCCCGGATTATATACAGATTGAACCTTTAAAGCTCGAATGCCAGCACTTTTTAAGCAGTGTAAAAAACAAGGTTAAGCCCCGATCTGATGGTTTAAACGGCTATGAGACAGTAAAGATACTTGAAGAAGCGGAGAAAATTATGCTCGGCAATCAGTATGGAAAGATAAGCAGCATAAAACTTGCGTCTTCACGCAAAAAACAAAAAATATAGCGGACAAAAATTTAATGCTTGAAATAAATATTATCAGCATGTACTATATTATAGGTATCTCTAAAAAAGATACATAAAAAAGACTTCCAACCCAATAAGCGGGAGTAGTTCAGTGGTAGAATGCTTCCTTGCCAAGGAAGAGGTCGCGAGTTCGAGCCTCGTCTCCCGCTTATTTATTTTTTTATAAATAAAATCCAGATTAGCAGGCAGGTTATAAAAATTCATTCGATAACCTGAGCATGTATATAATAATTTTAATTATAATTAAAATTTATTACCTGCTTTATATATGCTTTTTTGTTTGAAAAAAAAGTTTGTTTTATAATAACTAAGAGTATATCTGTAAATATTAGAGAAGGAAGAATTGTTTAAGTATGAATACTACTTTGGAAAAACTCGACAATAACCTATTTAAAGTAAACATAGAAATCGATGCTGATGTTGCGTCACAGGAATACAACAAGGCATGCAAAAAATTTGGAGAAACATTAAATGTCCCTGGTTTCAGAAAGGGCAAAACCCCAAGACCGATAGTGGAAAAGCAGGTAGGCGCTGATAAAATCAAGCAAAGAGCACTGGATGCCATACTTCCGGGAGTCTTTGCTGATGTAATTAGTGAACACCAGCTTGACCTGGTTACAGAGCCGATTATTGAGTCTTATGATTTTGAACTTGGCAAGCCTGTTACTCTGGTAGCCAAGGTTGAAGTAAAACCCGAAGTTAAACTGCCTGATTATAAAGGACTTACAGTAGAAGTTCCTGAACAGAAGGTTGATGAAGAAGCAGTAAACAGGGAACTTGAAAATTTAAGACAAAGATTTGCCCGTATGGAGCAGGTTATTGATCGGCCGGTTGAGTCCGATGACATTGTATTCATAGACTTCAGCGGCTCTATAGAAGGTGAGCCCATAAAAGGCGGTACAGGCAAAAATCACCAGATAGACATCGCTAATAGCCACTTTATTCCGGGATTCGCCGAGCAGTTAGTCGGCAAAAATATAGGGGATGAGTCTATTATTAAAGTAACTTTTCCTGAAGATTACCAGGAAAAATCCATTGCCGGAAAAGAAGCTGAGTTTACAGTAAAAATTAATGAAATTAAAAAGAGAATTCTTCCTGAGTTAAACGATGAATTTGCCCAGAAAGTCGGTCCGTTCCAGACAATTGACGATCTCAAAAGCGACTTGAGCAAATATATTGAGCAAGCCAGGGAAAATGAAAAAAAAATAATGGCAGAAAAAGCAATAGTGGATAAGGTTGTTGACGAGACAAAATTGGATATACCTGATACCATGATAAACAGAGAAGCAAAATATCTTATGGAAGAAGTTGAAAATCGGTTCAAAAGTCAGGGTATGTCCTGGGAGCAGATGATAGAACAGCAGGGGCATGAAAATATCTGGAACAGCCTCAGGGAAGAAGCAACAAGACGAGTTAAAACAAGTCTTGTACTAGGTGCGATAGCAAAAGAAGAAAATATCACAATCACGGATGAGGACTTTGCTGCTAAAGTTAAAGAACTGGCAGAAGCTTATAACGCAGAAGAAATGAAAGTTTATGAGCAGATGTCCCAGAACCCGTCCCTTGCACAGGGCTTATCTCAACAAATAATGAGTCAGAAAATTATTAATTATCTTTTTGAAAATAATGAAGTAAAATATATTGAGGACACTTCAAACCAATCTGAAAGTGAATAAAAAGCTCAAAAGACTGATTCTGAATGATAAGTAAATAGTTTGTATTTTAAGAAAGGTTATCGTAAATGGGAATTATTGATACACAAGCATATGTACCTGTAGTAATTGAACAATCCAGCCGTGGAGAAAGGTCATTTGACATATTTTCAAGGCTTTTAAGAGAGAGAATTATATTTCTCGGTACTGCTATAGACGATATGGTAGCTAATTTAATCGTTGCACAGCTTTTACTATTGGATTCAGAAAACCCTGAAAAAGATATAATGCTTTATATCAACAGCCCTGGTGGCAGTGTAACAGCCGGGCTGGCTATATACGATACAATGCAGCATATCAGAGCTGATATTAATACAATTTGTCTGGGACAAGCAGCCAGTATGGGGGCATTTTTACTGGCAGCAGGAACCAAAGGCAAACGTATGGCGCTCCCTCATTCAAGAATACTTATTCACCAGCCGTTAGGCGGAGCTCAGGGGCAGGCAACTGACATTGAAATCCAGGCTGCTGAAATAACCAGAATGAAAAGGACATTAAACGAACTGTTAGCCAAGCATACAGGGCAGAACTTTAAGAAAATAGAAAAAGACACGGACAGGGATTATATAATGAATCCTGATGAAGCCGTGGAATACGGAATGGTAGATAAAGTAATTACAAAAATAGAGAAAAAAGAATCCGAAGAGGAATCTTAACTTAAACAACTTAGGAGTAATTTATGGTTAAAAGAGATGATAGCAGGTTAAAATGCTCATTTTGTGGTAAGACCCAGGATCAGGTAAAAAAACTTATCGCAGGTCCTGAAGTTTATATTTGTGATGAGTGCGTTGACCTGTGTAATGAAATTCTGGATGAAGAATTTCTTGATTCTAAAGAGAATGAAGAGGAAAAACCGGAATCACAAAAAATCGCTGAGGTTCCTAAGCCTCAGGATATTATGGATTACCTAAACCAGCACATAGTTGGGCAGGAAGATGCTAAAAAACAGCTTGCTGTAGCGGTTTATAACCATTATAAGAGGATAAACCATAATCTGGCCGCAAAAGAAAACAATGATAAAGATAGTATAGAAATTCAAAAAAGTAATATATTACTGGTAGGTCCGACAGGAAGCGGTAAAACACTTCTTGCGCAGACATTGGCCAAAATGCTTGATGTACCGTTTGCTGTAGCGGACGCAACAACTCTTACAGAAGCCGGTTACGTCGGAGATGATGTTGAAAATATCCTTTTACGCCTTTACCAGAGCGCAGAATACGATGCTGCAAAGGCAGAAAGAGGAATTATCTATATTGACGAAATTGATAAAATCGCAAGAAAGTCTGAAAACCCTAGTATAACAAGAGATGTCAGCGGTGAAGGCGTACAGCAGGCGCTGTTAAAGATGATCGAAGGCACAACTGCAAACGTTCCTCCACAGGGTGGAAGAAAACATCCTCATCAGGAGTTTATCCAGATAGACACAAGCAATATCCTGTTTGTTGTCGGCGGAGCATTTGTTGGACTGGATAAAATTGTTGACAGCAGAGCCGGATCAGGAAAGCTTGTAGGATTTGGAGCAACAGGCCCAAAAGCTGCACATGAAAGAGAAATCAAACAGGCTAAATTACTTAAAAGTATGATACCTGATGACCTTATAAAATTCGGGCTTATACCGGAATTTATTGGTCGTGTACCTGTTTATGCGGTGCTTGATCCGTTAGATGAACAAGCGCTGGTCAAGATTTTAACCGAGCCAAAGAATGCTATTATTAAGCAGTATCAAGAATTATTGAATATGGACGGTGTAAAGCTTGAGTTTGAAGAAGAAGCTATAAAAGAAATTGCGAATGAAGCAATGAGAAGAAAAACCGGCGCAAGGGCATTGAGGTCCATAGTTGAGGAAATCATGCTGGAAATTATGTATGAAGTCCCTTCAAGAGAAGATATTGAAGTCTTCAAAATAACTCCTGAAATGGTAAAAATCAAAGGGTCATCTCCTGAGGTATTCCATCTGGACAAAGCAAAAAAGAAAACCAAGAAGAATTCAAAGGACGATGATGACGAAGATAAAAACGAAGAAATAGCATAATTAAAATTCATATAAAACATCAAAAAGACAGCCAATTATATTAATCGGCTGTCTTTTTAGAAATTAATTATTAGTGGTCTTAATAAGTTTCCGTTAAATATTTTCGCAAAATTTTAAAAAACCTTGCCCTCCCACCCTCCCCTGGTGGTGGCGGTGGCAAAGCCACCGCTTTTTTATACAGGTTTTTTAAAATTTATCCGTTTTGTTCATATCTGAATAAAATTTCTTATTTATCGTTTATTTTTTTAGAACACTAATAAATCTAAACCCTGTTTGAAAATATTTACATCTCCGGGTGGATAAATTTATATATACAAATGCGATATTATATATATAACAAAACTTCATTGCCTTCTTCAATAGCTCTTGTCTCAAAAACACATGATCCTTTTAAATTTAAAAGGATCTTTTTTTTACGCTGTTTTAAACGGATTTTCTGTAGCATGCAGGTTTAAATTCTTGTTATCTTCAACCAGGATAACAAGGCTTCTTCCTTCAACTTTAATTTTATCTCTTCCGTCGCCCTGTTTGCCCGCATAAATATCACTGTTCTCAACCTGCACCTCTTCACCGGGTTTATATGCAGGTTTTTTAGCTAACTCGTCAAATTTTTTGCGGGCATCTTCCGTAGACGTTACCGGTATCGCTGTATTAACTACAAGATGCCAATTTTTTCCTTTAATAAGGTGTTTGGGCAATGTAACTTCATGTTCTTTTATTCCCCTGTTATAAGCAACATAAATTGAAGGGTGTTTAACTTTATTTTTGGGTTTACTCTCAAATTCGGTTTCATCCAGTCTGAAAGCAATAACATCACGGTATTCACCGTCATTTCTGTCCATAAAATCACTATTGCCTACCATATCATTACCTTTCAGGTTATACCAGGTTACGTCTTTGCCGTTAAAATGATTGTTATCCTTACCGTTAAAATATCTGTTCGGGTGTAGCGCATTGTGATTATGGCGGAAGTTTATGATCCTGCCGGTGAATTCAGCAAGATTTGCTGCGTTTAGGACTTGCAGGTTTCCGGCATCATCTGTATTCTGTACCACACTGCTCCAGTTGATTGTATTTGCATTACCATCGTTATAAGAATCATTATTGCCGTTTTTGGTTTTGAATCTTTCATCTCCGTAGAGCAATACAGGTGAGCCTGCGGAAACCATCAATAACCCGAGAGCTGTTTGTACTGCTTTTTCTCTTGCTTTGAAGGGATGTTCTGCAGGGTTACCATGTTGGTTCCAGGAATTATCATTATCCTTTTTAGGGTTATATGCGAAAACATCATACAGTGTATATCCGTCATGCACTGCAAAGAAGTTGTTTGACCTTGGTGCGGGTCCGCCCATTAAGTCACTGGAGCCTGCAATACATTTTATAATGTCAGCCGGGCTTGGCCTATCATTGTTCCCGAGTTTATTTACAGCTTTTCTCATCGTATCACGGTAATTATCATTCCATTCACCCCAGTTTTCTCTTGGAAAATGACCGGTCTGCCAGTCAGCAGGACTCCAGGGTTCTGCGATTAACATAACTCCGTTTTCATTAACGTTATCAACTCGTGTTATGTTTAATTCCGGGTCGTGAATGATTTTTTGTATCAAGCCGTCAGGATGTCCGGGGTTAAAGTTCTGTCCATGATGATTATCATTGCCGAGCAGGGTTGCAAGGTCAAACCGGAAGGCTTTGACACCCATTTTTTTATAATACCTGAGGGTTTTAAGGGTAAGATCCTGAAAATCAGGATGCATTGCATTCGTAGTATTTCCTGTGCCGGAAGAATTGAAATAATGCCTGGTATCTTTTTCTGACAGTATAAAATTATGGTTATTAAGACCTTTTATGCCAGTTAATTTTGTCTTTTCAGGATATTTTTCCTTTTCGCTTTTCTGGCATACTGCGCCTTCTCCGTTATGGTTATAAACTACATCCATGCATATATCTATGCCTTCTGTGTTAAAGGCTTTTACCATATTCCTGAATTCCCTTGTTGGTCCTCCCGGGCTTCTGTCAGAGGATAATTTTCTGGCAGGCGCCATAAACGAATCCGTCATATAACCCCAGCCTCCCTGGTCTGCATCCTGAAAATGCATAATGGGCATTACTTCAGCCATCATTACGCCGAGTTTTTTCAGGTAAGGAGCGATAAAGATTGCACCTTTGTAAGTGCCAGCGTATTTATCATCCCAGCTGTTTACCAGTTTTGTTATTTTTTCATCTCCGGTTTCTAATTCACTGCTGTAAAGTTCTTCCAATTTTTGTTTATTCAGTTCCTTTGTAAGTCCAAAAATCTGGGCTTCATAAATAACATGGTCGCTCATTTGACGGGCGGGTACATTATCTGTTTTCACAGGCTGATTGCTCATTTCATCAAGTTCCATAGTCCAGATGCTTTTTGGCGCATTCGGCCCTGTATCTATATGCCTTGTGCCATCACCGGTTATGTATATTGATCCGTCGTTAGTATAGTCATTCTCGTCATGGCTTACTTCTAAACCATAAGAATCTATTAAAACTTTATAAGGGTTATGCCTGTTAGCTTTATTATCAATATCAGTCTTAAAAACCCTGTTTTCACCGTAAATTTTAGTGTCAGTAGGATTCCATGCCGGGTCGTGTTTTATTGTTGAACTTTTGAAAGCCCTGAAAGCGTAGTATATAGGCTTATTTTTCTGATTGGGGTCGTTAATATCCACACCTGAGAGTTCTTTTATTCTATCTTTTGAAAGTGAATGCACCCATTTAGTGCCGCCGGCATTATGCATGGGAATTCTGGCGGCTTCGCTTTCGCCGTGGTCTTTTTTAAAAATACATAATTCCAGTCTGTCTGCTGACGAGTGGATTCCAAAATCCAGGGTATTTAAATGTTTATTATAATGACTTCCTGTCTCAATTTTTTTTAAATCCTTATTAACCGGCTCAACCTCTATAACCGGTGGGTTATTCGGTGATGTCGGCTTAGCCGGGGTTTCTGCCTTGCCGAATGCGGGAGTATTCGCAGTTCTTCTGGTAAATGTATCCTGTATGTTATTGGAATTTAAAAATTTATTTCCGGAAAAATTATTTGATTTGTTAAAATCTAATCTCTGTCTATTCTGAAGGGGCTTAGAGAGTAAATTTACGCTTTCCATCTATAACAGGCTCCATTAATTTAGCTATATGATTAAACCTCCTGACAAAATTAAATTTATAGAAATTTTGTTTAATTTAACAAAAATTCATAAAAAGAAAAAACCCGGTTATACCGGGTTTTTTATAAATTGATCGGATTTATTTTAAATTAAGCGTATTGTGCTGTAACAGGCTGTACATTCTGCGCCTGTCCCAGTTCTTTTTTTAGTTGTCCCAGTTCTTTTTTGGAAATATCATTATCCTGTGCTGCCATACCCTGTAACAATTGCGTTAGCTGCTGGTTTTCCTTTTTTAGCTCTGTATTTTCCTTAGCTAATTTAAATACACTTGGAAGTTCCATCTGTTGATTTTGCTGTGGTGGCTGTTGCGGCATTTGTGTTTGCGGTTGCACTGCCTGGGTACGCTGTTGTGTTATTCCAGTGCCAAGCTCTGCATAAGGATTGAAACCTACATTTTTCATACTTTTTCTCCTCCTCATATAATAGTGAAATTATTTACTCTCTTCTCTCACACTTGAAAAAATTAACTTATTAATATAAAGAGTAGGAAGTTGTAAAAATTGCTAAAATTATATAAACAAATACCGGTTTTTTTTAAACACTGTAAGCAAAATCACGATCAATTTTTATAAAATTGCGATATGGGTTATTTGCAAAATAAATCATTAAAATATATATAATATATAAAATTTAATAATAAATAATTATTATTTTTCTCTTAAAAAACTTAATAATTCAGCTAAATATAAATATTTTATTCAATAACAACTTTTTAGATTTATTTGACTTATTTAATTGTGTTAAAAAACGGAAAAAATATGCTTAACAACGCTATAAATAAAAATAATACCTTTACTCCCGCATTTTCAGCAAGGATAGAAATTGTTAATACAACTGATTTTCACAATGCCACAGCACGGAAAAAATTACTTGTTGCGGGCAGAAGTGAAACTATGGATACCACTTTGATCGCTAAGGAAACTTATACAACCGGTGCAACCCCATGCAGTGCTGGCGGAATAGAAAATAGTGAGCAAGTTTGTATGTTCCATTTAAAGCCTCTTGCTGCTATAAATAATTTAAAAAATGTAAAAAAAGAATTTAAAAATAAACTACAAGAATTAAACAATTCATTAGAGAAAAATACATCCCTAAATGGATTGATAACCGGCGGGGAAAACTGGGGTACCAGCAGAAAACTGTTTGATGAATTAAAAGAATTTTTTACGAATGATATGAAAATTGATTTTTCTTATATATGGGGACAAAAAATTCTTACTTAAAATTTTCAAAATAATCCCCACCCACAACCGCCCTATAGGTGGCGCAGGCGTAGCCTGCGCACTTGTTAAAT
>Ga0208075_1000317_pt1 | contig 27479 bp, 23 predicted proteins | sample HotLakmasection5_FD_184728 | JGI IMG/M metagenome (GOLD analysis project Ga0208075, IMG submission 184728) | Hypersaline microbial mat communities from Hot Lake, Washington, USA - Section #5 (SPAdes) | ecosystem: Environmental > Aquatic > Non-marine Saline and Alkaline > Hypersaline > Microbial... | reverse complement strand
CAGCATCGCCACGCGCCGGGCTCCTACCCAGCGCCGAAAATCGCCACCGTCGCGGCCGTCGCGACTTTTTCAGCAGCCTGCTAGTGCCACCGGGTGACTGTATCCCGGCTGTGCTTCCATTGTCTGGTGCGCCGGTAGCAGGCCACCACACCGAGAGAAACGGTGCGGCCCGGGGAGGCGATGCCTGCCCGGATGCCCTGTCTCGCTGGCCGCTCGTTTCCCCGTTCTCGACATCCGACGCAAACGTCAGCGGAGCTCGATCCTCGTGCCGAGGAGACGGTTCGCTTCGGCCGAGGGGCCGACGAAGAGGTCGATGGCGCCGGGCTCCAGGCGGGGCTGGAGGTCGGGGCCGATGAAGGCGAGGTCGTCGGCCACGAGTTCGAAGGCGAGGGTGGTTTTTTCGCCGGGCTCGAGGGTCGCCTTGCCGATGCCGCGCAGCTCGAGCAGCGGGCGGCTGATCGAGGCCACGGGATCGCGGCTGAAGAGCAGGAGCGTCGTCTCGCCGGCCCGCGGCCCGTGGTTGGTGACGTCGACCGTGATCTGCAGGGTTTCGCCGGGGGCGATGGTCCGGCTTTCGACCTGGAGGTTCGAGGGCTCGAAGCGGCTGTAGGAGAGGCCGTGGCCGAAGGCGAAGAGCGGGTCGACCGGCAGGTCCTGGTATTTGGCGGTGTAGTGCTCGCTCGTTCGGGCCGGTCGGCCGGTCGGCAGGCGGCCCATGAAAATCGGCACTTGGCCGAGCGCTACGGGCCAGGTCACCGGCAGGCGGCCGCTCGGGTTCACGCTCCCGGTGAGGACGTCGGCCACGGCGTGGCCGGCTTCGCTGCCGAGGAACCAGGTGACGAGGACGGCGTCGACTGCTTCGAACAGCCAGGGCTCGAGGATCGGCCGACCGCAGCTGAGGACGACGACGACCGGCTTGCCGGTGTCGATGACGGCGCGGGCGAGGGCGGCCTGGTGGCCGGGCAGGACGGGATTGCCGCGGCTGTTGGCCTCGCCACTCATCGAGAGCGCCTCGCCGAGGCAGAGGATGACGCGGTCGGCCTCGCGGGCAGCGGCGACGGCGGCAGCGATGGCGGTCTCGTCGCCGCCCTCGATGCTGCAGCCGGGTTCGTGGCGGATGCGGGTGCCGGCGAACGCGGCCTCGATCCCGGTCAGCAGCGAGACGGCGTGGTCGGGGGCGGCGTACATCGCCCAGGGGCCGAGCATCTCGGGTGCGGCATCGGCGAGCGGGCCGATCACGGCAAGCGTCGCCGGTGCCGGGTCGAGCGGCAGGACAGCGTCGCGGTTGGTGACCAGCACGATCGATTTTTGCGCCGCCTCCAGGGCGAGCTTGCGGTGTGCCGGGATCGGGCCCCGGCTGAAGAAGGCCGGATCGCCGCGGCCATAGGGGTCGTCGAAGAGGCCGAGGGCGGCTTTGAGGGCGAGCACGCGGCGGACACTGCGGTCGACGTCGGCCTCGGCGACGAGGCCGCGCGCCAGGGCCTCGGGCAGGCCTTTGGGGTAGGCCTCGCCCATGAGATCGATGTCGATGCCGGCCTGAAGGGCGATCGCCGCCGCATGGGCGAGGTCCTCGGCGACGCCGTGCTGCACCAGCTCGTCGATGCCGCCATAGTCGCTGACGATCACGCCCTCGAAGCCCCAGGTGTCGCGGACGACGTCCCGGAGGATCCGGGCGTTACCGTGCATCGGCACGGCGGCCTGGTCGGTGAAGGCGGGCATCAGGCAGGCGGTGCCGGCCGCGACCGCGGCCGCGAAGGGGGCGAGATAGACCTCGTGGAAGGTGCGGTCGGAGACCTCGACCGTGGCGTAGTCGCGGCCGGCCATGGCGAGGCCGTAGCCGGCGAGATGCTTGGCGGTGGCGGCGATGCTCTGCCGGTCGGCGAGGCCTTTACCCTGAAACCCCGCGACCTTGGCCGCGGCGAAGCGGGCGGTCAGCCAGTGGTCTTCGCCGGCACATTCGGCGATCCGGCCCCAGCGCGGGTCGCGAGAGACGTCCAGCATGGGGGCGAAGGTGAGGGCAATGCCGTCGGCTGCGGCCTCGACGGCGGCCGCGCGCGCGGTGCGCCGCCACAAATCCGGGTCGAAGGCGGCGGCTTCGCCGAGCGGGATCGGAAAAACGGTCCGCTCGCCGTGCAGCACGTCGCCGGTGAACAGGACGGGGATCGCGAGGCGGCTCGCCTCGACGGCGATCCTCTGGATCTCCAGCGCACGGCCGGCATCGCGCAGATGCAGGAGGCTGCCGACGCGGCCCGTTCGGATGTCGTCGGTGCCGACCTCGGACGCCTTGGGCCCGCTGACCAGGTCGGCGGTGCGCAGGGTCAGCTGGCCGAGCTTTTCTTCCAGCGTCATCGCCGCCAGGAGGCCGTCGATCCGCTGCTCGCTGCCTTCCGCAGAGCTGCCCGTGGTCGGCGACATGGCCCTCGTGCTCCGGTACGCGGCGGGTGTGTCGCGGTCTCCTTAGCAGACGGTCGAGTATCGTGCACGGGTCAGCCCGGCGTCGACAGCGCGGGCCGCGGGCACTAGGTCCCGAGGTGCCTTCGTCCGTCCGTTCGAACAAGCCGGTCCCCGTCGATGACCCCGAAGAGGCCCCGGACCTTTGCTGGTCGCCATGCCGCCTGACGAGCCGGGCGGGCCGGCGATGCCGGTGTCGGCGGCGCAGCCCGGCACCGGCCTCGCCGCGGCACTCCGCCAGCTCCGGGTGATGCTCGCGGCGTTGCGCCGCTCGCGCTTCTTCAAGCCGTGCGGGCTTTTGGCGCTCGGCATCGTCGTGGTCGTTGCGCTGAACATGGTGGGCCAGGTGCGGCTGAACGCCTGGCAGGGCGACTTCTTCAACGCGCTCGCCGAGCGGCAGCTCGAGGTGCTGCTCGAGCAGTCGCTGGTCTTCGTTGCGATCATCGCCGTGCTGTTGACGCTGGTGGTCGGCGAGACCTGGTTTCGCGAACTCTTGGAGGTGCGGCTGCGCGAGTGGTTGACCCGCGATCTGCTCGATCAGTGGGTCCACGGCCGGCGGCCGTTCATGCTCACCTTGGCGGGCGAGATGGCGGCCAATCCGGACCAGCGGATGCAGGCCGACGCCCTGAAGCTCACCGAGCTCTCGATCAGCCTCGGCATCGGCCTGTTGCGCTCGGTCCTGCAGCTCGCGAGCTTTCTGGGCGTGCTCTGGGCGCTCTCGGCCGAGACGACGTTCTCGATCGGCGGCGGCGAGGTGCGGATTCCGGGCTATCTCGTCTGGTGTGCCCTGGCCTATGCGATCAGCGGCTCGTGGCTGACCTGGCGGGTCGGCCGGCCGCTGATCGGCATCAATGCCGAGCGCTACGCGCGGGAGGCCGAACTGCGCTTCTCGCTCGTGCGGATCAACGAGAATGCCGAGGTGATCGCCCTCTATGGCGGGACGCCCGACGAGCGGGGCTACCTCGATCGGCCGGTCGATGCGGTCGTCGAGGTCACCCGGCGCCTCGCCAACGCGCTGGCGCGGCTGACCTGGATCACCTCGGGCTATGGCTGGCTCGGGCTGATCGTGCCGGTGTTGGCGGCGGCCCCGGGCTATTTCCAGGGCAGCCTGAGCTTCGGTGGGTTGATGATGGCCGTCGGGGCCTTCAACCAGGTGCAGGCGGCTCTCCGCTGGTTCGTCGAGTATTTTCCGCTGATCGCCGATTGGCGGGCCACACTTCTGCGCGTCGCCACCTTTCGCGAGCTCTTGCCGACGCTGGACACACCGCCCGCCGGGCGCAGCCTCATCGACTACGCCGTCGGCGGTGACGACCGGATCGTGCTCGACGGCCTGCGCGTCGCCGTCAACGGCGGCGAGATCGTCCTCGACGAGCCCCGAATCGAGCTCGAGGCGGGCGAACGGCTCCTGTTGGTCGGCCGCCGCGGTATCGGCAAGAGCACTGTCTTCAATGCCCTGGCCGGCCTTTGGCCCTATGGCGTCGGGCGGATCGCGATGCCGTCGCCCGACCGGGTGATGTTCGTGCCGGAACGACCCTATCTGCCGCTCGGCACACTGCGCGCTGCGGTGGCGTATCCGGCCGACCACGCGCTGATCGGCGATGCTGCGATCGAAGCCGGCCTCGTGCGGGTCGGGCTCGGTCATCTCACCGAAGCACTCGACCAGGAGCGTCGCTGGGACCAGGAACTCGGCCTCGAGGACTTGCAGCGCCTGGTCGTCGCCCGGCTGCTGCTGCACCGGCCGCGGGTGGTGGTGATGGACGAGGCGCTGAGTGCCCTCGATGCCGAGCGGCGGGACTTGCTCCGGTCGATCTTCGCGACCGAGCTTTCGGGCACGACGGTCGTCGGCTTCGGCGACGAGCGGTCGGCCGACGGCTTCTACGATCGTCACATAACCCTGCACCGCAGCCCCTAGTGGTGCCGCCGCCCCTGGTGGGGCCGCCCGGGCGGGCATCGAGTGCCGACATCCGCCACGTCACCGGCGCAACGGATCGGCGGGGCCAGGGGAGGCGCTGCCTACCCTGATGCTCGTTCGCTTCGCGCGGTGCCTCGGCTCAGCTGCCGGTATCGGGGACGAAGACCTCGACCGTGCCCTGGGTCGGGCCCGGGCGGAGGTGGGTGAAGTCCTGGACCTCCCAGCTGCCGGTGCCGTTCGCCGGCGGTCCGAGGATATCGGCGAGCGTCGCGGCGCTCGAGGCGTCGTCGGCGTAGAAATAGCGGATGCGCGGTGTGGCGATGCTGAAGTCGACGCTGCGCACCTCCGCTTGCAGCGGATCCTTCAGCGCGGCGAGCCTGGCCTGCAGGGCGTCGGCGCTGGCGGCGGCGGCACTGTTGTTCTGGTGGATCAGGATCAGGCGTAACCCGTCGGGGAGCGTGACGGGCGGTTGCGCCGGTGCGCCGGGCGGGCTCGCCGGCTCGCCGAGTTCTGCACCCTGGCGCAGCAGCGGGCCGGCTGCCGGCTCTGCCGCCTCGAGTTGCAGGGATTCGGCCGACAGCTCGCTCGTTTGCGGTGCTTCGGCGACCGGCGGCGCTTCGACAATCGACGTCGGCGTCGGTTCCGGCTCCGGCTCCGACTCCGGCTCCGGCATCGGCGTCGGCGTTCCGGCGAACTCCGGGTCCAACGGGGTCTCGGGGGCATAAGCGAAATAGCCGAAGCCGAGGCCGCCCAGCAGGGCAGCCGCAGCCAGGGCCGAGAGGGCCAGCTTGCGGCCGCGACGCGGCGCTGGCGCTTTGACGGCGCTCGCCGTGCCACGCGGCGCGGTGATCGGGCCGCGTGGGCGATCGGCGCCGGGAAGGTCCGCCGTCGACGACAGATCGGTGCGGCCGGCCGGTCGGCCCGCCGGACGTGGCTCCGGGGCCGACGGGACGGGTTCGGGCGCCAGCGGCGGCGCTGGAGGTGGGGCGGCGGCTCCACTCTTCGCTCTGCCGACGGCCGGTGCTGCCACCTTCCGTGACTCGGAGCGTGATCCGGCGGCGCCGGCCGGACGGCCGCGGTCGGCCGACGGGTTGCCGATCACCGGCGGCAGCGAGTCCAAGGCGGCGCGGCGGACCAGGCGCTCGAGCTCGGTTCTGGCGGCATCGCGTTGGCTCGGCATGGCCGAGCGGGTCGCGGTCGTCACCAGGCCGGCCTGTTCCCGGCAGAGCCCGGCGACGAGCTGTTCGGCCTGGAACCGGTCGGCCAGCGCCCGTTCGGCGATGGCCACGAGATCGGCGGAGAGCGCGGCGGTGTCCGCGTCCTGCGTCGGGGCCAGCACCCGGACATCGGCGGACCGCTGCGCCGCGTTGCCGCCGGGCGAGCCCGCCTCGGGCGGTGCCGCGGCGCCGGCCCGAGAGTCGGCCTCCGGCGTCGGCCGGTTTGCCGATCGGGGCTGCCAGATCTGCCGCGCTCTGTGGTCGGTCGGACGGTCGCTCAAGGCGTCTCCGCTCTGCTGTCGGTCACGTGGTCGCTGTCCCGAGGCCGGCGCTGCGACGCGGTAGGGTCTCGACACGATCACTGTACCATATTGTGATTTGGAGCGTGCAGCGACCAGGTTCCAGAGGGCAGCGAAATCGCCGGAATCCGCTGCGCCCTATGGTGCTTACTCGCATCGATCTGGGGCATCGTTTGAGGCTGCTGCCGGTTGCGGTGGCAGGGGTTGTTGCAGGGTGATGCAGTGGATGCCGCCGCCACCCTCGAGCAGGGCGGTCGCATCGAGGGCCACGACCTTGCGCTCCGGGAAGGCATTCGCGATGATTTTCTCGGCCGTGGCGTCGGCCGGATCGCCGAACATCGGCACGATCACTGCCCCGTTGCAGACGTAGAAATTGATGTAGGTCATGGTCAACAGCCGGCCGTCGGCACGCTTTTGCGGCTTGGGCAGCGGCAGGAGGGTCACCTCGAGCGGCCGGCCCTGCGCGTCTTCGGCGGTCTTCAGGGTTTCGAGGTTGCGCTCGAGCCCGGGGCGGTCGGTGTCGGACGCGGTGGCGGGGTCGAGGGCCAGCACTTTGCCCGGGCTGGTGAAGCAGGCGAGATTGTCGACATGCCCCTTGGTCTCGTCGTCGGTGAGGCTGCCGTCGAGCCAGATCACCCGATCGACCGCGAGCTTGTCGGCGAGTTCGCGGTCGACCGCGGCGCGGTCGAGGTCCGGGTTGCGCAACGGCTCCAGCACCGAATCGGTGCAGAGAATGGCCGTGCCCTCGCCGTCGACATGCACCCCGCCGCCTTCGAGGACGAGACGGCTGCAAAAGGCCTCGGCCTCGACATGCTCGAGCAGGCGACCGGCCATCGCCGCGTCGTCGGCATGGTCGGGGTAGGTCTGGCCCCAGCCGTTGAAAGTGAAGGCGACACCCCCGAGCCTGCCGTCGTCGCTGACCAGAAAGACCGGACCGGTGTCGCGGATCCAGCTGTCGTCCAGGGGCAGCGGCAGGACGGAGATGCCTTTGCCGCAGTAGAGCGAGGCGTCGGCGGTCAGATCGGGCCGTGCGATGACCGTCACCGGCTCGAACTCGGCGATGGCTTGCGCCACCCCGGCATAGGCGAGCTTGGCGTCCTCCAGATGCTTGCCCCAGAGCTCGGCCCGGCACGGCCAGGCGAGCCAGGTGCGCTTGTGCGCTGCCCACTCCGCGGGCATGCGAAAGCCGCGTTGTCGTGGTGTGCTCACCGTTTTCCCCCGGGCGATTTGCCCAACCGACACCTTTCTTGCCCTTCAGCTTGCGGTATATGGGTCGGGGAGGCAACCGCCCAAGAGGATGCCGCGACGCGTCGCGGCCGAACCACGATCGTTGGAGAGGGACAGCCGATGTCGACAGCTGGAGCCGGCAGCATCGAGGAACGGCTGGCCGCGTTGAACCTCAGCCTGCCGACGGCGGCACCACCGGCCGCCAACTACGTGCCCTATGCGATCAGCGGCGACACGCTCTGGATCGCCGGCCAATTGCCGTTCGCGGACGGCAAGCTGGAGATCGTGGGTGCGGTCGGCGAGGCGGTCAGCATCGAGCGGGCCCAGCACGCGGCCATGCTCTGCGGGCTCAACATCCTGGCCCAGGCGAAGGCCGCTCTGGACGGTGATCTCACGCGCATCGTTCGTTGTCTCAAGCTCGGCGGCTTCGTCAACGCGCCCGCCGGCTTTACCGACCATCCGCAGGTGATCAACGGGGCATCGGACCTGATGGTGGCGGTGCTCGGCGATGCCGGTCGGCATGCGCGCTTCGCGGTGGGGGCGAGCAGCCTGCCCTTCGACGTGGCGGTCGAGATCGACGCCGTCTTCGCGATCCGCTGAGGCCGCTGGTGGTGGAGGAGAGCGCCGACCCGTACCGACTGGACGCGGCAGAGGCGGCGTCGCTGGTCGCCGCGGCCACACCCGGAGGACGCCTGACCGGTCCGCTCGCCGACCTCGACCCGGCGCTCTGGGACGGTCTCTGCCCGGACGACAATCCCTTCCTGCGGCACGCTTTCCTGCACGCGCTCGAAGCCTCGGGCTCGGCCGTGGCCGAAAGCGGCTGGCAGCCCTTGCACCTCCTGGTCGGCGATTCCGACCGACCGACCGCGGCCGCGCCCGTCTACATCAAGGGGCACTCCTACGGCGAATACGTCTTCGATCACGGCTGGGCCAATGCCTACCAGCGGGCGGGTGGGCGCTACTACCCCAAGCTCCTGGTGGCTGTCCCGTTCACGCCGGTGCCCGGGCCACGCCTCTTGGCCAAGGATTCGGCCGGCAAGGCTGGCGTGGCGGCGGCGCTCCGTGCCGCTACCGATCGCCTCGGGGTCTCCTCCGCACACGTCAATTTCATCGACGAGACCGAGGCCCGGGTCCTCGAAGGTGCCGGCTTCATGGGCCGGGTCGGTGTGCAGTTTCATTGGCAGAACCGCGGTTATCGGGATTTCCAGGACTTTCTCGACGTCATGCGCTCGGCCAAACGCAAGGCGATCAAGAAGGAGCGGCGGGAGGTCGAGCGGGCGGGGCTGGAGATCCGCACGCTGACCGGCCGGGAGCTCACCCCGGACGCTCTCGAGGCCTTCTATCCCTTCTATCTCGCCACCGTCGACAAGCGCTGGGGCAGTGCCTACCTCACCCGCGATTTCTTCCGCCGCCTGGGGACGTCGTTCGCCGAGCGGATCGTCCTGGTGACCGCCCGGCAGAACGGCGAACTCGTCGCCGGTGCTCTCAATCTCGTGAGCGGCGACACGCTCTACGGGCGGCTCTGGGGCAGCCGCGCCGAGTTCGATTTCCTGCACTTCGAGGCCTGCTACTACCGGGCGATCGAGTTCGCCGTCGAACACGGCCTCGCCCGGGTCGAGGCCGGAGCGCAGGGCATGCACAAGCTGCAGCGCGGCTACGAGCCGGTGCTCACCCGCAGTGCGCACTACATCCGCGATCCCGGCCTCGCCGAACCGGTCCGCCGCTTCCTCGCCCAGGAACGGCGCAGCCTCGAGCACGAGATGCGCGAGCTCCGCTCGATGCTGCCGTTCCACCGCGAGCATCGGGACTGACGGCGGGCGAGAAGGGACGAAGGGGGTCGGGCGGCGCCTCGCACCTCGGAGGCACCGCCGTCCGGTATGGTGCGAGTCGCGGTGGCGGTCGGTATCCCGCTGATCCACAGGCTGTTCGAGCCTGTCGGGGGCGGCCGGGTCGCCGGCCGCCGTTGTAGCGAACCGCAACAGTTGCCGGAGCCGCATGGCGAGCCCGTTCGGGCAAGGCTCGGATCTGATCGCAGCTGTCGAGGTCGGGACACCTCGGCTGGCGAAACAAGAGGTCGAAATCGATGCGCACTTTCAGCTGGCGCGCCGAGCGGTTCGTGTCGAGCGCCTGCGGCAACCACGCCCTGACCAGCTTCTCAGGCGCGATCGACGGCCGCCCGAGCGGCGCCGAGGCGGCGGCGGACTACCGCGACATGGCGGCCGGCACGGCTTGCGCGAGCCGTCGGATCACCCGCAGCGGGTGCCCCGGCGGCACCCGCTCCTCGACGTCGACAGACGCCGACAGACTGCCGTTTCGCGTCCAGCTCGCGGATCGTGCCCGCCGCCGTTCGAGGCCAGCGACTCACCAGACCCGCTGACCGCCAGGACTTTCTCGGCAGCCTGTCAGAGCGTGGTGACGGCGACGCTGGCGGCCGCTGGCCGATGCCGAAACCACGGCACTTGCCGACCGCATCGCCCAGCGCCGGCCGATCGCGCAAGATGCCCAATGCTCGGGAAGATCGGCCCTCGGGAAGATCGGCGCTCGGAAAGATCGGCGCCCAGGGGGCAGCGGGCGAAGCACGTGTGACGGCCGGCTGAGGAAGCGCATCCAGCGCCTTTGCAAGGTGCTACCAAAGAGCTGGCCGAGATCGACCGGGAGATCGACGAGGTGGTCCGTGGCTCGGCCGCGTGGCGTCACAACGAGGAGTTGATGGCCTCCGGCATCGGCGTCGGACCCGCAATCGCCCCAACCCTGATGGCCGAACTGCCCGAGTTCGGCACGGTCGATCGCCGCCGCATCGCAGCGCTCGTCGGCTACGCGCCGTTCCTCCGCAAATCCTGCAAATGGCGCCAATCCGGCAAATGGCGCCAATCCGGCAGAAGGCAGAGCCTGCAGCGGCGGCGGCCGGCCCATCCCCCGCTCTGTCCTCTTCATGGTTAGGATGGTCGTGGTCCGACACGACCCGATCCTCGAGGCCTGCTGCGAGCGCCCGGTCGCCGCCGGCAACCCGCAGGTGGTCGCCCTCGTCGCCGCCGCCCGCAAGCTCCTCGACGCCATCATCCGGGGCCAAGAGGCGTGGCGATACGCTCGATAGCCGAGGCAGTCGCTCGCCACTTCCCTCCGTCACGTTGCGTTGCCGGTATTCGAGGCGGGCAGGTTCTCGATGTCGAGGGGCGGGAGGTTGTCCGATGGCGTGATGGCGAAGATGCGGCAGTAGAAGGTGTATTCGGCCAAGAGCACGGTTTGCTGGGTTTCGGCGGCGCGAAAGCCGTGGCCTTCGTTGGCGAAGGCGAGATAGGCGACGGGCAGGCCCTTGGCGCGCAAGGCGTCGCGCATCGCCTCGCTCTGCGCCGGCGGGACGATCTTGTCCTCCTGGCCTTGGAAGAGGATGAGCGGGCAGGCGAGTTGGTCGGTGTGGTGGATCGGGGAGCGGGCGCGGTAGCGATCGGCGGCCTCGGGCCAGGGGCCGATCAGCCGGTCGAGATAGCGGCTCTCGAACTTGTGGGTGGTGCGCATCAAGGCCTCGAGGTCGCCGATGCCGTAGGCCGAGGCGCCGGCCCCGAAGGTGTCGTGGAAGGTCAGGGCGGCAAGCGTGGTGAAGCCGCCGGCACTGCCGCCGCTGATCCCCAGGCGTTCGGGGTCGGCCAAGCCTTCGGCCACGAGGTGTTCGGCCGCAGCGATGCAGTCCTCGACATCGGCGATGCCCCAGCGCCCGTGCAGTGCCTCGCGGTAGGCGCGGCCGTAGCCGGTGCTGCCGGCATAGTCGACATCGACGACGGCAAAGCCGCGGCTGGTCCAGAACTGGTAGCCGAGGCGCAGCGCGGGCGAGGCGGCACCGGTGGGGCCGCCGTGGCTGCGCACGATCAGCGGCGGCAGTCGGTCGGTGGGTGGGGTGACCTCGGGATTGGTCGGCGGGTAGTAGAAGCCGTGCGCGGTGCGCCCGCCGCGGCTGGCGAAGCTGATCGGTGCGGGCCGGGCGATCCAGGCCGGATCGAGCTCGAGCGGGCCTGCCACCCGCAGCACCCGGTGGCGGCCTCGATCGAGGTCGACGGCGATCACGGCGGCCGGCCGGTCGACCGCTGCCGCCCGGCAATAGGCGGTCCGACCGACAACGGTGAGTTCGCCGAAGGCAGCGTAGGGCAGATCCAGCGACTCGAGGGCGGCGCGCTCGAGATCGAGGACGGCGAGGCGCTCGTAGCCCCGGTCGATGATCGTGACGAGCGCTTGCCCGGCATCGATCGGGGCCCACCAGCGGCTGCCGACCTGCCACAACGGGCCGCCCATGTCGTGGTCCGTGGCATAGAGCGGCCGGTCGCTGCCCTCGCCCGAGAGGTTCCAGAAGCCGGTCTTGTCGGAGAGCCAGAGCAGCCGGCCATCGGCAAGGAACTCGGGCTGCAGGACGGCCTCGCCACCCGCGCTGCCGGCGATGCAGCGGGGTTCTTCGAGACTGCCGTCGGCAGCGATCTCGGCCTGCATCAGCCGGGTCGCATCCCAGGGCATGTCCGGGTGGTCCCAGACCAGCCAGGCGAGCCGGCCGCCGTCCGGGGCGAGCCGCGGATAGGCGAAAAAATCGTGGCCGGTGGCGAGGATCACCGGATCACCGCCGGCGAGCGGAACGGCGACCAGGCGGGCCTCGGGCTCGCCGGTCCGGCACAGCACCTCCTCGACGGCGATCACCCGGCCGCGGGCCCGATCGATCGAGGGCTCGGCGAAGCGCCGGCGACCGTTCGCCGGCGGGCTCAGTGGCCGGGTGCTGCCGTCCGGATCGCGCCGCCAGAGGCGCTGATCCTGGTCGTCGACATAAACGATCAGGCCGTCGTCTGCGGCGAGGCAGGCACCGCCGTATTCGTGCAGCCGGGTGCGTACGTTGATCGGCGACGGGGTGAGTTCAGCGCTGGTTTCCGGCCGGAACGGATCGAGGGCGAGCAGGGTGACCCGGCCGCCTTCGTCCGGCCGCCCCTCCAGGAGAAGCAGCCGATCGCCGTCGGCCAGCAGCTGGCCGAGCTTGTTCTGCTGACGGGTGACCGTCGCCGCATCGATCGGCGACGGCCAGCCGCCGTAATCTCGAGTAGGGCGCCGGGACGGATCGGGCTCGAGCAACGGACACCTCGATCTTCGGGAACGTCGGGACGGATCGGTCGTCGTTGTCACCATCGCGCCACGGATCTCTCGGCCGGTCCAGTCTTCTCCGGCACCGCTCAGAAGGTGGCGCCTCGCACCTTGCGCCAACCGAGGCCTTTCGGGACCGAGCGACCGGCAGCCGCGGTCGCCCGCCGCTGGCGCCAACGGTCGATCGGCTGCTCCACCAGGAAGAACAGGAGAAGGGCGGCGCCGAGCGAGAGAGCGGTCGTCCAGAGCCAGAGGCCGACCGGTGTCGCCAGCGGGGCCAGCACCATGAGGATCGGGTAATGCGCGAGATAGACGCCGAACGAGAGCTCGCCGACCATCCGATCGGTCTGCCGATAGCGGGTCAGGACGAAGAGCAGCGGGACCACCACCGCCATGACGGGGGCCATGAACAGCGGCGCACGCGGCATCACCCAGTAGATCGCCAGGAGCAGGCAGAGGCCGGCGCCGACGACGCTCCAGGCGAGACCGTGCCGGGCGTCGAGCCAGCCGCGCACCGGTTCCTGCTCGACCAGGCGATAGAGGTGATAGGCGCAGGCGCCGAGGAAGTAGAAATAGGCGGCCGAACCGACGAAGTGATAGCCCCAGATCAGGTTCGACGCACCGGTCGCGAAGATCCCGACATGCCAGAGCCCGCCTGCCACGACGAAGCCCAGCGCGACCCGCCAGCCGCGCCGCAACACGAAGGGGGAGATCGCGTAGTAGAAGGCCTCGATCGCTACCGTGAACAGCGGATGGTTGAGCGACAGGCTGGAGCCGTTGTGGCCCTCGGTGCCGAACGGTGCCAAGCTCATCCCGCTCGCATCGAAGCGCAGGAACCAGAGCAGATCCTGCCCGACGACGAAGACGTTGGTGAACACGAGAAAGGCCAGCGCCGCCGGGTCGAGCGAGCCGAGCAACGCCCAGAACTCGCCGAGGCTCGCCGTCAGGCCGAACAGCCGGACCTCGTCGATCATCAAGAAGCTGAGGATGACGAAGAGATTGACGATGACGGCGGCGGGCCACAGCCGCATGAAGCGATTGGAGTAGAACAGCCAGTTGGTGTCCGCCGTCTTGTACTTCTCGTTGAGCACCAGCGCCATGTAGAAGCCGGAGATGAGGTAGAACATCTGCACGGCGGTGCGCCCGTCCGGCACCGGCAGGAACGTCTCCAGCGGCGGCAGGCCCTGCGCATAGACGGAGTAGGCCTGCGCATGGAAGAACACCACGAACAGCGCCAGGCTCAAACGCAGGCTACCCATCAGTGGTCTCCTCGACGAGCGCTGTGGCACGCCCGCCCGGTCGGACGTCGGTTGCCGAGAGAATCGAGGCCGAACCGCCGAAAAACCGTCATCAGCACCTCTCGTCGCCGGGTCGAACGATCCCCGAGACCGTTCTTGGCCCTGGACGTTCTACTCTCATTCCCCTAATGTTCCCTTAACGTTCGACAGGAAAAATCGAGGCAGCAAGGCAGGAGAGGGGTGATGCAGATCAGTCGCGCGGCCAAGGGGCGTGGGGCGACGCGAAACGGGGCCGGTCGCTTCGAGCGGCAGCAGCACGCGGCGGTCGACGACGGCTGGGGCAGCCTCGAGGCGCTGCTGGAGGCGGCGAGCCCGCCGCGAACGGAGCTCTTCGCCGATGCCAGCCGAACGATCATCGCGCGGAACACCTCGCCGGACATCCCGTTCGACCGCTCGATCAATCCCTATCGCGGCTGCGAGCACGGGTGCATTTATTGCTACGCTAGGCCGTCTCATAACTGCCTGGGGTTGTCCTCTGGCCTCGATTTCGAAACACGGCTTTTTATCAAACACGATGCCGCCGAATTACTCAAGTATGCCTTGGCGCGAACGGGCTACATCCCTGCACCACTGGCGCTCGGCAGCAACACTGATCCCTACCAGCCGATCGAGCGCCGCCTGCAGGTCACGCGCCGGATCCTCGAGGTTCTGGCCGAGTCCCGTCACCCGGTCAGCATCGTCACCAAGTCGGCTGCGGTGCTGCGCGATCTCGACCTACTCGTGCCGATGGCCCGCCAGGGCCTCGCCTCGGTGGCGCTGTCGATCACCACGCTCGATCCCGAGCTCGCGCGCAAACTCGAGCCGCGGGCCGCTGCCCCGCACCGCCGGCTGGCTGCGATCCGCGAGCTCTCGACGGCCGGCGTGCCGACGGCACTGAGCCTGGCCCCGGTGATCCCCGGTCTCACCGACCACGAGATCGAGCGCATCCTGGAGGCCGCCGCCGGGGCCGGGGCCACGGCCGCGAGCTGGATCCTCTTGCGCCTGCCCCACGACGTGAAGGAACTGTTCGAGGATTGGCTCGACAACCACTATCCGCTGCGCAAGGCCAAGGTCCTCTCGGCCGTCCGCCAATGCCGCGACGGTGCCTTGAACGACCCCGACTTCGGCAGCCGGATGCGGGGCAGGGGACCGGTGGCCGAACTGATCCGCCGCCGCTTCGCGCGGGCGGCCGAACGGCTCGGTCTCGCCGAGCGCCGGCTGAACCTGCGCAGCGATCTCTTCCGCGCGCCGGGGCGCACCCTGCCCGACAACGCCGCCCAGCTCGGCCTGTTCGACCAGTTGCCCGGCTGAGCCTCCGTCCTGTTCAAAGGCGAAGCGGCCGCCTATCCAGGGGTGGCTCAGCGGTCGAGGTTCGAGAAAGCATGGCGCGCCCGGTCACATCCTACGTCTGTCAGGCCTGCGGGGCGGTGCAGCCCAAATGGGCCGGGCGCTGCGATGCCTGCGGCGCCTGGAACAGCTTCGTCGAGGAGACGGCCGAGCCGCTGGCCAAGGGCACACCGGCTCGGCGCCGGCGCGGCCGTGGTCTGGAGCTCGTCGGTCTCGAAGGCGAGGGGCGACCGTTCCCCCGGCTGGTCACCGGCATCGACGAGCTGGACCGAGCACTCGGCGGCGGCCTCGTCGCGGGCTCGGCGGTGCTGCTCGGCGGCGATCCCGGAATCGGCAAATCGACGCTGACCCTGCAGGCCGCTGCCGCCCTGGCCGACGCCGGCAAGCGGGTCGTCTATCTTTCGGGCGAGGAATCGGTCGAGCAGATCCGGCTGCGCGCCGGCCGCACCGGGCTCGGCAAGGCCGCGGTCGAGCTGGCGGTCGGCACCTCGGTCGAGGCCATTCTCGACACCCTCGACGGCCCGGCCCCGCCCGATGTCCTGGTCATCGACTCGATCCAGACCGTCTATCTCGAAGCCCTCGATCCCGCTCCCGGTACCGTCACCCAGCTCCGTGCGGCGGCGCAGGCGCTGATTCGCTTCGCCAAGCAGCGCGGCACGGCCCTCCTCTTGATCGGCCACGTCACCAAAGAGGGACAGATCGCGGGGCCCCGCGTGCTCGAGCACATGGTCGACACCGTGCTCTACTTCGAAGGCGAGCGCGGCCACCAGTTCCGCCTGCTGCGCGCGGTCAAGAACCGCTTCGGCCCGGCCAACGAGATCGGTGTGTTCGAGATGCGCGAGGCCGGGCTCGAGCCCGTGGCCAACCCGTCGGCCCTGTTCCTCGGCGATCGCGAGGCCGGGATCAGCGGGGCTGCGGTGTTCGCCGGGATGGAGGGCACCCGGCCGGTGCTCGTCGAGATCCAGGCGCTGGTCGCCCAGAGCTCGCTCGCCACGCCCAGACGCGCCGTCGTCGGCTGGGACGCCGGTCGGCTCGCCATGCTGCTGGCGGTGCTCGATACCCGCTGTGGCCTTGTGATGGGGGCGCGCGACGTCTATCTGAATGTCGCCGGTGGCCTGAAGATCGGCGAGCCTGCGGCCGATCTGGCAGTGGCGGCAGCTCTCGTTTCGTCACTGGCCGACCAGCCCGTGCCGGAGGGTGCGGTGTTTTTCGGCGAGATCGGCCTTTCGGGCGAAATCCGGGCGGTGGCAATGCGCGAAGCACGGCTGAAGGAGGCGGCGAAGCTGGGCTTCTCGGTCGCTGTCGTGCCGCGGCAGGGCGGCGATCGCGAACTGCTGTCGAGCAGCACCGACGCGGCCGGCCTCGAGCTCCGGCCGCTCGGCAAGCTCGATCAGCTCCTCGACCTTTTCGATCTCTCACCTCACGATGGGCCGCGATGAACGATCTTCCCGTCACGCTCTTCGATCTGATCGTCGGCGGCATTGTCCTCCTTTCCACCCTTCTCGCCTTGAGCCGCGGCGCGGTGCGCGAGGCCCTGGGGCTGGCCACCTGGATCGGTGCGATCGTCGCTGCGGTGTATGCTTTCGAGCCGGTCCGGCCGATGCTGCTCGAGGCCATCGGCAACGAGCTCTTGACCGATGCCGCGACACTCGTTGTCGTCTTTTTCGTCCCGTTCTTCGCGCTGCGCATCCTCTCCGGGATGATCGCCCGCGCCGTCTCGGCGAGTGCGCTGGGGCCGATCGACAAGTTCCTCGGGGTCGGCTTCGGCTTCGGGCGCGGTGCGCTGATCGTCTGCGCCGGCTATCTCGTGGGCTCGGTGATCGTCGCCCGCGAGCAGCACCCGGACTGGATCAAGACCGCGATGCTGCAGCCGCAGGTCGAGCAGGGGGCGGACTGGCTGGCGACCATGCTGCCGCCCGGCATCCTCGATGCCTCGAAGGAGGCGGCCTCGGAGGCCGCGGCCGATGCCGCCGAACGGGCCCGAAGGCTGCGCGAATCGGGTGGCGAGATCGCCGACGGGGTCGGCTACGCCGATCAGGCGCGCGAGCGGATGAACGAGCTGATCCGGGGGCGCTTCGAATGACGACGGCCCGCACGGCGTTGCCCTTCGACGACGATCATCTCCATGAGGAATGCGGGGTCGTCGCCGTCTACGGCCACCCGGACGCGGCGGCGCATGCCATTTTGGGCCTGCACGCCCTGCAGCACCGCGGCCAGGAAGCGGCCGGCATCGTCAGCTTCGACGGGGCGCATTTCAACACCTACCGGGCGATGGGCCTGGTCGGTGACACCTTCAGCAACCCCCGCGTCGTCGACGGCCTGCCGGGCCATGCCGCGATCGGCCACAACCGCTATTCGACCACCGGTGCTTCGACCCTGCTCCGCAACGTCCAGCCCTTCTTCGCCGACTTCGCCTTCGGCGGCCTCGCCCTGGCGCACAACGGCAACCTCACCAACGCCATGGGCCTGCGCCGCCGCCTGGTCGAGGCCGGCTGTCTCTTCCAGTCGACCAGCGACACCGAGGTGGTGGTCCACCTGATCGCCCGCTCGACCGAGCGCAGCATCGTCGAACGCCTGGTCGATGCGCTCTACCAGGTCGAGGGCGCCTATTCCCTCGTCGCCCTGCACGACGACGGCATCATCGGTGCCCGCGATCCTCTGGGGGTGCGCCCGCTGGTCCTCGGCCGGCTCGGCGACACGCTGATTTTGGCGTCCGAGACCTGTGCCCTGGATATCATCGGCGCCGATCTGGTGCGCGACGTCGAGCCCGGCGAGGTGGTGCTGATCGACGCGCACGGCCTGCGTTCGATCTTCCCGTTCAAGCGCCGGGAACGCCGCTTCTGCATCTTCGAGTACGTCTATTTCTCGCGCCCGGACAGCACCCTCGACGGCAAGGGGGTCTACGAGGTGCGCAAGCGCATCGGCGAGGAACTGGCGCGGGAAAGCCCGGCGCCGGCCGATGTCGTCGTCCCGGTTCCGGACAGCGGGGTGCCGGCCGCCATCGGCTACGCGCAGGCTGCCGGCCTGCCGTTCGAGCTCGGCATCATCCGCAACCACTATGTCGGCCGGACCTTCATCGAGCCCAGCGACAACATCCGCCACCTCGGCGTCCGCCTGAAGCACAACGCCAACCGCGGCACGCTCGCCGGCAAGTCGGTGGTCCTCGTCGACGACAGCATCGTCCGCGGCACCACCTCGACCAAGATCGTCGACATGGTCAAGGCCGCCGGGGCCACCGAGGTCCACATGCGCATCGCCAGCCCGCCCACGACCCACAGCTGCTTCTACGGCGTCGACACGCCGGAGCGCAGCAAGCTCTTGGCCGCGCAGCACAGCCTGGGCGAGATGGCACGGCTGATCGGCGTCGACAGCCTGGCCTTCCTCTCGATGGACGGCCTCTACCGGGCGGTCGGCGAGGCGCAACGCAACGCGGAGCGGCCGCAATATTGCGACGCCTGCTTCTCCGGCGACTACCCCACCCGCTTGGCCGACCTCGACGGCAACCAGGCCCGGCAACTGACGCTCTTGCAATATGAACGCTGACCCCTGGCGGCTCGACGGCCGCATCGTCCTGGTCACCGGTGCCGGCGACGGCCTCGGCCGGGCCACCGCCATCGCCCTGGCGCAGGCCGGGGCCACGGTGATCGCGACGAGCAGGCGCCGCCGCCGGCTCGAAACCCTCGACGACGCCATCCGGGCCGAGGGCAAGACCGCCACCCTGCTGCCGCTCGATCTCGCCGAGCCGGAGAAGATCCTGCCGATCGGCCCGTCGATCTACCAGCGCTTCGGCCGCCTCGATGCGGTCGTCCACTGTGCCGCCGTCATGGGCCAGCTGATGCCGACCGCCCAGCTCGAGCCCGAGATCCTGCGCCAGTCGATCACCGTCAATGCGCTGGCGACGCAAGCACTGATCGCCACCCTCGACCCGCTGCTCCAGGCCGCCCCCGACGCCCGCGCCTTCTTTCTCACCGATCGGACGGCGCAGCGCGGCAAGCCGTACTTCGCCGCCTACACCGCCAGCAAGCTGGCGATGGAGGCCGTGGTCCTGGCCTATGCCGCCGAGACCCGGCAGAGCAACCTCGAGGTTCGCCTCGTCGCCCCGCCGCCGCTGGCCACCAAGCTGCGCAAGGCTGCCTACCCCGGCGAGGCCGCAGATAAGCAACTGGCCACCGATCTCGCCGCCGGGCGGCTCCTGGCGCTGCTCTCGGCGCCGGTGCTTCCCGACGACGAGGTCATCGACCTTTGAGCGCCACCCCGCTCTTTGCCACCCCCCTCTGGGCCGCCCTTCTGACCTTTCTCTACCTCTGGCTCGCGGCCCGGGTCATCCGCGCCCGCTACCGGACCAAGACGGCGCTCGGCAGCGGCGGCGATCCCGGCCTCGAACGGGCCATCCGGGCGCACGCCAACTTCGCCGAATACGTGCCCCTGGCGCTGATCCTGATCGCCTGCATCGAACTCCAGGGCGGCTGGTTCTGGCTCGTGCACCTCCTCGGCGCCACGCTGCTCGCCGGCCGCACGCTCCACGCCATCGGGATCAGCCGCGAACATGAAATCCTCGCCTGGCGCCGCAACGGCATGATCCTCACCTTCACCACCCTGGCGAGTGCGGCCGTGGCCAATCTGCTGTTGCTGGCACGCTGACCGGCTGGCGAGCAAGTCGCGACGGCTGCGACGGCCGAGGGAATCCACCTCGGACGGTCGCACGCGCCGTCCGGGTCGTAGCCGTCCGGCAGCCCCGGCCAACCCCCTTAGGCAAGTCCGCTGTGCCCCGAAACGCCGAAGGTTTCGGCATGGGGTTTTGTCGCGCTCGAGCCATTGGTACCTGGTGGGGTGGCGCCGGCGGACATGAACGACCGTTTTCGACCAATATGTTTTGGCAGGGGGTTATTGGCCACCATCCGCAGAAAGGCGTACGGTTGTAACTGTAACGAAACAACGAACCTTAGCGAGCGCGATGTTCAGCGCTCCCACAAAGGCAGAGCAAATCTCTTTTCAATACTCGCCAGATAACTCATCGGCTCTCCCCGAACCGCGTCACGCGAGGATTGATGAGAGCCTATTAAAACGCCCGTAGCGACCAATCCGAAGGTGGCAGCAAGGGCGAGACTTCCGCTTGTGCCAAATAACTCAGCGACAGCGGCGGCAGAACTTGGAACAGACGGAATAGCTATACAACCACCCCCCACCCACTGAAGGTGATTTCTCGTAAGGCTGCTTCTCAGTGTGTCCAACTTTGGTTTAATCTTTCTGTTGAAGAGCGTGACTAAGTCGGCTCGACTGCATCCAACCTTTAAGCAAGACCGCATACTTGCCAGCTCTTGCCGAAATTTATTGAACAGCGCCTGATTATTTTTCTTGAAGGCTACGATTTTTCGAATATCGATCGTTGGATCAATAATAATGTTCTCCATGACGATTTCGAGCAATCTCGCTTCAAAATTTTCGTCGTCTGAATGCCTATTGCCTAGAAGGCCTGGATTAGGCACTCGAAGAAATGGGTAGTTCGTCACAGGATCGGCGATGCTTGACTGTGAAATTTCATTGGCAAGTATTGCCATGTATGCAAGAGCCATTTTGGGATCGGTGATTTCCCATCCGGAGGTGTTTCGGTAGGTGAAATTTCTGCCAACGTCTGGAATGTTCTCCTTTAGGTGGCTACGAAATTTTTTTACTAGGCCTAGGGTCATTTTATCAGGATGCATAAAGTGATAGTCGTCATAATCCTTTGCAATACGCACGTGAGCGCTTGAAAACTGGAAACTGCGCTCGATAGCGTCCCAGTGATTCAGCATTATCTGGGATGCGGCTTCTACCTCAGTTGGATACGCCTTAAGGTTTTCAGCGACCAGAAGGCCCTCACCATGGAGAACTTCAAGCTCTGGCAAGCGATACGGCTTTCTCACCGCGTCTGGGACGATGGTTCGCACTTCATCCCAGAACAGAATGTAGGACCTGATCCAACCTGGTTCCCGGACTTCGATGTGTGGAAAGTACAAACAAGCGTCTCTGGGCATTTTGCACCTTCAGGCCCTACAGTGTAGTAGCACAGCGACAAGCATAGCGGCGCATGTTTGCTGAGCAATGCCAACTGAGCGGTGGGTGCGCTCAGGCGATGCGTGGTACCGGCGTCGAATTGCCCGATGAGCTGGCGTCATTGGACAAAACATATACGATTTCGTCACCGGCGGAAATGACCGTTTTTGGCCAGCCGTTCCGGCCGGGTGAGGCTTGGCAATTCGGCTGTGGCGGTCGGTCGCCCAGACTGTGGTTGTCGGCCCTTTCGACCGAGCAGCCTTGCTGGGCGGGGGGCAACGACTCGGGTCGGCAGGCGGCGGCGGTCCGAGCGGGCGACGGGGCACCCGGCGCCATCCGCTACGCTCACGAGCCGGCGGGTGGGGGGCGGGTGGCGAAGGCGATGGCGACCGCCGCCGGGGGTACCGCGAGGGCGAGGAAGGCCGGCTTTGCGCCGATCGCGTCGACGAGGCCGCCTGCCAGGGCCGGGCCGAGGGCGCTGCCGATGGCGGCGGCGACGAGGGCGGCGGTGAAGCCGAGCGAGCCGCGGCCGGCGAACAGCCGCAGGCTCCAGAACGAGAGGACGGCACTCACCGTCATCACGGCTGCACCGTGCAGGCCGGCCGAGGCGAGGATGCCCGGCCAGGAGTCGGGTGTCAGGGCGACGAGGGCGAGCGAGGCGGCGAACCCGGCGAAGATCGCCGCGAGCAGGGCGGCGAGGCCGAAGCGCGTCTCCAGCCGGCCGGTCGCCAGGCCCAGCAAGCCGCAGATGCCGTAACCGAGGAAGATCACCGCCGGTGCTGCGGTGTTCGGCAGCCCGGCGAGGCCGCCCGCGGCGGCGACCCGATCGGCGGCGAACGACAGGTAGACGGCATTGCTCGCGCCGAAGACGAGGGCGGTGGCGTAGAGCGGCAGCGTCTCGCGGCGCCAGAACACGGCGGCGGTGGTGCTGTCGGGCGGCCTGGCGCGGCCACCGGGTACGCCGACGGCCACGGCGAGTGTCGCGACGAGGGCGGCCAGCGCGAAGATGCTCCAGGCGGTGCGCCAGTCGAGGGCGCCGGCGCTCACCAGAAGTGCGAGTGCTCCCGCCGCCGCCACACCCAGCGTGGTGCCCGTCGAGACGGCGGACAGCGCACCCGGGCGGGCGCGCACCGGCACGACACGTTCCGCAGCGTCGTTGAAGGGCACCCAGCAAAGCCCGGCGCTCACCCCGGCAAGCGCGATGCCGACCGCGAGAGCCGCACTGTCCGAAGCCGTGGCCACCACGACGAAGCCCGCCATCGCCGCAAGGGCACCCGCCATGACGGGCAGACGCTGGCCGACCCGGGCATCGAGCCACGCCGCGAAGGGCAGGCCGACGAGAAAGGCGAGAAAGCCGCCGCTCGCGACGAGGCCGGCCTGCGTCGTCGACAGTGCGAACTCGGCGCGGAAATCGGGCAGGAACAGGCCGAAGCCCATCCGCGCCGGGCCGAAGGCGATCGCCGTGGCGACGAAGCCCGCCGCGGCGAGACGCCCCGTTAGCGTCGCGACGGCCCCGATCGTGCGATCATCCGGCAAAAAGCCACCCACTATTCGCGTCGGCTACACCTTCCCGAGATGGGCCCGGCACCAGCCTCGACCAAGCCGGGTGGGCTGGCAGCATTGTGCCGGACAACCGCTTCGGCTCGAGATCAACCGGCGCGATCAGGGAGCAGCCGTGGCTCGCCGGCGCCTTCGTGCTCCAGCGACTGCGGCGGGAACCGCGGGAAGTCCGGCCGGAACGGCCGGTCGAGGGCGGCGAGCAGTGGCGGGTCGCGGTCGTAGACATCGTCGCGGAAACGAACGGCACCGTCCGCGCCGATATCGGCCGTGCGATAGAGCAGACGCACCGGCATCGGTCGGTCGAGATCGACCCGCACGGTCTCGTCCCTGGCGATCACCGCCTCGATCCGGGCGCGGTCCCAGCCCGGGTTCGAGGCGAGCAGCAACTCGGCGAGGCCGAGCGAGTCCTCGACCCGGATGCAGCCGCTGGAGAAGGTGCGGGCCGGCTGGCCGAACAGGCCGCGGCTCGGCGTGTCGTGCAGATAGACCGCGAACTGGTTGGGGAACATGAACTTCATCCGGCCGAGCGCATTGAGTGGCCCCGGCCGTTGGACCAGGGTCCAGGGAAAGCTGCCGCCCTCGAGCGCCGCCAGGGTGGCGACCTCGAGCGGCACCCGTGTCCCGTCGCGGTCGACGACGTAGAAGCCCTGCTCCGCCAGATATTCGGGGTTGCGCCGGATCCGCGGGATGATGTCCTTGGTCAGGATGCTGCGCGGCACGGTCCAGGTCGGGTTGAACTCGATATAGGTGATGGTATCGGCGAACACCGGGGTCTGGCGGAAGGGCTGGCCGACGATCGCCCGGCTGCGCCAAGTCACCGCACCGTGCTCCAGCCGTTCGACCGAAAAGCCGGCGATGTCGACGTCGATCACGTCCGCGGGATCGAGCCGCAGCACCCAGCGCGCCCGCTCGAGATTGACGCGCAGCTGGGCGATCCGCTGGTCGACCGGCACGTTCAGTGCGGCCCTGGTCGCCGGCCCCACGCGGCCGTCGACGGCGAGCCCGTGGCGGGCCTGAAAGCGCCGAACGGCTTCCTCGAGGGGCCGGTCGACAGCCTCGGCGGCAGCGACGGGGAAGTCTTGAAGATCGCCCATCGCCATCAGCCGCTGGCGCAGGATCGGCACGCGCGGGTCGGTCGCACCGAGCTCCAGGGTCGGGCCCGCCGGCAGCATCTGCCAGCCGCCGGCAGCGGCGACTTCCCGGTAGCGGGCGAGCGCCCGGCGCAGCCCCTGATACGTCGGATGATCGAGCCGGGCGCGCGCGACCACACCGCTGATGTCGCCCGAGTCGAGGGCGTCGCTCACCGTCCGGATCACCTCACCGGCCAAGGCCGGCCGGTCGAAGTTCCAGTTCGGGTCGAGGTAGCGCGGATCGACCTTGCCGAAATAGAGCTGATAGAGCAGCCGGGCGAGCGCATCGGTGAGCACGATCTCGCGCTCGGGGCTGCTCGGCTCCAGCAGCAGCCGGGCCACCGCCGAGTGGTGGAAATCGGCGGCATCGAGGCCGTCGTCGGGGCTCGCCGCGATCACCGCCGAGAGCTCGGCGACGAGCCCGTCGTCGGTCCAGGCCGGCCGGTAGCCGCGCGTCGCATAGAAGCGCTCGATCAGGTCGAGTGCCGCGATCGGCTCGCCGGCGACCGACGGCGATGCGTCACTGCCGAGTGCGGCGAGCCGCTGCTCGAGTGCCGCGGGATCGGCGGCGAGCGCCCGGGGCAGGGTGACGAGGCAGACGAGAACGACAAGCAGTGCGCGCATCGCGGTCCACAAGCAGCGGTGATGCCGGTCAGCAGCAGATAACGCTGGCCACCGGCTCGGGTTCCATCGAGGATAGCGTCGATCGCCGTTATTGCCACCGCAACGCGTCGGAGTGCTCGTGCCCCATCGCCTTCTCGTGATCGGCAACCACAACTACTCGTCCTGGTCGCTCCGCCCGTGGCTGGTGCTGCGGGCCCTGGGCGAGCCCTTCGAGACGTTGCGCATCGCGCTCGACCAGCCGGAAACCAAAGCGCTGATCGCCCGCTATTCGCCGGCCGGGCGGGTGCCGGTGCTGATCGAGGACGGCATCTTGATCTGGGAGTCCTCGGCGATCATCGAGCATCTGGCCGAGAGTCATCCGGAATTGTGGCCCGCCGAGCCTGCCGCCCGCGCCATGGCGCGCTCGATCAGTGCGGAGATGCACAGCAGCTTTGCCGCCCTGCGTCACGACTTGCCGATGAACGTCCGCGCCACCGGCCGCCACGTGTCACCGAGCCCGGCCGCCGAAGCCGACATCGCGCGGGTCGTCGCGATCTGGCAGACCGCCCGCGATCGGTTCGGCGGCAGCGGGCGCTGGCTGTTCGGCCGCTGGAGTGCGGCCGACGCGATGTACACGCCGGTGGCCTCGCGCTTTCGCACCTACGGGATCGATCTGCCGACTACCGCAGCAGCCTACCGCGAGGCCGCCCTCGAGGCCCCCGCCATGCAGGAATGGACGGCGCTTGCCCGGGCCGAGAGCGAGATCATCGAGCACGAGGAGGTGGGCGAGCGGGGGGAGGTCGGCCGCTAGCGTTTCGGTGGCCGCAGCAGGCGCCCGGCGAGCACCCCGGCGGCCAGCGCCAACAGCATCGTTTCGCTAGGCCGCTCGCGGGTCGCCCGCAGCGCCTCGTCGACCAAGGGGGCCAGCGCCTCGGTGGCTGCGGCACCGGGATCGTTGGCCAAGGCCTGCAGCAAGCCGTCGTCGGGCAACGACTCGTGCCGCGACGGGCGATGGGCGACGAGCACGGCAATGCCGGCGAGGACGACCGCGACGGCGGCGACGACCAGTGCAGCACCCCAGGCCGGCATGACCTGCAGCAGGGCGGCGAAGATGGCGACCTGGACGAAGATGACGGCCAGCAGCGCCATCACGCCGGCAACGAGCCAAGCCGCCGAGGTCACCACGGACGCCCGTGCCCGCCGCTCCAGATAATCCCGGTCGGACGGCGTGGTCAGCAGGCGCGCGAGGCGTGCCGCCGCCGTCAGCATCACGCCCTGGCCCGTGGCGACGGGTCGGCCGGCATCGACCGGCCCTCAGCGACGGTCGATGAGACGGGAGATGATCAGCCCGAGGCCGAACGCGGCCAGCAACGTCACCAGGGGCTTGTCCTGGATCTGTGCCTCGAGCGCGTCGTACTGGCTCTGCCCTTTGCGCTGCAGCCGCCGGGCGATCTCGTCGGCTTCCTTGCGCAGCGCCTCGAGCCTGGCCGCGGTCTCGTGCTGCACGGCATCGACACTGTCGCGGCCGAGCCCGAGCAGCGTGTCGTTGAGCCGCTTCAGATCGGCCTTGAGCTGCTCGATATCGGCCTCCAGCCGGCCGGTATCCTGCTTCTTGTCGGTTTCGTCGTCACGTGCCGCCATCGGCTTACTCCCTTGGTCGTGACGCCCCGCGTCCAACGAGGCTTCGTTCGGCCGAGCCATGGCTGGGAACCGCTGCTGCGGACAACCCGGCCCCGCCGGCGCTACGGCCGGCTCTGATCAGTGGGCCAAGAGGGCCGGCACCGGCATGTGATCGACCATGCTCTGGGTGGCGCCGCCGAGCACGAGCTCGCGCAGGCGCGAGTGGCCGTAGCCGCCCATGACCACGAGATCGGCGCCCGTGTCGGTGGCCTGGCCGATGATCACGTCGCCGGCCCCGAGGCCGCCGCTGGCTGCCGTCACCACCTCGGCGTCGAGCCCGTGCCGGGCGAGGTGGGTGGCGAGATCCGCGCCGGGTTGATCGCCGACCTTGCCCTTGAGCGAACCCGGATCGACGACCAGGATAGTCACTTTCTCGGTCCCCGCCAAGAGCGGCAGCGCATCGTTGACCGCCCGGGCCGCCTCGCGCGAGCCGTCCCAGGCGACCAAGGCCCGCTTGGGCGGCAGGTTGCGCGCGCCGATATAGGGGATCAGCAGCGCCGGCCGGCCGGTCTGCATGAAGGCGGCCTCCAGGATCAGCTCGCCGTCGACATCACCCTCGTCCGGATCGACTTGCCCGACGATCGCCAGATCGTAGTGCCGGGCCTGACGGGCGAAGGCAGCGGCGAAGTCGTCGAGCATCACCCACTCGTGCCGGACCTCGATGGTCACCCCGGCCTGGTCGCCCTCGGCGCGGACCCGTTCCAGCACCTGCAGCGCCTTGGCCTCGTTGTCCTTGCGCTGCTCGCTCAGCACCTCGGCCGGAATGTGCACGCCGAGGGCCGGCGGCACGTGCGGCTCGGCGACCAGCATCACCGCCGCCAGATGCGCCTCGAAACTCTGTGCCAGGGCGATCGCGGCGTCGACACGCTTCGCGCAGGCCGGCTTCTCGTCGATATGCACCAGCAAGTTCTTCAAGCTCATGGCCGCCTCTCCCGACTCGCTCCCTGCCACCACCGTCTCGCCAATGCCGCAGGCGCGACGGCGCTGCATTGATCTGCATCATTACGCCGTTTAGTATCGTTTGTCGAAAAAGCGTGGCGGCGGGTTCGGGCGCTCACGTTTTGTGACAAATCCATGACAAACAGAAGACCGCAAACCTGGTGTTTGCAGCTGGAGGATTCGTGCGTGCACCGACGTCGGATCGCGAGATCGAGCTCAAACTGCTGGTCGATCCGGCACAACTCGGGGGCATCGCCGATCGCCTGCGCGACAGCCCGACCGCGTTCTCGCGGCAGGCGGCGCGCTGGCTGGAGAGCCGCTATTTCGACACCCCCGACCGTCGCTTCGCGCGGCGCGGGGTGGCCCTGCGGGTCCGGCGGACCGCCGGCCTGGGTGCCGAGGCCGACGATGCGCCGAGCTTTCTGCAGACCATCAAGGCCGGTAGCGACAGCCACGGTGCCCACACCGAGCGCGGCGAGTGGGAGTGTGCCGTCGACGATTGGACGCCGCGGCTCGACCTCGTCACCGACAAGGAGGCGCTGGAAAAGCTCGGCCTCGTTCTGCAGGAGGAGCTCGAGCTCGTGGTCGCCAGCGAGATCGAGCGCAACGTCGTGCTGGTCGAGCAGCCGGTGCCGGGTGAGCCAGCCGCGATCATCGAGGTTGCCTTCGATTCCGGTCGGCTGATCGCCCGACCG
>Ga0208075_1000304_pt1 | contig 28774 bp, 28 predicted proteins | sample HotLakmasection5_FD_184728 | JGI IMG/M metagenome (GOLD analysis project Ga0208075, IMG submission 184728) | Hypersaline microbial mat communities from Hot Lake, Washington, USA - Section #5 (SPAdes) | ecosystem: Environmental > Aquatic > Non-marine Saline and Alkaline > Hypersaline > Microbial... | reverse complement strand
GCTGGACCTTACGGTCCGGCTGCTCCACTCTGTGTACACAAGCCTGCGGCTTGCGACACAGAGTTCCGCATCCGGACGCAGGTCAGCACGACGTTAGCGTGAATAATATGAAACAACTTGCCGAAAGCCTAATGAAGCTCGTTCTGTTTATTGCCACCTATCCGGCGTGGGTTCAGTATCTGGTCGTCATGTGGGTGCTGCTATCAGCACTGCTTGTCATTGTTTTCATAATGGCGCGCCCAGGTGATCCCCTTAAGTATGAACACCATGACGAAGTGATTACTTTTGAGGAATCGACCGGTACTTCCCAAGACGACCCGGTAAGGCTTAATGGAGTGGCGTCACTGGATGGAGCGCTGAATGCTCATCATCACTATATCGCGCATCATTATCCAAAATACTGGATTGTATCATATGCTCTCGCGCCATACCACAACGAGGCAGCGCGACCATATCAGTGGATTAATTTGCACGGCGCTGAAGTCGCTGTGTACATAGGAGAGCAGAAGGGGTCAGTCCTTGCATACTTGCGGGAATGACCGTTTTGCAAGTATGCAAGGACTGACCCCTTTCGCCTCTTGATGATCTACTGGTATGGCGTACATTATCTTCCGTCTGCGGCCAACGGCGTACATAGTTACACACAGTGAATATAGCTTTCCATAATCGAATAGTTGTGCGGTTCTTGCTAGGGCTCGTCATCTGCTCGATGACCGGCGCGCATTGGGTTGTGCTGCAGAGCGCGGCATGGACCTCAATGGTTATTGCCTATGCTCAGGATTCCACCCTCGAACAAAGTCTGATCAAAACGTTTAATGGCGAAAACCCATGCCCCATGTGTCGGGCGATTTCCGATGCGCGCGACTCGTCCAGCAACGGACAGGAGCAAGGCATCACGCGCTCTATGGACGAAACACGCTGGACAGGTCTGACGCCGCAGATAACGCAAACACGGTTGCCCTCGTATGACTACTACGCCCATTTCGCGAACACGCCGGACGGCCTGTCCCGCGATCTCGACCCTCCTCCTACGCCGCCGCCCCGATTCGTATAAAGAAGTCGGTTCGATATTAAACCCGCGACAAGGTGTCGCGGGGTACTTCAACTTCTTTATACGAAAGGTCTGTTTTAATGAAAAAATATTGGTTTCTGTTGATTTTTACGGCGGGCGCCCTGATGGCCCCCGCTGCGAAAACGTGTGATGTTTGTTCAACGTATGTGGCGCTCGCCGGGCGCGATGTAGCCGGGTCCACAACGCTAAACATCTATCAATTATATAGCGATTATGACGCGCCAGCCCGCGGTGGTCATGCATTCAAAAGCTCGTCAACGCAACTCTCCGTTTCCCATTGGCTGACGGATCGCTGGGCGCTATAGCTAGGTGTGCCGTATCTCTATCGGGATATGGACGGCGACAAGGAAAAGGGTCTCGGCGATGCCACGCTCATCGCGTTGTATCGGCTGGTGAATCAACAGCAGGAGGCGAATGTCATACGCCTCGACGTGTATGCGGGCGTTAAAATGCCGACCGGGGACAGCGACCGCCTGAAAGACGAGCGGGCTGGTTCGTCCGGTCACGGTCACGGCAGCATGCACCGGCATGCCGCGCCACACGCGGCCGCATCCGCTCACGCAAAGGCCGTCATGCATTCCCCTGCGTCGTCGCCGCATGGCGGTCATCACGTCGCGCTCGGCAGCGGCTCGTGGGACGGGATCGTGGGGGTCAAAGGACTGGTCAAAAAAGACCGCTGGATGGCGCTGGCTGAATCGCAATACAACTACCGCACCGAAGGCGATTACGGATGGAAACATGGCGATGAATTCACCTGGCGTATCGGTCCGCATTATTTCGTGGCGCTCGATGAAACGAAAAGCCTGTCGTTCGGTGTAGAGCTGTCCGGCGAATGGCGGGACGCCAACGAACTGGACGGCGAGCAAGGCAATCGCACCAGCAAAAAAGGCAACTATGCCGGCGGGGTTGTTCGATACACACGCGACGCCTTGCAACTGCTCGCGGGGCTAGAACTGCCGATCAGCGACAAAGATAAAGGCGTACGTGGCGCCGCAGATTACCGCGCCCGCCTAAGCGCAGGCTGGTCATTCTAAATGCGATCCCGTCCTGGCCGGGTCACCCGGTCCGGGCGGGATGTTCGGAGGAAAGCGCTTGAACCAATCCAGCACATCGGGATCGAGGCGAAACGACACTGATTCTGTGTCCCCGCATTTCCCCAAATAAACACACATACGTCGGGTGCGTGACCCGGACGACAACGCACCAGTCGAGTCGTCGCCCGAAACAATTCGCATTGATCCCGAGCCATGCACCTGCTATGAGAAGCCGCATGAGTATTTTATCCAAAAGTAGCGCGTACGGATTGCGCGCGTCTATGTATGTCGCAGCGAGCGGAGAGCGTGGATTTGTGTCCATCGGAAAAATCTCCAGCGACCTCGATATTTCTTTTCATTTCCTGACGAAAATTCTTCAAAAACTAACACGCGCAGGCATCATGTCCTCCCATCGTGGCCCGACCGGCGGAGTGGCGCTGGCCAAGCCTGCCCGCAAGATATCGGTGCTGGACATCGTAGAGGCGGTCGAAGGACCCGGGTTCCTAAAGGCATGTGTGCTGGGCCTATCCGGCTGCGGAGACAAAACGCCCTGCCCCATGCACAGCCAATGGGCAAAAGAACGTAAGCGCATCCGGACTGTGTTCAGCCGAACCCCGTTAAGCCAACTCACGGATGCCTTTCTCGAAAACACACTCCGCCTGGCGGACTAGTTAACGCCCGGCAAGGCCGCCGCCTCGCGGTGAGCCGAATCACACGACCGACTCTTTTTTCTTGTGTCCGGCCATATTAAGACTTATACATCTTTAATATGCAAATCGCAAAACCCATACGCGCGTGGTGGAAATGTCTGGATGGCGAGCCGTACCGCTTGCTTTTCCCGTTTGGCGCGTTGGTTGGCGTGTTCGGCGTGATGCTTTGGCCTGCGTATGTGTACGGATGGATAGACCTTTATCCCGGCCTCTTGCACGCGCGTATTATGATTCAGGGATTCTTTTTTTCGTTTATCGCCGGCTTCATGTTATCCGCCCTGCCTCATGTGCTTGAAGTTAATCCCATAGGCCGCATTTCATCTGTCTTGCTCACGACGGCTATCGCATGGATCACCCTGCTGCACACAGTCGGTCATCCCTTTTTGGGGGATGTGTTATTTGCCTGCTGTATTCTTGCCTTGCCCGCGCATATTCTCCCGCGATGGCGTAACCGGAAAGATTTACCCCCGCCCGGTTTCCTGTTGGCGGCTTTTGGCTTGATCAGCGCATGGGCTGGCGCTGTTGGCCTGGCGCTGTTGGCTTGGATATCCCTTGATCCCCGGCTGTTTGCCCTTACGAAGCTCCTGCATGATCAAGCGTTTATCCTTTTCCCGGTGCTGGGGATTGGCGTCTATCTGCTACCGCGCATGGCCGGGGTGCCGAATCGCCACGCCATTCCACGCGCTCCAAACATCAGTGCCGCCTGGATCAAGCGCGCACGCGTGATGATTGCGTGGGGGCTGTTATTGCTGCTGGGCTTTGTGCTGGTTGCGCTGGACCATGCGCGCGCGGGATTCGGCCTGATTGCGACTGTATTCGCGGCTGCGTTTATCAGCGAAGCGTCTCTTCATCGCACCCGCACCGTAAAAGGGACCGTACCCAAGGGACTTCTGTTGGCCATCTTTTTTATCGCCGCGGGCTATGCGATCATCGCCGCGCAGCCTATGTGGCGCATGGCTTATATCCATATCGTCTTTATTACCGGATCGGGGCTGTTGACGCTTCTGATCGGGACCCGCGTGATGTTGGGGCATAGCGGCCATGCGCCGATGATTTATATGAAATGGAATTCGATTCGCTGGGTGATCGGCCTATTGATTCTGGCGATGGCCACGCGCGTATCCGCCGACCTGATCCCGTCCATGAAATGGTCCCACTACGCTTATGCAGCCATCACTTGGGCGGTGACCGTGGTCATCTGGCTGATCACGTTTTCCCCTTACTTTGCCAAGAAAGGAGACGCCTCATGAACGGCGACCACGCGCGCGCCAGCCTCCTGCTGCTTCAATATCCCGATTATCTGTTCTTGTGTGTGTCTCTTGTGCTTCATCTCGTCCTCCTGGGTTGTCCTTCGTACCCGGAAAGACTAACATAACAAACACTACAGTTTTTGGGGGCAGCGCCACACCCACATACCCACACACGCCCACACTTCCCCCCGGCGGAGGAGGACGAGACCCGATCCCGATACCGATACCGACCCCGGTTTTGTCTTTCCAATAACGTGTAACCCTCTAACCATTGACGGTGTCGGAGTATCGGAGTTCAAGACCCACATACCCACGCACTCACACACTTGATTTCTAGCCCGTCAAAAAGGGGAAGGTCCCTGCGTCTTTATATTGACATCGGCTCCAGACCTGCTACGTTGTCGGGCTTTTCGCGAAATAGATTGGAATAGCAGCTCATGACAAAACGTACGTATCAGCCATCAAAAGTTAAAAGACAGCGCAAGCACGGATTCCGTAGTCGCATGGAGACCGTCGGCGGCCGCAAGATTCTGGCCCGTCGTCGCCATAAAGGCCGCAAAACCCTGTCCGTGTAACGCGCGGAGCGCGCCCATGAACCAACCACCCGGAGCCGGGGCAGCCTCGCGCGAGCCCACCGGGTATGTGGAGCGCCCGGATCAGCGCCTTTCCAAATCCCAGCGATTGACGCACAAGGATCAATTTGCGGATACATTTGCGCAAGGTCGGCGCGGGGTCGGTCGGTACATGGTTATGTGGCTTCGCCTGGCGCCGGATGCGTGTTTGCGGCTGGGCGTAGTGTCGAGCCGTAAAGTCGGAGGCGCGGTGCAGCGCAATCTGGCGCGACGCAAGTTACGGGAAGCCTGGCGTCGGAATCGCCATAAACTGGAAGGACAATTTGACGTGGTGCTGGTGGCGCGTCGCGAAATAGTTACAGCGAAAGCGCCCGACGTGGAACGCGAATTGATGCAACTCGCCGGACGCGCCGGGATGGTGGGCAATAAGCATGCGTAGGGTTTTCATTGCGCTGATCCGTGTATATCAGTATACATTAGGCGTATTTTTAGGTGGGCATTGTCGCTTTTACCCGTCGTGTTCGGAATATTGTATTGAAGCGCTGCGGAGGCACGGTACGATCCGGGGCTTATGGTTGGGATTGCGCCGGATTGGCAAATGCCAGCCGTATCATCCCGGAGGGTTCGATCCCGTGCCGCCCGAGGATACGTATCGCCGTCGCGCCCGGCAAGAAAGGCATTAATGCAAAGAAAAGATATTTTTATTGTCGCGTTTCTGGTTGTGCTGATGATTTTGCTTCAGCCCCTTGATCGCCATTTTATTAAACCCTTGTTTTTCCCTGAACCGCCGCCCGGCGAGGTCGTAGACCCAGCGACACCACGCGAAGAAACGCCCCGTCCTCTGGAGCAGGAATCACCTGCCGACGTGTCTGTCGCCGATCCGGTTTTGCAAGAGCGCGAGCCCTCGGTGATGGGCGCGATCCCGGATCCGGTTGATGAAAATGCGCAAACCGAAGGTGTGACGCGCGCGCCGGAAGAGTTTGTGACGTTGGAAAACAAGCATATCCGCATTGCTTTTTCTACGCACGGGGCCACGGTGAAAGAAGCGACGATGCTGAATTATGATGCCGAAAACAAAGAAGGCAGCGAGTCGGTACATCTGGATTTTGGAGCGTTCAAAGGGCTGGAACTGGAAGGCCTGTCCGGTTTAACGACGTCGCATGATTTCGAGGCGCGGCCTCTCCCGCAAGAAAACAGCGTTGTATTCCAACGGGACTTGCCGTATGGCGTTCGATTCGAACGCCGGTACACGCTCACGGGTAATTACGTCCTTTCGGTGCGCGATACGTTCCGTAACATTTCGGAGCAAGCGCTGGTCCTCCCCGCGTACGGCGTGAGGCTTGGCCCTATGAAGCCGCTGGAAAATATCACGCGCACATACGGGTTATTTGATTTAAGCGTGGACGCGCTGATGCCGGGCGGCGAGTCGGTTCAACGCTTCGGGAAAGATATCACCAAGCGATTAAAAAACGCGACGGTCGGGACGACCCGGATTCCCTTGAACAGTCCGGTGGACTGGATCGCGGTCAAAAATAAATATTTTGTGCAGTCTTTGATGCCGCGTGATCTTGCCACGGAAAACGCCACGATTTTTGTCACACGCGGCGAAGACGGCCCGGAACCTCAGGAAATGTGGGCAACGCTATTGTTTCCTGAAACGCCGCTTTCGGTGTCCGGCTTTTTTGAGCGGGACATGACGTATTACATTGGTCCCAAGAAATACGAGGAACTTTCCACGCTTGGTTTTCACCAGGATCAGATCATGGAATTGGGCTGGTGGATTATCCGCTATTTCGCGGTCGGCCTCATGTGGGGCATGAACGCCATTTATGCCGTGGTAGGCAACTACGGCCTGGCCATCATGTTGCTGGTCATTTTTATACGGATTGTATTTTGGCCGTTGACGCATAAAGGCACGGAAAGTATGCGGCGCATGCAGGAACTGGCGCCGTTAATGAAAGAACTGAACGAGAAATACAAAGACGATGCGCAAAAGCGGCAGCAAGCGCTGATGGAGTTGTACAAGGAACACAAAGTGAATCCGCTGGGCGGCTGCATGCCTATGCTTGTGCAAATTCCGGTATTTATCGGATTGTTTTACGTATTGCGCAGCGCCATTGAACTACGCTATGCCGGTTTCCTGTGGATTGACGATTTAAGCGAGCCCGAAGGCTTACTCGGCGATGTCCTGCCGCTTCCCTTGAATATCCTGCCGCTTTTGATGGCGGCGACGATGTTCCTGCAGCAGAAATTGACGCCGACCCCGAGCGCAGCCGATCCGCGCCAGCAGCAGATGCATCAGATGATGATGAAAGTTATGCCGGTCATGATGTTGGTGATGCTGTATAACTTTGCTTCCGGCCTCGCGTTATACTGGACCACGCAGAATGTGTTGATGATTGTGCAGCAAGCGCTGTACCGCAAACGACTCGAACGTCGCAAAGCCGCCGAAGCACAAAGCGGAGGCGCCACCACGCCTGCAAGCAAGCCCGCCGCGCACGCGGGCCCCGCTAAATCCAAAGCAGGAAAAAGCAAGAAAAACCGCAGATAACGAGCGTAGATCGTTCGTTAGAAATATGTTAGAAGGCTGATCGTGGTTGACCCCGCGATAAAGCCTATTCAAGATAAATCCTCTAGTTTCCACATGGCTTTAATAAGAGGGGTTATGGCAGTATCAATCCGGTTTGAGCACATCACGAAATGTTTTGGTGAGTTAAAAGTCGTAGATGACATTGACCTGACCATTGAGCCGGGCGAATTGTTTTTTCTGCTTGGCCCAAGCGGATGCGGAAAGACGACCCTGTTGCGGTGTATTGCCGGTTTTTATGAGCCCGAAAGCGGACGCATTCTCATTGGCGATCGCGATGTGACCCGCTTGCCTCCGGAAGAACGCAATACCGGCATGGTGTTTCAAAGTTACGCGTTATGGCCGCACATGTCCGTGGAGGAAAATGTTGCGTTCGGTCTGGAATTACGCAAAACCCCGAAGGCGGAAATTGTCGAGCGGGTGAAAGAAGCGCTTGCGGCAGTAAAAATGACCGATCGCGCGCACTACAAGCCTAATCAGCTTTCGGGCGGCCAGCAACAGCGGGTGGCATTGGCGCGCGCGCTGGTCATTCGTCCGCAATGCCTGCTTCTCGACGAGCCTCTTTCCAATTTGGACGCGAAATTACGCTTGGAAATGCGCGGCGAAATCCGCCGTATATGCAAACAATTCGGTCTGACCGCGGTTTATGTCACACACGATCAAAAAGAAGCGCTTTCCATTGCCGACCGCATTGCGGTGCTGGAGAAAGGGAAAATTCAGCAATGCGGTGACCCGCGCGAAATATACAAACGTCCGCATAACCGCTTTGTGGCGCATTTTATCGGGGAAACCAACTTTATTGACGGTAAAGTTCTAAAAAATGACGCCCACGAGCTGGTTATAGAAACCTCGGCCGGCGTGATTACAAGCGCTCTTCTTCCTCATGAACCCACGGAAGTCGGCGAAGTCGTTTCTTTGTCTATCCGCCCCGAAGTGATTCATCTGGGGCATACCACGCCGCCCGACGAGCGCAATGTTTTTGACGTGGAAGTGCATGACACTGTTTATTTGGGAGAAATGGCGCAACATGAAATCACGGTGCTTCCCGGGGGAGACGGGGGCGCATCGCTCAAACTTAATGCTTTTGATATGAATCCGGAAATTGTCGCGAGAGATGATGACGTGCAGCGCGCAAAAATGTGGATTCGCGCTGACGATATCGTGGTGTTGAAACATTGACGGGAACACGCATGTTATGCTTCGCAATGTGATCATTATTTCCGCGGCGGCTCTGGTCATTTCGCTGCCGTTTATTTTTCGTAAGCCAACCGCGCAATCGGAATGGCGTCCGGGTGATCCGGTGCTGGTTGCGATATCCGCCCATAACGAAGCCATTCGGTTTGAATTTGCCAACGCGTTTTCCCGTTGGCACCAGGAACACTATGGTTCGCCCGTGCGCATAGATTGGCGCGCCATTGGCGGCACATCCGAAATTGCGCGGTACCTTGTGGCCGAATACATGAATTCCTATCGCTCCTGGTGGCGTAATACGGGAAAAGAATGGCCGCAGGGAGCGGGCGATGCCGTGGTGGATCGTAGCTTGCCCGCGCTGGCCCGTTCGGACAATGCCGCGGACCGCGCGCGTTGGGAACAATTCCGCGACGTGTATGAAACGTTCCGCAGCGTGGATGATGCCGCGAAATTTGGTTCCCGTATTGATGTGTTTTTTGGCGGGGGCGAGTATGACCATAATCGAGTGTATGCGCAGGGGCTTACCGTGCCTCCCTGGGGAGAAGCCGGAGCGCCGGAAGCCTTGTTAACCGCGCCCGGCGGCATCGAAGCGGTTCCATCCCGCATCAGCGGGGAAGTCTGGCGAACCCCGACGCTGTTCGGCAACGCGGTTAGCACGTTTGGTATTTGTTATAATGTGGATCGCCTGAAAGACAGCGGCATTGCTTCGCCTCCCTCGACGTGGGATGATTTGACTTCCCCGAACTATTTCCGTCAATTAGGCATGGCGGATCCAACCAAAAGCGGCAGTGTGGCTAAAGCATTCGAGTTGATGTTGCACTCGAAATGTCGTGAAGCTGTTATACGCGCGGGGTATCAAACCGAAGAAATTGCGGCGTATGAAGCCGCTATTGCGGAGGCGGGTTTGCCTCCGGGCGAAATCCCCGACGGCGTGCCGGCCGCCTACCAGGAAGCGATCGAGCAGGGCTTTATGGAAGGCCTGCGTATGATTCAATTGATTGGCGCCAATGCGCGTTATTTTACGGATTCGTCCAGCAAAGTTCCGGTGGATGTCGGCATGGGCAATGCCGCCGCAGGCATTGCGATTGATTTTTATGGCCGGTTTCAGGCGCAAGTCAGTCGTGCGCCGGATGGAACGGAACGCATGCATTACGTTACTCCGCTGGGAGGCTCGGGTGTTAGTTGCGATCCCATCAGCTTGCTGCGGGGAGCGCCTCATCGCGAAATCGCCGTGCGGTTTATCGAGTTTGTCTTAAGCGAAGAAGGGCAGCAATTATGGACGTATAAGCCCGGGACACCCGGGGGTCCCCAAAAATTTGCGTTGCGCCGCGTGCCGATCCGTCGCGAATTTTATCCTTCCACAAACCCGGAAATTCAGAAGCGCCACGAAATGCATAACCAATATGCCGCCGATGATTTGTCCGATCCGACCATTAATCCGTATGCGCTGGCGGAGGAATTTACCTATGAGCGCCGGTGGACAGGGCGGCATTTTAATGTCCTGCGCGACTTGGTGCGCGCCATGTGTATGGACTCGAGTCATGAGTTAAAAGAAGCATGGAACGTTATCCTTGAAAACGGAGGGCCTGACCAGCAACCGGAAGCGATGCGTTTGTTGCAGCGCCTACCTCAAGAACCGGTGCCTTTCACCTGGGCCAACAGCATGCGTATTCCCGGGGAACGGCTGGATTATTTGAGAACGTGGACGCTGTTTTTCAGAGCTAGTTATAACGAAGCACGTGAAGCTGTCGTGCCGAAGCCAAGCGGGGGATCGTAAAAATGCAGAACCGCATTGCGTGGATAATTTTTGGTGTCGTATCCGTTGTTTTTGCTTTTTTATTTATTGCGCCTTTATGGATGGTTGTAAAAGGTGGATTTATCGTAGGAGGCGAATTTACGCTGCGATATTTATACGGCGTTTTCCTGAATCCGGTCTATCTGGAAGGCCTGAGGAACAGTTTGCTGATTGCCATTGGAACAACGACGCTGGTGACAATAATCGCGGTTCCTCTGGCTTGGTTATCCAATAAATACGATTATCCCGGCAAAAAATTGATTGGTGGACTTGTGCTTGTTCCTATGATTTTGCCTCCGTTTGTTGGGGCGATTGGGTTCCAGCAGATTCTAGGCGTATACGGAGGCTTTAATTTAGTATTCGGCCTCGGTCCGGTGGATTGGTTGGGCCGGTTGCAATATTGGGGGGTAATCAGCCTGCAAGCGTTGGCGTTGTATCCGATTATGTATCTGAACGCATCCGCGGCCTTGGCTAATATTGATCCCGCAATGGAGGAGGCTGCTTCCAATGTCGGCTGCGGGCCGGTTCGAAAATTTTTCAAAATCACCCTGCCGCTTATGATGCCGGGGTTGTTTGCAGGCGGCACGATTGTGTTTATCTGGAGCTTCACCGAGCTGGGCACTCCGTTGATCATGAATTACACCAAATGCGCGTCGGTACAGGTTTTTGATGCGTTGAAAGAAATCGGTACAAACCCGTTCCCGTATGCGCTGGTTTTTGTCATGCTGACTATGAGCGTGACTTTATATGCCATTGGGAAATTTGTATTTGGCGGCAAAGCGTATGCCATGCAAAGCAAAGCCGCCACGGCCTCCGCCACGGTTCAAGCGAAAGGCATTAAAGGCGCGCTGGTATTGCTGCCTTTCCTGCTGGTCATTTTTCTCGCGCTTACCCCGCACTTGGGCGTTATCGCGACCAGTTTCGCTTTGCCCGGAAGCTGGTATCAGTCGTTGTTGCCGGAGGTCTTTACAACGGGAAATTATGCCGAAGCGTTGGGCCACTCGATGACGGTCAGCAGTATTCGGAATAGCCTGCTGTATTCCACGCTGGCGGTTATGTTTAATGCCGTGCTTGGTATTGCGATTGCGTATGTTATTGTGCGATCCTCGATTCCGTTCCGCGGAGCGTTGGACGCCTTGTCTATGTTGCCTCTTGCCGTGCCCGGTTTGGTCATGGCTTTCGGGTATCTGGCGATCAGCTCGCAACTCAGCAATATGGATTGGGTTAAAGAAAGCCCGTTTTGGCAGAATTTGTTTGATGTGCGAACCAACCCTACGTTGTTTCTTGTTATCGCTTATGCTATTCGCCGTCTTCCTTATATGGTGCGTTCCGCCGTAGCGGGCTTGCAGCAAACCTCGGTAACCCTTGAGGAAGCTGCCGCGAATTTAGGCGCGCGTTTATCTACCATTATGCGGCGGATTACGATTCCTCTGATTATGGCCAATTTGATTGCAGGGGGGCTTCTGGCGTTTTCATTCAGTATGTTGGAAGTGTCGGACAGCTTAATGCTTGCGCAACGGGAGGATTTCTATCCCATCACGAAAACCATTTACGAATTATTCCAGTTAATCGGGACAGGCAAATACATCGCATCGGCCTTGGGCGTGTGGGCCATGATGTTCCTGACCGTAACCATCATTGGAAGCAGTTTGATACTCGGCAAGAAAATGGGCGCAATTTTCCGGGTTTAATTCCCGCGCTTTACATGCGTCACCAGCTTTCACTGTCGTCGTCACGATGTTGCATGGCTTCGCCCAGGGTGTTTATTACGCGATCCAGAGCCGATTGAATAACCGCCATTTCGGCGCTGACGCGTTCCATGCGGACTAATTGCTCTACGCGCATTTTTTCCAAGGAAGAACGACGTTTCCGCGTTTCGTCCAGACTGGCCATCAGTTGGACTATTTTTTCGCGGGAATGATTTAAGGCTTCCGTCAAATTCCGGATGTGCACATCATGACGGCTTTCCACGTCGGCATTGTCCAAGCCCGCATCCGACAGCACATGGTCTTCGTCCGGTTCAGGAACTTGTATGCGCGTCCCGCAATCAGGACAGGTAATCATCAACCCCGCGCCGCGCCAGTCTATCGCCAGGCTTTTTGCGCACTGCGGACATTCAAATAAAATATCGGTTTCGGCGATCTCGGAAGAAGGGCCGTGGCCATTAACAACCGCCATCTGTTCCATAAAACGTAATCCTTTAGGGATGAAGCTCGCTAATAAAATTGAAATAATACACCTTGGGAATCTTTGTGTTTAGCCGGGAAAAAGTTTGGACGGAATAAAACCCTAAGGGTATAGTGCCACAAACGAAAGTATTACATCATGATTGCCAATCGCACAGACGCGCAATTAAAAATATACGTTGAAAAAGAAAACGACGTCGTAATCATCCTGCTGGTCGGACCGGTGGATGCCGCGACGTTTGAGTATTTTAAAGATGAGCTGGACCCTTTATTTAAAGAGGGATCGCCCAAAATTGCCGTAGATTGCGGCAGCCTTACCTACATTAACAGCAAAGGCATTGGTTTATTGGCGAATTATCACCGTATGTTGCTGATTCGAAAAGGCAACGTAGTCCTGTTTAATGTAAGCCGCCGTCTGATGAAAACATTGGATCTGCTTGGTTTAGCCAAACGATTAAATATTTGTGCGTCTAAAGACGAAGCTTTTGCTTTATTAGCTGAGTAGATCGAACGGATCCACAATGTTCAGGTTCGGGAAAAGAGCGACGATTTTGGCTTGTTCGGACTTTTCAAATACCAATTTGAGGTTGGGTCCGGCGTCCATGGTGGCATACACGCAAAGACCGTCCTGCCTTGCTTCCCATACGCGGCGCAACGCTTCCACGCTTCCCGGCAGCCAATAAAGCACAGGAGGCCACGCCGCCAGCATCGTGGCATGCATAGACAACGCATTGTGTTCCGCAACCTGGCCCACGGTTTCTATGTCCCTATGCGTGAGTCCGTCTATCATCCGGGGAAGATCGGTGGACACTTGGTGGGGCCACGCGGAATATAGTCGGCTTGTTTCTATCGTGCGCTGCATGGCTTCGGTCGAGCCGATAGGTTTTTTTTGGGCGGAAAGCTCCAAAAGTCCTATGCGAAATGACGGCCAATGCACGTCCATCCGCTCGGCAAAACTATCCAGGCCATTGTTTTCCTGTCCCCGCTTCCACCATACAAAGCCCTCAAACACCGAGCGACAAGCGCTTCCGCTCCCCAAACGCGCCAATATGGATAATTCCCGCCCGCTTAATCCCCAGGCAAACAGTTGATCCAGCGCTTTCACCAACGCCGCAAATCCGGAAGCCGATGAAGCCAATCCTGCCGCGACAGGGACCGAGCTTGTTGTCTTCACTTCGAACGAATGAGACTGCGACGATCGAAATAAATTCAAATAGTTCTTCACCCGCTGATAAAACGTGGATTCCGCGGGCAGTTCCGAGCCGTCCAGAAAAACAAGATCATGGTTTTGGGAAGCGACCCGAATCGTGGTGTGCGCGCCCAAGGAGCCAAGGGACACAGAAATACTGTCGGTCATCGGAATATTCAACGCGGCATTGCTTTTCCCCCAGTATTTTACAAGGGCGATATTGGCGGGAGCATACGCCGCACCCTGAAGGCCTGGCGCCATGTCCCGGTCTTTCAATACCTCGCGCACAACATCGGTTTTATTCACGCGCCACTCCTTTTTCTTCCATCTCGATAGGAATTAAGGGATATGGAAACGAATCATTATGCACAGTCCCTAACGCCGTGACACAGTCGCCCAAACCGGACCCGGAAATCTTTGCGCCCAACACCCCGGGTTCATTGCGAAATGCAAACACGCGCGCCGCGCATTCTATGTCCCCAACGCCTAATGCTTCGTGCAAGCCTTGATGCATATTCATGATTTCGCCCAGCGAAGCCCAGTCCGCACGTTCGACGGCGTCGCGGCCTGCGATAGCGCATGCGTTGATTAATTGGAATAGCTGGTTAAAAAGCTCCGGTTGTCGTTTGCTGGCATCGTCCACCCGTGCAATGACGTCCGCGGTAGGGGTCTTGTAGCCGCAATACGTCGCCGCGATCGGACATGTGCGTCCGGGCAGCGGTACAATGTCCGGGCCGTGCGCCCGATACGCGACGATTCCGCCAAATACACATCCTGCCACATCCGCACCCGAGCCCTGGCCTTGCACCGAACGAATGACATCACGGGCATGTTGATGCATTGCTTCGCGATCCCATGCCAACCCCTGCCACGCGCGCACCGCGGCAACCAGCGCCACAGTCACAGCCGCCGACGATCCAAAACCTATTTTTTCTGAAAACGAAGATTCAATTTCGATTTCACAACCGGATGGAAGTGACGAAAAACTTCGTAGCGCCGCCCATACAAATTGAAACGGCGCGCGCGGCGCGGGTAAAGCATCCGGCGCTGCTTCGTCACGGCCAAGCGCGGACGTGATGATAACTTTCGAGTTATGGGTGGGGCGAAGGGTTACGGTCATGCGGCGGTTAATAGCGCAGACGAGCGACCATGCGCCGTGCAATACCGCGTGTTCACCCAGCAGCATAAGCGTGCCCGGGGCGGAAACGCGTATGACCTTAGATACATTGTTATTCACGAACCACGCCTGCGCCTTGAGTTTCCGGTTCTACGGGTAGCAGGGGGTATCCGTAGGATTCGGCGCGTTTGACCGGTGCGTCCGGCTGAAAAATTAAGACCACGCCACCTTTATCCCCGCGTACGGAGCCCGCTCCGCATATTTTAGCTGCGCCACCATCCTCTTCAATGAGACGAATGAATTGCTGTACCTTATCGGGTACCACGCCGATTTCGCATAATAACCGGTGCTGCTCGCGGATCAATGCGCGCACCCGCTCCGCCTGCTCCGCGCATAGCGCGTGTTGCAAGCTTTCTGTAATTTTCTCAAAAGAGACCCAGATGGCGTGTTCTTTGGGGTATTGTTCCGACACAGCTTCTACGCATTCGCCTGTGCTGGATTCCGGTGTGCCTGTAAAAACCAAATGCATGGCTGGTCGCGGGATATGCAGCGCCTCGGCCCGGCCGTGCTGGAATCGCACAAAGCCGCCATGCACAATAATAAAGGGATCCACGCCGCTAGGATGCCCGTGTTGCAGGCGCTCCACGTCCAGCGTCAACCGGTACAAATCCCCGCGATGCAGCGGTTTGTTTTTCCAGTGTGAAGCCACCGAAAGCGTCGCCGCAATGGTGGCGGCAGATGCGCCCATCCCGGCGCCCACAGGTAAATTGGTTTTGAAGTGCAAATCAAAACCTTGGTTCCATTCAAAACCCGCGTCGCCCGCAAAATGGATAAGCGCATAATAAACGATTTCTATAGGCGCTCCCAGAATATGCCGAACAGGCAGGGTGCCGGTCTGAAACCGATGATAATTTCGTTCCAGACGTTCTTTCAAGGCATGCAACGCGGCAAGCGGCATGGTGTCGGCCGTCATGACGCCGGGAAATGAAACCCGTATTTCATCCCGGTTGTGTGGCGTTAACGTCGCTTCCACATAACGGTTTACAGCCATCACCAGCGCAGGACGGCCATGCACCACGGCATGTTCGCCCGATATAATTAATTTGCCCGGCGCTTTAGCTTTCATCGTTAAATTCCTTTCCAGATCAAGGCTGTGTTGTCGAAAATATCCGCGATGTTCCGCGCGCCCAGCAGGAACATGGTGGTGCGAAATTCACTTTTTAACCGTTCAATGACGCGCACCACCTGGTCCGGCGATTCCATGGCTGGTTTAAGGAAAGGCGAAGCCAGTCCGCATAACGACGCGCCCAGAATCATGGCTTTAACCATGTCCATCCCGGATCGAATGCCGCCCGATGCCAGCAGCGTCACGCGGTCGCGATACGGCGCCAACTGCTGCAACGCCACCGGGGTCGGCATGCCCCAGTCCTGAAACAGCATGCCCAGACCGTCGTCGTGGTGGGAGGCGCGCCGGTGATGTTCAATGCGGCTCCAGGAAGTGCCGCCTGCGCCTGCCACGTCAATATAACGAACCCCGGCGTCCGCCAACAACGCCGCATCCGCGGGGGAAACGCCCGCGCCGACTTCTTTGACCACTACACGGCCGGGCAATTCCGCGGACACGGCTTTGATTTTTGCAGCCAACCCGCCGAAGCGCGTGTCGCCTTCCGGTTGTACGGCTTCTTGCAAAGGATTCAAATGCAGGTACAAGGCGTCCGCGCCCACCGCGTCCATGGCTTCCCGGCACATTGCAGGCGTAAACCCGTAATTAAGCTGCACAGCGCCTATGTTGGAAAAAAGCAACGTATTCGGCGCGTGGGGGCGTAGCTCAAAACTGGCGCGCGATTCCGGATACGAAAACATGACGCGCTGGGATCCGACCGCCAGCGCCACGCCCGCGCGCTCGGCGGCGATAGCCAGATTGCGGTTGACGTTGCGGATCGTGCTTTGTTCTCCGCCGGTCATGGACGAAATTATCAGCGGAAACGAAAGAGCGCGGTTCATGAAGGTCACCGACGTGTCTACTTCGTCCAGATTAACTTCGGGCAGCGCCCGGTGGATCAGGCCGATATCGTCGAAATACATTTTGCGGCGATCTACTTGATCGTCGGTTTCAATGATCCGGATATGCTGTAGTTTACGCTCGCTTGTGGTGTCTTTCATGGACGCTCCAACGACAGGTGCGCCCGCATAAGTTCACCGGGATTGGTTTGCGCGGCCAGCAAAGACAATTCCCCGCATAAAACCGTTGCGCCCGCCAATGCGGCTAACCGGCGCGCGTTGGCGCCCGGTTCCCGTTCCGCGAGGCAATCCAGTTGCTCCAGATTGCGTTGCACAAAATCCAATCCTTTTCCGTTGCCTACCGAGCCGACAATAACGTTGGGCAGTGTCACGCTGAAATATAAATCGTCGCCCCGCGTTTCCGTGTGCGTAAATCCTTGCGATCCTTCCACGATATTCGCGGCGTCTTGTCCCGTCGCAAGATAAAACGCAAGCAGCATGTTGGCAAAATGCGCGTTGGCGGAGCGCACGCTTCCCGCCAAAGCCCCGCCCATCCAGTTTTTGCGCCAGTTTAATTCAACCAGACGCGCGGGCGTGGTTTTAAGAAAGCGCGCGCATAACGCGCCGGGAATCAATGTGTCGGCCACCACATACGTGCCGCGTCCGAGAATGCCGTTCACAGCCGACACTTTTTTGTCTGTGCAATAATTGCCGGAAATGGATCCATACGTCAGGTCGGGGTACTGTTCAAGGAGCCAGCTTAACAGCCGGTCGGCGGCGTGCGTGACCATATTATGTCCGGCGGCGTCGCCGGTGTGACAGGCAAACCGCACAAAAATCATATTGCCAACCACTTGGGTTTGCCAATCGCGCAAACGACAAAACCGGCTTGAGGACGCCGCTACAGCTTCCATCTCCGCGCGTTGCGCGGCAAGCTGATGCGTAACTTCCACGGCCCGCGCCGCATCCGCCGCTTTCAGCATAACCGAGCGGGTCATACACGCATCGGCCACCACGACGGCAATGCCGCCTGCGCGCGCGGTCACACGCGCCCCACGCTCGGTGGAGGGCCACAGAGGCGATTCAAATGTGGCCAGCGGAATCCTAAACGCGCCTTGCACGACCGGGCCTTTTACTTCCACCGGGCCTACCGACCGCATGGGAATCGCGGCATGATCCTGTATCGAGGTTTTACTCATGTTCGTGTATAACCATCGGTTAAGCGTCGCGCGCGCGCAAGCGGATTTTTTTACGGGTCGCGATGGATCAGCGCCGCATACGCGCCGTCCACGCCGTCCCGGGGCGGGAACGTGCGGTTCTGGGAAACCAGATGAAACAAAGGATGGTGGTCCAGAAACGCCCGCACTTGCGTTTCGTTTTCTTCATCTTCGAGGCTGCACGTGCTGTACACAAGACGTCCGCCGGGACGAAGCAACGATGCCGCCGCATGCAACAACGCGGTTTGAAGTTCCCCGATTTCCTGAATGGACCCGGGCGTTAACCGCCAACGCGCGTCGGGACGACGTTGCAGCACGCCGGAGTTGGAGCACGGCGCATCAAGCAGTATGGCATCAAATCCTTGCGCCGAAAAATCCTCCGGTGTAAGCGCGCAGGCGTCCGCTTGCACGACATGTACCTGACTTAATCCGCAGCGATCCAGATTTTCGCGCAAGATACGCAGGCGATCGGGATTGTTATCCAGCGCGGTTAATCCTTCCGCTCCGCTCATGCGGTCCGCCATCAAAATGGTTTTGCCTCCGGGCGCGGCGCAAAGATCCAAAACCCGTTCGCCTTTTTTCGGGTCCAGCATCGCCACGGCATTGCTTGTGGCGGGATCCTGCACAGTAAACCAACCTTCTTTGTAGCCGGGCAATTGATCCACCGCTACGCCGGTGGGCAGCACAAGAAATGTCGGCACAACCGGATGAATCCGGGCTTCGATATTTAATTTCTTCAACACAGCCAGATACGCTTCGGGAGAAAGCATGGGGCGAATACGCAGCGTGACGCGTGAACGTTCGTTGTTCCAGACGCATAGGCGCGCGGTGTCATAAGCGCCGTAGCGGGAAACCCAGCGTTCGACCAGCCATTCGGGATGGGAATAGCGGATAGACAACGGTTTGCGTTCCAATTCTTCCAGCCAGCGTTCCCGTTCACGCAGCGCGCGCCGGAGAAGCGCATTCACAAACGACGCTTCTTTATCGGTGAATAATTTTTTGGCCGCGTCCACGGTTTCGTTTACAGCGGCATACGATACAACATGATCCATAAAAAACAATTGATACAAGCCAATGCACAGCAAGGGGATCAGCGGATTGCTTTTGTCTTCGCGTTGTTGATGATGGGACATGCGCTCAATCATCCACTCCAGCGCCGACCGGTGCCGCAGCACGCCGTACACCATTTCCATGATAAATGCCCGGTCCCGCGCCAAATCGCGCATCAGCCGGTCGGGATACTGTCCGTGCTCCCGCCATTCCATTAGAATGCGGGTAGCTACTTCGCGTGTATTGACTTGGGAAGACAACGTCATGGTGTATCTATCTATTTATTTGTATGCCATTGATTTAATACCCACGCAAATTCGGCGGATACGCTGGCGTCAATGCCGCCTGTGCGCATGACTTCGGGCAGGACGTCAAACGTGTACGTTTCGATTTCGAGATGCGGACAAGCGCCCGCGCGCACGGCTTGCCAAAAAGCAGGCGTGAGTGTGGAAGTGGTGGATGCAAGCGGGCCGTCGCCGTTCCAGAACAGCGGCACATGAAAGTGTACGCGCACCGTATCTATCATCGGCTGGCGCGGCAGGGCAACCAGCGCGTCCGGCAAGTCGCGCCAGCTTTGCAGGGTTCCATCCATGTGTTGCCCTTTAACTTGGTGCAAATACACTGGTTCGTCAAAAGGCCTTAACGCCATGCGTCCCGCTTCGGTGTTGGCGGTTTCCAGCGCCGCGCTGATTTGAATTTTGGAAATACGCACGCCTGCGGCTTGATACGCGGCGATGGTCTCCGCCGGGTTTTCAAATACAAGCGCGGCGTGGCACGTGTCGAGACATGCGCCGATATGCGTGCGCAAAATCGCTTCGGCTTCGTTCGCGGAACACGCGCGTTCTTGTGCCAGCGCGTCGCGGCCATGACGCCATACATGATGTTCAAAAAAATGGATCAGCTCCGGCGCGGTTTCCATGTAGCAGTCCGGTTCCGGTTCCAGCCCGAGATGAATCAGGCGTCCTGTGGCGTCACGCACGCGCGCGAGATGCGCCGCTACGCGCGCCAGATTCCCGGCTATGACGTCTGCGTCCCGGTCATGACGGACCAACGCGCGGTAGGCGCCCGGCACAGTGCTAATGCTCCCGTCCATATCGTCCGGGAGCAAGCGGGATAAAATGTCCGCCAAGTCGGTTGTGTAACGCACGCGCGCGTCGTCCATCCAGTCCGGTTGATAGACGCGTTCTTTGACGCGCCCCCCATGAAAGCGGCCAAAAGGAAAGCCGTTAATTGTAAACGCAAACAAGTTGTGTTCGCGCATGAATGACTGGAATGTGGCCAGCGCCGGTTCCTCGCGCAGCGTACGGGATGCCGCGGCGCTGACGCGTAAGCCGAGACCGAAGGGGCGATCCGGCGCAACGCGGTCGCGGACAGCCAGGGCATGCGTTTGTATCGCGTGAAAATGATTGTCCCATGATTCGCCCGCATGCACATTCAGACAATAGCTTAAAGCCGTCGTGGGCTTGTCTTGTACAATCATGCGGACCACTCCGCCGGGGCATAAGCGCGCAATGCAAGTATGGATTCGATCATGGCATCGCGGTCAATATGGTTTTCTTCGCGCGGACAGCCCACGCCGTCCGGAAACGTCACGCAAAGTTCCCCGCCCAGATGATCCTGAAAATCCGCCAATCCATCCAACAATTGAAGTTCCCCGCCAAAACGGTGTCCAACCTCCGGATACCACAAGGGGAAGCCGGTATCTTGCAGGCCTTTGATCAGCGCGGCGTAGTCGGCGGGTGTGATCCATCCGAATCGCTCGGCGTATCCGGCGTCAATCGCCAGGCCGACGGCCACGGCGGCGCCGTGGGGGATGCGGTAATGGGAAAGCGATTCCAGTTTATGCGCGGCCCAGTGTCCGAAATCCAGCGGGCGGGCGTTGCCGGTTTCAAACGGGTCGCCGTTGCGGCAAATATGTTCGACATGCAAACGGGCGCAGCGGCGGATTTGGCGATCCATGGCGGCGGCATCCCGCGCGCGGAACAAAGGAGCGTCTTTGCATAACTCGCGAAAAAAAGCCGCATCTTTGATCATAGCTACTTTGAACGCCTCCGCCACGCCGCCGATCCAGTGGTCAAAAGGCAGCGATTCCAGTAAGCGCGCGTCATTCAGCACGACGAAAGGAGGATGAAACGTGCCGATGGTGTTTTTTGCGCCATGCAAGTTCATGCCGTTTTTGACGCCAACACCGGCATCGTTCTGGGCCAGAGTCGTGGACGGGACGCGGATCAAGCGCAAGCCGCGATGGACCATGGACGTGGCAAATCCGACAGCATCCAGCATTGCGCCACCGCCGATGGCCATGACATAGGAATGGCGACACAACCGGTATTCCAGCAGTGTATCCACCATTTGCATAATCAAGCGGTAATCGTTTTTAACCGGTTCGCCACCCGGCACCATGCACGGCGGACAGACCAGCTCTACTTCGCGGGCATGTACATCAAACCACGCGCCAATTTCGTCGGCGAAGCGAGGTCGGGCCTGGGCTATGCCTTCATCCAGAAACACCACCACGCGCGAGGGTTTGGTCCCGCGGGCATGGAGGAGCGCATCGGACAAGGCCGTGTTCTCGGCGGCAAAAAGATGGCTTGTAAAGCACACGCGATACGAGAAGGGGACAGGAAATTCGGCCAGTATGACATTATCATTCACAGATTTATTGTTGCGCATTAAAAAGAGATGTCAATGTCTATAGCATTGTCCTGATTGACTTGATTTCATCGTTTTCAAAATTTGAACGGACAAATTGTTAATAAAAAGTTATAAAAATATTATGAAACATTCAACTACCTGGTGGTTTTTGGGTCGGATCGTTTTGTACACGGTCTTGATTTTTGTATTTATGCTTTCACTGAAGTGGATACTGCTTTCATGGGGCGACACGCTTTTTGAAGAACACGGCCCTTTGCAGTGGATTCAGTTTGTTGTGTTATTCATTGCGGCGTTAATGATGGCGATTGGGGCGCGAAGGCTTCCTTCATACCGGGAATTGCTGTGGGTTTTGGCTTGTATGTTGGCGTTTGCGGCTGTGCGCGAGCAAGACGATTTATTGGATAAAACAATACCTTTTCTGGGTTGGAAAGTGGCGGGGATTTTTGTGGTGTTGGCTTTTGGGGTCATGCTATCGCGAAAAGCCGCGTTTATGGAACAGTTGGCGACTTACGGGCCTACGGCTGCGTTTGCTATTTTCTGGGCGGGTTTGATTGTGGCTGTGCCTGTTGCGCAATTGATGGGGCACGGTCCGTTTCTGGAAATACTTCTGGGGTACGACTACAACCGTACGTACAAAGCGGCGCTGGAGGAAAGCGGCGAAATGGTGGGGTATATGCTGCTGGTTGCAGGAAGCATAGAAACGTTGTATTGGGTAAAGAAAACTAAATAACCGGTGTTGGTTATAACGACCTTCATCGCGTAGAGTATGACGTGTTGCCCAAACATCTTCGGACGCCACGGAGGGCGTCCCTCCCGTCCTGACCGCGATTCGCAATGCGGGATTCAGAGCAACACGCCTTTAAGGAATAGGTCATGATGAACGAACCGTCTTCTCAAGGAGGAGTGCACAGAATCCGCTTTGACGTGGATTTTGAGCAAGCGCCGTTGTTGCTTATCTGGGAAGTAACGCGTAGTTGCGAGCTGGCGTGCGTGCATTGCCGGGCTGAAGCGATACACCGGCGGCATCCCCGGGAATTGTCCACGGAAGAAGGGAAAAAGCTGATTGAAGATGTCCGGGACATCGGCACGCCGTTGATTATTTTTACGGGCGGCGATCCGTTGCAACGCGATGATTTGGAAGAGTTGATCGCGCACGCGAAGGCGGTGGGGTTGCGTGCGGGCACCATCCCGGCCACCACGGCGCGATTAACGCGTGAGCGTTTAGTGTCGTTACAGAAAGCAGGCGTGGATCAGATGGCCTTGAGTTTGGACGGTCCAACGGCGGAACAGCACGACGCTTTCCGTCAGGTTCCCGGTTCTTTTGCTAAAGCCATGCAAGGGGCGGCCTGGATGCGTGAATTGGGTATTCCGTTGCAAGTGAATACGGTTTTTGGTTCGTGGAATGCGGATGACGTGGATGCGATGGTCGCGCTGGTGGAACAACTCGGTATTGTTTTTTGGGAAGTATTTTTTCTGGTGCCCACCGGGCGTGGCGCCGCTTTGCGTTGTTGTTCCGCTGCGCAGTGCGAGTTTTTGTTTAAAAAACTAGATGAGGTATCCCGCCGCGCGCCGTTTGTGGTAAAAATTACCGAAGGACAGCATTACCGCCGGTATTTAGCGCAGCGCCCGGAAAAGAAAGGCAAACCGCGCGGACACATGCCCAAAGTTGCGGTGAATGCTGGGCGCGGATTTTGTTTTGTGGATCATACCGGCGAAATCAATCCCAGCGGTTTTCTTCCTATACCTTGCGGCAATGTGCGGAACGAATCCTTGGCGCAGGTCTATCGAAACCATCCGGTATTCCATGCGTTGCGTGATCCGGATCAACTCAAAGGCAAATGTGGACGCTGCGATTATCGGATCGTATGTGGCGGGGGGTCCCGCGCGCGCGCGCATGCGCTAACCGGCGACATGTTCGCACCGGAACCGTTTTGCGCCTATAAACCACCTTTACCGGCTATGACCTGACTGGGGGAGGGACGACCTCCGTGTCGTCCAAATCAAGCGATGTTCATAGCATAAATTGCTGGAGGGACGACCTCCGTGTCGTCCCAACCAAGTTGATGTGCATACCTTAATTTGCGGGAGGGACGACCTCCGTGTCGTCCGTGCTTCTGTTTTACATTTCCGCAACAAAGGGCATAGTATAGCCATGCGTCATGCTTTAGTGATATTCTGTTCAATCTGCTTCCTTGCCGTGCTTGCTTCTTCCGCCGCAGTCAAACTGCACATAGACGGCGAGCGGGTTTGGTTGGAAGCAAACCGGGCTCCTTTGCGCGACGTGCTGAAGGCGTTTGCGCATTACGGCGTCAACGTGCAGGTGGACCCGGATATCGGTGAAACGGTAAGCCTTCGTATTTCCAACGCGCCACTCGAACCTTCGCTCCGGGAGATGCTTGATCGGTATGCGTATGTATTGACGTGGGATGTCGTGCCCGGTCCGCTGGGGGAAATTTTGCGTTTGTCCGACATGTCCGTGTTTCGACCGGGATCGCGGGAGCGCGCGCGTCCTTTGGAAGAAGATACGCGTTTGCGTGTTGCGCGCGGTCCCGACGGACGCGGTCCTGAATTTGTGCAGGACGAACTATTGATCGGTTTTTCCGCCGATGTCAGTCTTGATCAAATTCGCTTATTGCTGCGCGAAATCGGCGGGGTCATTGTCGAAGGTTATCCGGAATTGGGAATTTATCGTGTTCGTCTGCCGCCCGGAACCCATGTATTGGCTTTGCGCGAGCAGCTTGCGCGTCATCCGGCTGTCGCGGAAATCGAACCCAATTACGTATTCCGGGAACCCGCGCCTCATCCCGTGACTTCCGACGGAGCGTCCGCGAGTCAAACGCGCACCCGTTTACCGCCCGCGGGCTCCGCGCCGGTCGCGGTTATGGATTCCGGCTTATTGGACGTGGAGGGACTGGACGGGCTTGTGGCGGGCGGGTTGGATGCGCTAATGCCTACACAAGCGTTGTCGGATCCATCCGGGCATGGCACACAAATGGCCTTGATAACCTCGGGCGTCGTCGCGCCTACCGGGCAAGCAAGCGATGACGAGCGGGCAGGGGTGCCTATTCTTGCGGTGCGCACATTTGACGACGAAGGCATGACCACGAGTTTCGGGCTGATGCGAAGTCTGCAGTTTGCGGTGGAGCAGGGCGCGCGCGTGGTGAATATGAGTTGGGGCTCCGGCGTGGATAGCCAGTTTATCGCGTCCGCTGTAGCCCATGCCCAGTCCAAAGGCATGGTGATGGTTGCCGCGGCGGGCAACGAACCGTTGGGGCAACCGGTCTATCCCGCGGCGTATCCCGGTGTTGTGGCGGTAGGCGCGATTCAGCAGGATGGCACGCCATGGCCGTCGTCTAATTTCGGTGATTTTATTACGGTGTCCGCGCCGGGCGCGGCTTCTTTACCGATCGGGCACAACGGGCCGGCGGGCGCGTATGCCGGCACGTCCATTTCAAGCGCGTACGTCAGTTACGCCTTGGGATTGTACATGCAGCGTCATCCTTCGGCAACGCCGACACAGGCCGTGCGCGCGTTGCAAACCGCGGTTTCCACGGAGAACGAAACGAAGCGAAATGATCGCACAGGCTACGGCGTGCTGGACTCCGCCGCCATCGAACGCCTACTTCAAACAAAACCTTAAGCTGCGTCGCGATTGCCAGAAGAGTATCGCTAGGATCTTTCTGAACGAGCTGAATAATGCGCTGGACCTCACGGCTAGGCGGCTCCATGATTCCTATACATTCAAGGGCAGCGCGGTTTTTAAATCCAGGAGAAAACGTTGAAAATGGTTCATATCGGAGTTGTGGGTTGCGGGGCAATGGGATTAAGCGTTGTCCGTCAACTGCTTGCGTGCGACAACCGTTTGCGGGTTACGGCAATCTATGACCCCGACCCCCGATCGGTTGAAGCAGCTAAAGCCGAGCTTGGAACAAGTTGTACGGTATGCGCCGACTATCGTGAAGTCGTGAACAAGCCTGACGTGCAGTGGGTGATGATTGCATCATGGAACTGTTTCCATGCCGAGCAGGTCGTGGCGTCTTTCGAGGCCGGCAAACATGTGTTTTGCCAAAAACCCCTGGCGTTGTCTGTTGAGGAGTGCGTAACGATGATGCGCGCCTGAAAACAAAGTGGCAAGATGTTCAACATCGGCTTTACGCTTCGCTATTCGCCGCACTACCGAAAAATAAAACAAATCGTTGCGGGTGGGGAGATCGGACAGATCATTAGCATGGAGTTTAACGAGACCTTGGACTTCAATCACGGTGGATACATTATGGGGGATTGGCGACGCATGCGGAAGAATGCCGGAACGCATCTACTGGAGAAATGTTCCCATGACATAGATCTCGTCAACTGGATTGTCGGCGCACGGACCAGGCGCGTGGCTTCGTTCGGTGGATTGGATTTTTTCCGGTCGCACAACAAAGAACGCATCAACGAAATTCCCGCCCGGTCTGACGGGAAAAAAGCTTATTGCACTTGGGGTGGTCTCCTTGCGCTTGACCCCTTCACGTCCGACAAAGACATCGTGGATAACCAAGTGGCCATTATGGAATACGAGAACGGTGCGCGCGCGACATTCCATACCAATTGCAACGCGGCCATTCCTGAGCGAAGAATGTATATTCTAGGCACTTTGGGGGCCGTGCGGGGAGATGTGATAGCCGGAACCATACAAACAAAGCGGATCGGGTTTGACACGCGGATCGAGGATGTCTCCACGGAGGTCAAAGGCGGACATGGGGGCGGAGACGAGGTGCTTGCCGCCGAATTGGCGGAGAGCATGTTGCACCATAGACACCCATCGGTCGGTCTCATGGAAGGACTGGAATCGGCTGTGACCTGCTTTGCCATGGATGAAGCCATGGATACGGGCAAGGTCGTGGATCTCCAGCGGTATTGGGAAGTCATTAAAATGGCCGAGCCAGATGTTCCGGACGACACCTGACAGCGCGCTTCGGGTCCATAACGCTTCATCAACAGACGTGACCCCGCGTGGCGATGGTCCCTGAATGTGACCCGGAACCCTTCTTTTTTTAGGAGTAATATTTCTTATACAGTAAAAAATGAATATATTTATATTGACTAAGAAATATATTCCATTAGGTTAACGGCATGATAAAGAAAGTGGATACAAGTCCGGCTCCGTATGATTTCAGCATTTTGCGCGCGTTGCGGCGGCGGGATAAGCTTACGATTCAGCAGTTGTCGGATCGTTCCGGCGTGTCGTCGGCGGTTATTTCCAAGCTGGAACGCAATCAGTCGCAGGCGGAATTGGATACGCTGTTTCGCATTAGTCGCGCGTTGGGCATTCATTCCGCGGAATTAATTGCGCTGGCCGAAGCGCGGACCGCGCAAAAAAAACGCCCCAAAGCGTATCAATCCGGCGCGTTTACATTTCAGCGGGTGGATTACAATAATGTGTCCTGTTTTCATGGGTTCGCAAAAAAAGGATCGCGCGTGTCCCGCCCGGAAATGCATCACGATGACTACGAAGTATGCTGGGTGCTAAAAGGGCATTTGCGTATCACGTTGCCGAAAGAAAAACATGAACTGCGGAATGGAGAAGCGCTTCAATTCGACGCCGTGCTGGAACATGAGTACGAGGCGCTGTGCGATAGCGAAGTCATGATTCTGCACATGGCAAAAGAAAGAAGATTTTAATATCTAAACAACCCATAACCCATAACGAATAACCATGATCCAAATTAATCACACGTTGTCTCCCGGGTCTGTCACCCAAAAACTATCCCGCTTCTGGGAGCTGTCCGGGCGCAAAATACAAGCAATTGCGCGTGATTACGATCACGCAAAAGGGTCCCCGGTTTTTACCGTCGAAGGCCAATACACGTCACGCGGTTGGACGGAATGGACGCAAGGGTTCGCGTACGGGTCGGCGATTCTTCAATTTGACGCGACAAGCGATGCGTCTTTTCTCGCTCTCGGACGCGCCGAAACCGTGCGTTGCATGGCTCCGCATGTTTCGCATTTCGGAGTGCACGATCATGGGTTCAACAACATAAGCACCTACGGCAATCTGCGACGCCTGATGAACGAGCAGCGTATTCCTGAAAATGAATGGGAACGGCATTTCTACGAGCTGGCCTTGAAAGTATCCGGCTCGGTGCAGGCGCGTCGCTGGACTGCGCTTCCGGGAGGGCTCGGTTATATTTATTCTTTTAACGGTCCGCACTCGCTGTTTGCCGACACAATACGTTCGCTGCGCTCGTTGGCGGTTGCGTGGCAATTAGGCCACGACTTCATGGGCGAAAACGACCGGCGCGAATCGTTGTTGGATCGCGCGATAGCTCATGCGCGCACCACGGCGCAATACGCGGTGTATTACGGTGAAGGACGCGATGCGTATGATGTGCGGGGGCGTGTCGCACACGAAAGCATTTTTAATGGTAACGACGGCGCGTACCGCTGTCCCAACTCGCAGCAAGGGTATGCGCCGTTCAGCACATGGACGCGCGGTCTGGCTTGGATCATCACCGGGTTTGCCGAACTACTGGAATTTATTGCACAAGCGCCGGACGACGCCTTGGCATCGTCAGGCGGGCGTGAAGCCGTGGAAAGCATGATGTTGAAAGCAGCCATGGCCACGTGTGATTTTTACATCGAACACACTCCCGCCGACGGGATCCCGTACTGGGATACCGGCGCGCCCGGGTTGTATAAGTTGGGGGATTACCTCAACCGGCCCGCCGATCCTTATAATGAACATGAACCCGTGGATAGTTCCGCGGCAGCTATTGCCGCGCAGGGTTTGTTGCGGCTAGGGCATTATTTGACCGGGGCCGGCCAGGAAGCGGGCCAAACGTATACGCAGGCTGGATTAACGGCGCTCGACACACTGTTGGATGAACCGTATTTAAGCGTGGATGACGCGCATCAAGGCTTGATCCTCCATAGCGTGTATCATCGCCCGAATGGATGGGATCATATTCCGGCAGGGCGCCGCATCCCGTGCGGCGAGTCGTCTATGTGGGGCGATTATCACGCGCGCGAGCTGGCGTTGTATGTGCAGCGTTTGGCTGGCAAAGAACCGTATTTAACGTTTTATGGCGGTGTGAGCCACACCGCCCTACCGGGAAGCTAAGGTAGGGCGCGTTGGCCCAACGCGCCGGGCGATAAGAAGGAGAATT